>Ga0102938_10003217_pt1 | contig 12247 bp, 11 predicted proteins | sample SalPonR2_B_D2_MG_FD_84516 | JGI IMG/M metagenome (GOLD analysis project Ga0102938, IMG submission 84516) | Salt pond soil microbial communities from South San Francisco under conditions of wetland restoration - Salt Pond MetaG R2_B_D2_MG | ecosystem: Environmental > Aquatic > Marine >... | reverse complement strand
CGGCCGTGGAAGACGTGGTGCAGTTGATCGGGTAGATCGATCCGGTGCTCGCCGCTGTCGACGAAGACACACAGATCCACCCGATGCGCACCTTCTGCCCACAAGGCGGCGTTGATAGTGCCGTCGGCTTCTACGTTGACCCCAAGGGGGTCCCATCCCCACGGGCTCCACGCCGGCGAAGAGAGGGTCGGGCCCAGATTGTCACGCACGCGGTGACGGTATCGCGCAGATCCGCCGTACTCGGAGCCGATCGCGGGGCTACGCTCGCGACACACTCCAGTCGGGAGAGTGCCCAGGGAAGGGAGTACGTGCGTGTCGGAGTTCGTACACGTGAGCATCGACGATGGGGTCGCCACGATCCGGCTCGATCGCCCACCGATGAACGCGCTCGATGGGCGCATCCAAGAAGAGATTCGTGCGGCTGCCGAGGAAGTGTCGGCGAATGCGAGCATCGGAGCCACCGTGTTCTACGGCGGGCCGAAGGTCTTCGCCGCTGGCGCGGACATCGCGGAGATGTCCACCATGCAATACGCCGATATGGCACGCGCATCCCAAGCCCTTCGGCGCTCCTTCGCCGCCGTCGCGGCCATCAGCCACCCGACCATCGCCGCCATCACCGGCTACGCCCTCGGTGGGGGTCTGGAACTTGCAATGTGTTGCGACTTTCGGGTGGCCGGGGACAACGCGAAGGTCGGCCAACCGGAGATCGCGCTCGGCATCATTCCCGGCGCAGGTGGCACCCAGCGGCTCCCGCGGCTGATCGGGCCGGCGCGGGCCAAGGAACTGGTGTTCTCCGGACGATTCGTGTCTGCGGAAGAAGCGAAGACGATGGGCTTAGTGGATCGCGTGGTCTCGCCCGATGATGTTTACGACGCCGCACTTGAATGGGCGCGCACGCTGGCGGCGGGCCCCCGGTTGGCCCTGCGGGCCGCGAAGGCCGCAATCGACTACGGCTTGGAAGTGGACCTCGCAACGGGGTTGGAGATCGAGCGCGCGCATTTCGCGGCGCTATTCGCGACCGAGGATCAAAGCATCGGGATGCGATCGTTCCTGGAAAACGGTCCCGGACAAGCGGAGTTCACAGGTCGCTAAGGCCTGAAAACGAACGATGGACGAACCACAATCCTCTTCCTCCTGGACCGATGCTGCCTGGAGTGATCCGAAACTCGCGAATGTGCTCTACCACGACTGGGAAGCCGGCACCTACGACGACAAGTGGAGTATTTCCTACGACGAACGCTGCATCACCTATGCGCGCGAACTGTTCGACCGCGCCGTACCCAATGATGCTGTCCCCGCCGCAACAGCCAAGCGTGCGTTGGAAATCGGAGGTGGCACGGGCTTCTTCCTGTTGAACCTGATGCAGTCCGGAATCGCCGAATCGGGAGTGTTGACGGACATCTCGGGCAACATGGTTCAAACGGCAGTGCGCAACGGTCGGCAGCTCGGGCTAGACGTAACAGGCCAGGTCGCCGACGCCGAATCGCTGCCGTTCGCCGATGGATCCTTCGACCTCGTCGTTGGCCACGCCTTCTTGCACCACATCCCCGATGTCGAACTAGCCCTGCGCGAGATTGTGCGAGTGCTGGTTCCCGGCGGGCGGTTTGTGATCTGCGGGGAGCCCACCCGTCGAGGTGACGTCGTTGCTCGTCGCTTGTCGCAGGCAACCTGGTGGACCACCCGCAAGGTCACCGCGCTGCCGGTATTGCGCGGCACGTGGGCGCGCGACCCTGCCGACCTGGACGCATCGTCGCGGGAAGCAGCGCTCGAGGCCGTCGTCGACTTGCATACCTTCGACCCCGACCGATTGGCCGCTTTGTGCATGCGAGCCGGAGCCGTGGATGTGCGGACCAACACCGAGGAGCTCACGGCCGCGTGGTTCGGCTGGCCGGTGCGGACGTTCGAGGCAGCTGTTCCCGGCGAGGCGCTGGGTTGGGGCTGGGCGATGTTCGCCTACCGAACGTGGCAACGGTTGAACGCTGTCGATAGGGCGCTGTGGTCTCGGATAGTTCCGAGTGGTTGGTTCTACAACGTTTGCGTGACCGGGGTGCGCCCGTAGTGCGGATCTGTCATGTGTCGTGGGAGTACCCCCCGGTCGTTTACGGCGGGCTGGGGCGCCATGTTCATGCAATCGCCCGCGAACAAGCCCGAGCCGGGCACCAGGTAACGGTGCTCTCGCATGTGGGAATCGACAACGACGACGGTGCGGCCAGCGCGATCGAGGAGAACGTCGAGGGTGTGCGTGTTATTCGCGTAGCGCGCGATGCCCCGTATGTGGATTTTGAAGCCGACACACTTCTTGGCTGGGTTGCCGGATTGAATTCCGCACTGGCTCGCGTGGGAATGGCTGCGTGTCGGGATATTGACGTGCTGCATGCGCACGATTGGTTGACCGCGCACGCGGCATCCATATTGCGTAGCGCTCTTCACGTGCCGTGGGTGCACACCATCCATGCCACCGAGGCAGGTCGCCACCAGGGATGGCTGCCTGGGCAGTTGTCGCGGTCGATCCACAGTGTCGAAGGTTGGTCCGCGCACGAAGCTGATCGGGTGATTGTGTGTAGTCAGCACATGCGGTGGGAGGTCGAGCGGCTGTTCGATATGCCCGATGCGACCGTGATCCCCAACGGTGTTGATGTGACTTCACTATTGGTGGATGTCCACCAGCGTGAGGAGATCCGCCGGGAGTACGGCGAGCACCTGATCGTGCATACCGGTCGGTTGGAATGGGAGAAGGGCGCGCACACTCTCATCGAGGCGCTGCCGCGGCTGCGACGCACGTTCCCGGATATCCAGTGCGTGATCGCCGGACGCGGATCGCAGGCCGAGGCGCTCGAGGAGCTCGCGCGGCGTAAGCGAGTCGGGGCGCGCGTGCACGTTCGTGGATGGCTGCCCGAAGGCCAGTTGCGCGCGCTAGTCGATGCTGCGGACGTTGCTGTTGTGCCGTCCTTGTACGAGCCGTTCGGAATCGTCGCGCTCGAGGCCGCCGCAGTCCGCACTCCCGTCGTCGCTGCCCGCGCTGGCGGTTTGGTGGAGTTCCTCGACGATGATCGACATGGTTTCGGCTTCACTCCGGGTGACCCAGCCTCGCTTGCGCAGGCTGTTCGGGTGGCCCTCGGCGATCGGGCCGAAGCGTCCCGCCGAGCAGACAGCGCCTTCGAGTACGTCAAGGCCCGGCACGGTTGGTCGGCGATCGCCGAACAGACGGTCGTTGCGTATGAGTCCACACCGCCTGCCCCACAAGAGCGGGGCGCCGCCTGTGCGCGATGGTCACCACCCCATGAAGAAGTTCAGCTGAACTTGCTGCACGAGTTGCCATGACGTGGCGCTGGTGGGGGTTGCCGACGTGGCGCTGGATCGTGGACAACCGGGCGTGGTCGTGGTGGTACCTCGTGCGTTATTGGCGCTTCATTCGTATGCGCATCACGCACCGAGACGTGGTGGTGACCGGTCCGGTTTTCCTGGGCAAGGGTGTGAAATTCGAACGACGCCGCGGCCTTGGTCGGATCGTCCTTGGTCGCTGGGTTCACCTAGGTGATGGAACCGTCCTGCGGTGTCACGAGGGAACGTTGCGGATCGGCGACAAGTGCGTGTTCGGGCAGGACAACACCGTCAACTGTCACCTTGAAGTGGCGATCGGGGCCGAGTGCATCATCGCCGATTGGGTGTATGTCGGGGATTTCGACCATCGGACCGAATCGACTGCGGTCCCCATCCGCTCACAAGGGTTGGTCAAGAGTCCGGTGTTGATCGGACCCGACGTCTGGCTGGGGGTGAAGGCCTCTGTTTTGCGCGGGAGTGTGATCGGCGAGGGCAGCGTTGTGGGAGCGAACGCGGTTGTTCGCGGTCACATTCCGGCCTTCGTCATCGCAGCGGGTGCGCCGGCTGTGGTTGTGAAGGATCGCAAGGAGGCTGAGGCGCAAGCCGAACAGACGCGGCTTGATGTGCTGGATATGGCACGCAAGGCACGCGAGGCGACGCAAGAACGGATGCGGGGTGAGCAGTGACGCTCCCGCACGTCACCTGATGGCTCGTCGAGCATCGACGAAGGGCAAGCGTGTGTCCTCGAAGGTGACCGCTGGATTGTGGTGCGCGGTGCGCAGCATGTCGCCGAGCCGCGCGAAGTGGTCTCTTGAACGGTCGCGCGCGTAATCGGCTGCCGAATCCTTGGAGATCATGAAGGCCCAATCGCTGGCAAGGGCAAGGAGAAGTTCGGTGACGATTGCATCCGCCGAGGGCGATCGGGTCGCGAGCCAGTTTTCGGGGAGTCGTCGTAGGTGGTCAAGTACCGCGTACTGAGCTGCGCGGCCGCGATCTCGCAAGTGACCGGCCTCGCCGTCTTCCCAGACTCGGGAGTCCTTGCCCGAACCCCAGGTGCCCGGCGGCAGGTCCACGGACTCGGTCGCCTCATGCGCCACCCTCCCGAGAGTGGTCGTCTCGATGCCGTAGGAGTGCGCGGTGTCGAGGACGGCCGCGAGGAACTGAGGTCCTTCGTGCCACCAGTGCCCGAACAGTTCGGTGTCGTAGGCAACCACCACGATCGGGTCGGCTTCACAGCTGTCGACCATGCGTGTGCGGGCGGCAGTCAAGAAATCGTGGGCGTCGAGTCGAACTTGGTCGCTGGCTTGCTGTGGCTGGTAGGGCTCCTTGATCTCGGATGAGCGACGGGTCACCCGCGAAGAGTGCAGACCCCAGTCGTGGTCGTAGCTGTGGAAGTCCTGGTACCACTTGTTGCCCGGGTAGCCACTGCGCGGTGACCACACGCGATAGGTGAGGTCGAGATCCCGGGCGAAAGCGACAACATCGGTTTCGCCAACTCGGTAGGGCCGGTGAATCGAGTCGCGCTGCGCCAAGAGGGTTGGACCATCCACCACGAAATGGCCGACCCCGTGGCGCCGATAAAGGTGCTCGAGTCCGGGCGTGAAGGCACATTCAGGGGCCCAGATGCCACCCGGTTGCTTCCCCACGCGCACCGTTGCATCCGCCAGGCCGCTCGCAAGCGCGAGATCGGCTATCGGCTCGAGCAGATGCGGAGTGAAAGGGTGCGTGACCGGGCCGCCGAGGAGTTCCACCGCACCAGCGTCGACAAGTGGGCGTAGCGCGGCGGATCCACCCGCGCGCCAGTGGTCGGCGAACTCCCGCATCGTCCACTGCGCAGCGCGAAAGTGTCGTCGCGCGTCACTCGCCGCAGTCGAATCAGCTGTCGCCTGCGCGTGGATTCCCTTTCCCGTGGCACGAATCCGCCAATCGGCTATCCAGCGTTCTTGCTCACCGATCGACGACGACTCATCCCACTGGGCCGCCAAGACCGGTGTCACGCCGAGGGTCAGCAGATTGGTGCGTCCGCGCGCTGCACGCTCGCGCAGCATCGCTGTGAGCGGGATGTAAGAGTGCGCCCACGCCTGACGTAGCCATTCCTCACCTACCGGCCACACGCCGTGGCCGAGCAACCAGGGGACGTGCGAGTGCAGCACGATTGCCAGGCGACCCACTCGCTGGTTGGTCACAACACGCTCACCAGATCGAGATAGGAATCGGCGCGTTCGTCCGATAGCGGTTCGATCACGAAGTCGCTCTCACGCACGCTGGCTGCGAATGCCGGAACTTCGCCCGACATCAGCGCCTGCGGCAGCGAGCCGTTGTTTCCTTCCCACTCGGTGACGCGCGGACCATGGCGTAGCCCGAAGTGCTCGCTGTGTCGATCACCACGATTCAGATGCGGGTGGATGAGGGCGTCGATCTCGGCTGCGTCGTACTCGCGAACGTGGAAGATGTTCGCCGGGGTCTCGCCCGCTGCCAAACCCGGCGAATGTACGGGCCGGTTGGGGGTGCTCAGGATGATCGGGCCGCTCGTGCAGCGCAGCAGTTCGGCCAGGTAGGTCCGAACGTCCCAGATGTGTTCGATGACCTGAAGCGACATGCATGCATCGAAACTGCCAGCAGCGAAAGGCAGCGCGACCAGGTTGGCCCGCACGACTCCCAACTGCGGGTAGTTGCGGCGCATGTGTCCAGCGGTGAGGGTGTCGAGTTCCAGTGCGGTCACCCGATAGCCACGACAGGCCGCCATATCTGCACCGAATCCCTCGCCGGCGCCGGCGTCGAGTAGTTCGCCGCCGTGGGGCAGAGCAACTCGCTCGGCGATGACGTCCAGCGCCCAGCGGTAGCAGGCCTCGTGGCGCCGGAACCAGTAGTTCTCTTCGCGGACACCTGGAACCGTCCGCTCGCCGGTGATCGGCAGGCCGGAGGGCTGCGGACCGGGCACGAGGGCGAGCGTAATGGCCCGCCGGACGTGCGGATGCGAACTTGTTACTGGCGAGTAACATGAATCCCGGTAACAATCCCGACTAAGTCGGTAATGCGGACTCGGCTCCGATAGGAGGGTCATGAAGATCGCGGTGTGTGTGAAGCAAGTGCCCGATACCTGGGCTGAGAAAGCGCTCAAGCCCGAGGACTCCACGCTCGATCGGGCATCGGCCGATGGGGTTCTCAACGAACTCGATGAGTACGCCGTGGAAGAGGCGCTCCAGATTGCCGAGGCGCACGGTGGGGAAGTAACCGTGGTGTCCATGGGCCCGGAGCGGGCTGCGGAAACAGTGCGCAAGGCGCTGTCGATGGGTGCCGATGCCGGGATCCACATCCTCGACGACGCCCTACACGGCTCGGACGCGATCGCTACCTCCGCGGTGCTTGCCGCTGCCCTCGCCGATAAAGGCTTCGATCTCATCGTCTTCGGCTCGGAATCTACCGACGCACGGATGTCCGTGGTGCCGGCGATGGTTGCCGAGCGACTCGGCTTGGCCCAGGTCACCTTCGCCCAGCGCGTGAGCATCTCCGGAGACGAAGTCACCATCGAACGGGTCACTGACTATGGCTTCGACACCGTCACCGCCCAACTACCAGCAGTGGTGAGCGTGGTGGAGAAGATCAACGAACCGCGCTACCCGTCCTTCAAGGGCATCATGGCCGCCAAGAAGAAGCCGGTGGAAACCATCGGTGTCGCCGATCTCGGCCTCGAGCCCGCAGCCGTCGGCCAAGCAGCAGCCTGGACCGCTGTTCAAGATTTTGCGGCGCGCCCCGCCAAAGCCGCTGGCACCGTCGTCGCTGACGAAGGCGACGGCGCGAGTCGAATCGCCACGTACCTCACCGAGCAGAAGTTCATCTAGGAAGGAACGCGCTATGGCACCCGTCCTTGTTCTCACTGAGCACGAACGCGAATCCGGCTCGGTGAAGAAGACAACGCTGGAATTACTCACGCTTGCGCGTCGACTCGGGGAACCGGTGTGCGTGTGGTTCGGCTCTGGAGCCGACGCCGCTGCCGAAACCCTCGGTGAGTACGGCGCCACCGCGGTCTATGCGGCTGGGGCGCAGGAGATGACCGACCACCCGGTCGTACCGATCGTCGATGTTCTCGCCGATCTCGTCGCCTCCCTTTCTCCCGCTGCTGTACTGGTGCCGTCGAGCGCAGATGGCAAAGAAGCAGCCGGACGTCTCGCGGTGCGCACTGGCAGCGGCGTCATCACCGATGCCGTTGATATCGATTCCGACGGAGTTGCCACTCAGTCGGTCTTCGGTGGCAGCACCATCGTGCACTCAACAGTGCTGACGGGCACACCCATCTACACCGTGCGCCCGAATTCGGTAGCCCCAGAACCAGCTCCGACAACCTGCAGCGTCGAACAGGTGTCGACCGCGGTGAGCGATATCGCGAAGAAGGCCACGGTCACCGAGCGCACGGTTGCCCAAAAGGGTGGCCGCCCGGAACTCACCGAGGCGGCGATCGTTGTCTCGGGAGGCCGCGGAGTCGGGGGCCCGGAGGGCTTCGCCATCATCGAACGCCTCGCTGATTCCCTCGGCGGCGCGGTCGGTGCCTCCCGAGCCGCCACCGATGCGGGCTGGTACCCGCACCAGTACCAGGTCGGCCAGACGGGCAAGACGGTCTCTCCGCAGTTGTACGTCGCGAACGGGATCTCCGGAGCGATCCAGCACCGCGCCGGGATGCAGACCTCCAAGGTCGTCGTCGTTGTCAACAAAGACGCCGAAGCACCGATCTTCGAATTGGCCGACTTCGGTGTGGTGGGTGATCTCCACGAGGTCGTCCCGCAATTGGCCGAGGAGATCGAATCTCGGTCGAACTAGTAATCGGTGAGCGACCAGTGGTAGCGAGCGGTCTCCGGGCCTGCTGGCTACCATCGCCACGTGGCCAGTAGTTCCCCACGGCGGGCATTCGTCGATCACGCTGCGACCGCGCCACTGCTGGCTCCCGCGCGGGAGGCTTGGCTGGCCGCCAGCGAAGCGGTGGGCAATCCGTCGTCCTTACACACCTCCGGACGACGGGCGCGGCGCATCGTCGAAGAAGCCCGCGAGTCGATCGCCGATGATCTGCGAACGCGGCCGTCGGCCGTCGTGTTCACCTCCGGAGGCACGGAGTCGGACAACCTTGCGGTGAAGGGGTTGTTCTGGGCGCGGCGCAGGCGCATGGGTATCGATGCGCCGGCTGTCGTTTCCTCGGCGATCGAGCACCACGCGGTACTCGATCCCGTCGAGTGGCTGATCAAGCATGAGGGGGCTGCGGCGCACTGGCTTGACGTGGATGAGAACGCGCTGGTGAGTTTAGAAGATTTGCGGGGATTTTTGGCCGAGAACGCCGAGCGCACGGCTTTGGTGACGGTGATGTGGGCCAACAACGAGGTCGGAACGATCCAGCCGGTGGCCCAGATCGCCGAACTGTGTCGGGAATCCGGAGTGCCTTTCCATACCGACGCTGTGCAAGCCCTCGGTCAGGTGCCCATGGATCTGACGCAGGTGGGTGCGACGGCCGTCACCATCAGCGGCCACAAGATCGGTGGCCCGGTTGGCAGTGGTGCCTTGATCATCGATCCGTACACCCCGGTGGAGCCGGTGGCCCATGGCGGTGGACAAGAACGCGAAATCCGGTCAGGAACCCTGGATGCACCGGGTGCGGCCGCGCTGGCTGCGGCCGTGCGGTACGCGGTCGAGCATCAAGCCGAACACGCGCAGCGAGTGGCCACGTTCCAGCGAGCACTTGCCGACGGCATCCGGCGAGAGGTGCCCGATGCGATCATCAACGGCGCTGCCATCGCCGATACGGGCGTGCCTATCGAACGACTTCCCGGCAATGTGCACGTCTCTATCCCCGGCGCTGAAGGCGATGCCCTGCTCATGCTGCTCGATGCCGCGGGAGTGGACTGCTCGACCGGTTCGGCCTGCACCGCGGGGATCCCCGAACCTAGCCACGTACTCCTGGCAATGGGTGTTGACGAGCGCACCGCACGATCTTCGTTGCGATTCAGTTTCGGTCGAACCTCGACGATGGACGATGTCGATGCCGTTATCCGCGCCCTGCCCGGTGTTGTGGAGCGGGCTCGACGGGCCGGCTCGGTTTCGGCATCCATGCACACGTCCGTCGGTGCTGGGCGGACGGACCGATGAGGGTCATTGCAGCCCTATCCGGTGGTGTCGATTCCTCGGTGGCTGCCGCGCGAATGGTTGATGCCGGGCACGAAGTTGTGGGAGTTCATCTGGCGCTTGCGCGAGCGAAGACCACGGGTGGTCGCTCGCGCGGTTGCTGCACCCTCGACGATGCACGTGATGCGCGTCGTGTCGCCGACATGCTGGGGATCCCCTTCTACGTGTGGGACTTCTCCGCTGAGTTCGCCGAGGAGGTGATCGGCGATTTCCTAGCGGAGTACGACGCTGGCCGAACACCGAATCCGTGCTTGCGCTGCAACGAGAAAATCAAATTCAAGGCGGTCCTGGACCGCGCCCTGGCCCTCGGCTTCGACGCGGTGGCCACTGGACACTATGCGCGCGTGCTCGATGGACCGCACGGTCCCGAACTGCATCGCGCCTTGGACGAGGCGAAGGACCAGTCCTACGTCCTAGCGGTGATCGATCAAGATCAGTTGGCCCGTTGCTTGTTCCCGTTGGGCGACACCGTCAAGGACGACGTGCGCGAGGAGGCCGAGAAGCGCGGCCTGCGCACTGCGAACAAGCCCGACAGTCACGACATCTGCTTCATCCCGGACGGCAACACCAGCGACTTCCTCGTTGATCGCATCGGTCAGCGGCCCGGGCGCATTGTCGACTCCGCAAGTGGCGCCGAAGTGGGTGAACACCGCGGGACGTTCACCGTCACTATCGGCCAGCGTCGGGGCTTGGATCTGCGTACACCCGGCGAAGATGGGCGCCCCCGCTACGTGGTGGATGTCGACCTGAGCACCGACACCGTCTACGTCGGATCGCCCGAGGAATTGGACGTGTTCGCCTTGCGCGCCGGGGGTGTGATCTGGACAGGACCGGGGCTCGGTGAGGAGTGGCGACAGGTGACGGCACAGGTGCGCGCGCACCATCTCGGTGTGCCAGCCCGAGCCCGGATGGACAGGGGAGAACTGCAGGTGGAACTCCTCGAACCCGTTCGCGGCTTGGCGACTGGTCAAAGTGTGGTCGTCTACGACGGATCGCATGCCCTGGGATCAGGGCGAATATCGGTGACTTCGCGCGCCCGGGACCCGGCCGCGGTGTGAACGAGCCTTGCATGTGGCCGTATCCGGCGGTCGCCACCGGCATCGGCCCCATGCCCGGTATCGACTCTCGTGAGGCTATGAACGTTGCCGCTGGTGAGTTCCCCGACTTCATCCCGCTGATCGAGTTGCCGGCACGAGGCCCAGGTGCGGATCCTGTGGGCCGCACGGCTGCGTTACTCGCCGAGGTCGACCGATCCTTCGAGGTTGAAACCACGCCATCGGGCTGGCGGCTCGGGCACGCCGGTCAGCGGGTCCTCGCGCGGGCGCGCGGCTACTTGTCCGAAGATCTTGACGCTCTCGAGGAGTTCGCCGGTAACCCAGCGAGTGCTTCGTCGCCCATCAAGGTCGCCATCGCCGGACCGTGGACCCTCGCGACAGGTATCGCCGATCCAGCGGGGGAGGCGCTGTTGCGTGATCCCGGTGCCGTCGCTGAGCTGAGCGAAGCCCTCGCCTACGCGGCCCGGGACCTCGTCGTTCGGTTACGACGCTTTGTTGCCAGTGATGATCTGGTCATCCAACTCGATGAAGATGTCTTGCCTCGGGTGCTTGCAGGACGGGTGTCGATGAGCAGCGGCCGCCTTACCCACCGCAGCGTGGAACCGCTCACCGTGCAAGGTCACCTGCGAACTGTCGCTTCGGCTATTGCGTCTGCGGGCGCTCGGGTGGTCGTGCGCTGCCACTGCGATCAAGCGCCCGTGGACCTGGTGCGCGACTCCGGTGTCGATGGGCTTGCCATCGACCTGGGTCGGGAGCAACCGGCTGACGAAGCGCTACCCCGAGCGTGGGAGTCAGGGGTGGGGCTGCTGCTCGGGTGCGTGCCGGTTCTGGGTGTTGGGGGTGGTGCACCGGAAACTCCAGGCGATACGGCGCTCAGCGCGCGCTTGAGGCGCTTTATGTCCGATCATGGATTCGCATCTGTTCCCGCCAATGTCGCCATCACCCCGCGCACCGGATTGGCTGAAGTGTCACTGGAGTCCGCCCGGGCCACAATCTCCGCGTGCGCCCGGGTCGGTGCGGTGGTTCGAGATGATCGGGAGAACGCCGATGTCAGGTGAAAACGATGAGGTTTCGACCGCGTCTGCGCCAAAAGCGGCCGTGCGAGAGCGGTGGAGCGAACTCGTCGATGCCATCAACGCCGCGCGTGCTGCGTATTACCAAGCAGAGCGACCGACGATCGCTGATGACGAGTACGACCAGCTGTTTCGCGAACTCGAAGAGATCGAGCGCGCGAACCCCGAACTCGCAAGCGGGGAATCGCCAACCCAAACAGTCGGTGGCGAGCGAGCCGAGATGTTCGAGCCCGTTGACCACTTGGTTCGGTTGTACTCACTGGACAACGCCTTCGACGATGACGAACTCGAAGCTTGGTTTGACCGGGTAGATAAGGCATTGGGCGCCGTGCCGTCATTGCTGTGTGAGGTCAAAATCGACGGCCTGGCGGTCGATTTGGTTTACCGAGATGGCACATTGGCATCGGCCGCCACGCGCGGTGATGGCATCACGGGTGAGGACATCACTTACAACATGCGGTTCATCGAGGCGATCCCGGAAAAGTTGACCGCGAAGAAGCCACCGAAACTCGTGGAAGTTCGCGGCGAAGTCTTCTTGTCGACCCAGCGCTTCGAAGAGGTGAACGAAGAGCAGATGGCTGCGGGGGCCACACCCTTCGCGAATCCGCGCAACGCCGCATCGGGAACCATTCG
>Ga0102938_10003216_pt1 | contig 12248 bp, 11 predicted proteins | sample SalPonR2_B_D2_MG_FD_84516 | JGI IMG/M metagenome (GOLD analysis project Ga0102938, IMG submission 84516) | Salt pond soil microbial communities from South San Francisco under conditions of wetland restoration - Salt Pond MetaG R2_B_D2_MG | ecosystem: Environmental > Aquatic > Marine >... | reverse complement strand
GCCCGAGCGAGATCCACAGCGCTGGTCCCCACCCTGGTCATTCGTCGAACACCTACGAAGTACACACGAGTGGGTGGCCGCCAAGGCACCGGGGGCTTTCACGCCAGCGGCACACTGGTCAGCGGAGTGGGTCGGCGTGTCCGATTACGTAGCCGAGTGCGCCGTGTACTCCGGTCCGCACTCCTTGACCCACTCCCGCCAAGCAACCTTGTTGGCCGAGGACTCATCGATGTCGGCCATCACGTATCCGGTCACCGATGCACCTGCACCATTCGGCCCGCTGGAAGGCTTCATCGGCGAACCACACCCGGTCTTCCACCGGGCACTACCCGCCCTGTGCACCGACGGTGTGCACCGAGTCTCCGCCACCAGTACCTGGCTGACATCGCCGCACGCCACTACTCCGGGGGTCCGATGGTTCGCCGTTCTTGCGACCGGCTCGGCAAAACAACTGCGCAAAGCAGCGCATGATGCTGGGATCGACGCCGTCGCTGTGAAGTCGCAGGAATCGAAAATCCCCCTGAGCCAATGGCGCTCTCGCATCAAACTGCCCGATAGCAATCGCTATGCCCTGATCGTGGCCCGCGGACTCGAACACTCAGTCCTAGCCGAGCGTGTGTGATCGCAGTCAGCTCAGCCGTGGCAAATACGCGGCCAGATCCGCGGGCCGCAAACCAGCTTTGCGCGCAATGCGTAGAGCAGTACGTAAGTCCTTCTCGAGATCGGGACCGAAATGTAAGAGCACGATCGACCCTGGTCGCAGCCGTCCATCTAGATACGAAACCCGACCGTCTTCGATCACGGTGTCCCACATGACGATTCGTTCGATACCGCATCGGCGCGCAACAGCCCGCACCCTCGGACTATCCGCAGCTGCACCATAGGGAGGACGCAGCATCCACGGCGTGCCTCCGAAATCGCGTCGTAGTTTTCGCTGCGTGTAGCAAAGCTCATGGTCCAAGTCGGTAGACAGCAGCGAGAACGATGCGTGGGTCGCACTGTGGTTTTGGATGGATCCGCGGCTCGATACTCGCTCGAAGTAGCGGGAACGATCTTTCACTGTCCAAGCGGTGAGGAAACTGGTCACCGGTATACGTCGCTTCTCGACTAGGCGGCGCGCAGCTACATCCTTGTGGATGCCGTCATCGATCGTGATGAAGACGACCGGTTCCTTCGTCTTCACTCGGTAGATCGGTCGCAAGGTGGGGATGCTCGCGTAGCCGCTGGGCGTACCGGACGCTCGCAACCCGTTGTAGGAGTCCGCACGCGGATCGAGGTCGGCCTGCGCGGGGCCTGCGAGTCCGAACACAACAGCCAACGCAACTGCCAGTGCGACGAGTGCACGCATGCGTTCGCTCCAAGGTCAGGGGAAGGTGACCCGAAGGCCGTGACCGCAGTCCAGGATACGCGAATGCAGGAGACCTCGTGTCAATCCCCGATGAGTACTCGGTGAACATCGAATGTGGAGGTCGCCGGGAAGCCCGGGGGCGTGGGAGCAGCGCCCTGCCTGATCAACCGGGCACCGAGGGCCGCCACCATCGCTCCGTTGTCGGTACATAGTTCTGCCCGCGGGACGCGTAACCGGATCCCCGCTGCATTCGCTCGTTCCTGGGCCAGAACTCGCAGTCGGGAGTTAGCGGCAACACCGCCTCCTAGGACTAGGTGATCGACACCGTGATCCCGGCACGCCGCTATCGCTTTGCGCGTCAGCACATCGGCTACCGCCTCTTGGAAGCTCGCCGCGAGGTCGGCCGGTGCGATCTGCTGATCGCGGATTACGCGTGACACCGCTGTCTTCAGACCTGAAAAGGAAAAGTCGTATCGATGATCGGGGTCGTGTGCGAGAGCACGAGGAAGCGCCACTGCATCTGGCCTGCCCTCTACCGCCGCCCTGTCGATGTGGGGGCCACCGGGGAACGGCAACCCGATCAGCCTGGCAACTTTGTCGAAGGCTTCACCTGCAGCATCGTCGAGCGTGGCACCCAGCGGATCCACCTGACCGCCACTCATCAACACCAAAGACGAGTGCCCGCCGGACACCAAGAGAGCGATGAGGGGATCGGGCAGTTCCCCATGCTGCAGTTCGTCCACGGCCACGTGCGCCGCGAGGTGGTTGACGCCGTAGATATCCACCCCGAGCCCCGCCGCGAGGCCCTTCGCAGCGGAAACTCCAACAAGGAGTGAGCCGACTAACCCTGGCCCCGCCGTCACAGCGATGGCATCGACGTCGCGGAGCGAAACACCAGCCACGGCACAGGCTTCGTCAATGACCGGACCGATGGCATCGACATGCGCGCGACTCGCCACTTCCGGCACTACACCACCGAATCGGGCCTGTTCATCGATGCTCGATGACAAGACATTGGCAGCAAGATCACCTCCGATGACGATGCCGACCCCAGTTTCGTCGCAGGACGTCTCGATCCCCAACACGACAGCGCTCATGACATCGCCAAAGGTCGGCGCCGCCAGATGAGGGCATCGCCACCGTCCGGGTAGTACTTGCTTCGCCTGCTGAGCGGTTCGAAACCATGGCGCTCGTACAGCGCGATGGCAGCCGAATTGTCAGAACGCACCTCAAGCAACATGGATGTCGCTCCCGCGATCTGGGCCTGGGCGATCAGTGCCTCCATGAGTCGATCGGCGATGCCACGCCCGCGATACCGAGGATCCACGGCCACCGTTTGAATATCGCTATCGGGAGCCAAGATGAAAGCGCCGGCGTAACCGACAATCGACGCGCCATCAACAGCAACGACGTAACTTCGAGTCGGCTGCGCCAATTCCTGCCAGAACTGCTCGATCGTCCAGGACTCACCGGGAAATCGGGAAAAGCACTGCTCTTCCACGACATGTACGGCAGGGATGTCCCACCATCGCATCGGCTGGATCTCGGTCATAGTGACGCAGACCCCGCGATCGTGATGTCGGGTTGTCGGAGGTAAAGCGGAGACGGGACGAATAGCGGGCCGGAGTTAAGGGAATACGACGACCCATCGTCCCCGTGCACGGCAAGTGCACCGTCCACCCGCTGGGGTACGCATCCTTGCTCGAGGAACTTGGCTACCCGAGCCGCTAACTCAGCTGGGTCAATTTCGACGTCGTGATGGACGGGTTCGGGCAGGTCGGCACCCGAAACCACCGGACCCCACAGGCGATCGACACCACCGTCGTATCGATACCGCGCGGCGTAGTGCTCGCGGCGCCGAGCATCGGCCGCGATGGTGAACTCGTGCGCTGTTCCTTCCTCTAAAGAACTCGCAACCTGCCAGGCGCGGGCATCGAGCGAGCACACCCCGACGATCGGAACACCCCAAGCGCGAGCCAAGCCGATGCCGAACGCGATTCCGACGCGAAGACCCGAGTAGGGCCCGGGGCCAATACCAACCGCCACTGCTTGCACTGGCGGACCACCATGCAAGGCGGGGGCGATTGCGCTGGCGAAGAGCGTGTCGATCTCCTCTGCATGGCGGCGCGCTCCCTCAGCGCGCACTCCGACCTGCGGTCCATCGGCATCCCCGATTCCGACGGCCGTGACAGCGCTGGAGGTGTCAACCGCAAGAATCATGTCGACGACTCGAAGGCCGTCAACAACTGCGTCGATCGTGCGCCCACCGCGGAGAATTCCAAGACGCGCTCAAGTTGCTCCTCACGAATGCGAATCGTCAGGTGGTCCTCAGGAAGGGCCTGCACGATGCGGTCTCCCCACTCGATGACCGTGACACCCCGTTCAAGATCAATGTCGAGGTCGTCCCACTCCGGGAGGCTGGAGATCCGGTAGGCGTCTATGTGGGCGAGTTCTACGCGTGGTCCAGCGTGCTCCCGGGCGACAACGAAGGTGGGGCTGGTGATCGGTTCAGCGACTCCAAGGCCGGAACCCAACCCTTGTGTGAAAGTGGTCTTCCCTGCACCCAGTTCACCTTCGAGCACGATGACATCTCCGGCCTTCACAAGGTTTCCGAGGCGCTGGCCGAGTTCGCGGGTCTTGTCAGGGCTGTGGGAACGCACGATCACGCGGCACCCTGCTCGGACCGGACACCACGACGCACACGTTCAATCAGTCCATCGATGAGTTCATTGACCTCGGCTGGTCGCTCGAGCATCACCATGTGTCCGGCGTCCCCGAGTAGGGCGAATTCAGCACCAGGGATGTGCTCCACGATGTCCTCGCTCAGTGCCGGTGGAGTGAGGCGATCTTTGTCCCCAGCGATCACCAGGACCTCCGCGCGCTGCAAAATCGGCAACATGTCGTGCTTGTCGTGCTCGTGCAGAGCGGGCAAGAACTCAGCGACTACTTCCAAACTCGTTCCCGCAAGCATCCGGGCGACGAATCGCCCGACGTGATCCGAGGTTGGAGAGCCGAAGGAGTACAAACGGGTGAGCAGCAAGCCAAAGTCGCTCTCATCCCAGCCGTCGATCAACTTCGATCTCTTCGCCAGCGTGGCCGCGATGGGGGGAGCCACGCTTTGCACGAATCGGCCAAGCGGTCGCGGGAAGCCAAGGGATCCCGCGGCAACGTCTCCTGCTGTGGTCGCGATCAAGCCGATGCCTCGGATGCGTTCACCGACTTCCTCGGGGTGCGCTTCGCAGTAGGCCATGACCGTCATGCCACCCATGGAGTGCCCCAGCAAGACGACCGGTCCGCTAGGTGCAACGGCCTCCAGGACGGCGGCTAGATCCAGGCCGAGTTGATCGATGTGATGCGACTCGTAGTGAGCGCGACCGGATCGACCGTGGCTGCGTTGGTCGTAGAACACCAATCGCGCCTTCCCCCGCAGGGCTTTGCGCTGAAAGTGCCAGGAATCTTGATTGAGAGCGTACCCATGGGCGAAGACCACGGTGAGGTCCGCATTCTGCGGATCCTGCGGTTCGTCGACTTCCACATGTAAGACGGTGCCGTCCTCAGTCAGCAACTCACGCTGCTCACCACGCAACGTTCCGAGTTCGTCTGCTTCGCTCGAAGCATCCGGTAGAGCGGTGCGGCGAATCAGTGCCCGCTCGGCGAGCACACCAACAGCCGCTCCGGCAGCGAGCACTCCGGCAGCCGCCATTCCCCGGCCGGCGACTCGAACCGCTGATGTCAGATCCATCGTGGTTATTGTCCCGCGGCCACTGTTTCCGGGAGAAACCGGCGTGGCACTCGCTCACCTATCCGCGTCACGATCTCATAACCGATGGTCTCGGTGCGCTGCGCCCACTCATCGGCGGTCGGTTCACCTAAGTCGCCTGAACCGAAGCAGTGCACCAGATCACCGGGGCGATCCTTTGCATCGGGACCAAGATCAACGACGAACTGATCCATGGCAACCCGCCCGATGATGGGGCACCGCCGATCCCCGACGAGTACATCCACAGCGTTGCTGGCGCTTCTGGGGATGCCATCGGCGTACCCGAGAGGCACCAGCCCGACCGTGGTGTCCACCGGTGCCTGCCAGGCATCCCCGTAAGACACCCAGGATCCAACCTTCAAGGCTTTGACGTGCGCCAAGCGCGCCTGCAATCGCATTGCTGGCCGCAGACCCAAGTCGCGAGCGCCACCCATCGCAAAGCCGGGTGTCAGTCCGTATAAAGCGATTCCAGAGCGCACCATGTCGAAAGCTAGATCGGGTCTGCTCAACGCAGCGGCGCTGTTCGCTAGGTGCCGGAACTGCGGCTCGACACCTGCTGCCGTGGCTTCGCCGAGTGCTTCAAGGAACGCATCACGTTGCACATTGGTGCGCTCAGCCGCTGGCACATCTGCGCTACCGAGATGCGACCAGATCGCAACTACCTCAACATGCCCGTCGTCTTGGGCAATGCGCACCGCTTCCATCAACTCCGGCCATATCGACTTCGACGCACCATTGCGCGACAGTCCAGTGTCGATCTTGATGTGCACGCGAGCGGGACGACCGACATCCGTTGCAGCCTTCACAACTTCGGTCAATGCCCATGAGTCGGAAACGGACAGGTCCACATCGCCGGCAACACAATCGACGATTCCAGGATCACCAGGCGCCCACAGCCAGGCGAGGATGCGCCCGCGATCACCTCGAGCGCGCAACATGAGGGCCTCACTCGGCAAGGCGACACCCAGCCAGGTGGCGCCCTGGTGGCGCAGCCAGGGAGCCACCGTCTCCACCCCATGGCCGTAGGCATCGGCCTTGACTACCGCCATCACCGGAACTCCGATGCGGCCGACGCGATCGAAGTTGGCTGCGATGGCCTCGAGATCGACTACCGCCACAGCGCGCGAGGGATCTGCCATCACCACGCCAGCTCACCTCGTCGCAACTTGGCAATCGCATCCGGGATCACCCGCACAAGGTCCGTGGCCAGCACCGGCCGGTCCGCGTGCGCCGCACAACGTCCCGCCACACCGTGCATCCAGGTGGCTGCGGCCACTGCTGCGCTCGCTTCGGGCACGCTCGCAGCAGCCTCACCCTGATGGGCCAGGACCCCAGCGATGAGACCAGCTAAGACGTCGCCACTGCCGGCACAGGCGAGATCGGGGGTTCCCACCGTGTCGATGAACACGGTGCCGTCGGGTGCGCAGATCTGAGTTGCCGGGCCTTTGCGCACGACGATCGCACCCGAATCGATCGCGGCCTGCTCGTCGTCGTCGAACAATGATCGATACTCACCAGCGTGGGGGGTGAGCACAGTGATGCCACCACGCTGGCCGCGCACGCGTATCGCCTCGCGCAGCGCGTCACTATCGGCGAGCACCGAGAGTGCGCCGGCATCCAGTACGACGGGCACTGAGGCCTGGAGAACGGCGTTGATGAGGTCCGCATCCGCCGCATCCCCGACCAGGCCAGGCCCACACAACCAAGCGCGAACACGCTCGAAGTGCCGGGGGTCCTCGCTCGTGGTGACAACGTCCGGGTATGTGCGCACCACGTCCTGCGCTACTCCGTCTCGACGATCGAGGATGACCGTCATCCCCACACCCGCGTAGCGCGCTCCGCCAACAGCCAAGAGTGCGGCGCCGGGATACCGGGCGCTGCCTGCCGCCACGCCCACTACGCCACGGCTGTACTTGTAGTCCTGTTCTTCAGGCTCCAAGAAGTGCTCGAGGACATCGATCGGTTCCATCACCTGTCCGGTGGGCGGGGGCAATGCATTTCCTATTCCGATATCGATGACCCGCACAGCGCCTGCGAAACTCCTGCCGGGCATCGCGAACAGCCCCGGCTTCGCGCAGCCGAACGTCACCGTGGCGTCGGCCCGAAAGGCTGCATCACCCAGCAGCGCACCGCTGTCCGCGTCGATCCCACTCGGTATGTCGACCGCAACGCGCAGTGCTCCGGAACGATTGGCCGCCATAACGGCCGATCGCGCAGGTTCGCGTAATGGTCCGCTCGCACCGATGCCGACGATCCCATCCAGGATCAGGTCCACATCTGGCAATGCCTCCTGGAAGGCCGTGACGCGACCACCGGCCTCGACGAGGGCGCGTGCGCCTGCTTCATGGTGACGATCGGCCAGTGTGAATGCCTGTACCGCCACCCCCCGCTCTTGCAGTCGAGCGCCCGCGAACAAGGCATCGCCGCCGTTATTTCCCGTGCCGACAAATATGGCGACCTTTGCTCCGCTAACGCGGCCAACAACGGTGCTAAGTAGCCGCGCGCATTCACCGGCAAGACCGAAGGCGGCCCGCTGCATCAACGTCCCACTCGCAGTCCGGGACATGACTTCCTCTTCGGCAGCACGGACTTCGGCCACCGGGTAGAGGCCCAGCATCACTCGACCGTTACGGACTTGGCAAGGTTGCGCGGTTGATCAACATCGTGACCCTTGACCGTGGCCAGTTCACACGCGAAGACCTGTAGCGGGACCGTGGACACCAAGGGTTGCATGAGAGTGGGTGTCTCGGGAACGCGGATGATGTGATCGGCAAATGGCGTGATCGCCTCGTCGCCTTCTTCAGCGATGGCGATAACCCGAGCACCGCGGGCCCGAATCTCTTGAATATTCGACACGATCTTGCCGTGCAGGACCGAGCGCCCACGCGGGGACGGAACGATGACGATCACCGGAACACCGTCTTCGATCAGCGCGATCGGTCCGTGCTTGAGTTCACCGGCGGGAAACCCTTCCGCGTGCATATATGCGAGTTCCTTCAACTTCAACGCACCTTCGAGGGCAACTGGATAGCCCACGTGTCGGCCCAGGAACAAGACCGAACCGGCCTGCGCGTATTCCTGCGCGAGAGCGCGCACGGGCTCGACGGTGTCGAGCACCAGATCAACCTTCTGCGGCATGTCCGACAAATCCTGCATGATCGCGCGGATCTCATCTTCGAACATCGCCCCACGCGCTTGTGCGAGATACAGGCCAACCAGATAAGCCGCAATGATCTGGGTCAAGAACGCCTTTGTCGATGCAACAGCGATCTCCGGACCGGCATAGGTGTACAGGACTGCATCTGATTCACGCGGAATGGTGGAGCCGACAGTGTTACAAATCGCCAATGTGTGGGCGCCTTGCTCTTTGGCGTGCCGCAAGGCCATCAGGGTATCCATGGTCTCGCCGGACTGTGAGATGGCGATAACAAGCGAATCGGGTCCAACAATCGGGTCGCGATAGCGAAATTCGCTGGCCAGTTCCACGTCAACTGGCAACTTCGTCCAGTGCTCGATTGCGTACTTGGCCACCATTCCGGCATGGGCTGCTGTTCCGCAAGCGATGACAACCACCTTCGAGATCTGTCGCAAGATGCTCTCGTCTATCTGGGTTTCATCGAGCCGGATCCGCTGTTGCGCGTCCAACCGCCCGCGCAATGAATCAGCCACAGCCTTGGGCTGCTCGGCGATCTCCTTGAGCATGAAGAGCTCATAGCCGCCCTTTTCCGCAGCGGAGGCATCCCAATCCACTGAGAACCGTTTGGCATCGACCGGTGTCCCGGAGAAGTCGAGAACCTGCACCGAGTCGGCTCGCAGGACCACGATCTGATCCTGGCCAAGCTCTAATGCTTCCCGAGTGTGCTCGACGAAGGCCGCAACATCGCTTGCCAGGAAATTCTCGCCTTCACCTAAGCCCACCACGAGCGGCGAACTGCGACGAGCACCGACAACGGTGGACGGATCTTGTGGATCCATCGCAACCAACGTGAATGCACCTTCGAGACGGTGACACACAGCCTGCATGGCCGTCGTTAGATCCGAACCGGGCATCGCTTCGGCGAGTAGATGGGCGACGACTTCCGAATCTGTCTCGGACGCCAGCGGTACTCCCCGTACCAAGAGCTCCTCTCGGAGTTCGGCGAAGTTCTCGATGATGCCGTTGTGGATGACGGCCACGCGACCATCAGCGCTCACATGCGGATGGGCGTTGTGATCAGTCGGCCCGCCATGGGTAGCCCAACGGGTGTGACCGATTCCGGTGGTGGATTGCGGGAGTGGATCCTGGCCTAGCAACGTCTCGAGATTGGTGAGCTTGCCGGCCTTCTTGCGGATCTCCAGCCGTCCATCGCTGATCACCGCAACCCCTGCGGAGTCGTAGCCTCGGTACTCGAGCCTGCGCAGACCGGCGACAACCACCTCGAGGGCCTGTTTCTCGCCTACGTACCCGACGATTCCGCACATAGGCGCAAGACTACGCCGGAGGTGACAAGGTAGTCCCGTGTTGACGGTTCGAGTCCTTTGTCCGTCCGAACTTACGGCTCAGTGCGATCAACTCCTGCGCGCAACTCCCAGCCTCAGCGCTCTGGTTCGCATCCCTCACGCGAGCGTGGATCCCGCCGGCGATCTCTTCGAAGCCCAGGTCGAGCGGGATGCGGTCAACGATTTGGTCGCAGCCCTCATGGACATGAACATCCAAAAGAACGGCTCGATCGAGATCATCGAGCCGGATACCTGGATTTCAGCCCGAGCCCTCCACGCAGAACAAGAGTCCCCGGATAGCGACAACGTGATCTGGCCCCAGGTGATCGAGCGGGCCTACGCCCAATCGAAAGTGACCGGCACATTCCTGGCATTCATGACCATGGCGACCCTCCTGGCAGCGATCGCGGTCATCACCGACTCCCCGATCCTGGTGATCGGCGCAATGGTTCTCGGCCCGGAGTTCATGGCGGTCATCGCTATGGGGCTTGCTCTCGTCCGGGGACGTCGAACGCTACTTCGTCAGGCGGCTCGCACACTGCTCGTGGGCTTTTCCTTCTCCGTCGCTGTCACTGTCGGATTCGTGGCGATCGCGCGCGCGACGGGACTTGCAACGATGGCCGACGTGAGTTCACCCAGGCCGGGGGTGTCCTTCATCTATTCCCCCAACGTTTGGTCACTTCTCGTGGCCGTTATCGCTGCGGCCGCCGGGGTTCTCGCGCTGACCACTTCCCAGTCCACCGGAATCATCGGCGTATTCATATCCGTCACCACCATCCCCGCTTCGGGAAACGTCGCCGTTGGATTGGTTTTCGCCCAGTGGAATCAGGTGACGGGCAGCGCGCTGCAGTTGATCATCAACTTGACCGGCATGGCATTGGCGGGATGGGTGACACTGGCTATTCGACAGCGCATGAGCGACCGGACTAGTCGAGAGCTAGCTCGTCACTCACCACGGCGGCTATGGCGCCAGCGAGTCGCTCGGCGTCGTCGTGCGTCGGAGCCTCGACCATGACGCGAACCACGGGTTCGGTTCCTGAAGGACGCAAAAGCACCCGCCCGCGACCGGCCAAGTGGCGTTCAGCTTCCTCTACTGCTTGCTGGACCGCCGCGTTCGATGCGATCGCTGACTTATCGACTCCTGCAACATTGACAAGCACCTGAGGCAGCTTTTCAACAGCAGCAGCGAGTTCGCCAAGTGATCTGCGCGTTCTCGCCATCTGGCCCAGAACTTGGAGGGCGGTCAAGACTCCATCGCCGGTTGTGGCGAATTCGCTGAGAACGACGTGGCCGCTCTGCTCACCCCCGAGCACAAATCCACCGTTGCCCATTTCCTCGACAACATAACGGTCACCGACCGCGGTCTCGACCACGATGATCCCTGCCGACTCCATCGCCAGTTTGAAGCCCATGTTCGCCATGACGGTGGTGACCACGGTGTTCCGGGCTAGCCGATCACGATCACGCAGTGCGGTAGCAAGGATCGCCAAGATGTGATCGCCATCGACAACAGCCCCCTCGGCCGTGACAGCCAGGCATCTGTCTGCATCACCGTCGTGGGCGATGCCGACATCAGCTGCGGATGCCCGGACCTGGTCGATCAACCCCTCGAGATGCGTTGACCCGCATTGGGCGTTGATGTTCCAACCGTCGGGATCGTCGTTGATCGCCACGACCTCCGCTCCCGCGAGCCGCAACACCGCCGGCGCGACAGTACTCGCGGCTCCGTTCGCACAGTCCACGACAACGCGTAAGCCGTCAAGCCGCGTATCAATGGTGCTGAGCAGGTACTCGACGTACGCCCCCACAGCCTCGTCATCACGCGCCACCCGTCCGACCAACTCGCCGGTCGGGCGATCCCACGACGCTCCGCGACGTGCTTCGATCTCATCTTCGAGGTGATCGGGCAACTTCACGCCACCGCGCGCGAAGAACTTGATGCCGTTGTCGGGCATCGGATTGTGGGACGCGGAGAGCATCACACCGAGATCGGCGCCGGTGTGAGCCGTCAGCCAGGCCACCCCTGGGGTCGGCAGAACACCGACAACTCGAACATCGACCCCAGCGCTGGCCAGGCCAGCAACAACAGCCGCTTCTAGGAATTCACCGCTCGCACGGGTGTCGCGGCCGACGACCGCCGTCGGACGGTGCCCGGCGAACTCGCCAGCCTCACCGAGAACGTGCGCCGCCGCGACCGCCAAATCGACAGCCAACTCAGCGGTGATGTCCCGGTTGGCGAGTCCCCGAACCCCGTCGGTACCGAACAGCCGGCCCACGCTGTTAGCGCTTGCTGTACTGCGGCGCCTTGCGGGCCTTCTTCAGACCGTACTTCTTGCGTTCCTTGGCGCGTGGATCGCGAGTTAGGAAGCCTTCCTTCTTCAGCGCGGAACGGTTGTTCTCCTCGTCGATCGCGCTGAGCGCCCGGGCGATGCCCAGTCGCAGGGCGCCAGCTTGGCCGGAAACGCCGCCGCCATTCAGCCGCGCGATGACGTCGAAGCGACCTTCAGCGCCGAGCGTGACGAACGGCTCCTTGACCTCCTGCTGGTGGACCTTGTTCGGGAAGTACTCATCCAATGATCGGCCGTTGATGGTCCACTGGCCGGTGCCCGGAACCAAGCGAACGCGGGCCACGGCTTCCTTGCGGCGACCGATCGCCGCGCT
>Ga0102938_10003214_pt1 | contig 12254 bp, 9 predicted proteins | sample SalPonR2_B_D2_MG_FD_84516 | JGI IMG/M metagenome (GOLD analysis project Ga0102938, IMG submission 84516) | Salt pond soil microbial communities from South San Francisco under conditions of wetland restoration - Salt Pond MetaG R2_B_D2_MG | ecosystem: Environmental > Aquatic > Marine > Intertidal... | reverse complement strand
GCTTGCCCGACTGCCAACTGCTCACTCCCCGACAGTTCGGAAGTACCGGGCTGTCGGCCATGTCGACGCCGGGATCAAATGACCAGACCTCCTCACCCGTCTCCGCGTGCAGCGCAAAGACGCGGTTGAAGGGGGTGCAATAGTAGAGCCGCTCGCCGATGACAATCGGCGTCACCTGCAGCGAGCTTTGCGACACGGGGCGACCGTTGGCATCCACCCCCGCCTGGCGCACATCGCCGGAGCGGTGCTCCCAGGCCAGTTCCAGGGCGTGCACGTTCTCCGGGGTGATCTGGTTCGCGCGAGAGAAACGCGTGCCGCCGGGCGTGGCGCCGTAGGCGGGCCAGTCAGCAACAACGCCGGGGGCCGGCGGCTGGGTATCGGGCGCAGCACAACCCCCCAGTGCAACAATTACCACCAGCGCGCACACTGACCCGATCACGTTAGACTTCATGTACATACTTCAGGCACCAACCCGCCTGCATCGTAGCCCAGCGCGCCCGCTGTCGCCAGCCGGCGGCATGTCGGCGCCGGCACACCAACACGTGTGAGCCGGCTGCACACATGTTATGTTTGGCCGCCGGCAATCCACCTTGTCGCGCCGCCTTGCGGCGCGCACTGAAGAGGCCATCGGATGCAACTGACACCACCAGCCAGCCAATCCCCGCGTCGCGGAGAGGTCGCCATTCAAGCCGTGGTTTTCGACACCTTCGGCACAGTGTGCGATTTCTACCACCCGTTCAGGGCCGCCTTCGCGGCGCTGGCTGAGGCCAGGGGGGTAACGTGCGACGCAGGCAAACTCGCCATCGCGTGGCGCACCGCCTACCTGCTCAGCACGCTCTCCCAGGCGCTGGAGGAAAGCCCTTTCGTTCCGCTCTACGACATCAACCGTGCCAATCTTGAGCAGTTGCTCAAGGACCACTTTCCCGCCGCAGTGAGTCCCGCGGAAATCTCTGCAATGGCCCACCTGTGGGAGCGACTCGATCCGTGGCCCGACACCGTTTCCGGCCTGCAACGCATGCGCCGGAGCCATATCATCGCACCGCTGTCGAACGGCAACTTTGCCGACATGCTGCGCCTCGCCCGCCACGCCAACCTGCCATGGGACCTCCTGCTGGGCGCATCCATCAGCGGTTTTTACAAGCCGCATGCCAGCACGTATCTCGAATCATGCGCCGCAATGCGCCTGCCCCCGGAAGCGGTGTGCATGGTGGCGGCACACCAGGCCGACCTCGCCTTCGCAGCGGGTCACGGCATGCAGACAGCATTCGTACCCAGGCCCGACGAGTTCGGCGGCCCCACCAAGCCGCGGGACGCTGCCCCCGATGAGCACTACCTGGATGCGGCGGAAATTTTCGCGGAGCGCGACTGGACCTATATCGCGAGCGATTTCAACGATCTTGCGGAACAGCTCGAGGCACAAACCATTACTGCGGATTAATGTCAGTCGGCGCTCTGGCCGGCATCGGCCACCGCATTCCCGGCGCAGGCCAGACTGGCCGCCGCGCGCCGGCTATTGAAGCAGACCAGCTCGTTACCTTCCTGCGTACACCAGCGTGCCCGGTTGTCCAGGCTCGCAACGGACGAAGCGCCCCCGTCGGCGCATCCCACCGCGAACAGCGAGTAAAACCCGCCGGCCGGGAGGATCCCGGTTTTCACTTTCTCGATGGAATGTGCTTCCGCTGCCGCGCCCTGGGGCTGCCCGGCCAGCGCTGCACACGCCACCAACGTGCACGCCCACAAGGCGCTTTTCACTAGACTGTCTAACACGAAACATCTCCCTCTCACTGCAAGCAATTACGCCTGCCGAGCGACTTCAGATCACCCTTCACGCGTCCGGGTGCATTGCGTCTGGCTGGCGGGCAGCACCTGCGCTAGACTCCGGCAACACTCGCCGGGCAGGCATTCCCGCCACGGCGACACTCACAGGCACACAGGCTTTCACAATCTCCGGAGCGCGCAGCATGGACATCACCCTCGATACCGGCCCGCAGGGCCCACTCACCGGCATCCGCGTGATCGACATCACCTCCATGATCACCGGCCCGCTGTGCGCCCAGCAGCTCGGCGACCTGGGCGCGGACGTGATCAAGATCGAGCCGCTGCACGGCGAGATAGCGCGCTGGATGGCGCCACCGCAAGAGGCGGGCCTGAGCGGCTTCTACGCACAGCTCAATCGCAACAAGCGCAGCCTGGCGGTAGACCTGAAGAACCCGGAGGGCATTGAGGTGATTCGCAAACTGGCCGCGGACGCCGATATCCTGGTGGAGAACTTCCGCGGCGGCGTCCCGGACAGGCTGGGCATTGGCTACGAGGCCCTGAAACCGCTCAACGAACGCCTGATTTTTGTCTCCATCACCGGCTTCGGCCCCACCGGGCCCTACGCCACGCGCCCGGCCTATGACCCGATTGCCCAGGGGCTGGTGGGCGGCTGTTTTATCCAGGGCATACCCTTCGGCGGAAAACCGCAGCTTATTCAGTCAGCGATCGTGGACAAGACCACCGCCATCACCGCCGCCGGTGTGGCAGTGGCCGCGCTCTACGCGCGCGACCGGCCCGGCGGCACGGGCCGCGGGCAGCGCGTGGACGTGCCCATGATCGATGCCTGGGCCGCCAACTCACTGCCCGATGTGTCGGCGGTAGACAGCTTCGTACCGAATGACCTGCCGGACCCGGCGCCGCTGGCGGTGCTGCGCACCTTCGCCACCACCGATGGCTACGTGGTGGGCATGGCCCTGCAGGACAACCACTTCCGTGGGCTCTGCGAGGCGCTGGAATGCACGGAACTGCTAACCACGCCCGGCATGGCAACACTCGGCGAACGGGTGAGCGATTTCAAACCCTGGCTGGACGCCATCGAAAAGGTCATGGCGAACTTCTCCACCGAAGAATTGCTCAAACGGCTGGACGCCGCGGGCGTGCCGTTCGGCAAGGTCAAGACCATCCGCGAGTTCGCCGAGGACCCGCAGGCACAGCACAACCGCACGCTGTTCGAGACCGAGCACCCCGAGGCCGGCACGATGCGCTACATCCGCTACCCGGGGCACCTGTCGGAGACGCCGGCCTCGCTGCACAAGCACCCACCCCGACTGGGCGAACACAGTGTCGCCGTGCTGCGCGAGGCGGGTTACGCGGACGCCGACATTGAACGCCTGACGCGGGAAGGTGTCGTGGGCACCTGACCGGCCGTGCCTGGCAACGGCCCCAAACCACGGCCGCGATTCACCTTGCATTGCCTCGCCAGTGGCCTAACCTAGATAAGCACAGGTCCGGGAGCCGCCCGTTGGCGCGCCCGGGCACACTGACCGGTCGAACACACCAGGGGGAAACAACGTATGGAGCAACCGGAGAATAATGACAACCAGGCCAGCGAGCCCACACCACCGGCGAACAGCGGTTTCGACCTTGGCACGGTGATCGCCCAGGCGAAACAGGTGATCACCGATCCCACCGGGTTCTACCGCGCCATGTCCCGGTCCGGCGGCTACAGCGAACCGCTCATCTTCGCGCTGGTCATGGGGGTCATGGCCGGCATCATCTATGCGCTGCTATCGATCCTGGGCCTGACCGGCGCCGGCCTTGGCGGCCTGGCTGCCATCATCATGGCACCGCTGCTCATGTTGATCGGCAGTTTTATCGCCGCCGCGATTCTGTTCGTGATCTGGAAACTGATGGGCTCGCCGCACGGCTTTGAAGTCGCTTACCGCAGCGTCGCGTACTCCTATGCGATCGTGCCGGTGCTGGCGGTGTTCAGCATTATCCCGTATCTCGGCACGCTGTTGCGCGTTGCCTGGAGCACCTGGCTGATGATTATCGCCAGCGTGGAAGTGCATGCCCGGGCCCGGCAAACCGCGATGATCGTGTTCGGCATCCTGGGCGCCCTGCTGTTATTCAGCCAGCTTTCCGGCGAGTACGCTCAACGCAACCTGCAGGACGCCATGGAAAAGCGCCTTGGTGAGAATGCCGAGCAGATTGAGCGCAGCATGCAATCCCTGCAGAAGCTGGGCGTTGACGAGGAGGGCAATATAGACCCGGAAAAGGCCGGCCGCGCCATGGGTGATTTTTTGCGCGGCATCCAGGAGGCCGCCGAGGGGAAACAACCGGCCGAGGCGGATACTGACAAGCAGGAATAACCCGCATTATTGCGCGCGCGTTGTGCGCGTGCTGAGCGGCCCCGGCCGGGCAAATCGCACGCGCCCGGCAGTTCGCCGGGGCCGGTACCGCGAATCCCCGCTGCCGGCAAGTCTTGCATTGCGCCACCCCAGCCCGGAGAATTCCGCCATGCAGAAATTCGCGCCGGGCTTACTGGCAACTTTGATACTGACGCTGACGTGGCCGGGTAGCGCCTACGCCGAAGTCGACTATCCCCCCGCCGTCAAAACGCTCATCGAACAACGCTGCATGGTTTGCCACGGCTGCTACGATGCCCCCTGCCAGCTCAAACTGGATGCCTGGCGGGGACTCGAGCGCGGTGCCCACAAGGACAAGGTCTACGACGGCACGCGCCTAAAATCCGCCAACCTGACGCGCCTGTTTGAAGACGCGCACTCCGAGGAAGCATGGCGCAAGAAAGGTTTTTACCCGGTGCTCGACGCCGGGCAGCCCGACGCCGGCGTTATGGCGCGCATGCTCGCGCTGAAACAACAGCATCCGCTGCCGCCGGGTGATCTGCTGCCCGAGAGTTTTGACCTGCGCCTGAATCGCGACCAGCAATGCCCGAAACCGGGAGAGTTTGACGATTTCGCCGAAGATTACCCGCTATGGGGTATGCCCTACGCACTGCCGGGCCTTACCAGCGAGCAGCACAGCGTGCTGGATGAGTGGCTGGACCGCGGGGCCCCTGCCATCGCCCGGGGCGCGCCGCCGCCCGCCGTTGGCACCGCGCTCGCGCGCTGGGAGGCTTTTCTCAACGGCGACAGTCACAAGCAGCAGCTCATGTCGCGCTACATCTTCGAGCACCTGTTTATCGCCAGCCTGTACCTTGCCGACATCCCGGAGGCAAAGAGCTACTATCAACTGGTGCGCTCGCGCACACCGCCGGGCGAGCCTCTCGATGTAATAGCCACCCGGCGACCCTACGATCCGCCGGACGCAAAGCGTGTCTACTACCGCCTGATGCCCCAGCGCACCGCAGTGCTGGCCAAACGTCATATGCCCTACGCGCTGCATGCGCAGCGCATGCAGCGCTGGCAGACGCTGTTCCTCGACCCCGGGTACGAGGTCAGTGCGCTGCCCTCCTACGCCAGCAAGGTCGCCTCCAATCCGTTCGTCGCCTTCCGCGAACTCCCCCTGAGCGCCCGTTACAAGTTCATGCTGGATGAAGCGCAGTACACGATCATGGCCTACATCAAGGGGCCGGTGTGCCGTGGCCAGGTGGCGCTGAATGTTATCGACGATCATTTCTGGGTGGTTTTCCTCGACCCGGACAGTACACGCGCCCGGCACACGGCGGAGTTCCTGGCCAGCGAAAGCGGCAATCTGCGACTGCCGAGTGCGGTGGGGGGCTCGCTCATTTCCCTGGTGCAATGGAACCACTACGCGAAAAACCAGCTGCAATTCCTCGATGCCAAGCTCAAGTTCATCGAGCGCCAGACGGCCAACCCCGATACCAGTGTCGACCTGCACTTGATCTGGGATGGCGACGGTCATAACGACAACGCCTCGCTGACCATCTTTCGCCACAACGACAGCGCGTCCGTGGTGAAGGGCCTGGTGGGGCGGGAGCCGAAAACCGCCTGGGTGATCGACTACTCGCTGCTGGAACGCATTCACTACCTGCTGGTTGCCGGCTTTGATGTGTATGGCAGTGCGGTGCACCAGCTCGAGACGCGCCTTTATATGGATTTCCTGCGCATGGAGGGCGAGCAGAACTTCCTGTTCTTTTTGCCGCAAGAGGAGCGGATTGCCCTGCGGGACTTCTGGTATCGCGGGGCGGAGGAGCACGTCAAGGAATACGTGTTCAGTGACTCGCAGTCGTTTGATCGCGATACCGACATCCGCTACAGCTCCGACCAGCCGAAAGCGGAATTATTCGACATGCTGAAGACACACGTGTTCGGTGCCGGTGCGGCACGTTACCAACCCGTCGACAAGCGCTTCGAACCACTGCAGAAACTCACCGGCAAGGCCATCGCGCACCTGCCCGAGGTGGCTTTTGTGCAAGTGCTGGCGCGCGACGGTGGCAAACACTACTACACGCTCGTGCACAACAACGGCTACAGCAACAACGCGCAATTGTTTGGGGAAGACGCGCGCCGCATTGAAGAAGAGGACTACCTGACGGTAGCGAAAGGCTTTATCGGCGCCTATCCAAATGTCTTCTTCCAACTGCCCGAATCCGATATCGACGGCTTCGTGAAGGCGATTGCCGCGCTCGGCAACAGCGACGACTACACCAGGCTGGTGACGCGCTACGGCGTGCGCCGCACCGCGCCCTGGATCTGGCGCCTGAGCGATGACATGAGTGCACACTACCAGGACACGTTTCCGCGCGAGGCCGGCCTGTTTGACCTGAATCGTTATGAAAACCGCTAGGGCCACAACCCACGCCAGCGGGGTTTATCAATCCTGGGCCACGCTATGAAAAAGGTGCTCTGGTCAGTTTTTGCGGTCGCGCTGGTCACTATGGCGGCTATCCAGTTTGTGCCCTCTCCGCCGGTGGTTGTGCCGGCAACGCTGCCGGCTGGCGAGCGCGCAGCGCACCGCCTGCTGAATTTCGAGGGCATTCACAATTTTCGCGATCTCGGCGGCTACCGGACCGTCGACGGGCGAACGGTAAGATGGGGCCTCCTGTACCGTACCGGTACCCTCGCGCATGCCAGCAACAGTGACCTCGAAGAGCTGCAACAGCTTGGCCTGCACAGCCTGATCGATTTCCGCTCTGCCGTGGAGAAAACCGGGGAACCCAGCAGGTTGCCGGAACCACGGCCTTTCGAGCTGGTGGAGATTCCGACCCTGGACGAGGGCAACGCGGCCATGGTCGGCGAGATCATGCAGCGCATCGAGAGCGGTGATTTCGACGGCTTTGACCCACACGCCACCATGATTCTCGGCAACCAGCAGTTCGCCACGCAATTCACACCACAATTCAGCCGCTTCATGCACACGGTGCTGGATGCGAACGGGGCTCCCGTGGCATGGCATTGCAGCGCGGGCAAGGACCGCACCGGGTTCGCCGCCGCAATACTGCTGCGCGTACTCGGCGTGCCGATGGCAACAGTGATGCGGGACTACCTGGCGAGCGATCAGCCCTCGCGGGAATCGCGCAGCACCCAGTTATTGCTGCTGCGCCTGTTCAAGGGCGGAGACGCGGCGGACAACCTCGGCGTACTGATGGGCGTGGAGGCCGAGTGGCTGCAGGCCGCTTTTGTCGCTATCGATGCACACTGGGGGAGTTTCGATGCCTACGTCCGCGATGGCCTCGGCCTCGACGCGGCCGAGGTGGCGCGCCTGCGCAGCACCCTGCTCATCTCAACAGCCACGACAGAGAAACCCACGGGGATCAACCAGCATGAACTTTGAGTTTTCCGAAGAACAGCAGTTCATTCGCGAGCAGGCGCGCAGTTTTCTAGCGCGGGAGTGCTCCACTGCGGCGGTACGCGAAATCCTGGATGGCGGGCAGCCCTTCCATCGTCCACTCTGGGAAAAAATGGTGGGCCTCGGCTGGACGGCCATGGCCATACCCGAGGAGCACGGCGGCCTGGGCCTTGGTTACCTCGAGCTGTGCGTCATCGCCGAGGAGCTCGGCCGTGCACTCGCGCCGGTGCCCTTCTCCTCCAGCGTCTACCTCGCCACCGAGGCGATCAAACGCTGGGGTTCGCCCGAGCAGAAAGCAGCGTATCTGCCGGGCCTCGCCTCGGGTGAGCTCATCGGCTGCTTCGCGCATGCGGAGGGCCCGGGCCTTCCGGCAGTCAATGCCACAAGCAGCGAGGGCAGCGTCAGCGGCTGCAAACTGCCCGTGGCGGACGGCGACAGTGCTGATTTTGCCGTGCTCAGCGCGCGTGGCGCGGATCAGGCGGTGCAGCTTTTCCTCGTGGACCTCGAACAGCCGGGCGTCACGCGCGAAACGCTCACCAGCATGGATCCCTCCCGCTCGCAGGCGCGCCTCGACCTGCAACAGGCGAGTGCGCAACCCCTCGGCGCCGCCGCGGCAGCGGACGAAGAGGCAATCAATACACTATTGGACGGGGCCGCCGTGCTGCTCGCATTTGAGCAGATCGGTGGCTGCCAGGCGGCGATGGATTCCGGCATTGCCTACACCAAACAGCGCTATGCATTCGGCCGGCCCATCGCCTCGTTCCAGGCGATAAAGCACAAGTTTGCCGACATGTTCGTTGCCCTGGAACTGGCGCGCTCGAACGCCTACTACGGTGCCTGGGCGCTCTCCAGCGACTCGCCGGATCTGCCACTGGCAGCGGCCACGGCGCGCGTGAGTGCCACCGATGCCTACTACCTGATCAGCAAGGAGAACATCCAGGCCCATGGCGGCATGGGCTTCACCTGGGAGTTCGACTGCCACCTCTACTACCGGCGCGCGCAATTGTTGTCATCCCAGCTCGGCACAATGCCCTGGTGGAAGGAACGCCTGGTAAGCAACCTGCTGCACGCGGCCTGAGGAGAAACAAGCATGGATTTTAAAGACACACCGGAGCTCGCCAAATTCAGGCAGGAGGTTCGCACCTGGCTGGACGCCAACGCGGAGCGCCGCACGGACAACCTCAACATGGGCATGGAGGGCGAGGAGGCCCACCTTGCGGGCAAGGCGTGGTATCGCAAGAAAGCCGAGGCGGGTTTTGCCTGCCTGACGTGGCCGAAAGAATACGGCGGCGCGGGCCTGACGTCACTGCACGACGTGGTCTGGACCCAGGAAGTCGCCAACTACCGTACCCGCGATGCGCAGTTCGTGATCGGCATCGGCAATTGCGGCCCGGCGATCATGCACTTCGCCAACGAGGAGGCAAAGCGCGAGCTGCTGCCACGCATGGCCAGCGCAGAAGATGTCTGGTGCCAGCTCTTCAGCGAGCCAAGCGCGGGGTCGGATGTCGCCGGGCTGCGCACCAGCGCCGTGCGAGACGGCGACAACTGGAAGCTCAACGGGCAGAAGATCTGGACGTCCGGCGCGCTTTACTCGGACTACGGCGTGGTGCTGACGCGCACGGACCCGGACGTGTCGAAATACAAGGGCCTGACCATGTTCATGCTCGACATGCGCCAGCCCGGCGTGGAGGTGCGCCCGATCAGGCAGATGGACGGCGGACAGCATTTTAACGAGGTCTTTTTTAACGATGCCATCGTGCCGGATGACTACCGCCTCGGCGAGGTCGGCGGCGGCTGGACCGGCGCGCTCACGGTACTGATGAGCGAACGACTTGCCATCAGTGGAATCCAGCCCACCGGCTTTCCCCAGTTTCTCGACCTCGTCAGGCAGCTGGAACTCAACGGCGAAGCCGTCGCGCAGGACCCTGTAGTGCGCGATCGTCTCGCCACCTGGTACAGCCAGTACGCGGGGCTGCAGGCCGCCAACAAACGCATGCTCACAGCCGTCGCCAAGGGCGGAATCGCCGGCGCAGAGGCCTCGCTGGGCAAACTCGTGGGCGCGGTGATGAACCAGGAGATCGCCAATTTCGTCTGCCAGTTGCTGGGCCAGGCGGGCATCGTGCAGGACCCTGTACTCAGCCCGCAGCAGGCACATTTTCAGCAGGCCGTGCTGTTTGGCCCCGGCATCCGCCTCGCCGGCGGTACCGATGAGGTGATGCGCAATATTCTGGCGGAGCAGGTGCTGGGCCTGCCGCAGGAGCCGCGCGCCGACAAGGGCATGCCATTCCGGGACATTCCCACCGGCAACAGCGGCGGCTGAGGCCGGCCGTCGCGCGCTGGGGTACACTCGGGCATCATGGAATTCGAATTCAGCCAGAACATGGCCCCCATCGCCGCCGTCGCGCTGGTACTGGTCTATGTACTGGCCATCGTCTCGGCCATCGAGGCAATCCTGCGCGGGCGCACATCCCAGGGCGCGATCGCCTGGGTTACCGGCCTGATTGCTTTCCCCTATCTCGCGGTACCCCTCTACCTGGTGTTCGGCCGCAACCGTTTTGCCGGCTATCTGGAAGAGCGGGACGCGGTGGAATCCGAATCCCACAAGCTGATCCGGCGCACCCGCGGCACCATTGAGCAGCATATTGTCCCGTCGGGAAACCGCACATCCTTCTACACCAGCCTGTTCAAGCTGGCGCGCATGCCCGCAACCACCGGCAACCGGGTGGAGCTGCTGATCGACGGCCAGGCGACCTTCGACAGTATCGAGGCCGGGATGCGACAGGCCGAGAAATACATTCTTTTCCAGTTCTATATTCTGCGTGACGACGAGCTGGGGCAGCGGCTGGGCCGCATTCTGGCCGACAAGGCGCGAGCCGGGCTGAAGGTGTTCCTGCTGTACGATGAAATCGGTAGCCCCGGCTTCGGGCGCAGCAAGCTCTACCGTCAACTCGAAACCGTGGGCGTGCGCGTCGCGCCCTTCAACACCACGCAGGGACGACGCAACCGCTTCCAGTTAAATTTTCGCAATCATCGCAAAGTGGTTGTGGTGGATGGCCAGGCGGCGTGGATCGGTGGCCACAACGTCGGGGTCGAATACCTCGGGCAGAGCAAACGCTTCGGCAACTGGCGCGATACGCACGTGCGCTTTGCGGGCCCCGCGGTGCTGGGCGCTGAAATCGCGTTTGCCACCGACTGGCAGTGGGCAACCCACTCGCTGATGGATATCGACTGGGATATCAGCCCGGACGCACAGGGCGACAGTGAAATACTGGTATTTCCCTCGGACCCGGCGAGTGAATACGAAGAAGCGGGGCTGATGTACCACCAGAGCATCGTCGCCGCACAACAACGCATCTGGATCGCGAGCCCCTATTTCGTGCCCGACAACGCCATTGTTTCCGCCTTGCAGCTCGCGGCCCTGAGTGGCGTGGACGTGCGCATAATCATCCCGGACGAACCGGACGGCCCGGTTGTCGGCATGGCCAACTGGTCATTCACACGCCAGCTCCTGCGATTCGGAGTCAGGGTCTATCGCTACCAGGGCGGCTTCATGCACCAGAAGGTCATGCTGATCGATTCCCAGGCCTGTGGCGTGGGCACCGCCAACTTTGACAACCGTTCCTTCCGGCTGAATTTCGAGATCACCGTACTGGTGCAGGACAGTGCGTTTGCCGCCGAGGTTGAACACATGCTGCAGGAGGACATGCAACGCTGCCGGGAAGTGAGCCTCGAAGAGATCGAGAACAAGCCAGCCTGGTTTACCCTGGCGATGGCAGCGGCGCGCCTGCTGGCGCCGATTTTGTAGAGCCACCGTTACAAAATCGCTGTAACACCTGCCACTCCCGCCGGCTGCCCCGTGGCGGCAACGCTAAATGATCCCGATCCCCATCACGAAAATAATCGCCACTGCCGGCGGCACGACAAAACGAATCAGGAAGTGCCACAGCGAGAAACTGCGCTCTCCCAGCTGCGCCAACTCGTCACGCGCGGAGGCACGACTCATGATCCAGCCGGCAAACAGCGCGATCGACAGGCCGCCCAGTGGCAGCAGGATCTGGTTGGAAAAGAAATCCATGGAGTCGTTGAAGTTCAGCCCGGCGATGCGCAGTTCCCCCCAGAGGTTGTAAGACAGAATTGAAATTACACTGAACACCGCGACCGAACCGACAACGAGCAGCGCACTGTGGTGACGCGGCAGCGCAAAGCGATCTTCCAGCCAGGCGGTCACCGACTCAACCAGGCCCACCATGGAGGTAATGCCTGCAACCGACAGCATCAGGAAAAACAGCACGGCGAAGAGGTGGCCACCGGGCATTTGCGCAAAAGCCACCGGCAATGTCTGGAATATCAGGCCCGCGCCCGCCGCCGGATCCATGCCATGCTGAAACACCGCTGGAAACACCACCAGGCCCGCGAGTAGCGCGACGCTGACGTCCACGGCAACAATCCACACGACCGAGTGCCCTATGGAGACATCTTTGGGAAGGTAGGAGCCATAGACCATCATGCCGGCCATTGCCACGCTCAGTGAAAAAAATGCCTGGCCGACGGCCACCAGTACCGTGGAAAAACCGATCTTGCTGAAATCCGGGGTGAACAGCCAATCGCGCGCCGCCTCGAACCCGCCGGTAAAGGCAAAATAATTGTAGCTCGCCAGCCCCACGAGCAGTAAAAACAGCAACGGCATCATCACGGTCACCGCCCGCTCAATGCCTTCCTTG
>Ga0102938_10003213_pt1 | contig 12254 bp, 9 predicted proteins | sample SalPonR2_B_D2_MG_FD_84516 | JGI IMG/M metagenome (GOLD analysis project Ga0102938, IMG submission 84516) | Salt pond soil microbial communities from South San Francisco under conditions of wetland restoration - Salt Pond MetaG R2_B_D2_MG | ecosystem: Environmental > Aquatic > Marine > Intertidal... | reverse complement strand
CCTAGCACGCCCATCAAAACACTTGCTGCGGCGCGATCGATATTCAAGACCGTGGTGTATTCGGGCAGAATGAAAAACGCCAAACCGGCCATCAGGTAAAAGTATCCCCACGCCATCATGACCATCAGCATCCGCGTTTGAGACATCCCTTGGATCGCGGTGACATAGATCGAAAAGGGGTTGTAGTCATAGCGCAAGTTGCGGTCGCCCGGTTCCAATTTGTTTAAGAACAGCACCGCTATAAATCCGGCGATGGCGATCAGCACAAGCACCGTGCCGGGCAGCCAATACTGACCTGCCAGGGGAACCTTGCTAACCAACTGCAGCGGTTTGTACGCATCGCTGACAAAGCCGGCCGTCAAAGTTCCCACGATGACCGCGACGTTGGTCATCATGTTGATCGCCCCGTTGGCGCGGCTGAGATCCTCGTCGTCGACCAGTTCCGGAATCATACCATATTTGGCTGGCCCAAAAAAAGCGCTTTGGCAGGTCAGGGCGAGCAATGCGGCGAGCGTAATCCAGAGGTTGCCTATCCAAAAGCCGAGACAGGCAACCAGGGCGATGGGGATCTCCAGCAATTTGACGACGACGCTGACCGAACGCTTGGAGAAACGGTCCGCGATTTGGCCCGCATAGCCGGACAGCAAGATAAATGGCAGCGTGAAACAGACACCGACAATGGCTTGGCCGCCGTTGCCCAGTTGCCCATCCCAGATCCCGTCTTGGATGACCATGTAGGTCAATACGCCTTTGAGGATGTTGTCGTTGGCCGCCCCAAAAAATTGCGTTGCAATGAGGCTGAAGAAGCCACCGCGGAGAAGCTTGGATTTCACGTCTGGTCCATCAGGAGTGGGAAGCGGAGAAGTAGCCAACGGCGGTGGGCGATGGTCAGCAATGTTTGCCAAGGCGACCCAAGCGTTCCGTCACGACAGGACGGAACATTGATTCGCGTTGGTTCGGTCCCCAGTGTACTAGACACCGTTTGTTTGCAGGGACGGCGCGCCGCAACCCAATTCATGCGGAGCCACGATACTTGGCAATCGCTTCGGGCAGCGGGTATTCCGTTACATCGCGATCACCACCGGTCGCAGCGATTTCCTGCAGACGCTCAAAGCCGCGGGTTACAAGACGCTCTCGCTGAGCCACATAGTCGGGATCGAGCTGACGGCGGTCGAACGGTCCCTTCACCGTGATCGCAGGGAAATCGGGATGCCGAATGAACTGGGCGAGCACCGGGTTACAGTGTAGGTGCCGCTCGGGACTGGTGTGGAGGATCTCGGGATCCAGCTCTCCAATCACGTACCGCAAGTACAGATCGCTGGAGTCGATACCCGGTACGTCGGCACCGCAAACCTCACACAAGTAACCTTCTTCGCAGCGCGCCATCGGCAAAACCTATTCGTTTCCGAGCCCTTATTGCATGCCCAAGACGTCGAACATCGAATAGAGCCCCGGCGGTTTGTCACGCAGCCATTTTGCCGCCGCCAAGGCACCCGACGCATAGCAATCGCGATTGGAGGCGGCCACCTTCAGTTCAATCGTTTCGCCCAGCATGCCAAAGACAATGGTGTGCTCGCCCGGGTTATCGCCGGTGCGGATGGCGTGGTAACCGATTTCGTGTCGCGTCCGCGCGCCGGTCTTCCCTTCCCGACCATGCACATGCTTGACGGCAGTCGGCTGCGAGTCGGCTTGAAAGGCAGCGTCGATTAACTCGCCAAACTTTAGCGCCGTACCGCTCGGGGCGTCTTCTTTGAAACGGTGGTGGCGTTCGATGATCTCGACGTCCACTCCCCCGGCTAGGTCTTTCAGGGCCCGCGTCGTTTGCTCTGCCAGACGCATCGTCAAGTTCACCGCCAGCGACATGCTGGGAGCCCAGACAATGGCGATCTTTTCGCTCGCGGCGCGCAACTGCGCGTGGTGTTGGTCGGTCAATCCGGTGGTGGCCATGACCAGGGCTGCCTCAGCGTGCAGCGAATGTTCCAGCACGCTCTCGACCGCTTCGGGCAAAGAAAAATCGATCACCACATCGACCGCGTCGGGCCAGGGGCTGGCAACGGGAACCTGAGCGTCACCCAGGCCTGCCAGTTGACCGGCATCTTGGCCGATCGCGCTATGATTGGGCTGCCCGATCGCCGCCACCAGGCGGAAGGCGGGATCTTCGGCTGCCAGGGCAACGACACGGCGGCCCATGCGTCCGGCGGCTCCATGAACGGCAAGTCGCAACATCGTGAACTTCAAGGTTGAAAGTAAGGAAAAGGTGGATCTCGAGCTGCCGAGTGTAGCCGATTGGAGGACCGCTTGAGTAGGCGATGCGCCTGGTCGAGCTGGTGCCTGGCTGCCACGATTAGCTGCGTGGATGAAATTGCTGATGCACTTTTTTCAATCGAGAGTGTTCCACGTGCGTGTAGATCTGGGTCGTTTGAATACTCGCATGTCCGAGCATTTCTTGGACTTGCCGAAGATCGGCTCCCCCGGCCAGCAGGTGGGTGGCAAAGCTGTGCCGCAGACTGTGAGGGCTGATTTCGCCGCTCACCCCCGCTCGCCGAGCATACTGTTTGACCAGTCGCCACAGTTGGATCCGTTCCAGCGGTCGGCCCGTTCGCGACAGAAACAGCGTGTCGGTCGATTGATGGGCACGTGCTAATAAGCGGGGACGGAGGTCGTGTAGGTACAGCTCAATCGCTGCGATTGCACGGCTGCCGATGGGGACAATCCGCTGCTTGCCGCCCTTCCCTTCACAGCGGATTTGGCGTTCCGCGAGCGACAGATCAGGCAGACGCAGCGTACACGTTTCGGTGGCTCGGCAGCCACTGGCGTAGAGGACTTCCAGCATGGCTCGGTCGCGCTGACAAAACGAATCCGACTTGCGCGGGGCAGCCAAAAAAGCTTCCACTTGGCGTTCGGTTAGCACCTTGGGCATCCGCTGCCACGCCTTTTGCGTCGCCAGCAGTTCGGCAGGATTGTCGGTGACAGTGCCTTCAAGCTGCAGGTATTTAAAGAACGTCCGCACCGCCACGATGTTCCGCGAGATGCTGGCCGGTGCCAAGCCGGAATCGTGGAGCGAAGAGACGTAGTTTGACAGCTCGTTGATCGTCAGCGAACGCATCGATCGGGGACCAGCCCATTGGCAGAATCGCGTCAGGTCGCGGCGGTAGGCTTGAACCGAATTATCCGCAAGGTGACACTCTCCACGCAGGTAACGGATGAAGTCATCGCACAGCGTGACGGTGTTGGTGACCGAAGCCTTTTCGGGACCATGTTTTTGCAGCTTCTGAAGTTTCGTCAGACGCACCCGCACAAACCTTTTTTTGCGACCTTTGCCGACGTCCTGTCTGGCAGCAGTCGATGCTCATGAATGGTCGTGCGAGAAAGGATGGAGGAGGGGGTTGACCGGCCTTTCGTGGGCTCCCTGCAGCGACCTATCATTTGCTATCGGCTGATGAAACCGAGAGGCTCTTGTCTTGCTTTCAAATGACGAACAACCCCATCGCAACCAATTTGCGGGATGAATCATGAATGTACTTGTTGTCGGCGGTGCCGGTTACGTTGGCTCCCACTGTGCCCGATTGTTGCGTCAGCAAAACCACCAAGTGTTTGTGTACGACAATCTTTCGCGAGGGCACCGCGCAGCGGTTCCGGATGATCGCTTGATCGTTGGCGACGCATCGGATCGTGCTTTAATGGTGCGGACTCTCCAGGACAACAAGATCGACGCGGTGATGCATTTTGCCGCCTTTGCATTGGTCAATGAGTCGGTGAATGATCCGTCGCTGTATTACCGCAACAACGTGATTGCCGCCTTGGAGCTGCTTGACGCGATGCGCGAGGCGGGGGTGATGAAATTGGTGTTCAGCAGCACCACGGCCACCTATGGCGAACCCGATACGGTGCCGATTCCCGAGACGACGCCGCAGAATCCGATTAACCCTTACGGTTTCACCAAGTTGGTGATCGAGCATGCGATGGCGGATTACGCCGCCGCGTATGGGCTTGCTTATGCGGCCTTGCGTTATTTCAATGCCGCGGGTGCCGCTCCCGATGGATCGATTGGCGAAGATCACGACCCCGAATCGCATTTGATTCCGATCGTTCTGCAGGTGGCGTTGGGACAGCGCGAGCACATTACGGTCTTTGGTGACGATTACCCGACACCCGATGGATCGTGTATTCGTGATTACGTGCACGTGGACGACTTGGGGGCGGCGCACTTGGCGGCTCTGGAACGGATCGAACCGGGCCGAGGGCTGTGCGTCAATCTGGGGACCGGAAATGGCTACAGTGTGCGTCAGGTGATCGAAGCCTGTCGGCATGTGACGGGGCATGAAATTCCCGAAGTCATGGGGGCGAGGCGTGAGGGCGACCCGCCCGAATTGGTCGCCGACGCTAGGCTGGCTAAAGAACGACTCGGCTGGGTGCCGCAGTACACCGACGTGACATCGATCGTCGAAACGGCCTGGAAATGGCACCGCAGCCATCCGCATGGCTATGCGAAGTAGAGTCCGCTGGTCCACTGTTTGCGGGCGGTTTGCCGGGCGTTGATTGGCATTTTGTCCTGATTTTCAGTGGTACAAACGGCCGAAAACAGCGTTTAACGAGTAGTCCCGTGGTTTACAATGGTCCCATAGCACGACCGCTCGCAACGCCTGGTCAGGATTTCGTTGAAAAATCCCAGGGGCTTTGAGGGGGCGGTTTGCTGACCGTCTATTCCGCTTCCGCCGCGCTAACCTGTCGATTCCTATGCTGCTCTTCACGCGATTTTGCTCGGTAATTCTGCTGGTTCTTTGCCTCACCGCAACCGTTCACGCGAAGCTGACTCCGCAGGAACGACTAGCGGTCAAACGGTTGGAGGACAAGATCCAAGAAGCGGCTGGGAGTTACCAAGCGGGCAAGTACGAGCAATGTGGTGAACAGGTTGCCACGGCGATCAAGATGATCGAAACGATCATGGAGACCGCTGATCAGGAAGTCTATGACGAACTGCGTCCGAGTTTTGGAAAGATCACGCGCGCCCATGCGTTGCTGGAGCTTGAAGGGGTGCGAATGGCTCCTTTTCAGCGGCCGGTATCGCCGGCCGACAAGCCGGTGGTGACGGAACCCGAACCCGCCCCGGTTCCCATGGAAACGGAGGAGGCTAAAGCGGCCGCCCTCGCGGAGGCTGCCAACAGCATCAGCTTCACTCGAGAAGTGGCTCCGATTTTGGTTCAGCATTGCGGCCGTTGTCACATCAATGGCTCCAAAGGTAATTTCTCGCTGGCCACGTTTGCCGCGTTGATGAAAGGGCCTCCCGAAGGGGTGGTTATTTTCGCCGGTGATTTAATCGGCAGTCGACTGATCGAAACGATCGAAACGGGTGACATGCCGCGAGGTGGCAAAGTCCCCGCGGCCGATTTTCAAAAACTAAAGGACTGGGTGATGCAGGGGGCAAAGTTCGACGGACCCTCTCCACAGGCGACGTTGGTCTCTTACGCCAACAGTACGACGCCGATGATGCCAACGGTCGCCGCCAAACCCGAGACCCGTCGTCCAACAGGAAAAGAAACGGTCAGTTTCGCGCGCGACGTCGCACCGCTCCTGGTCGCTAACTGCAATGGTTGCCACATCGATGCGATGCGGGTGCAGGGAGGACTGCGGATGGATACGTTCGCCCAACTGATTCGAGGTGGCGATAGTGGCTCAATGATCATGCCAGACAAAGGGGACGAGAGCCTCTTGGTACAAAAGCTACGCGGCCAAGCGGGCGATATTATGCCCGCCGGTGGTCGTCCAAAGTTGTCCGACGAGTCGATTCAATTGATCAGTACTTGGATCAGTGAAGGGGCGACACTCGATGGGCTGAACGAAGACCAGCCGATTCGAACCATGGCTGCGCTCGCCTGGGCTCGCAACGCGACGCATGAGGAATTGATGGAGCGTCGTCAGGAATTGGCGGCCGACAATTGGAAGCTGGGAGCCACGCCGGCGGCACGGCAAGGGACCAACCAAGCCGATTCGGATGATTTCTATATCGTCGGCAGTGCCTCGCCCGAAACGCTGGAACTGGTCAATGCCAGCGCACAAGCGGCACTCAAGCAAGTCCAGACGATCGCTCGTCCTGAAACGGGCAAGCCGATGTTCAAAGGACGCGTCACTTTGTATGTGTTGCCCAAACGTTATGAATACGCGGAGTTCTCGAAAATGGTCGAACGCCGTTCGGTTCCTTCGACGTGGACCGAGCATTGGCATTTTGATGGCATCGATGCTTACATCCCGTTGGTGGTCACCGCGGATGATACGCCCGACGTGATCGAGTCGCGGCTGTTGGCTCCGCTGACCAGCATCGCCATTACGACTCGTGGCAGTGGCGTGCCTCGCTGGTTCGCCGAAGGAATCGGTCGCGCCGCTGCGGCGAAGTTCGGTAGTCGCGACAATCCGCAAGTCGCAAATTGGCAAGCCGAACTGCCGGACGCCGTCGCTTCGGTCACCAAGGCGGATGACTTCTTGAAAGGACGACTGACGCCTGAGCGAGCCGATTTGGTTTCCTTTGGTATTGGCACGCAAATGCTCGATCGCGCCGGACGACGGCAGTTCGATCTGTTGATGAAGGAATTGGCAGGCGGGATGCCCTTTGACGAAGCTTTCGAAAAGTCCTTCCGAGGGCCGCCGCAGGGATTTGTCGATGCCTGGTTGCAGTATCAGGCACGCGTGCCTGCAAGACGACGGTAAGCCTCGCAGCGGCCACGATCGGATTCCTGGGCTTGTCTAGCCCACCCGTTTTTTCTTGTGCAGCCATCGTTGCCGGAGTGGCTATCCTGAAAGCGTACTTTCGAGTTCGTATAACAGGATGAATCTGCGTGCCTAAGATCGATTCTTGGCGGCTGTCGCGACGGCAGACGCTCGGCTGGTTGGCGGGGTTGGGAATTGCATCGACACCCTTGGCCAGAGCCTTGGCGGTCGAGGCGGAACGCGCCCCGATCGACGCCGAGGCTATCGCACGAGCGGAATGGATTAGTGGCATCACGCTGGAACCGCCGCAGCGGGAGCGCCTGAGCCGCTCCATCGAACGCATGCAGCAATCGCTGCGTCAGATTCGTGCCGTTAAAATCGATGCCGACGTGCCACCCGCGCTCGGCTTTGCAACGCATCAAGCCGCACCCGGTGATTCGCCTGAGGGTGCCGATGCGAACGCCCGCGGAAAATCGGTGGTCCAACCTCGCCGCGTGAAGAGCGAGGATTATCCCGCAGAGCCTGTGGACATTGCTTTCGCACCGATCGCCGTATTGGGGGCGATGCTGCGTGCGGGCAAGATTACGTCGATCGAATTAACCGAGCTGTTTCTGGAGCGTTTGAAGGACCATGGGCCAACGCTCAACTGTGTCGTCACGTTGACCGAAGCGTTGGCGATGCGGCAGGCGCGGCAAGCCGACCGCGAGTTGGCTGACGGTCGTGATCGCGGACCGTTGCACGGGATTCCATGGGGCGCCAAGGATTTGATTGCCGTAGCGGGTTACAAGACGACCTGGGGTGCTCAGGCTTATCAGGATCAGGTTCGAGAGCAAACCGCAACGGTCGCCGAACGACTCGCCGCTGCCGGAGCGGTCTTGGTAGCCAAACTGTCGCTCGGCGCGATCGCGATGGGAGACGAATGGTTTGGCGGCAAGACCTGGAATCCTTGGGACCTGGATGAGGGCAGCAGTGGCTCGTCGGCTGGATCTGCGGCAGCCACAACCGCCGGTCTGGTCCCCTTTGCGCTGGGTAGTGAGACTTTGGGATCGATCGTGTCGCCCGCGAGACGCTGCGGCACGACCGGCTTACGACCGACATTCGGTCGGGTCTCGCGTGCCGGGTGCATGCCTTTGGCGTGGTCATTTGACAAGCTGGGGCCGTTGTGCCGGAGCGTGGAAGACTGCGCGTTGGTGTTGGCCGCCATCGACGGCCCTGATGGTCGAGATCCGACGGTGCTCGCGCGTCCTTTTTCCTGGCCGCTGACTTCGGACATCCGTGCTTTGAAAGTTGGCTACCAAGAGGACGCCGCGGAACGACCCGAACTGCGGGTCTTGCGGTCACTGGGCGTGCAGTTGGTCCCGATCCGCTTGCCAAACGAACTGCCGATGAATGCTTTAACGATGATGCTCGATGTGGAATCGGCCAGCATGTTCTATGAACAGTGGCGTGACGGAACCGAAGAAGGTTTGTTTCGTTGGCCTCGAATTTGGCAGACGGCGGCATTCGTGCCAGCGATCGATTACGTCCGTGCGGCACGCGTGCGGACGATGCTGATGCAAGCCATGGAGCGGGTCATGCAGCAAGTCGACCTGTATGTTGGTGGCGACGATCTGGTGTTGACGAATCTAACGGGGCACCCGACGGTGGTGCTTCCTTATCGGCCGGAAGCAAAAGACTCAAGGTCGGGGCAGCCTCAATCGCTGACCTTTACCGGGTGTTTGTACGAAGAAACGAAACTGTTGGCCGTTGCCGAAGCATTTCAGACGGCTACCGGCGATCACCTTGTCAGGCCCCCATTGTTTGCTGCGGCACCATGATCGCGGGCAAGACGCTGGGCCTAAGAAAACTCGCCGGCGCGTTGAAAGCGTTTGCGGCTTGCGTCGCCGAAGGCGGTCGACGCTGCATTCAGCTTTGCGAGGACTTGTTCGTTTGGCAAACCACTGCAGGACCGTGCGGCATCGATCACGGTTTGGCATTCGTTGTTGTCCATGAACAAGGCGGCATCGAGCAGGCCCGACTCGTCTTCCGGTGGCACCGCCAGAAAGCCATGCTTGTCGGCATGCACAAGTTGCCCTGGTTGGATCGTTTGACCGAACACTTCGACAGCGACGTTCCATTGCACGGGAGTCACATGAGCATGCCCCACGCAAAGTCGTCGCGCGAGTGCCTTAAAACCGGCATTGGTCATTTCGTCCTGGTCGCGGATCGCTCCGTCAGTGATGGTTCCCACGCACCCGAGTGCGCGGTGCACGTTGCTGTTGACCTCTCCCCAGAACGAACCACGGACGGCAGGTTTGTCGCGGTCTTGGACCACAACGATCTTCGGCCCCGGCACCGACGCGACATACTCGCGGTATTCCGACCAGGCGTCGGGGCGAGCCCGATGTTCCGGGTTCGACGGTTCGATGATCAGCGTCACTGCAAAACCAACCATGGGCCCCATTTGCGGCATAAAATCGTGGGTCTCCTCCAGGTTGATGCCTTCGCGAGCCACATCGCGCGAGGTGATCTGTTCCCAGCCGTTATAGATCGTCGGCGTGTTCCAGCGTTTTAACTGCAATAGTTCAGCGTGTGACAATGGCATTGCGAAAACATTGTGGTCAGGGGCAAAGAAGAAAGTTAGGCTACATGCCGATCGAACCGACGTTTTGTCCGATCGTCTCGGTCGCCAGATTGTAACCCGCCTGAACTCCTCGCAGAAACATACCATGACTCCCGTTCCGTCTCGCGACCTCCTGCCCCGTGTTGTGATCACCGATTTTATTAACGATGACCTAGCCATTGAACGCGAAGTGCTCGACTCCGTCGCCACTGTCGAAGCGTGTGATGCCAACAATGAAGAAGCGTTAGTAGGTAAGATTGAAACCGCCGACGCGATCATGATGTATCACAATCTTTCGCTGACCGCAGCTTCCATCGACCGTTTACAGAACTGTCGTTTGATCGTTCGCTGTGGTGTCGGGTTTGACAATGTCGATTATCAGCAGGCTCGTCAACGCGACATACCGGTGGCCAACGTTCCCGATTACGGAACCGAAGATGTGGCGGACTCCGCCATCGGGATGGCGTTGGCACTGACCCGAGGGATCCATCAGTACAACACGCGTTTGCGCGACCAACCTGATCCATGGATGTATTGGGTTGCCCAGCCGCTGCATCGACTGCGCGGTCGCGTATTCGGCATTGTGGGCCTGGGAAGGATCGGCACCGCCACGGCGCTGCGAGCGAAGGCGCTCGGCATGCACGTCCAGTTCTACGACCCGTTGAAACCCGATGGCTATGACAAGGCCGTCGGTGTGGAGCGAGTCGAAACGTTGAAAGATTTAATGCAGCAGTCGTTCATTCTTAGTCTGCACTGTCCGTTGACCAAGGACACACGGCACCTAATCAATTCCCAGACGTTGGTTTGGATGCCAGATGGAAGCTATCTCGTCAACACATCCCGCGGCGACGTTGTCGATCTGGCTGCGGTGCCCCCCGCCCTTGCTTCGGGAAAGTTGGCTGGCGCTGCCATCGACGTGTTGCCCGATGAACCTCCCCGTCCCGACAATCCTTTAATCGTGGCGTGGCGAGATCCCCAGCACGCTGCCTTTGAGCGATTGATCATTAACCCTCACGCCGCTTTCTACAGCGAGGAAGGCTTGGTCGATATGCGTCGCAAAGGTGCCGAAGCGTGTCGTCGAGCTCTGACTGGCGTAACGTTGCGTAACGTGATTAATGCTTAAACATTCCTCGCAGCGTGTTGCAGAATTTCTAGGACATCGGAACTTGATCTCGTTTAAGGAGTCGTCATGCGAGTGCTTGTAATTCTTGTTGGGCTGGCGTTTGGCTTGCTGTGGCAGCTTTCCTCCCTCGCTCAGCAAGCGACCGAGGAACCGCGTGGTACCGGTACTGGCGACGCATTGCTGAACACGTACTTTCAGCAGCAAACGGCGCAGCTTACCGAAGCCTGTTTGTCGGAAGTGCGGTCGCTGGAAGATTGGACCAGCCGTCGGGCGGAACTGCGACGCCAATTGCTGGAGATGCTAGGGCTCGATCCTTTGCCTCAACGCACGCCGCTTCAGCCGGTGGTTACCGGCATGCTGGAGCATGATGACATTATCGTGGAACGCTTGCACTTTCAGTCGTTGCCGGGATTGTATGTCACGGCGAATCTTTATCGCCCCCGGTCGGTTGCCGCGCCGTTGCCGACAGTGCTTTACGGATGTGGGCACGCGAGTGTGAAGCAAGACGGAATTAGTTTCGGCAACAAAACGCGTTATCAGCATCACGGGATTTGGTTTGCCCGCAACGGTTACGTGGCCTTAGTCCTGGACACGATTCAGTTGGGCGAGATCGAAGGCCTGCATCATGGAACGTATCGTGCCGGACAATGGTGGTGGAACAATCGCGGTTACACTCCGGCCGGAGTAGAAGCCTGGAACTGCGTTCGCGCAATCGATTATTTGCAGTCACGCGAGGAGGTCGATGGTCAGCGGATTGGGATGACGGGACGCAGCGGGGGCGGCGTCTATTCGTGGTGGACGGCCGCCATTGACGACCGTATCCAAGCGGTGGTGCCGGTCGCGGGGATCACCAGTCTCCAGAACCATGTCGTCGATGGCTGTGTCGAAGGGCATTGCGACTGCATGTTTATGGTGAACACGTATCAATGGGATTTTCCGTTGCTCGGGGCGCTGATCGCGCCCCGTCCGCTGCTGATTTCCAATTCGGATAAGGACTCCATCTTTCCGCTTGACGGAGTGATCGATGTGCATCGCAAGGTCCGCCGGATTTATCAGCTCTACGGAGCCGCCGATCGGCTGGGGTTGAATATCACTGAAGGCCCTCACAAAGACACTCAAGAGCTACGCATCCATGCGTTTCGATGGCTGAATCGTTTCCTAAAAGACGACTCGTCATTGGTAACCATCCCCGCCGAACCGTTGTTTGAACCGCATCAGTTACGTGTCTTTGAGACGCTGCCGACCGATCAGCGGGTGACCACGATTGCCGAAACCTTTGTGCCCGCGGCACCGGTTGAAACGTTGCCCAAGACCGCGGCGGAGTTCCAGGCAGCGCAGCGTTTGTGGCTGGACGCTTTACTGGCGAAGTCGTTCCGTGGTTGGCCGCAGTCGACTGCAGGACAAGATTTGCAAGTGCAGGTGGTCGCGCAGCGGGAACGAGCAGGAGTGCAGGTACAGGTTGTGGAATTCACCAGTCAGCCGCCTTATCGCCTGCCCGTTTATCGGCTGCGAGCGGCTGACGCAAAACCTGATCGAACGCTTGCCGTGCGGGTGCTCACCCAGCAGGATTGGGAGCAGGTCGCGACAGGGTTGGCGCACCTGCTGCCGGATGCCTTTCCAGGAATCGCAGGCGACGAATCGCAGTGGAAACAACTCGCTGCCCAAGCCGAAACCGAGGATTTGGCGTTTGTCGTCCCACGCGGTGTGGGGCCTACGCAGTGGTCGACCGACAAGCGAGAGCGGACGCATATTCGTCGACGCTTTATGTTGCTTGGCCAGACGGTCGCGGGAATGCAGATTTACGCTGTGCGGCGCGCCCTACAAGCT
>Ga0102938_10003212_pt1 | contig 12255 bp, 10 predicted proteins | sample SalPonR2_B_D2_MG_FD_84516 | JGI IMG/M metagenome (GOLD analysis project Ga0102938, IMG submission 84516) | Salt pond soil microbial communities from South San Francisco under conditions of wetland restoration - Salt Pond MetaG R2_B_D2_MG | ecosystem: Environmental > Aquatic > Marine >... | reverse complement strand
GACACGTGTCTTATAAAGCGCGAGGCCCTGGCATGAGCTAACGCATTCCCCTGCCCCTGCCCTTCGGCCGGGTTCGCGTGGCGGAGCCCCATGACCTCGCGGTGGGTGAGGTGCAGGGCATCCACTATCCCGGCACGCATTGCGTGCTGTATCGTTTGCATGCAGGGGTCGTCCGCGGCTGAACCTGCATTGCGGGGAGCGTGAAAGCCTGATATTTGATAATAGCCCGGCCGCTGTGATGTCGCGCCGACCTGCAAGCCGCCAGAGTGGCAGCCTGCGCCTGACGTAGATGGAGAGTACACATGACCCAGCCCTTCCCGGACAACGTGTTTCTGCAGGGTCCTCTGGGGCCCTCCGGTATTGAATGTGATGCGCCGGACCTGGTGATTGAAGGCGAATTGCCGCCCGATCTCCAGGGCGTATATATACGCAACGGACCTGACCCCCTTTATCCGCCCCGCGAGGGGGATACCTATCACTGGTTTCATGGCGATGGCATGTTGCAGCGTTTTGAGTTTTCGGGCGGCAGGGTGACATGGCGAAACCGCTGGGTGCGCACCGAGAAGTACGCACTGGAGCGCGCAGCCGGCAAATCGCTGTTCGGCGTACTGGGCAACCCGCTGAAAGCAGATCCCTCCGTGGCCGACAAGCATTACAACACGGCCAATACCCATGTCGTATGGCATGGCAATCGGCTGCTGGCGCTGATGGAAGGCACGCTTGCTGTGCAGGTGGACCCGGGCTCGCTCGCGACCATCGGCAACTTTGATTTCGACGGTCAGATCGACGGCCCCATAACCGCCCACCCCAAGTTTGATCATGCAACCGGCGAGATGGTGTTCTTCGGCAATCAGGCGGCGGGGCCCTTCAGCGAATACGTGCGCCTGAATATCGCCGATCAAAACGGCAAGCTGATCAAGAACGAGATGGTCGAGGTGCCGTTTGCTTCGTTCATGCACGATTTTTTTGTCACAGAACATTACGTGGTGTTCCCGGTGTATCCGCTGGTGTTCAACCGTGAGCGCGCGATGAGCGGCGGCCTGCCCATGGCCTGGGAGCCTGAGCGCGGCGCCCATTTTGGGGTGATGCCGCGCGATGGCAGCGCGCGCGACATTCGCTGGTACGACATGGAGGCGCGCTGGAGCTTTCACATGGTGAACGCCTGGGAAGAGGGCGATGCGCTGAAGGTGGATATCTGCGCCTCCAACGCCACCCAGTTTGCGCCCAGGCTCGATGGCAGCATGGCGCTGCCCGCCGAGGGCCTGCAGCCCTGCCTGCGGCGCTGGACGCTGAACCTGAAGGGCGAGCGTGCGGGGGTTGGCGAGGAGATTCTCGACGGCGATACGGTTGGCGAGTTCCCGCGCACGGACGACCGCTACATGACCCGCGCCTACCGGCATGCGTACCTGGTGGGCAGCGAGGATTCTGCCCTCACCTTCAATCGGCTACTGCACTACGATATGGCGAGTGGTGCTCGCCAGGCCTGGGGTGATGGCAGTTACCTGCTGGGCGAACCTGTCCTGGCGCCGCGCGCCAGGCTTGCGGATGAAGGTGAAGGTTACTTGCTCAACCTCGCGTACAACCAGGCGACCGGGCTGTCCGAGTTGCTGGTGTTTGAGGCGCAGAGTATCCCGAGCGGGCCGCTGGCGCGGGTGATGCTGCCGTTGCGCATTCCGGCGGGTTTTCACGGTAGCTGGATACCCGCAGACTGACGCCGCGATGTGCGGGCTCGCACGGGTGCGGCAATCAGTAAAAGCGCAACGCCGACCGGTACTCCCAGTCGTCTGAGTGACCATCGAGTTTCATGAATTTGACAGATTTTCGCGTGACGTATGGTGCGATTTTCAGTTTGCCCGCCGGGAACTGTTTCAACGGGGTGAAGTTGTCGTTGAGGTGGGCCAGCGAGGGGGCACTTTTGAGCTGTTGAAAATAGCGCGTGGCGTCGTGGGGCAATGTGGCGACGTAGGGATAAGTGCGGCCGATGCGCGGCGTGACCGCGCATTGCGTGTTGACCAGGGTGGCGAACACATCCTCGTCCAGAGCGATGTGAAATTCCCGCTGCGTGAATGCGTACATCTCGTGGCAAAAAGTTTCCAGGTCCTGGAAGAAAAATTCAGCTTCCTCTCCCCAGCTCATCAATGCCCAGTGGCCGGAGCGCGTCTCTATCGCAAACACCTCGCGGTACAACCGGTTCGAAACAGGTACTGATGGATCCCCGGCGATTACGGCATCCAGCCATCGACGCAGCAGTTCGAGTGCGGGGACCGCGTGCTCAAGCTGGAGGTAGTACAGGTAGTATTTCATGACCCCCAGGCGAACGAAGAACTGATAGGTCAGGTACAGTGCCTTCATGTAGCTCAGATCGGCGCTGGAAAAACTGCTGGTAGATGCGATGAGTCCCTCGTCGTCGACCTCGATGCGGAATTCCTCGCGGTAGTTCTTTTCCGCCATCGGCGCGTTGGGCATCATCGACGTGTAGTTGCCATTGGCGGAGACTTTCCAGTCGAAGCAGAACTGCAGGTCGCTTTGCAGGCTGTCTACCGTTTGGCCCGGCAGCCCGATCATGATGTCGGAGGCCATGGGTATGCCCTCACTGCTGAAGTACTCCATCATTTTTTCGTAGGTCGAGGTTCTGATGTTGTCGCGCTTGATGGCCTTCAGGGTGGCCTCATCCGTGGTCTGCAGGGCGATAATGCCGGTGGGCAGCAGGCCGCCCTCGTGCAGTATCTTGATGACCTGCATGAGGCGCCGCCCCCCGTTCTTGGCAAAATTGGTATACAGTCTTTTCGGGTAGCCGGTTCTGGCTCTTACCTCCACCAGTGCCTGTGCAATTTCTATATCCTGCTCGAGCATGCCGAAATTGGCATCCGCGATGAAGATATGGTTGGCGCGGCGGGAGGCGATGTATTCGATTTCAGCGACCACACGTTCGGGTGAGAATTTGGTCACCTTCTGCAAGGTCGCGGAGCCCCAGTCGCAATAAGTACAGCCGTAGGGGCAGCCACGGTTGGTTTCCAGAACCGTGTAGTCAATATCGTGGAACCAGTCATCAAACTCGCCGCTCAGGTAGGGTGAGGGCAACGCATTCACGTCAATGATCCTGTCGCGCTCGCCGGTTCTGACAATGTCGCCGTCGCTGCTACGGAAAACAATGCCGTTTACCGCGTGCAGCGCATCGCCAGGGCGTGTTTCATCACTACTCAGGCTGTGCATGATTTCCGCGCAGGAGACCTCTCCCTCACCCAGCACGGCGATGTCGATAAACGGGTGTTCCCGCAGGAAAGCCTCGGTTTCACCGGCATATTTAGGGACCTCAGGCCCCCCCAGGATAATGATAGCGAGCGGGTTGTCCTGCTTGATCCTGGCGGCCAGTTCCAGGTTCAGTGCGTGATTCCAGACATAGGAGGACAACAGGTACGCGCTTGCATTGCCACGTTGCAGGCGATTGCCGACAGATTCGAGGGAATCTCCCTCAACGCCGGCCAGCACGAGTGGTTCAATTGCAAAGCGCTCGGCGAGTGATCCCTCGCGCCACTGGCGGAGGTACGCGGTAATCATTCCCAGTGGCAGGAACGGTAATTCTGCGGCAGTGTGCGCAATTGCCACTGGGAAAATGCTTGGTTTGTCTGCCATGTGCGCCAAGAGACCCGGGAGTTGCATGGGTAGAGGTATAACCAGAGTTGCAAGGTAGAGGGAATTTTCTGTCAGAGCAACGGCTTTCCGCCGCTTTGCGCACCGGTGATCCCGGAAGCCTGGCATGCCGGTGTCGGTTGGCGGGTGGAGGAGAAAGAGAACTCCGGCGGCCTGGCATTGTGGCCGGTGGACGCACCGGAGTGCCCGTGGCATCCTCAGCCATCACAGTTGCGACGCAGTCCAGGACGCGGCGGCAGGCGCAGGAGGACAACCTTGACCAGACCATCAGTAGCCGGGGAGTTGGAAGCGTTTCTCGCGCGATACCCGGATACGCAGATGCTGGAAGTGCTCACGCCCGACATGAATGGCATTTTCCGCGGTCGGCGAATTCGTATCAGCGAGTGGCAGAAGTTCCAGGACGGGGCGATCCGTGCGGCGCTCTCGCAGGCACTGGTGACCACCACAGGAAATTACCGACACGAAGTGGCTAGTCATCTGGCGGGTGGCGAACCCGATCGCACGCTGTTGCCTGTTCCGGGGTCGCTGGCACCGGTACCGTGGCTGGATTCCCCAACCGGACAGGTTATGGCCAGCCTCTACGAACCCCGGGGCCAGCCCTGCTGGTGCGACCCGAGACATGTACTCGAACGAGTGGTAGGTCGCCTGCGGCAGGCGGGACTGCGGCCGGTGGTGGCAACTGAGCTGGAGTTTTATCTGCTCGCGCCCGGAGAGTCGCAGCGGCCGCGTCCGTTGTGCGGTGACACCGGCGGTTCCGGTGCACCGCGGGTGGGGGATCGCGCCGCCGAACTCGAGGCTCTCTGGGCGAACGATGCCTTCATCGATGAAATGTATGCGGTATGTGATGCGCAGAATGTGCCCCTCACGGCGATCCAGCGCGAGAGTTCTCCCGGACAGTGGGAGATCAACACCCACCACGAGGATGATCCGCTGCTGGCCTGCGACCACGCCATGTTGTTGCAGCGTATCGTCAAGGGCGTGGCGTTTCGCCACGGCATTGGCGCGACATTCATGGCCAAGCCCTTTGCCGACAGCGACGGCAGCGGCCTGCACATTCACACCAGCGTGCGCGATGCACAGGGCAAGAACCTGCTTCTGGATGCCGGCAGTCAAAGCATACCGGCGGTATCGGACACCCTGCGTCACGCGGTGGGCGGGTTACTGGAGAGCATGCCCGATGCCATGGCGATCTTCGCGCCGAATGCAAACTCGTACCGGCGCTTTGTCCCCGGCACCTGTGTGCCCATGTCACCCTGCTGGGGGCACAATCACCGCGATGTCAGCGTCCGTTTGCCGGTATCGCAAGGCGATAATTTCAGGCTGGAGCATCGCGTCGCGGGTGCCGATGCCAACCCGTATCTGGTGGTGGCCGCGGTGCTGGCGGGAATGTTGCTGGGCATAGAGCGGCAGCTTGAACCCGCTCCCATGTTGCGTGAAGCGTCGGCTCTACCGGCGCAAGTGGGGGCCTTGCCCCAACGTTGGGAGCAGGCCCTGGAGGTTGCAGCTCAATCGGCATGGCTACCCACGGTGCTGGGTGAAGACTACGCCAGGGCATTTTTGACCATGCGCCGGGTAGAGTGCGATGCCTTTCACGCGCATATCCCGGATATTGACTACGCCTGGTACCTGCGTTCCGTATAGCGACAGTCGCTGCAATACCGGGCAACAAGCGTTACTGAGTGGTTTCTTCCCGGGTCGCCACCTTGCGGAATGTCAGGTTGATACGTGGCGTGTGGCAGCGCGCCGTCTTGCGAATGCCGTGTTTCCAGTGCTCCTGCGTGGCGCCGCGCATCACCAGCAGGCTGCCGTCGGGCAGATCGAGGCTGCGGGTGGGCAATTCGCCCGAGGTCTTGTGTTTGAAGTACATGCGCCGGGTGGCGCCAAGGCTGAGCGAGGCGATGACAGGTTGCGACCCAAGTTCCGGTTCGTCATCGGCGTGCAGACCCATGCTGTCGTTGCCGTCACGATAGTAATTGAGCAGTACACTGTTGAAGGCGCAGCCGCAGAGTTGTTCGATGTGCTTGCGCAGCCCGTTGAGCTCCGCAGTCCATGCCACTGGTGAATGTGTCATTCCCGAATAGGTATAGCTGGCGCCGGGATCGCCATACCAGGCGATGAGCCTCGGTTGCCGATAGGTTTTGCCGTACAGGGTGATGGCGTGTTCGCGCCAGGCTGCCGCCGCGATCAGGCGCTGCAACAGGGCGCCGGTGGCCGGCAGGCCGATATCGCTGTAGAACAGCAGCTCTGCACCCGGGAGATCAATGCGCTCGGGTGTACTGTTCGTTCGCAAGGAGAATTGGGAGGTCGGGGCCACACGCCAAGTATACCACCGGGTCAGGTCGTGGTGCGCGGGTACGCTCTGGCGCCCGCAGTACCGGCTGGCTTCTGTCTGTGTGTCAGACCGTGTGCCAGAGCGTGTGTCAGATCACCAGTTCGGGCTGCGCAACCAGCATGGCATCGCGGTTGCGGCGCGCCTCGTGAACGCCGGCCACTGCGCTGCAGAACAGCTCATCCAGGGCCTTGCCCGTGCTGCCGTCGCACTCAAAAGAACTGCGCCCCTCCTGGACCAGTGCCATCACCATCAGCAACTCCCTGGGATCCAGGTGAATAGTCGCCCCCTCTGCGTTGTGATTCATCAGGTTCATGCTGCATTCCTCCACAGGTCGTGTGTCGGCGGGGTGTGTGGAGCACCTGGGCGCGATGGCCGCAAGCGCGTCTCGTAAACTCCACCCTGCCTGTTGTTTGTAGCAAGCGTCGGACGCGCTGCCAAAGAATAATGTGCGAAAAGTACAGATAGTCGGGACCCCGGGGTGCGCTCAGCGGCGCCTCGCATCCGCGGTTAATTGCTTCTATCATGAGGCGCGACCGTAACGCTGGAGGCAGCAGTATGGATGCGTCCCCCCAGACGCTGACCGTGCAGGTTGATATTGTGTCAGACGTGGTTTGTCCCTGGTGCGTGGTGGGGTATCTACAGCTTCGCCAGGCGCTGGATACGCTTACCGGCGAGGTCCTGCCAGATATCCGCTGGCACCCGTTTGAGCTGAATCCGCAGATGCCCGTGGAGGGCCAGGATCTGCGCGAGCACCTCGCGGGCAAGTACGGGGCGAGCGAGACGCGAAGTGCCGCAGTGCGCGAACAACTCATCAGCGCCGGTAACGCTCTCGGCTTTCGCTTCGATTATTTTGACGGTATGCGTATGGTGAATACCTTTCGTGCCCACCAGCTTTTGCACTGGGCACAGACGCAGGGCCTGCAGAGCGAGCTGCAGATGGCGTTGTTCACGGCATTTTTCAGTCGCCGACGCGATATCAACGACCCGGAGGTCCTGGTTGCGACGGCGACGGCGGTCGGCCTGGATGCGGCCACGGCGCATGCAGTGCTGGCTGATGAGCGTTACGGCGAAGCGGTAAGAGCCGCGCAACGCGAGTGGCGGGAGCGCGAAGTGTATGCGGTTCCGACGTTTGTGTTCGCGCAGCAGTACAGTGTACCTGGTGCGCAGGACGCGGAAACATTTGTGCGGGTTTTGCGCAAACTGATAGCTTCGGGACGTACATGACGGCACCGTTCGAATTCCACGACGACGCGCTGCTGCGGATACGCTGCAGCGATGCAACGGTGGTGGCGTGCAACGACGCAGCCTGTGAGCTGCTGTCTACCGGGGTCGACCAGCTAACCGGCCTGCACTGGATGCAGGCGCTGGGCTGCGATAGCGTGGCCAGGCTGGCGCTCGAGCCCGTACTGCACGTCGCAGGCAGAGTGCAATTGCCGGCATTCATACTGCGCGCTGGCGATACCGCCGAGTTGCCGGTGGCGGGCATGTTCCGCCCAATGGCCGTCGCGGCCGTCCCGGAGCGCGAGTTGCACCTGTGGCGCGTGCACGATGGTTGCCTCGGCACGCTCCCGGCCCCGCCCCGGGCGTCCGATGTCCTGGCGGTTATTGGGTTGGACTGCCTGCATGCCGCGGAGCTGCCAACGCCAGGCGACACCGCGAACCTTCTGGCCAAGGTTCACGACAGCCTGGCGGATATTGTGCGTCCGGGCGATGCGGTGGCGGCACCGGTGGGCAGCACGATTCTGACAGTGCTGCACGATGTAGAGCTGTCTGCGGCACGCGATATCTGTCGCGCCCTGCTCTCGCATCTGCACCGGAGTCATGCGCATGATGGCCTGCGTTTCTGCGGTGGCATGGCGCGCATGCACGGCGACCGTAGCCTCCGGGCAACCCTGCTTGAGGCCAATCGGGCCCTGCTGCGCGCGCTGTCGGCGGGCGCCCAGGAACAGTTGCGCGAGGCCCAGGCCGACGACTTTGCAGTACTGGTCGCCGCCGCCCTGCATTCGGAAGGACTGTTCAGTGCCCGGGAAAGTGTCGCAGAAGCGCCGCAACCGGTGGAGCGAGCGCCCGCCAGGCGCCCACAACCGCCTTCCCTGCAACCCGTTGAGCGGGGCATTGAAGGGTATGTCGCCGATAACATGGAGGGTGCCGTCGACCAGGCCATGTTCCTTGCGGCACTGGATGTACCGGTTGCGATACTGGGCCCCGCCGGTACCGGGAAGATGTATATTGCGAAGATCATTCACGACGCGATAGGTGCCGCGCCCGATATGCTGGTGCAGATCGACTGTCGGGAATTTCGTAGTCGAAACGATGCCCAGAAGCGGTTGTCCCGCGAGCTAACAGGCGGTGAGGGCCGGACTTTGGTTTTCAAATCACCGCATTTGATGCACGCCGATGCGCAACTCAAGTTGGCCCGACAGATCAGTTCGCGCACACTTGCGGATGTCAGCCCGCCCCGGTCCCTGCCGCACATGAAGCTGATCGCACTGTTTCCTGACCGGTTGGAGAACCTGATTCGACGTGGGCAGCTCAGCCCGCCCCTGGCCAGCGCGTTTGCCGGCTTTCCCATTACGGTACCTCCCATTAAAGACCGGAAGCAGGCGGTGTTGCGTTGGGCGCACAAAATTCTCGGCCAGGAAGGCGCCCGCAGGGACCGCGATCTAAAGGGCTTTACGCCGGATGCGGAGCGCGCAATGCTGCTGTATGACTGGCCCGGTAATATCAGCGAGATGCGCCAGTGCATCAGCGCCGCGCTGGATCGAACCGACAAGGATTGGTTGACGCCGGTAGACCTGGGTCTGTTCAAGGGAATCGACCCCGAAGGTGCAACGCCGGTTGCTGAATCCCAGCCGTTTCTCTCGGCGGTGCAGTCAGCGGGCGATGAGCCCGAGGCCTATGTGCCCTCGGCCATAGAACGCCTGGATGTGGCGTTGGCGGATAGCGTGAACTCGATGCTCGCACTGGATCTGCTGAAGCCGCTCGGGGCGTGGCTGGAGGACGATACAGTACTCGCGGTGCTCGATCGTTACCGTGGCGACCTGCGTCGGAGCGCTGAATTCCTGCACACCAGGCCACGCAATATCAGTCGCTGGATACCAAAAATACAGCAGCGCGAAGAAGAACGCAGCAGCAGCGCGCTATGGCAGCAGCCGGGAAAATTGCTGCGCGAGTGGGCCCGGGAGTCCCCGCAACTGGAGGAGCCCCCCATCGCTATGCTGGAGAGTTATTTGCGAGCGCATGTGGAGCGCCAGGCGGCGGGGATGAGTACGGCCAAGCGGGCGCGTATCATGGGCGTTTCCACGCCCACCTATATCAAGCGACTGCGCGAGGTGGCGGAACAGTGAAGCCACGCTGTCGGGCCAGGCAACCGGGTGATTAGCCATGCTGGAAAAAAACACGAAAAAGGGTGCACGCACAGGCCGTCGAATGGAAAGTGGCCGGCCCGACAAGACGGTCGATGACTATGCGCAGGAGTTCGACCAGCTGCGTGAGACAGAGTTGCCGGTCAGCCTGGGGTTTTCCGCGCGCCTCAATATGCTCTGGGATCTCGCAGGCGCGGCTCCTCCGCAAACCGAGGGCCGCCTCATCAGCGTGATGGGCATCAACCGCGAGTGGCGTGAGTCGGATGTACGCAAGTGGCTGCAGAAGGATGTGCTGCCGCCGCGCATTGATTTGCACAATATGGTCCGGTTTCTCGTTGCCCAGCTGGATGACGGTCAGGATGTGCGTCGTTGGGAAGCCTTCCTGGTATACGGTTCGCCCATTGTGTCCTCGCCGGTAAGCAGTGCGATGTACCGCGAGGACCAGACGCGCCGCGAGATCGCCTCTACGATTTTTGCGCAGATTACGGATGAGTATGGCATCCCCCCTTCTGCCTATGCGGCCGATGAGGTCTTTCAGCGCTGCCTGACGCTGATGCACAAGTTCAATATCTATGAGCTTCGGGATTTTCAGTCCGGCCACCTCGAGCCGTTCAAGAACTACATGTTTCCCGCGCAGTAGCCCGCGCAGTCCTGCGCCGGGTAACGGCGTGCTCCGCAGGCTCCGCAACCCGATGTCAAGCGATTCCACCGGGAAGCAGCCAGCCTGGTAATTGTTCCGGATTTCGCGGTGAAAGCGCGGAGTTACTGGGCTCTAGGCTCCCGGTGGCGCACCTTTCCCCGGCTTCCTGCTTTCGAAAAAGCCACTTTCTCGCGAAATCTCCAGTTTTAGCTTGAAGCAATTCTGAGCCTTCCAAATACTGTCATGGCATCTTCAACGGCGCGCGCAGGCGGCGCCAATTGAGAAAATACGAGGGCGAAAATGAGTAACGCAACCGAAGAGATGGACATCAGTGGCGTCAAGGTCGCTGTTGTCGACGATGCCAAAACCATTCGAATGATGATGTCACATACGTTGCGTGGCATGGGCTGTGAAGTGGAGTGCGCCGAAGACGGCTATAAGGCCCTGGGTATGTTGCGACGCTTCAAGCCGGACCTCATCTTCCTGGATATTACGATGCCGGAGCTGGATGGCTACCAGACCTGCTCGTTGATTCGGAATGCGGAGGACACGAAGAACACACCGGTAGTGATGCTGTCGTCATCCGACGGTATTTTTGACATTGCCAAAGGGCAGGCGCGCGGCGCCACTGCGCATGTCACCAAGATTCCCCCGGACAGCGTGTTGCGAGAACTCATCTTCAACCACACGCAGAAGAAGGCGGCTGCCTGAACATGGCTATTTCTGCGTTGCAGTCACTGGAACTGATGGAGCGCCTGCACGCGTACGATGGTGTGGCGCCGCCAAAGCGTGAGAATGATGATCACATGCAGTGGGTGGGTACATTCCTGGGCGTTGCCGGGGTGCCCATACTCGTCGGCGAGGGAGAGCTCGCCGAGGTTATCGAGACGCCGCGCGTGACACCCATTCCCGGCACCAAGCCCTGGGTGCTTGGCGTCGCAGCCTTCAAGGGTGGCCTGCTGCCCATACTGAGTGGCGATGTGCTGTTCCGCAATCGTGGCTACACGGGGCGTGTGCGTGATTACAGCATGGTGATCAAGCGGCCGGGTATGTATTTCGCGATCACCTTGAGCAGCGTGCAGAGAGACATCCGCTTTCCGCTCGAAGATCGCATTATGGATCATCCAGTAGACCCGGATTTTGCCCGGTTCACGCTGGGAGGCTTCAAGTATAGAGGCGAGTTTCTCGCCGTGCTGGACATAGACAAACTGGTGGGTGACGAGGACATAACGAATGCCGCGGCTCCACGAGATTCTTTGGTGAAGGGGAAAAACGATGAACACTAAAATCAAGAACGGCGCGTCCAGTATCTGGGTGATCGTAATGACCCTGGCGATTGTGGCCTGTCTGGGCGGTGTGTTGTACACCTTCTACATGATTCAGGAGGAAGCGGGGCAGGAGGGAGAGCATCGCCTGGCGGCCCAGCAGATGCGCCTGCTGTCACAGCAGATCGCAGCCAATGCGCGCGCCTCTGCCCAGGGCGACGAAGCGACCTTTGAAGACTTGAAAAGCAACATCGGCAGCTTCACCATGGAACTCGGGCAGCTGCAATCGAGCGGCCTTGAAAGCGAAATGGCGCGCATCAACGAGCGTTGGACGCCGGTGATAGATTCGAGCAGGGTGCTGCTCGGCGCCAGTGACCGTGTGGTGTTTCTGCATTCGGTGTCTGCCGAGCTGGAGCAGAACATCAAGCCGATCCAGAGCGAGTTCGCTGGTGTAGTGGACATCCTTCGCGATGAGGATGTGTCATCCGAGACTATTGTGGCGGCCCAGAAAACACTCTGGCTCACCGAGCGTATCGCCCGCAACATCGAGAAAATCCTCGCCGGGGGCAATGAAAGCCAGGCGGCTGCCGATGAGTTCCGCACCGATGCGGCAGATTTCATGCGCATCGTGGACGCCCTGAATAATGGCAGCCGAATCATGGGCGTGGACGCGCTCACTGATCCAGACGCGATCGAGGCCGTGCGCGAGGCCGCGGGCCTGTTTACCGTGGTATCCACTTCCATCGAGCAGATCGCAGGTGCATCGCCCGAATTGAGGGAGGCGGCACAGGCTCGCGAGTCGATCATCGTCAACTCCGATGCACTTTCGGACGCCGTATCGGCGCTGGAGCCCGCCATCGAGAAAATGGCGGTTGCCAAGCTGGGTAACCGCAGCACGCTTATGGCTTTCTTCGGTGCTCCCGCACTGTTGTCGGTGGGCCTGCTGGTTGCCATGTACCGCTCGCAGCGCCGTCGTGTGCTCTACTCCGAGCAGGGCGTGTC
>Ga0102938_10003211_pt1 | contig 12258 bp, 10 predicted proteins | sample SalPonR2_B_D2_MG_FD_84516 | JGI IMG/M metagenome (GOLD analysis project Ga0102938, IMG submission 84516) | Salt pond soil microbial communities from South San Francisco under conditions of wetland restoration - Salt Pond MetaG R2_B_D2_MG | ecosystem: Environmental > Aquatic > Marine >... | reverse complement strand
TCAGAAACGGCGATTCCCCGCGCGGAGTCATTAAATTTTTCCCGCGAATGCATAATTTCGATAAAAATGACGGCAATTTAATAAAATATGCACAGGAATCAATCAAAGCGGCGGGTTGGCGTTTCTTGAATTCCAATTGCGGGGCGATCGAAACGGAGCGTCGGGCAAATCCATTTTCCCCGACCTTGAAACTGTCGGCCCAATGGATCAGCAGCCAATTCTGCAATAAAACTGACGCTGGCGCCTTGACATGAATCCCGTCCATCAGACGTCATGCCGACAATTCGCTTTTTGAGGGACCGGACAGAAACACAGGGCACAAAGCTTGCCGCCAATGCCTGGCGTCTGCATGAGAGACATCGACGCCGCGCAGATGGCATGCATCAATCGCAATGCGAACCGATAGCGGAAACCGGGAACAAAGCATCGCCGCCCGACGCAAGATCGAGGGCCTCGTTTTCGATGGGCTTGGGGCGCGAGCGGTTCCGTCTGCCAGATCGCTCGCCTGCGCCCTGCCCTACCTCAAGCCGGGTTTCCCCTGCATGACCCGCCAGTATCACACAACATCTGACAGGCCTGACAAGGCAGCCTTTCGGGCAATGCGGAATGCACCGGGCCGTGACCAGCTTTCCAGTAGCAATTGACGCAACCTTTCATGGTCCGGTGTCGGCATTGCGGCCTCCGAAAGCCTGCGGACAATTCGCGAGGCCCGTGTGCCTTCATTCGCCACGAACAGCACATCATCCAAGTTGTCCAGATCAGCCAATTCCCGAACCGGCCGACCGGCGCGCTGCATGGGTTGACCGGCGCGGTCGAGATAGACCCCATCCCCGGATCTTGCCGGAATTGCGCTGCGATGGACGGCGAGCACCTGCCAATCCGGGCTGAATACCGGCGCCCCCGAACTGCCCTGATCGGTATCACCGCTATACCAGCAAAACCGGTCATCGTCGCTGTTGTTCCCCCGGTCCACAAAATGACTGTTGTGCACCACCAGAGACTTTGCCCGCCCCTGGGGATGCTGAATGATGCTGACCGGAGTCTGCGCCGAGATCGTCTCGTCGCGTGCAGAAAGCACGTGCCAGCCAAAATGTTCGACCGGCGGCTCGACCCCTGTGAAATCCACGACCGAGCATATCGCGAAATCATAGTCCTCGTCGCGAAAGAAAAAGGTCGCCGGATCCAGGCTATATTCCCGGATCGGCACCGGTGATCCGAGCGTGTGGGTCTCGAAATCCAGTTGAAATACCATATCGCTGGCTTCTGCCGCACTGTGCAAACAATGTGCGGCGGTCATCATCAGCCCCAAGCCGACCAGGAAACCCGTGGAAAACCCCTCACTCCCGTCCCAAATCCGGCCTACCGACCGTTTGGCAAGCAACCCAGCCTCCAGGAATTCAATGGAGACTATATCACTCGAGGGTCCAATGCGGCGTTCCAGAAGAGATGCTGGCCGCCCTACCGGGGTTGATCCGCGCAGCTCGGAGGGGTCTTCTCGTGCATCAATCCCCAGTATTCGGCGGCTTTCCGCCATGATTTCCATTTCCGCTTCGCGTATCTGGGAGAGATGTCCTTGCAGCCTCTGACTAGAGTGCTCCATTCGTCGGATCGAGGTTCGGTCTGGATTTTTGGCCATTTTCAGTATAAGTGGATTCCGAACAATAAAGTGATACGCCATATACATACACCAGTTGTGTCGCGAGTCATGCCAGAGAGTTCAGCAATTACATATGACGAATTTCTCCGCCGGATGCGGGATGCCGATGTGCCGGATGCGGATTTGCGGGACTACGTCGACATCGTGCGTGGGCAAGGTGGATTGGATTTCGAGGTCCGCCCGAACGCAAACACGGTCAAGATGACAGCGGCAGAGACCGAACTCGAGAATGCACTTGGCATCGGGAATGGCTTGGCGAGATTCAGACGGCGTTTGCGCTTCTTTCACAATGCGGAGCGTTATCCGGATCGCCCTGTCCTGGTGGAAGAGGGCGACAGCTGGCATCAGTTTCCCTTCCTGATCGAAGATGTGATCGACAAGATCACGCCGCACTACAACATCTGGTCGCTTAGCGCGGCGGGGGCGACGCTTAAGGATATGGTTTCCGGGAAGCCAAGAAAGGGCGGCTTTGAGTTTCTGAAGGAACTTCGCCGAAAAAGGTCGACAGTAGCCGCGTTCGCCTTTTCGGGGGCTGGCAACGATATCATAGGCGAGCATCCTGAAACGAGGCACCCAATGCTTGCGGACTTGTTGCGTGACTTCAACGGAAATGCCGGAGATGTCGCGGGACACATCAATGCCGCAGAAGTGAATGCGCGCATGGCCGAGTTGTCGCTGGGGTATAGTCGAATTGTGCGCCTTGTCCGCGAAGAACCGGGACTCGAAGACCTCCCGATAGTCTTTCATGGATACGATTATCCGTTTCCCTACCCTTTCGGCGCAGACGACCCGCGCTCTCCGTCCTACGCTGACAAGGACCAATGGCTCGGCCGCGCATTTTCCGCACGAAACATCAACGAGCCGCAATTGCGCCGGGATATCCTGGTTCGTTTGATTGACCAGCTTTACGATATGCTCGCTGCAATTCGTGATGCACCGGGTCAGCGCAACATCCATATCGTCGATTGCAGAGGGGCGATGCCCCGCGTCACTGACTGGAATGACGAGATTCACGGTACATCGGCCGGCTTTGAAGAGGTGGGCCGCCGCTTCAGGGCCGTGATCGGTTCGGCGATCGGACAGACTTGAACCCCGGGGGTCACTGCTATGGCTGATGCAGAACGGCAAAAAGTAGGCCCGCGTGTGGTCGTCTTTTTTGCCTCTCTCTTGCTGGCCGTCGGATTGATCCTGATCTTCTTGCCGCTCATCGCCTTTTGGCAATACCTGCTTCCCGACGAGGGCGTGGATGAAGGACGCTTCGTTCAGGTTCTGATGCTGTCCCCTGTTCTTGTCATGGCCGGGACACTGTGTTCGTTTTTATCCGTCATCGTACTGTTCGACCGGATCATTGGCATCAAGGCGATTGCGGCTGGTAACCTGAAGTGGGCGAACGCGGAGCTTCCAGTCAGGATCGAAGGGTTCGTACTGGCTTTCGTCGCCCTGATTGTCGGCGTGGCGCTGTTTTGGCCAAAGCTCGAATGGGATGACTACCGAGAGAACCAGATTGCCTTCCAGGAATTGCTGAGCGATCACGCAGAAGAGATTGCGGCGCTGGAAGGACGGGTGCGCGAACTCGGTTCAGAATTGGAACGTCAGGGGGACGGGCTCAGCTCGGCCCGGAGCGAACGCGACCGGTATTATGGCCAAAGCACTGCATATCGGACGATACTGACCGGCGCGAATACCTCGGCGGAAGACTGGGAAGTCATGCGGCTTCAGGTCGAATGCAGCCCCGGCGACGAATACTGGGTCAACTGGGGCCGGGAGACGGAACGAGGTTGGCAAAGTTCCATGTTCAGGGGCGACGGGGCCGATTTCCCCGGACTGCGGTATCATCCCAACAGCCCAAGGTTTTTCCTCGAGTTGGACCATGTGAGATTCCTCGTCATCACGCTCGATTTCGACGCTCATGGATTGTTCGCGCGCATCCAGCCGACCGGGGACCATTCGTTGAGCGACCTTTGCGAAATGACCCGGAGTCGCGAACGAGAAGAAGCGCTCTTGTCGGACGAGGCCGATCAACAGCGCCTGGGCCTGAGCGAGACCGCATCAAGGGAGGCAGATCAATGAGGTTTGTCTTGGTGCTTGCGGTGGGACTTGCACTCGCCCCTCTCGACGGGACCGCCCAAGACTTTTCAGCACTGCTGGACGACGACAAAGCCGATGTGCTCATCGATCAGCTGCCGAGCGACGAGCGACACCTGGCGGTACGGGCGCTGGCGGGCCGATTGGATACCGAAACCTACCGCACGGCGCAGATATTGTGCGCGATCCGGCCATGGACAACAGGCGACCCGGACCGGGATGACGCCCTGCAGACCGAGGTGTGGCGGCACATGAGCCGCGAGACCAGCGGGGAGGCAGATGGGTTCAGATGGCTCGATTGCGCCGCCGCGAACCGGGACGGTTGGTATCGCGCATCATCACTGGATCCGATGTTCAACGTGAGGCAAGCAATGTGTTCCGGGTGGCTGGGCCACGAGACGGCGGGTCTGAACGTTCGCACCATTGCGACGGGTATGGACGAATTCGGCGACCGGCTGGAGGTGGGGATACGAGCCGCATTCGAAGGGCAGGAGCACAGCCTCCACTCTTTCTACCCGGTCCGAAATGCATTGCGCATCGCCAATCTCCGGGCCGCGCTTGCGGTAGAGGTCTGGCGCAATGATCCGGAGCGATCACGCAGTATCCTGCGCGAGGCAGCAACATCCCTTGAGACGACACTGCGGCAACTCGATGTTGCCCGGACAAGAAATGGATGGCGCCTCTACAACGACCTGGAATTTCACTCGGCACTTTATTCGTGGCTGTCAGACGGCGATGAAGACAGCGTTGCGCGACTGCGGGTGTTTCTCGAACCGGAACCGGTGTTGAACAATCCCCGCCTTGCATCAGCGATTTCGCCTGAAATACTCGACGAGATGCCGGTGGATTTCGTCGACATGATCTACATCGAACGCCTGCTGCCGGGGGCACAACTCGTGCGAGAGGATCAACAAGACGGAATTGCGGCGCTTGACGATTTGGAATGTGACCAATGGCATCGTCGCTCCTACGATCCCGTCGCCCTTGCCGAAACGGTGTTGGCATGCGCAGACACGAGGCACGACATCGTGGCGTTCGATACCTGTCTGGTGCCGTTCGAGGCTACGGATTGGACGTTGCAATATGCATCTGCCCGCAACCTTTCCGAACCGCAGATCCAGAACGAGAAACAAAGGATCGAAAGACTGGTCGAAGAAGTGCTGGGGCGAATTCCGAACGAAACCGCTTCCGGCATGGAATCACTGCTTTTGCCTGTTCAAGTTGAAAGGTTCGGATCGCGAGTCGTGTTTGTTGCCCCGGGGGAACTGGCGACGAGCCAACGGGAGTTCCTTGACACAGTATTCGACCGGCGTAGCTCTCTCGATCCGCTTTTCAGGCGCCCGCGAGCCTATTGAGGGGTAAGGACGGCGGCGGATTTCTGTAAACCGTGCGGACGCCAACATCGGAGCATCGCCCCTTTTCGTCGACGATCATGCAGATCCGGTTGATCCGCGCGCCCGGTCCTCGCCGCACGCCAGCCACCGGCACGCTGCCTCGCCTCGGGCAAGGTTCGTCCGACAAAACCCGTCAGCCAGCTTTCCGCGCCGTCGCAAGACAAGCCACTGTGGCCGGACCTGGTGCCAGTATGTCCGGGCAATGCCCTTGGGCGTCATCCGGAGTGTCCGTGCTCTTGATACCCTGCAGACAGTGAAACGATGCGCTCAAGATCTTGCGCACGAAGCGGTGTGCCGTTCGCGGCCATGGATGACGAGGCAAGCGCATCCGCGGCGATGTCCTCCAGGTCTGCCCCCTTCAGACCGGTCAGCAACGGCAGCTTTGGAACACCCCAATCGTTCAACAGGCCTGCGATGCCCGCCACCTCGTCGCCCGTTGCAACGGGCGCCATCCCGGACAGCCACGACAGCACCTCAAGATGCCGATCCATAGCCAGTCCCTCCACCTGCCGTTGTTCCATGTTGACCTGGAGGGTCGCACACAGAAGACGCCCACACACAAGGCCGTGTGGCGCGTCGGGGAACCGCCCGCCGATCACACCCGCAAGGCCGTGCACGGCCCCCAGTCCGGCGTTGGTCAGGGCCAGGCCGCCGAACAGGCTGACCAGGGCCAGATCGTCGCGCGCATCGGCGCATTCCCCCTGTGCCAGACGGGCAAGCGCGCGTGTGCCAAGGGGGATCGCATGGCGGCACAAGGCATCGGTATAGGAATTCGCCCGAGACGACAGATAGGGCTCGATCACCTGAACCAAGGCGTCCAGGCCAGAGCCGAAGGTGATACCGGCAGGCGTTCCGTCGGTCAGCGCCGGGTCCACCAGTGCGACATCTGCAATCATGGAAGTGTCGCGCAGGCTGATCTTTTTCCGTGTTTCGGGCACGGAGATGACGGCATTGCGCGTCACCTCGGCCCCGGTCCCGGCGGTTGTGGGGATGGCGACGAACGGCAAGGGAGCCGCGTCCAAGGCACGACCACCGGTGACATATTCGGATGCCGGATGCTGCGCCGGCACAAGGGCCGCGACAGCCTTGGCAAGGTCGATGACACTGCCGCCGCCGACGGCAACCAGCACATCGCACCGGGCGACACGCGCAATTCTCGCAGCATCCGTCACGTCCGACAAATACGGTTCCCGGGTGCAGAACAGTTCCGTTACCACCGCGCCGGCCTTTTGCAGGTCTTCCCGGAAGACATCGCACCAAGAGGCGGATCTGCCACGCACCAAATTGATCCGCCTGCCAAGCGCCATGACCTTCGGCACAGCGCGGTCAACGCATCCGCGCCCGAACGACAGGTCACGGGGCTGAAGGATCGAGAATGGCTTTTGCGTCATCATGATCGCCCTCTTTCCAAAAGAATCCGGGGCCCCGCGTTGGGGCCCCGGACAGCGTGTCGGCCAAAGCAATTGCTTCAGGCCCACAATGAGAAGCCGTGGCTTACTGCCAGGACTGGATCAGTTCGTCATAGCTGACGGTGATCGGTGTTTCGTCCTCGTTCTCCAGCCGGGGCTGCGGTGCGCCGGGTTGCGACAACCAGAACTCCGGGTCCATTTCCTCGTTCAGAAGCGGACCGAGATCGCCCTGTACCCCAGCACGCTCAAGACGGGCCAGAACGGCTTCCTGCTGCGCACAAAGGTTGTCAAGCGCCTCTTGTGCGGACAGTGCACCGGACGACGCATCGCCGATGTTCTGCCACCAAAGCGGCGCCAGACGCGGGTAATCAGGAATGTTGGTGCCGGTCGGCGACCACTGGGTACGGGCGGGCGAACGGTAGAATTCGACCAGACCACCCAGAAGCGGGGCACGCTCGGTGAAGCTGTCGTGCTGAATGGTCGACTCGCGGATGAAGGTCAGGCCCTGATGGGATTTTTCCACATCCACCGTCATCGAGGTCACGAACTGCGCATAAAGCCACGCGGCCTGTGCCCGGTCGACGGGTGTCGACTGCATCAGCGTCCAGGAACCGGCATCCTGGTAGCCGATCTTCTGGCCTTCACGCCAATAGACGCCATGCGGGCTGGGTGCCATGCGCCAACGCGGGGAGCCATCGTCATAAAGGACCGCTTCCGCGCCTTCGCCGACCATGGAGGCGGTAAAGGCGGTGTACCAGAACATCTGCTGGGCGATCACCCCTTGAGCGGGCAGCGGGCCCGCCTCGGAGAAGTTCATGCCAGCGGCTTCGGGTGGGGCGTAGTTGTTCAGCCAGTTGGTGTAGCTTTCGATGGCATAGACCGCCGCCGGGCTGTTGGTGGCACCGCCACGCGCAACGCACGATCCGACCGGACGGCTGTCCTCGTTCACGCGAATACCCCATTCATCAACGGGAAGGCCGTTGGGCTCACCGATGTCGCCCATGCCAGCCATGGACATCCACGCATCGGTGAAGCGCCAGCCCAGGGATGGGTCGCGACGACCATAGTCCATGTGACCGAAGACCTCGACACCGTCGATTTCACGGCCGGTGAAGAACTCGGCGATATCCTCGTAGGCGGACCAATTGACCGGAACACCCAGTTCGTATCCGTACTGTTCCTGGAAATCGGCCATGATTTCGGGGTCCGTGAACCAGTCGTACCGGAACCAGTAGAGGTTCGCGAATTGCTGGTCGGGCAACTGGTAAAGCAGCCCATCTGGTCCGGTCGTGAACTCAAGCCCGATGAAATCATCGAGGTTCAGGTTCGGGTTGGTGACGCTGGCGCCTTCGCCTGCCATCCAGTCGGTCAGGTTGCGGGCCTGCTGGTAGCGCCAATGGGTGCCGATCAGGTCACTGTCGTTGATATAGGCGTCATAGATGTTTTCGCCGGTCTGCATCTGGGTTTGCAGACGCTCGACCACGTCACCTTCGCCGATCAGGTCATGGGTGACGCTGATGCCGGTGATCGCCTCGAACGCGGGCGCCAGCACGTTGGCCTCGTATTCGTGGGTGGCGATGGTTTCCGAAACCACGCGGATCTCCATGCCCTGGAAAGGTGCGGCGGCATCGACGAACCACTGCATTTCGGCTTCCTGCTCGGCCCGTGTCAGAGCGGAGCGTTCGATATGTTCGTCCAGGAATGCGATCGCCGCATCCATGTCCGCGAAGGCCGGGGTGGCCAGCAGCCCCACGGTCAGCGCGAGGGCTGAGGTTGTTCTAAGGGTCAAGTTCATCATGTCCTCCCTAAGGTTTTGGAACTCGGTTGGTGTTTTGGCACACCTCGGGCAAGGACCCCGCGGCACGCCGGCTTCTCTTGGTGGTGCCTTGTCAGACCCAACGGAAAACCGCCGCACCGTACACAAGGCATGCCAGCAGCGCATAAGGCTGCGGGCCGACCTCAAGGCCCAGCCAGGCGAGATTGATAAAGGCTGAGCCCAGAAGCGTGATGAACAGGCGGTCACCACGGGTCGTTTCGATCCGAAGCACACCGACACGCGGCGTTTCGGGATACTTGATCGCGAGAAAGGTCATGAAGACCAGGATCGCGGCAATCACCGCAAAGAAAATAGCGGTTTCAGTGGTCCATGCCATCCAGGCCATTGAATTTACTCCTTTCCTTTCGGGTCAGACGCGGCCCAGGGCAAAGCCCTTGGCGATGTAATTGCGCACGAAATAGATCACGAGCGCGCCGGGGATGATCGTGAGCATTCCGGCGGCCGCCAGAACCCCCCAATCGACACCCGCAGCACCCACGGTCCGCGTCATGATCGCGGCAATGGGTTTGGCCTCGGTCGCCGTCAGTGTCCGCGACAACAGCAGTTCCACCCACGAGAACATGAAGCAGAAGAAGGCCGTGACACCGATGCCCGAGGCGATCAGGGGCATGAAGATGCGGGTGAAGAAGCGGCCAAAGCTGTAGCCGTCGATATAGGCGGTTTCGTCGATTTCCTTGGGGACACCGCGCATGAAACCTTCGAGGATCCAAACCGCCAGCGGCACGTTGAAAAGGCAGTGGGCCAGGGCCACGGCGATATGGGTATCGAACAGGCCAACCGAGCCATAGAGCTGGAAGAACGGCAACGCGAAAACGGCGGGCGGGGCCATCCGGTTGGTCAGCAGCCAGAAGAACAGGTGCTTGTCGCCCATGAAATGGTAGCGGCTGAAGGCATAGGCCGCAGGAAGGGCCACCGCGATCGAAATGACCGTGTTCAAGGTCACGTAGATGATCGAGTTGATATAGCCAACGTACCAGCTTTGGTCGGTCAGGATCGTGCGATAATTCTCGAACGTCAGGTTCTCGGGCCACAAGGTGATCCCGCCCACGATCTCGGAATTGGTCTTGAGGCTCATGATGAGCAGCCAGTAGATCGGCAGCATCAAGAACAGCAGGTAGAGGCCCATGACAAAGGGTTTGGGGCTCAGCCGGGCGCGTCGGACAGAGGTGACTGAAGCAGACATTTACACGCCATCCCTTTTGTCGAGGTTCACCATGATCGTGTAGAACACGTATGAAATCAGGAGGATCACCAGGTAGTACATGATCGAGTAGGAAGCGGCGGGCCCCAGATCCATCTGCCCCAGGGCCATGTTGACCAGGTCGATGGACAGGAAATTGGTCGAGCTGCCCGGACCGCCACCGGTGACCACGAAGGGCTCGGTATAGATCATGAAACTGTCCATGAAGCGCAGCAGAATGGCGATCATCAAGACGCCCTGCATCTTCGGCAGTTCGATATAGCGAAACACTTTCCAGCGGCTCGCCTGGTCGATCTTGGCGGCCTGGTAGTAGGCATCGGGGATCGACTGCAGCCCTGCATAGGCCAGAAGCGCCACAAGCGAGGTCCAGTGCCAGACATCCATCACCACCAGCGTGATCCAGGCATCAACCCAATCCTGCGTGTAGTTGTAATCGATGCCCATCTGCGAGAGCGCGTAGCCCAGAAGGCCGATATCGGCGCGGCCGAAGATCTGCCAGATCGTGCCGACAACGTTCCACGGGATCAAAAGCGGCAAGGACATCAGCACCAGGCAGATCGAGGCCCAGAAACCGCCTTTGGGCATGTTCAGCGCGATCAGAATGCCCAACGGGATCTGAATGATCAAAATCACGAACGAGAAAATCAGCTGTCGTTGCAGACTGTCCCACATCCGGTCCGATTGCAGATTGATCTGGAACCACTCCAGGCCCGCGGGGAAGAAGACGTTGTTTCCGAACGTGTCCTGCACCGAGTAATTGACCACCGTCATCAGCGGCACCACGGCGGAGAAGCCCACAAGCACAAGGACCGGAAGGATCAGGAACCATGCCCTTTGGTTGACGGTCTTGTTCATGCCGCGCTCTCCTGCATGGGCTGCACACGCCAATCATCGGCATAGATGTTGATGCCAGCGGGCGCAAAACTGACGAATGTGCTGTCGGATGGCGGCGTTTCGCCCTCGCCGATGATCGCATCGATATTCTGGCCCGACATATCCAGCCGCACGATCTTGTGGCGGCCCACGTCCTCGACCCGGCGCACGCGGGCGGGGATGCCGGTGTCGCTGGTCCCGAGTTGAACGAACTCGGGGCGCACGCCCAGTTCGATCTTGCCCGACAGATCCCCATAGACCCTGCCCAACGCCACCTCTTGCCCCGCAACCTTGGCGGTCGCGCCGCTGACGGTGGCACCCAGGACGTTCATGCCCGGCGAACCGATGAAATAGCCCACGAAGGTATGTTCCGGACGCTCGAACAATTCCTGCGGGGTGCCCATCTGGACCACGCGGCCATCATACATGACGACGACCTTGTCCGCGAAGGTCAGGGCCTCGGTCTGGTCGTGGGTCACGTAGATCATCGTGTGCCCGAACTCGTGGTGCAGGGCCTTGAGTTGCGTGCGCAACTCCCACTTCATATGCGGGTCGATCACCGTCAGAGGCTCATCGAACAACAGCGCATTGACATCTTCGCGCACCATCCCGCGGCCGAGCGATATCTTTTGCTTGGCATCCGCCGTCAGGCCGCGCGCCTTGCGGTTCAACACGTCTTCCATGCCGATCATCTTTGCGATCTGCTGGACGCGTTGGGCCACATAGCTTGGGTCGGCACCGCGGTTGCGCAGTGGAAAGGCAAGGTTATCGCGCACGGTCATCGTGTCGTAGACGACCGGAAACTGGAACACCTGTGCGATGTTGCGTTGGGCCGTGGGCGCGTCGGTGACGTCTTCGTCGTTGAACAATATCCGCCCGCGCGACGGCATCAAAAGACCCGAGATGATGTTGAGCAGCGTGGACTTGCCGCAACCCGATGACCCCAGAAGGGCATAGGCCTCTCCGTCGACCCAATCGTGGTTCAATTCCTTGAGCGCATAGTCATCCTCACTGGCCGGGTTCGGCAGGTAGGAATGCGCAAGATTGCTCAGCGTGATTTTCGCCATGATCAGAGCTCCTTACGCGGCTGTGGCATAGGACGCGGGCGCAACGAGGCTGCCGTCCTGTGCAAAGATGTAGACATGCGTGGGGTCGAGATAGGCTTTCAGCGCCGTGCCCAGTTCCAGATCGCGCACCCCATGCACAAGGCCGACCCAACGGTCGCCGTGATGATCCAGGTGCACGAACGTCTCTGACCCGGTGATCTCTGTCACGACCACTTTTGTGCGGAACTCGAGCGCATTGGCGGTATGCCGGTCGATCTCGAGATGGTTGGGCCGGAAACCCGCCAGGTAGGTGCCATCCGCAAGCGCCTTGTGGGCGCCCGTGGCCGCCGCGGCCTGCCCATCCCCGAAGTTCAACTGGTCGCCCGCCTTGCGGATCTCCAGGAAATTCATCGGCGGGTCCGAGAACACGCGGGCCGTCGTTGCGTCGACGGGCGCGCGATAGACCGAAGGGGTCAGGCCGAATTGCGTCACGCGCCCCTCCCACAAGGTGGCGGTGTTGCCGCCCAGAAGCAGGGCTTCCTCGGGCTCGGTCGTGGCATACACGAAGATCGCGCCCGATTCCTCGAAGATGCGCGGGATTTCCGCCCGCAATTCCTCGCGCAGCTTGTAATCAAGGTTCGCCAGCGGCTCGTCCAACAAGACGAGGCCCGCGTCCTTCACCAAGGCCCGCGCAAGGGCGCAGCGTTGTTGCTGGCCGCCCGACAGTTCCAACGGTTTGCGCGCCAACAGCGGGGT
>Ga0102938_10003210_pt1 | contig 12259 bp, 10 predicted proteins | sample SalPonR2_B_D2_MG_FD_84516 | JGI IMG/M metagenome (GOLD analysis project Ga0102938, IMG submission 84516) | Salt pond soil microbial communities from South San Francisco under conditions of wetland restoration - Salt Pond MetaG R2_B_D2_MG | ecosystem: Environmental > Aquatic > Marine >... | reverse complement strand
CGCGACTGCTCCGCGAGTCGGACCGCTCGGTTGCCGAGATCGCCTATGCTTGCGGATTCCACGATCACAGTGCCTTCTCGCGAGCGTTTCGGACTTCGGCCGGAACCACGCCTACGGAGTTCCGCACTGCCCGGAGCGACCCGCCGAGCGGTGGCAGCGAGCCGGTCGAGTAAATTTTTCCCCCAGCCGACCGAAAGCCGTCCGCCATCCAATCCTACATTTCCCGTTCGCGTGTTCGTTCAGCCACTAGCACAGAGAGTTCATCGATGAAAAACCATCGCCGTGATTTTTTAACCAAGGTCGCTTCCGCCGCCGCCCTCGCAAGCTCAACCGGCGGACTTGCCCGCGGGGAGGAAGCTGCGTCGCCTCTTTCGTCCGGTGCACGGCAGGGCAACCCGATCGCGGTTTCGACGTATTCGTTCTGGCGATACCGTGCGGAAAAGATGCCGATCGAAGATTGCATCGAGTTGGCCGCCGAGATGGGCTTCGATGCCGTGGAGATCCTCGAAAAACAGATGCATCGGAAAGACAATGCTTATCTTCAGTCGCTGAAACGCCGGGCTTTCCTTGCCGGCTTGAGCCTCTGTGGCATGTCGACCCATCAAGACTTCGTCTCGCCGCAGCCAGAGGATCGCCGAGCCAATGTCGAGAAGACGATCCGCAGCATCGAGTTGGCCTACCAGTTGGGCATCCCCACGATCCGCGTGAATACGGGACGCTGGGGGACCACGCCAAGCTTTGACGAACTGATGAAGAACCGCGGCGTCGAGCCGCCGCTGGAGGGCTACACCGACGAAGACGCCTATCCCTGGGTCATCGACGCTCTCAAGGATTGCTTGCCGGTCGCGGAACGTTGCGGCGTGGTGCTCGGCTTGGAGAACCACTGGGGGCTCGGGCTCACCCCGCAAGGCGTGCTGCGGATCGTCGACGCGATCGATTCGCCGTGGCTGCGGGTCACCATGGACACGGGAAACTTCCTCGAAGATCCTTACGAAAAACTGGAGGAGATCGCCCCCCAGACGGCTTTCGTCCAGGCCAAGACCTATTTCGGCGGCGGCACTTGGTACACGCTTGACATCGACTACCAGCGCGTTGCGAAGATCTTGCGCGAGCACGAGTATCGCGGCTACGTGTCGTTGGAATACGAAGGTCGCGAGGACGCCCGCACGGCCATCCCGAAAAGCCTTGCCCTGCTGCGAAGCGTTTTTAAGGCGTAGGAATTGCCTCTTTCCGTCCCAAGTCCCGTGTTTCACGGTGCTTATCGGTCAGTTGAGCGGTTTCGCCGCTAGCCGCCGGCTCGTCCACGAAAGGCCGGGGGCTAACCGGCTCGGCCATTGGGGCCGGCCCGAGCAAACAGCCATAAACGGCGCGAGCGAATGTAGAACAGTTGTCCCAACTGTTTCCGGCGGAACGCAAAGCCGAGCCCTCGGCGAAAACATGTTCCTCAGCCCGCCCCCGGTCACCGCTGCTGAGCGGTCCACAGTACGGCGCGGCGGGTGAGCTCGCTGAGGGTGGTAACGTTCAGCTTCCGTTTGACGTTTTCCCGGTGCGATTCGACGGTGTGGACGCTGATGTGCAGGCGGGCGGCGATCTGCTGGGCGGTTTGGCCGTTGCCGATCAAGCGGAAGACTTCGAGTTGCCGGTCGGTGAGCGTGTCGACGGAGTCGGATTGCGGGCCAGCGCCGCTGATCGTGCGACCGAGGATCTCGCTGGTCATCGCGGGGCTCAAGTAGATCCGTCCGCAGAGGATCTCACGGATGCCTTCGATCACTTTGTCGGGGTGCGCTTCTTTGTTCACATAGCCCATCGCGCCGGCGTGCAAGCAGCGGCCGGCGTAGAGCGAATCCTCGTACATCGAATGGACCAGGGCGCGGACATGGTGGTGGCGCGCCTTGAGCGTTTTGAGCAGTTCCAGGCCATTACTGTTTTTCAGGGCGATGTCGACAATCGCCACGTCGGGACGGGTCGCGCGGATCTGTTCCAGGGCCTCTTTGACGTCGGCCGCCTGGCCACAGACCGACAGGTCGGGTTGCGCATCGATCCGGTGTCCCAGTCCTTCGCAGAGGGAAGGATGATCGTCGACGATCAAGATCCGGGCCGTCTTTTCAGAAACGCTCACGTTGTCCTCTTTCGTTATGCTGCTGTCCCGCGTCCCTGTTGGAACCGATCTCGCCAAAGCGTGGATTCCGCGGGCCGGCTAGTGCGGCGACTGCGGGCCTGGATCATCGATGGTCACCGGCGTGCGGACATCCGTCATTGGCGGCCCCATCCCCGGCAGGACCGCACAAGTCACCCGTGTGCCGCCCTCCTCGTTGCGTCGAAAGCCGAATTTTGCCCCGATCAGGCTGGCGCGGTACGCCATCGATCGCAGGCCGATTCCGCTTGTCATGTCCGGCGTATCGCTGATGCCGACTCCATCATCGATGACTTCCAGCCAGAGCGTGCCTTCCTCTTTGCCCAGCCGAATGTTGATCCGTTGGGCTTGGCCGTGTCGCATGGCGTTGCGAACGGCTTCCTGGGCGATACGGTAGAGGTGGGTGGCTAGCGCCGCGTCCGAAACGGTGATCGATTGATGACAATCAAAGCTGCAAACCACCGACTGCGTGGCCGTCGTCCGCTCGGCAAGCCCTCGCAGGGCAGCGACGAGTCCCCGCTGATCGACTTCGACGGGAATCAATTCCCGGATGATGGCCCGCATCTGCTGCTGGACGGTTTCCAACCACTGAGTCATCCGCTTGGCCGTCTTTGCGTCAGGAGAACATTGGTCGGCCAGCGTTTCGGCGTGGGTTTGGGCCATATAACGCAAGCCGGTGAGTTCCTGGCCTACGCCATCGTGAATGTCCTGGCCGATGCGTCGCTGTTCGTCGGCCGCCGCATCCACGACCTGTTTCTCCAAGGCTTTCTGCGCGGAAATGTCCTGCACGATCCCCACGAACAGGCCGGTGTGATCGATTTCGCTAACGTTCAGTCGAATCGGGAACACACGTCCATCCTTGTGTTGTGAAACCAGCTCGCGGCCGACGCCGATAATCCGGGGCTGGCGGCTTTCCAGGTAGCGGGCAACATAACGATCGTGTTCTTCGCGATAGGGTGACGGCATCAGCAGGCTGACGTTTTGGCCCAGCATTTCGTCCGCCGAATAGCCAAACATCTGCTCGGTCGCCGGGTTGACGTGCGTCATGACGCCCTGGCCGTCGATAGAGATGATCGCGTCGGGCGCTGCATCGAGAATCGCGCGGCGCCGCTCTTCACTCTTTCGCAGCGATTCCTCGGATTGCATCCGCGCGACCACGTGCCCCAGTTGGATGCCGACGTCGGGCATGATTTCCGGGAAACGCGGATCGCGGTCGGCCGGCTGATCGGAGAAGAACTCCAGCACCGTAACAACTTGGCCGTTGACGGTGACGGGAAAGGCGATCGCGGCGTGCAGGCCGAGTTGCTGTGGGCTGCCGCACTGCCAAGCGTCGTCCTCCGCGATATCGTCCACCCACTGGGGCTCGCCCGTTGCCAGGACTTGGCCGATCATGCCTTGGCCAGCGGAGAATCGCGTTTCTGCGCACAGCTGTTGGAAGCGGTCCAATGGGCCGATCGCTTGCGCGGCATTCTCCCGAACGTACCAGATGTCGCTGCTGACCATCTCTCCACTACCGTCATCGGCTAACCGCCAGACGTGGCCGACTTGCCAGCCACCGTATTGGGAAACCCGCTGGAGCGCTGCTTCCATCGCCGTGTCAACGGAATGGGCTTCGTTGGCGGCGCGGGTCACATCTTGCAGCAGTTTCAACATGTCGGTCCGCTGCGAAACCTGCTGTTCCAGCGTCGCGTTCAGCTCGTGGAGCTGGGCTTCCGCGCCTTTGCGGTCGGAGATGTCGATCAAGGCCGTGCGGCAGCGGTTGGTCAAGTCTCCGTGCTCGGCAAACGCGCTGCTCTCTGGACGCACGCAACTCTCCAGACGCACCCACCGCGATTTGCCCGGCGGCACCCAAAGCGGCAGCTCACAGGTCTGTTTCTCGTTCTCGCTGGCGGAAAACGCCGCCTGCCGGTGAAGATGCCAGGCGTCCTGGCCCTCGCGGTCCACCACTTCGGCGAAGTTCGTGCCGAGCAGCTGATGACGAACGATGCCCAGCATGTCGGCGGCGCCGAGATTCGCTTGCAGGATCTGACCTTTTCGGTCGAGCGTCAGGTAGCCGACCGGAGCGAATTCGTAGAGATCCGAATAGCGGTCACGGGAGTCAGCCAATTCGATCTGAGCTTGTCGCAGGTCTTCATTTTGAATTTCCAGTTCCATCTGGTGAACCTGCAGTTCGTGCAACAGCGACTGGATATCCTCGGTCGGCATGCCGGAAATGTCGGTCCGCGAGGTGCGCAGCATCTGTTCGGCCCGCCCGCGCAGCGTCCGGGAGGGCTGTGGATTGTCGGGTTTGTTTTTTTGGGCCATGGTGTTGATTATGACGTGCTGACTAGGGGTTGTCGTTTGTTTCCGAGGCCTCTTCGACCGTCAGCAGGATCAAGCCGGGCAGTCCCGCTTCCTGTTCCACGCGGCGGCCGTTGAGCACCAGTCGCTTGCGGCCCAGTTTGGGAAAGTCGCGTTCCATGATAAAGTCCTCGAAGGAACGGTCCTCTAGCAAAACGTGCTCCAGCAACTGCCGCAGTTCCGGGATGTCCCACTGCTGGTCGCCCACTTCGTACAGCAGCATTCCGGCAATCTCTTTGGAGCGGACGCCGAAGGTCCGGCAGAACCGGCGATTGGCAGAGACCACCCGAAGTTGCTCGTCAAGCACGATCAGCGGATGGCGGACGGTTTCAAACAGGTTCTCGAAGTAATCCCGCACCTCGGCGGATTCCCGCGCCGTTTTCAACTCGTCGATGTTGACCAGCGTGATCACCAGGCCGTCGATCACATTGCGGGTCGTTCGATAGGGCATGATCCGCATCATATACCAGGCTCCGTCTTTGGAGACGACTTCCTGCTGGTGGAAGCGGAGGGTCTTGAGCACTTCCTGGCACTTATCCACAAGATTGTCGCACCGCAGGTTGGTGGACAAATCGCCGAGCGGTCGGCCGACGTCGCTGGGCCGCAGACTGATCAACGCTTTCGCCGATTCGGTAAACCGTTTGATGTTCAGATCGTTGTCCAGAAACACGGTCGCCACGTCGATGCTGTTGAGCAGATTCTGCATGTCGTCGTTGGCGTGCGACAGATGTTCGACCTTGGAATGCAGTTCCGCATTGACGGTATTGAGTTCTTCGTTGAGCGACTGCATTTCCTCTTTCGAGGTTTCCAGTTCCTCGTTCGAACTTTGCAGTTCTTCGTTGGTCGATTGCAGCTCTTCGTTGGTTGATTTCAGTTCCTGGTTGGCCGTCTCCAGATCTTCGCGGGTGGCTTGCTGAGAATGTTTCAGGTACTCGATTTCCCGCTCCAATTGAGCGGTGTGATCGGGCCGGTCGTCGTTCTGGCGGTGCGTGTTTTGCGGCGGCTTCGCTTTCGGCGACGGTGCCGCCGGGCGGAACTCCACCAGCAGCAGCCCCCGGATCGCTTCGGGGTTCGAGATTTTGAGGACGGTCAGGTCGACGTGGGAATGCCCGCTCTGCGTCTTGATCCGCACGTCGGGCCGGACGATTTCTTGCGAATCGTCGGCAGCTTGGCGCAAGGCGGATGCCAGGGCGAGGTGCAGCCCTTTGCGAGCCATGTCTAAAGCGTTCATCCGCGGCTGGCCTTCGGCCGGTTCGAAATACGCACCGGTGTGGCCATGAATGTAGAGGATGTCGCCGCGATCGTTGACGACGACGGTGGCTGGGCAATGGCGGGCCAGCAGCAAACGCTCGATCAAACGTTCGACCGAAGGGGTCTTCGGCGTCTGCGATTTTTCTTTGCCGGCCGTCGGCACATGGTCCACTGCGGGTTCGGTGGGAGGGGGCGGCGAGGCAGCCGGGATCTCGATCGGGTGCATCGCGGTGGTTTCTTTGCGGCGAAAGATCTTCCACTTTTTGTCCAGCGGCTCGAACAGGTCCGTGAACGTGCCGATCGTCTCGGAAGGTCCCAGAAACAACAGCCCGCCCGGTTTGAGCGCATGGTGAAAGATCGGCAGCAACCGCTTTTGCAGTTCGGCGTTCAGATAGATCAGCAAATTGCGGCAGCAGAGAATGTCCAGTTTGGTAAAGGGCGGATCCTTGATGACGTTTTGCGGAGCGAAGATGGCCATCTCGCGTACTTCCTGGCGGACGCGATACGTGCCATCCTCGTGCACCAGGTACTTCTCCAAGCGGTCCGGCAAGACGTCGGCCGCGACGCCGTCGGGATACCGCCCCAGACGGGCCGTTTCGATGGCCGCCCTGTCCAGGTCGGTGCCGAACAGTTGCATCTCCACAGGACGGTCGAGTGCTGCGGCGCACTCGCGCAGCAAGATGGCCAGGGTGTAGACCTCTTCGCCGGTCGCGCAGCCTGGCACCCAGCCGCGAAAGGTATGGTTTTCCGGCCGCGACTGCAGCAGTTCCCGGAGCGGTCCGGCGGCCAACGCTTCCCACGCCTCCCGGTCGCGAAAGAAACTCGTGACACTGATCAGCAGTTCCTTAAAGAGGACGTCGGTTTCGTGGGGGTTCTCCTTCAGGTAGCGGACGTACTGCATCGGGTCGCCGATTTCATGCACGTTCATCCGCCGCTGGATGCGACGTCGGATCGTGCTGGCCTTGTAGTCGGAGAAGTCATGGCCCGTGTGGCTGCGAAGCAGCAGAAAGATCTTCTGCATCGGCTCGGCGGAGATCGTCGGCGTCGCCGCCGGGGCGGCCTGCAGGTAGGGCCCTTGGGTATAGGCGACCAGTTGATCAGGCATGGCGTCGGGCGGCAGCACATAGTCGGCCAGTCCGGTGGCCACCGCGCTGGAGGGCATCCCGGCAAACTTTGCCGACTGCGGCTGTTGCACCATCGCCATGCCGCCCTCGGCCTTGATCGCGCGCAGGCCCAGGCTCCCGTCGGTGCCGGTACCGGAAAGCACGATGCCGATCGCTCGCTGATGCAGGTCTCCGGCCAGCGAGCGGAAGAAGTGATCGATCGGCCGCCGCGGCGACTTTGCCGCATCCACTTCCATCATGTGGAGCGTGCCGCCGAGGATCGCCAGATTTTCTCCGGGCGGCGACACGTAGACGTGGTTCGGCTGCAGCTGGGTCCCGTCCGCGGCTTGCACGACCGGCATCTCGGTTTCGCGTCCCAACAAATCGGGCAGCAAGCTGGTGTGTTCCGGATGTTGATGCGTGACCACGACAAACGCCATGCCCGTGTCGGCCGGCATGCTTTCGAAGAAGCCTTCGAGCGCTTCCAGGCCGCCGGCCGAGGCCCCGATGCCCACGATGGGAAACCCGCGGGGACGGGGATCGGCAGGTTGGTCGGACGCGTGCTCCGGGCCTGCGGGTGCCTGTTCTTCGCCCTCTCCGCCTGAAGACGCGTCCTCTCCGCCTGATGGCGCACCCTCTCCGCCTGACGGCGCGGTGGCCTCGCCTGCGGGCGGGGGATCACCGGGCGAGGCTTCGTGGCTGTCGCCCCCGTTGGGGTTCTCGACATCCTGGCCGGTGGCGGCGGGCTGGCGGGATGACGGGTTGCCCGCTGACGTGTCCGTCTCGCCTTTCTCTGCCGTTTCTTTCTTCCCAGGCTGGTTCTGGTTGGCCATGGCGCGAAGCGCTCCTGTGAGCGGGGCAGGGAACACCGGGGGTGCATCTTACCAGCTTCGTGCGAAGATCCCAGGGCACGCAGTTCGCCGCCCGCCTAGTAGAAATTACCACGCGAGATTGGGCGCGCGCTCGATTCGCGCTGCGGGCTCTGTCTCCGAAAATCAATCATTCGATGGTCGAGCCTGTCGTCGCTTGTCTGCGAAAGCCTTTTCCGATGAGCGAGTTAGCGAGCGTGCTGGGGGCCACCGAACAAGCGCTGCCCAACGAGGTCGCGGAATAGAGGACGGGTTTGCTTTCCCTGTTCTGTGTAAAGCGAGGTGTGGAGGAGGTCTTCCCCCAGGAGACTGCCCTCCCGTAAAGGCCAGAAAGAACCTAGGGCGATGGGATACGCCACATCGGTAAACGCCATGTCCATTCGACAAGAACGCAAGGACGCGCGGAAGCAACTCATGGATACCTTGATCCTGCTAGTGGACGACCATCCCACGATGTGCGAATCGTTGCGATACGTATTCACCGTGGCAGGAGCGAAAGAGATTCGAGAAGCGGCTACCTCTGAGGAGGCCATCGGTGCCATCCAGGAGCACGCTGTCGACGTGGTGTTGCTCGATGTCGCATTGGGGGATGACGATGGTCTGGAGGTGCTGCGAAAGATCAAAGCCATCGATGCATCGCTGCCGGTCTTGATTCATTCCTTCCATGATCATCGGCGACTGCTGGCAAGCAGTTATCACTCGGGGGCCGCGGGATACGTGATCAAAGGGACCGATAAGAACGAGTTGATCGGCGCGGTGCGGCAAGCGGCCCGCGGTCGCAGCAACTGGACCATCGCTCAAACGCGTCAAATTCGCCAAGCGGATAACGAACTTTGAAAGTCGTCCAGCACCGCGGCGAGGGCAGAGAGAAAACACGGTTAAACAGCCTGCGGGTAACGAGCCTGCGGGACGAAGTATCACTGATTGCTGAAGCCGAGCGGCTTTGGCTACCAATCGCGGAATGAAGGAGGGGGATTGATGCACCCGGATATCGACTGCGGAACCACGCGTTCGCCAAAAAAGCCACGACGGGGGGGCCACGACCGCGTGCGCACGTTTTTCAACACGGAATGTTCGATCTGTGGCCGCCAGTTGCGGGTGCTGGTCGAGCAACTCGGTCAGCTCGTCGCCTGTGCGCATTGTGGCTGTGAGTTTGTGGCAACCGATCCAGCTCCGGCGGATTGAGAGCCTGGCGGGAAAGCCCCCACCCCCGCGGCGGGAGACGCTGAGTGGGGGACAAACGCGAACCATCTTGGCCGCGCAACCGGAAGTGAGTGCTTTCCAGAAAACAGTGCCTCCCCGTAGGCACTGCCTCTGCGTGATCGAAAGACAACCGTTAGACGCCCGAATACAGAACCAAACAAAGGAATTCGAGATGTCCGCAACTATTGCCGAACCGAGACGACGTCAAAACGGTCAACAGCCCACGTCACAACAGCCCACGTCAACCGATAGTGCGCTAGTGCCCAAGGGCCGTGCTCGTCCCTTCGACGACGCCGTGCTGAACAAGATCATCAGCAAGTCCGCCTTGATGGACGAGGTCTTCGAGCTGATCCGACAAGTGTCACCCGTCGACAGCACGGTCTTGGTGACGGGCGAGTCCGGGACAGGGAAAGAACTGATCGCCGAAGCGATCCATGCCGGCAGCCCCCGAGCGGCCGGTCCCTACATGAGGATCAACATGGCGGCCGTCCCCGAAGCGCTCGTCGAAAGCGAGTTGTTTGGGCACGTCAAAGGTGCTTTCACCGGAGCCGGCACCGGTCGCGTCGGTCGTTTTGAAGCCGCGGCGGGCGGGACGATCTTTATCGACGAAATCGGCGACCTGCAGCCGCCGTCGCAGGCGAAACTGTTGCACGTGCTGGAGAATCGGGTCGTCACACCGGTCGGCGGCAACGACGCGCGGCAAGTGGATGTCCGCGTCGTGGCGGCGACCAATCGCTCGCTGGAAAAGATGGTCGCCGACGGGGAGTTTCGCGAGGACCTGTATTATCGGCTGAACGTCGTTCGCATCCAGTTGCCGGCGTTGCGGGAACGCCGGTGCGACGTCTCGCTGTTGGTCCGACATTTCGTCGACCACTTCTGCGACCTCCACGGCCGCGACCCGCTCGACTTGGATCGAGACTTGATTGCTTTCCTCGATTCGCATTCCTGGCCCGGCAACGTGCGTGAGTTGCGTAATTGCGTGGAAAGCATGGTCGTGTTGACTACTGGGGATGTGCTGACCATCGACAACATCCCGCCGTTGCTGCGGATGGGGGCGGGGCGGGGGCGTTCTCGTTTCGAGCTTCCCGATGACATTTCGCTGGCAGAAATCGAAGAGGCGGCGATTTCGGAGACGCTGAGGCGGTGTGACGGCAATCGCACGCGGGCGGCGGCAAAGCTTGATATCTCGGTCCGCACGTTGCAACGCCGGCTGGCCCGCGGCACGGCCGAGGTGACGTAACACAAAAAACAGGATCGGCCGTCAGCGACCGATCCTGGGGTGCCACGCTGTTTTTTCCGGAGCGGACGCGATCAGTTGTTATCGGAAAGCGTGACGACGGAGTCGGCCACCAGCTCGGTCTGACCTTCCCAGAAATCGGTATCCATGTCGCCGGTGACGCTGACGCGGTCACCGAGGTCGATCTGCTGATAACCGATGTCATCCAGCGGGTTGTAAGCCATTTCCTCAACCTCGACGCGCACGCTGCGCAGCCCGGTGTTGATCGTAAACTCTTCGTCGTCGACGTCCGTCACGGTGCCCTGCAGGACCGTGGCGGAAACGTCCACCGGAGTGGTATAGGTGACAAAGGTATCTTCTTCATCCACCGCGCTGGCGTAGAAGTAGGTCCCCAAACTTTCGACGTACACGCTGCTCGCTTCGATCGTCCGCGCTTCGAACATGTCGTCGTCGATCATTCCCGAGACGCGGACCCGATCCCCCATGGCAAGTTTGTAGCCATCGGCATCCCGATCGCCGTCATCCATCTCGACGGTGATGATCCCAGGGCCGTAGTCCAGCAAAAAAGAGTCCGCGGAGACAGAGTCGACCGTCCCATCGATGGAAATCCAGGTGTCATCCGGCTTCGCATACGGGTTGTCCTGGCCGACGGCGACCGAACACGTTAGCAGCATTCCGCTGAGCAACGTAAGTAATTGGGCAGATCGCATTGCATGGAACTCCTTGAATCGAGTTGGTAAAGAGGGGAACACACCAAGCGTGGCGCAACCGGACCGGACGTCTTGGTGTCTGCTCAGATGCTCGACTTCCAGCGAGAGGCAATTTGCATGCCAGGTGCTTGAATCCAACTGGCGCCTTACCTGGAAAAAGATGCCACGTCAGGGGCCGGGCAAAAAGAACCGCACGGGTTCCGACCCTCGATACCCTGCCCGCTTCTCGTCAGAGGCGAGGGGGCAGGGGAAGATCGGTTGTGACCTGTCCCTAAGGCGACGCGTCACGTTGTCGTTCGTGGCGGACCCGAGAGGCGGGTTCCGTATGCGCTGCCGCTGTTCCAAAGCCGTAGAACCTGCCGTCTCTCCGGACGCCTGGAGCTGAGGGAGCGACGACGGCAGCGTGCCGGTTCGCGACTGGGATGCCGGCCCGCGTGGACAGTGCAGCCTGCAGAACGATCACGGCCTCGCGTGCGGGCTACCGCACATCCTGCAGCGCATCCTGGTACTTGTCCGGCAAATCTTGCGAGTGGAATTGCACGTTTTGAGCGGCTTCGGGCAATTCGACGATCTGCGTGAACGTGGAGACGCTACCCTCGACCTTGGTCGGCGGCACTTCGTACTCGGTTCCGGTATCGCTTCGCTCCGCGGTGTAGCCGCTCCGCTCGTAAGCTTCGCGTCCCTGTTGGTACTCGATCTTCACCCCGAAAACTTCTTTGCCCGATTCTTTGCGAAACGTACCCACTTGCCAATCGGTCACGTCACCGGCGATGTAGACGCGTTTGACTTTGGGGTACATCGCCGTGTTGTCGCCGCGGGTTTGTTGCTCCAGGTCATACGTCACGTACATCTCCTTCGCCCCCCCTTTGTATTTGGCTTCGGTGGGGCGGTAATCGTCGGAGTGGTTTTGGTCAGTCATGTTTCATTTCTCCCCAAGCTTCGTCGTAGTTGGCTTCCGTCCCGATTTCTTCGGCCCGCGCGTTTAGCTTGCGGGCGGTGGTTCTAAATTCGTCTTCGGCGGTGTCGCGGATTTCGTCGATCTCATCGCCGAACTTCTCTTGCCACGACTGCGCGTAGGAAAGGGTGATCAGGTATCCCGCTCGACGGTACAATTCCGTCAAAGCGGGGCGCGAATCGGCCTGTTCGATATCTTTCCGGATCTGCAAGAACACATCGCGCAGGTTGGTCTTGTTGTCGATCTCGCCGTAAATGTGTCGGTCTTCCGCCATGACAATCCTCCGCTAGGGTTGATAGGGTGGTGGACGAAGCGGGACGCCGCTGCGGACCGCGATCAGGAGTACGACCAAGGGCACGGCCCTCGACGGCGGAGAGGTGGTGCGTTCCACCGTCAAACCACCGGCGGACAGCGATAAGCAACATTCGTGCCGGCCGCTTTCCTGCTGTCGCGTCTT
>Ga0102938_10003208_pt1 | contig 12259 bp, 12 predicted proteins | sample SalPonR2_B_D2_MG_FD_84516 | JGI IMG/M metagenome (GOLD analysis project Ga0102938, IMG submission 84516) | Salt pond soil microbial communities from South San Francisco under conditions of wetland restoration - Salt Pond MetaG R2_B_D2_MG | ecosystem: Environmental > Aquatic > Marine >... | reverse complement strand
CTGCTTGCGGATGATGGTCGCGCGGGGGTCGTAGTTCTTGTAGACGCGGTGTCCGAAGCCCATCAGGCGGAACGAGTCGTCCTTGTCCTTCGCGCGCTTGACGTATTCGGGCACGTTCTTGACCGAGCCGATCTCGTTGAGCATCTTGAGCACGGCCTCGTTGGCGCCGCCGTGCGCGGGGCCCCACAGGGCCGCGATGCCGGCTGCGACGCAGGCATACGGATTGGCGCCGGTGGAGGCCACCAGGCGCACCGTGGACGTCGATGCGTTCTGCTCGTGATCGGCGTGCAGGATGAAAAGCAGATCCAGCGCCTTGGCCGCCACCGGGTTGACCTCGTAGGGCTCTGCCGGCACCGAGAACATCATGTGCAGGAAGCGGTCGCTGTAGGGAAGCGAGTTCTTGGGATAGGCGCTGGGCCAGCCCATCGAGTGACGGTAGGCGGCTGCGGCCACCGTCGGCATCTTGGCGATCAACCGCTTGGCGGCCAGTTCGCGCTGCTCGGGGTCCTTCACGTCGAGCTTGTCGTGATAGAACGCGGCCATCGAGCCGACAACACCCGACAGGATGGCCATCGGATGCGCGTTGTAGTGAAAGCCCTGCATGAACGCGTTGATCTTCTCGTGCACCATGGTGTGGTACGTGATATCGCGTTCGAAGCTGGAGAACTGGTCGCTGGTCGGGAGGTCGCCGTAAAGCAGCGTATAGGCCACTTCCAGGAACGAGGAGTTCTCGGCCAGCTGTTCGATCGGATAGCCGCGGTAGCGCAGGATGCCCTCGCCGCCGTCGATGAACGTGATGTCGCTCTTGCAGCTGGCGGTCATTCCGTAGCCAGGATCGAACGTGAAGTAGCCCAGCTCCTTGTGCAGGCTGCTGATATCCAGCGTCGGATCGCCCTCCGAGCCGGAGACGACGGGAAGATCCAGCGATTTTCCGGATTCTGGATCAGTGAGGGTCAGTTTACGATCAGACACGGCTCAACTCCTGGCAGTCTGCAACAGGCCGGGCGCGAGTCGGACATTAGGTCGGACAAATCCGAATGCTCGCCGACAAGCCTGTCGCCACGGGTTCGGCTGCAACCATACGGTTGCGTATTTTTAGTATGTCACAGCGGAGCGGCCATCGCTGGCCGCGCTGTCGGCGTTACTTGCTCTTGCCGTAACGCTGCTTGAACCGGTCGACACGGCCGCCGGAATCGACGATCTTGTGCTGGCCGGTGTAGAACGGATGGGACTTGCTGGACACTTCGACCTTGACCAGCGGGTATTCGTTGCCGTCTTCCCACTTGATCGTGTCGCGGGTGTTGATGGTCGAGCGGGTCTTGAACGAAAAGTCGCTGGAGACGTCCTGAAAGACGACTTCACGGTATTCGGGATGGATTTCAGCCTTCATTTTGGGCGCACCTGGTGCTTGGTGGAAAGTCAGCCCTCTATTATCGTCGAATCGAAGCCCGAATACAAGAACCGCGCCGCATCGATCGCGAGATTCCGGCATCCGCGCTGGAATCAGGCCCCGTTTCCCCGCCCCTCGTGCAAATTGCGCGGCGCTTCCTGGCCCTTCAGCAACCCGGCCCAGGGCGGCGGGCCGGCGAGCAGGCGCGCGATTTCCCCGGCCGAAACCGGGTGCATGAACAGGAAGCCCTGGCCCAGGTCACAGCCGTATCGACGCAGCAGCGCCAGCTGACCGGGTTGCTCGATGCCCTCGGCGACGGTCTTGAGCGCAAGTTCGTGCGACAGATCGCAGATGGTGCGCGTAATCGCCTGGTCGTCGGCATCGTCCTGGATGCCTCGAATGAACCCCTGGTCGATCTTGATCGTCGACACCGGGAAATTCTTGATATAGGCCAGCGACGAGTAGCCGATGCCGAAGTCGTCGACCACGATGGGCATGCCGATCTCGTCGAGCTGCTCCAGCACGTCGCGGTTGCGCGCCAGGTTTTCGATCAGGACTTCTTCGGTGATCTCCAGGTGCAGACGGTCGGGCGAAATGCGGTGGTGGTGCAACAGCACACTCAGATCGCGCACGAAATCGGACTCGCGGAACTGCGCGCCCGAGATGTTGACCGCCAGCCAGGGGGCGTTGCTGAACTTCTTCTGCCACTCGGCCAGGTCGCCGACCGCACGCGACAGCGCGTACTGGCTGAGCCGGTGCACGACACCGGTCTCCTCGGCGACGCGGATGAAATCCCGGGGCGGGACGTTGTAGCCGTCCTTGTGCGGCCAGCGCATGAGCGCTTCGACACCGCAGATTTCAAGCGTTGCCAGGTCCACGATCGGCTGGTAGGCGATCCGGAACTGCTCCTGGTCCAGGGCTTCGCGGATGTCCCGGCTCAGGTGCAACCGGTACTCCACCTGGGCGAACATTTCCGGGGTGAACATGGCGTGCTGATTGCGACCCAGCTGCTTGGCGCGAAACAGCGCCGCGTCGGCATTCTGGATCAGCTCGGCCGGCGATGGAGAAGACGAATCGAGAAACGCCAGGCCAATACTGGCGCTGACGAACAGCTGGTGCTCCTCTATCCGGAAAGGTTTTTCCAGCGCCCCGAGCAAGCGGTCGGCCAGGCGCGTGATGCGTTCGTTGTCGCGCCGATGGGCAACGACCAGGTATTCGTCGCCGCCCAGCCTGCCGAGCACGTCGTCCCCGTCGAGCTCGCGCGCCAACCGGTCCGGTATCTGGCGCAGCAGTTCGTCGCCCAGGTGGTGGCCCAGCGTCTCGTTGATATCCTTGAACTGGTCGAGATCGATGAAAAACACCGCGAGTCGCTGACCTTCATCGACCGCAGCGATCGCCCGCTCGAGGTGCTGCATCATGCCCTGGCGATTGGGCAGGCCGGTCAGCGAATCGTGGGTGATCAGAAACTGGAGTTCGCGCTCGGCCAGCTCGCGGTCGCGAATCTCGTTCTTCAGGCTCCGGTTCGCGCCCGACAATACCCGCGCCTGCCGCGCAGCGGCCATCGCCAGCAGCGCGGCAATCACCAGCAGAACCGCCATCACGCTGCCGAAGATCAGGATGAACTGCGGCAGCGCGCTGTGCATCTGACCGACCGTTTCGGGCCGCAGCGCGACATCGATACTGAGCTCGCTGCGGCCGTTGCCGAGCTGGAAAGTCAGGGTTCGACGATACGCCGAGTCGACCGTTTCGACGGTCTCGAGGCCGGGAATGGCAAACCTGACGCCGGCAAAATCGCCGGTCAGCGTGACGTCGCGCAAGTAAAACCCGGTCAGCATGGCCCGAATCGAATCGGGCACCAGCATGACCGCCGCGAGCCAGTTGACGACCTGACCGTCGGCGATCACCGGCGTCATGAACAGCAACGCCGGCTCGGGCGTGACCGCCCCCAACGGCTCCAGCGCAACGGTGTTGACCGGCGCCGGCTGCCTGGCCAGCCGGGCGCGCGCCTGGCTGCTGAGCGGGAAGACGCCGCCGGCCACGATACCCTCGCCTGCGCCACCCTGGATCCAGCGAACGCTGAAGTCGCTCTCCAGCACCGCGAGCAGTTCGTAATAGGGGTGGTCCTCGATCAGTGCCGCCGCGTCGGACTCCCATGCGGCCTGATCGAAAGCACCGTCGAAGGCCAGCCTTGTGGCCATGCGGCTCTGAATCGCGCCGTGCTGGCCGGCGCTGTCGAGAAGGTCCGTCTCGATGTGGGTCGCGATCGAATCGAAATATCGCGCCACGTCGCGCTCTTCGGCCTGCCTGAAGGCCTCGCTGAGCATAATCGTGGCCGCCAGCAGCAATACCAGCAGAACCGCGGCAATCAGCCATGGCACTCGGCCGGACGCGCTGTAGAGAATGTGACGTCGGGAACGGTTCATTGGTCATTTACGTGCGCGGCCGCGAAACGAAAATTCACGCGGGCGCGCCTGCCTGTGCGCCTGGGGTGTGGAGCAACTTGACCCGAGTATAGCTCAACCCGTCCACGGTGCCATAATGCCGACATGATCAAGAGGCAAATCCAGGCGCTTGCGGCAGGTATCTGCCTTGCGGTCATTGTCCAGGAGAGCACCTGGATTGCGTTCAATTTGCTCGATCCGACGCAATCGCTCAACCAGGCGCTCGCCGATGCCCCGCTGTCAGACGGCTGGCTGCTGCCGCTTCTGCTCGCGTGGGCCGCGGGCAGCGTGTTTGGCGGGCTGATGGCAACGCTCGTCGGCCGCAGCCGCTTCAGCGGGTACGCGGTCGGCCTGCTGCTGTCGGCCTCGGCTGCCGCGCTGGCATGGATATCGCTGCCGGGCGCCGGGGCTTTCCTCGTGATAGCCGCGACACCCGGCATCGGGAGCGCGCTGGGCACGGGGCTGGGGCTGCGCCTGGGGCGGGCCGCCGACAGCCACAACCGGCTCGTGCCGCCGAGCGTTGTTACACTTCGCCCCGATTTGTGCTGACCCTTCAACCGGCCAAGAAACAATGCAATGGATCGACATCGGCTGCAATCTGGGCCACGAAAGTTTTGACAGCGACTGGCTGGAAGTCCTGCAGCGCGCCGAAGACGCCGGCGTTGTGCAACTGGTGCTGACCGGCGCATCGGTGGCCGGCAGCGAGCGCGCGCTGGCACTGGCACGACAGGCGCCGGAAAGGCTGCGCGCGACTGCCGGGGTGCACCCGCACCTGGCGGCCGAAGTGGACGACGACGCGATCGCGCGGCTCGCGGAGCTGCACGCAGACGAACTGATCGCTGCGGTCGGAGAGTGCGGACTGGACTACTTTCGCGATATTGCGCCGCGCCCGGTTCAAAGGCGCGCCTTCGAACGTCAGCTGGCGCTGGCCGAAGCCTGCGGCAAGCCGGTGTTCCTGCACCAGCGCGACGCCCACGACGATTTCCGCGCGATGCTGGCCGAGTTCCGGGACCGCCTCGGTCCGGTCGTGGTGCACTGCTTCACCGATACCCGTCGCGCGATGTTCGACTACCTGGACCTGGACTGCCACATCGGTGTTACCGGCTGGATCTGCGACGAGCGTCGCGGCCGGCCGCTCAAGGAGATCGTCAGCGAGATTCCGACCGATCGCCTGATGCTGGAGACGGACGCACCCTACCTCAAACCGCGCAACCTCCGACCCAAGGCGCGGACGCATCGCAACGAGCCGTGCTGGCTGCCGTGGATAGGCGGAACGGTGGCGGCGCTCAGGGGGATTTCGCCGGAGACGCTGGCCGAACAGACCAGCGCCAACGCCAGAAAATTCTTCGGGCTGCCCGACGCATCCGACGGGCACGCCGGCTGAAGCAAGTCCCGGCGAGGGCCGCCGGGATTCGAGGGAATCAGGCCGTTTCGGGCGTGATGATGGTGGTCAGCGCGCGCAGGCGCTTGTGCTGCATCTTCAGCCGGAACTCGAGTTCCTTGAGCGAAGTCCGCAGCTCGGTCTGGTGCCAGCGATCGCGCAGCACCTCGGCGCCGTTTTCGACCTTGCGCATCTGGATGGCCTGCCATTCGCCGACGGTCTCGCGGAACTGCTGGTACTCGCGCTCGAACAGCTCGCGCCAGCTTTCCTGGATGCCTGCGCCCTCGGCACGCCGCTTGAGCCTGGCGAATTCCATGGTCAGGCGGGCCCGCTGGATGCGGAACCAGGGCGTGCGCTTGCGATCGGTGACCATGCCTGTCCACGCAAGCGCGTTGATCAGCCATTTGGACGGATCGTACTGCCACCAGCGGATGCCGTTGCGATAGTCGGACTGGAACGCGTGGTGATAGTTGTGATAGCCCTCGCCCCAGGTCACCAGGGCGATCAGGCCGTTGTCGACCGCGGTGTTTTCTTCGCTGTACGGGCGCTTGCCCCAGGTGTGGGCCAGCGAGTTGATGAAGAACGTGAAGTGGTGGCTGACGACCAGGCGCAGCACGCCGGCCAGCAGCAGCATGCCGAGGATATCCCCGGTCATCCAGCCCAGCAGCACCGGAATGCCGAGATTCATGGTCCAGACCAGCGTCCAGTAATGGCGGTGCTGCCACATGACGATCGGATCACGCTCCAGATCCCTGACCTGCGAAAAGTCGATTTCGCTGGTCGGCCATGCGCGCAGCATCCAGCCGATATGGGCGTGCCAGAAGCCGGTCTTGATCGAATGCGGATCGCGCTCGACGTCGTCGACGTAGCGGTGATGGATGCGATGGCGCGCGGCCCACACGTAAATGCTGTTCTGCAGCGCCATGCCGCCGAAAAGCGCCAGCGCCAGGCGCACCGGCCAGCGCGCCTTGAAGGTCCGGTGAGACCACATCCGGTGGTAGCCGGTGGTGATGCTCATGCCGCCCAGCATCAGCAGGACGGTGAACGCGATCCAGGCAACGCCGCTGTAGCCGTGAACCACGCCCCAGAGCGGGACCGCGGTCACCGCCAGCACGTTGAACAGCGCGAAGAAAAAGGTGTTGCCCCACAGGAGGGCTGGCTTGGTATCGGTCTTCAATAAATCGGTTTTCATAGATTGGATTGGCCCGGGTCGGGGCGGTGCCGGAGGCCGCTCACTCGCGGCCGAAAAAACGGATGGAAAGCGGATAGCTCCAGACTTCCCCGTCATTGGCCTTTATGGCACCGATGATCGGGAAAATCAAGGCCAGCAGGCCGAGCGCCCAGAGCAGGAAGATGCCGATCAACACCAGCATGAGGATCAGCGAAACGATCCCGTAGATAAGGGCACTGAGCAGCCAGTTCACGACCACGTGCCAGTGGGGCTCCAGCCCCGGAACGTCGTCCTTCTTGACCAGGTAGATCACGATCGGCACCACCAGTCCGCCGAGCGGGATAACGAACCCTGCCAGCAGTGAAAGGTGAAGCAGCGTGGACCAGAGCCGCAGCTCCTTTTCGGCTTCGGGCGAAGTTTCGGGAGAATCGATCGGGTCGTATTCGCTCATGACTTTCCTACCTTGTCGTCGCGACGCTTATATTGTCGATACCGATGATGTTGGCCGCATCCAGCACGGTGACCAGCGAGTTGGTGTCCGAGTCCGGGTGCGAGGCGATGATCAACGGCGCCTTGGGCTTTTGCGCACGTTCGCGCTCGAGATTGGCGCGCACCGCGTTCTCGCTGACCTCGCGCTTGTTGACCGTGATCTGGCTCAAGGCGTCGATTTCGACCAGGATCTGGCCGACGTCCTCCTCGACCTGCTGCTTGTCGCTTTGCTGCGGCCGCGAGATGTCGAGGCCCTTTTCGCGGACGAAGGAGGTGGTCACGATGAAGAAGATGAGCATGATGAACACCACGTCGAGCATCGGCGTGATGTTGATTTCGGCTTCGTCTTCCAGGCGATGGCGTCTGCGCATTGGCGATCAATCTTTCCGGCAATCATTCGAGCACAAGAGAATACCGCAGCCGCGGCGCCAGTGCCACCCCGTCGTTTGCTTCCGTCAACCCGGGGCCGCTACCGATCCTTGTTCCTGGTGGGCCGCTTCCAGCCCGGAATCGTTCGCGAGCGCGCCCGGGCCACGGTCAGCGCGTCGGCCGGGGCCTCGCCGGTCACCACGCTGCCCGCTCCCACGGTGGCCCGGTCGCCGATCGTGACCGGCGCGACCAGCGCCGAATTCGAGCCGATGAACGCGTCCTCGCCGATCGTCGTGCGGTGTTTGTTGGCGCCGTCGTAATTGCAGGTGATGGTGCCGGCGCCCAGGTTGGCGCGCGCGCCGATGTCGGCGTCTCCGCAGTAACTGAGATGATTGGCCTTGGCGCCCTCGCCGAACACCGCGTTCTTGGTCTCGACGAAGTTGCCGATGCGCACGCCGGCGGCCAGCACCGTGCCGGGCCTGAGTCGGGCGAACGGCCCCACGGTACACGCGCCGGCAGTCTCGGCGCCGTCGACCACGCAGTAGGGCTCGAGTCGAGTGCCGGCGGCCAGCCGGGCGTCACGAACCACGCAGCCGACGCCCACGACCACACCGTCGGCCAGCGTCACATCGCCTTCGAGCACCGTGCCCGGCTCGATCACGACGTCGCGACCGGTCGAAACGCGACCTCGAATCTGAACCGAATCCGGGTCCGGCATGCGCACGCCGGCATCCATCAACTCGCCGCGTGAACGGCGCTGAAGCGCGCGTTCCAGGTCCGCCAGCTGGCGCATGTCGTTGGCGCCGAGCGTTTCCTCGGGATCGTCGCAGCACATTGCAGCCACCGCGGTACCGTCACCGGCAGCCAGACCGATGCAGTCGGTCAGGTAATACTCGCCCTGGGCATTGTCGTTGTCGACGCGGGCCAGCCAGTCGGCCAGCCGGTCGGCGTCGGCCGCCAGCACGCCGCTGTTCACCTCGGTAATCCGGGCCTCGGCATCGCTGGCGTCGCGCTGCTCGCGGATGCCGACGACCCGGCCGTCGGCCTGCCGCAGGATGCGTCCGTAGCCGTGCGGATCGGGCGCCTGGAAACTGAGCACTGCCAGCGGCGCATCGAGCGCGGCGAAGGCGGCCAGGGTTGCGCTGCGCACCAGCGGCATGTCTCCCGGCAGCACGATCACGCGGGCCGACGCCGGAATGTCGCCCATGGCCTGCTGCACCGCGTGCCCGGTGCCGAGGCGCGTCTGTTGAATCACCGTTGCCAGCCGGGGGTCGTCGAACGACTCGAGCATTGCCGAAACCTGGTCGGCGCCGTGGCCGATGACCACGTGCACCCGCGCCGGATCCAGCGCCAGCGCGGCCGACAGGAGGTGCGCCAGCATCGGACGTCCGGCAACGGGCTGGAGCACCTTGGGCAGGCTGGAGTTCATCCGCTTGCCTTCGCCCGCGGCCAGTACGACGAGGTGCAGGGGCTTGTCTTTCATCGATTCTTCCATTCCACTGCGGCAGTGCCCCAAGCATAGCCCGTGGGTACCGGACGTGCATGCCGATTCAAGCCCAATATCGCAAGCCCAATATCGGGCACCCTGGAATAATCATGCGCAAAAAAAAAGACCGCCGCACGCTTTCGCGCACGGCGGCCCGGGAGACGGGCGACCAGTGAGTCAACGAACTGGCCGCCCGAAAGAACTTCGGACTATCAGCCCTCGTCGTCGGACTCGTCGCCGCCGTTGCCGGACATCGACTGGAACTGTCCGGCCAGGTCTTCGAAGCTCACGCCCTTGAGCGCATCGCCGCTGCCGATCAGCTTGCCGATGACGACCGGGTCGATGTCGCCGTAGATGTTGGCGAACACGGCCGTGTCGTTGCCGTCGAGCACCATCAGGACCAGACCCTCGACGAAATTCTCGGATTCGTTGAGAAACAGGTCGACGTGGGAATCACCGTCGCGAACTTCCATCGCGGGCGTCCAGCCGGCACTGCCGAGGTCGCCGACGGTCCGTTCGACCTGGGCGCGGGCACCCGCGGTATCGACGTCCTCGAACACCATCAGCCGCAGACCGGAGATGGAATCGATGATCCCGGCCAGCTCGGCGTTGCTGCCGCGGAAGCTCTCGGCGAAGCCCTTCATCATGGCCGGACCGAAGTTCAGGTTGACCTTGGGCGTGACGCCGATGGCCTCGGAAATCGGATTGAGATCCACCTGGCCGATGTCGCCGGACTGGGCAAACGCCGTCGAGCTCAGCAACAGGATCGAGAACAGCAGGGTGCGGATTGAATTCTTCATTTCGGTTTCTCCTTTCATGGTCGTTGGTTCGTTGGTTCGTTGGTTGGTTGGCTGGTTGGCTGGTTGGCTGGTTGTTTGGTTGGCCGGCCCGGCAAAAGCCGGCACGAAGGTGGCGACGCGGCTTATCCGGAGCGGTCGGGCCGCTCGAAGTACGGCCGAACGTATCCGGCGTAAGGCAGCTCGGACAGGCCTAGATCGGGCATGACGAGGCTTTCCTGAACTTCCCGGCCGGCCACGGCGACGGCGCGCTTTCCTGCGCGGTTGATCGTGTCCAACGCAAACTGCAGCTCGGCCAGGTCGCGCGCGGTCGGTGTGACGACGGACTGAGATCCTGTCGGCGGCTGCTGGACCGTCGGCGATTGCAGCACCGTCGCGACCACCACCGCGACCACCAGCGCCGCGGCGATACCCAGCAGCCACGGGCCCCGCTGCTCGACGAACGCGGCCCGGCGCGCCCGCGCCCTGACGCGTTCCGGAAGCGCCTCGGCGCCGAGACCGGCCAGTTCGCGCTTCAGCGCCCAGTCGGCCGCCAGGCCGGGATCGCGCGGCGCGACGCGGCTGTTCTCCAGCGCGATCGCGCGCTCCAGATCCTGCTCGAATCGATCAGGCGACTTGTGCATCGGATTCCTCCTGGAGGCGGCACCGCAGCTGGCGGCGCGCCCTGAACGTGTAGACCTTGACCTGGTTTTCGGAGAGCTCGAGCGTGGACGCCACCGTGGCGACATCGAGTTCCTGAATGTCGCGCAGAATCAGCAGCGAACGCGCCGGCTCCGGCATTTCCGCCAGGGCCGCGCGCAGCTCCCGGGCTCGCTCACCGCTGTCGAATTCATCGCCCGGCCCGGTGTCGTTGGCCGGTCCCAGCGCCTTGTTCTCGCTTGCCACCAGCTGCAGCAGGCCGCGGGTTCGCGTACGTCCGCGAAGAATGTCCAGGCAGGCATTGCGGGCGCAGGTAATCAACCAGGGCAGTTCGCGGCCCTCATCGAGGCTGTCGACGTTGCGCCAGAGCTTGACCAGCGTCTCCTGCGCCACATCCTCGGCCTCGTCGTCGCGCCCCAGCATCAGCCGGGCCAGCTGGTAAAGCCGGCTGCCGTGCTGGTCGACAAGTTGTTCGAAACGACGCTTCATACCCGGATATACGCGTGGACCCGGTCAAAGGTTACAGCCCGGCGGAAATTTTTTTCTAGCGAAGCGGATTGGGGAAATTGGCGAAGGGCCGGTCGGTGGGGCGTTCGGGGCGCGGGAATTGTCCGTGGCGTGTGCACGGGCGCAGGGCCCGAGCAGGTTCAGCCGTTACGGCGGCTGCCCGTGCCGGCAGGTCTTTCAGTGTCGGCGACGTGCAGTCTTTCGACACCTCGCCGCGAGCGTTCACTCGCACCGACCCGGTGACCGGCGAACCGCACCTGGTCGAGCAACTGCCGCCGAGCGATCTGCCGGCGATACCAGCGATCGAACATTCGAGACAACATTGCGGTGGCGTTCATGGGTTTGCTGCTCCGGGTATGCGTACTTACTTACCTAGACGCATGAAACACCGCAAAGGTTACGCGTTCATGAAAAAATTCTTGATGCACCCCCGCGGCGATCGCCCGGGCGGCCGCCTGATGCCTGGGCGCCCACGGCGGCCCATGCTCGAGTCCCCGGTCACGATCAGCGCCTCAGAACGAAATCAAGGCGCTTCGGGACAGCGACCGGCTTTCGAGTCGCCTTAGGCCACCCCCTGCGTGGCAGCTTGCACTCGGTGGCTCTGCGGGCTCACTCCCCGCACACGTTTGAATGCCGCGCTAAACGAATAAGGCGTCGAGTAACCCACTTTTTCAGCCACGGTGCCAACGGTCTCATCCGGGTTGCATAGCAGGTCCGCCGCGAGCGCCATTCGCCAGTGCTTGAGAAACGTCATAGGCGGTTCGCCGACCAGATCGATGAATCGTCGGGCAAGCGACGATCGGGAAGCGCCCGCCGCTGATGCCAGCGACGCCATGGTCCATCGGTGCGCGGGCTGATCATGCATCAATCGCAAAGCATGTTCCACGATTCGGTCGCCCTGAAAACGCCACCATTCAGGCCGGTCGCCATGATTTTTCGCAAACCATGCTTTGAGCACAGCTGTAACAAGAAGGTCCAGAAGCCTGTCGAGAACAGCGGCCTGACCCGGCTCATCTTTCACCATCTCGTCAAAAAGCAATGCAACGAGCGGCGATTCCCAATCGTCACCGGAAAGAATGATCAGTGGCGGCAGTGCGCGCAGCAACCGGTCGCTTATGTCGCTCAGGTGCTCGTAGGCACCGACCAGAAAGACCGTCTGCCCCTGCGGGTCGTTACCCCAGGTCCGAACGCCGTGTGTCATCGACGCCAGTAGCGAATTGCCGTCAAGATCACGACAATTCTGGCCCGGGTGGATCTCGACGATCGGCGGCGTTGTCGGGGAATCGGCGACGGTGTAATGGTCCGGGGCGCGAGTCACCGCGATGTCGCCGGAACCGACCCGCACTGCTTCGCCATCGTCTGGAATCACCCAGCACTCACCGGAGATACCGGCTATCAGCGTCAGCGGAGATTCCGCAAGAATTCGCAGCGACCAGGGCTCACTCATCACCGTTCGCAGCGCAAAGGCACCGCGGGCGCGCGGTGCATCCAGGAGTCCGCCCAGGTTGTCCATTTCAGAATCCTACACGATCTCGTATGAAATTGACTGTTTCTCGAATGGTGGCATGGGGCGCTTACAACTAAAGTGT
>Ga0102938_10003207_pt1 | contig 12260 bp, 11 predicted proteins | sample SalPonR2_B_D2_MG_FD_84516 | JGI IMG/M metagenome (GOLD analysis project Ga0102938, IMG submission 84516) | Salt pond soil microbial communities from South San Francisco under conditions of wetland restoration - Salt Pond MetaG R2_B_D2_MG | ecosystem: Environmental > Aquatic > Marine >... | reverse complement strand
CGTGCCGATCTACCAGGCGATCATCCTCGGCATCGTGCAGGGGCTCTCGGAGTTCCTGCCGATCTCGTCGAGCGGCCACCTGCTGCTCGTGCCGTGGCTCGCCGGTTGGCAGGAACTCGATCCGTCGATCAAGAAGTCGTTCGACGTCGCGCTCCACCTCGGCACGCTCGTCGCCGTCGTCGGCTACTTCTGGCGTGACGTCACCACCTACGTGGTCGAGGGAACCAAGCTCGTGTTCGTGCGCAAGGTGCCACCGACCGCCGACGGAAGGCTGGCCTGGCTGTTCGTGCTCGCCACCCTGCCCGCCGCCGCGGTCGGCGCACTCTTCGAAGACCAGATCGACACCCGTCTCGGCACGCCGACGATCATCGCGATCTCACTGATCGGGTTCGGCGTCCTGCTCGCCGTTGCCGACCGCACCCTGGGCCGCCGCAAGGTCGACGGGTTCCGGGCCAAGGACGCACTGCTCGTCGGTGCCGCCCAGGCGCTCGCACTGAACCCGGGCACGTCACGATCCGGCATCACGATGACCGCCGGCCGATTCCTCGGGTTCGACCGCGAAGCCGCAGTGCGGATCAGCTTCGTGATGTCCATCCCGGTGATCTTCGGCGCGGTCGTCTTCAAGTTCGCCGGTCTGATCTCCGATGGCATCCCCGACGGTCTCGTCGTGCCGCTGATCGTCGGCATCGTCACCTCCGGGCTGTCCGGATGGCTGGCGGTGTGGGGGACGCTGCGGATCGTGCGGACCCGCAGTTTCATGCCGTTCGTGATCTACCGGATCGCGCTCGGCGTGATCGTGCTGATCGTGATCGCCGCCGGCTGGCGCTGAGGCGACGATCGGTGTCCGGCGCCAGGCGTCACACGGCGGTCACGGCAGGTAGACGAGGGTGGCGATGCCGTGCTGCGATGCAGCCGCGACGGCTGCACCGGCGTCCTGCGCGACGGCGACGAAGATGACGTCGTCGACGACGACGGTCACCGTGGCGCGTTCGGCGATGATCAGCCCATCGGCGGCCACGCTGACCTCGGTGCCGACGACCACGCCGCGCGCCAGCGGGTCGGCCACGGCCACGACCACCTCGCCGTCGGCGGCCAGCGCGGCAGGGCCCGGGTGAGGGGCGACGTCGAGTTCGGTCAGGATTTCGCCGGCGCCGACGCGTTGGCGGACCACGGCGCCGTCGGGTTCCTCGGTGAGCGCGAGCCCGGTGACCGCCGCGACCGGCAACGACACGAACTCGGCGACGATCTCCTCGCCGGGCTCGAGCTGCCGGCTGGCCACCAGCACGCTGCGTGACGTACCCCAGCGGTCGCGCTCGCGGGCGATCGACGACATCTCGTGCTGGACGGCGCCGGCGGCGAGCAGGGCGAGTGTGGCCACCACGGCCCAGTGGATCCAGGGCCGTCGGGCGAGGACGAGTCGGGCTCGGGCCGCGACGTGCATTCGGTGTCTCCTCGGATCGTGGACGATCGGAGGGAGTCGGTCGACGCCGACGCTATCGACGCTGCCGCGAGAACGTCAGCTGTTCGACGACGACGACGTCGTCGAACTCGAACCGCCGGAATCCGAACCGCCGGAATTCGAGCCCGTGGCACCCTCGGACTTGGTCGACGACGCGCTGCTCGACGACGAACCGCTGTCGGCACTCGACGAACCGTTGCCGCCCGAGTCGCCCTTCGACTCGCTCGTGGACGCCGTCGAGGACGACGACTTCTTGCCACGATTGTCGGTCTTGAAGAACCCGGAGCCCTTGAAGGTGACGCCGACCGGTGTGAAGACCTTCTTCACGGGCAGCACCTCGCCGGTGTCGGGGTGGGCGATCTCGGTGAGGTTGTCGTCGTGGAAGCCCTGCTGGACCTCGATGGTCTCGCCGGTGGCGACGAACTTGTAGACGTAGGTTGGCATCGAACGCCAGAGGATATCGTCCGACCCATGCAGGTCCGCAGTGCTGTCATTCCCGCCGCCGGTCTCGGGACCCGATTCCTCCCCGCGACCAAGGCGGTCCCCAAGGAGTTGTTCCCGATCGGCGACCAGCCGGCCATTCAGATCGTGATCGACGAAGCGCTCGGAGCCGGCTGTGATCACATCGTGATCGTCGGCAGCCGCTCGAAGCCGGCCATCGATGCGTACTTCGCCCCGGACGACGCCCTGCTCGACGCGCTCGAGGCCAAGGGCAAGTCCGAGACAGCGGAACGGTTACGGGCGATCGGGCGTGACTGGCGCGTCGACATCGTCTACCAGGACGACCCCAAGGGCCTCGGCCACGCTGTCGGTTGCGCCCGCGAGGCGGTCGGCGACGAGCCGTTCGCCGTGCTCTTGCCCGACGAGTTGATGTCGAGCTCCGCGGTGCTCGCCCAGATGAACGGGGTGTGCGCGGCGACCGAGGGCAGCGTCGTCGCCGTGGTGAACGTGCCGCGCGAGCAGGTCAGTTCCTACGGCGTGATCGACCCGGCCGGCGAACTCACCCACGACGGCGTGATCCCCGTGAAGGACCTCGTCGAGAAACCCGCTCCGGAGGACGCTCCGAGCAACTTCATCCTCACCGGTCGCTATGTGCTCACCGCCGACGCATGGGACGAGATCGGCGCACTCCGACCCGGCAGCGGCGGCGAGCTCCAGCTCACCGATGCGCTTCGGGCGCAGGCCGCCCGGGCGCCGTTCCACGCCGTCGTCGCGGACGAGAGCCGGCTCGACACGGGCACCCCACTCGGGTTCCTCACCGCGTCGATCGAGTTGGGTCTCCACCACCCCGAACTCGGCCCCGAGTTGCGAGAGTTCCTGCGGCACCTCCACGTCTGACCGACGTCGAGCAACCCGTCGGCGGTCAGAGACGGCGGAACTCCGCGGGATGATCGTGCACGAGGCCGTACTCGTCGACGTCGAATTCTGCGACGTACCCGCTGTCGAGGTTCGAGTACTCGAATCGACGAGCGGCGAGACGTCGGTAACGCTGGCGGACCGGGACCACGCCGAGGGACTCGACGTCGATCATCGCCGCCATGACGTCGGCATGGTCGTCGATCCCGAGGGTCAACCGTCGGATCGGGATGGAGTTGGTGAACGGCGTGACGGGCAGGTCGATGTCGGTGCAGCCGGCGAGGTCGTCGCGGACGGCGCCGTTCATCTCCCCCCACCGCCCCGTGCCGTCCGCGCCGAGCCACAGATCGGGCTCGTCGAGGTCGCGGAACAGCAGGAACTGGCGCACCTGCCACGTCGCGGACAGGCGGATCACGTAGGTGATCGCCTCGCGGCCCACCTCCCCGGTTGCCGTCCAGCCCTCGTTCTCCCAGCGCAGCGTGAGGGTCTCGAGATGTTCGTGGTCCCACGTCCGCCAGCGGGCGGTGTAGCCGTCGGACGGAAACGCGGTCAGGACGTCGGACACGTTCACCCAGGCTAGAGGTGCCGGCCGGCACGGCCTGCGGTACCTTGCGAGCGTGACCCCGTTGGAGGACGCCCAGGCGTTCGTGCTCGAATCGTGCCCGCCGTTGGGAGCGGTCGAGGTCGACCGATCGCACGCAGCCGGCCTGGTGCTCGCCGCACCCGTGGTCGCCGCCGAGGTCGTGCCACCGTTCGACAACACCGCGGTCGACGGCTACGCCGTTCGCTCCGCCGACGTCGTATCGGCCCCGGTGGAGTTGTCGGTGGTCGGCGAACTCGCCGCCGGAGTCGCGCCGTCCGTGCGCGTGGGTGCGGGTGAGGCGATCCGGATCATGACGGGCGCTCCCATGCCCGAGGGTGCCGACGCGGTCGTGATGGTCGAGGATTCCGAACGTCTGGGCGACTCCGCCGTTCGGCTCACGCGGTCGGTGCCGCCTGGTGCTGCGGTGCGGCGCGCCGGTGACGACGTCCGTCTCGGCGACGAGCTGTTCGCCGTCGGGACCACGATCACGCCGGCCGTCGATGCCGTGCTCGCCAGTGTCAACGCCGCTCGATTGCGGGTGCATCGGCGAGCGCGGGTCGCGGTGCTGTCGACCGGTGACGAGCTGGTCGACGACGGATCACCGTTGGAGATCGGTCAGATTCGCGAGAGCAACAAGACGATGCTGGCTGCGCTGCTCGTCGAGGCCGGGTGCGAGGTCGTCGATCTCGGCGTGGTCCGCGACGACGAGGACGAACTGGAGCGGGTACTGCGGTCCGCCGCGACCACGTGCGACGCGATCGTGTCGAGCGGTGGGGTGTCGATGGGTGACTACGACGTCGTCAAGGCGGTGCTCGGACGCGTCGCCGACATGACCTGGATGCAAATCGCGATCAAACCAGCCAAGCCGTTCGCCTTCGGTCGGCTGGGAGGCGTCCCGATCTTCGGCTTGCCGGGCAACCCGGTCAGTTCGCTCGTGAGCTTCGAGCTGCTCGCCCGACCCGCGCTGCGCCGCATGATGGGTCACCGTCGCCTGACCCGGGCGAGCATCGTGGCGGTCGCCGACGCGCCGCTCGACCGGCAGCCTGACGGCAAGGTGCACTTCGTCCGCGTCAGCGGTGACTTCGCCGACGACGGCCGCTTCCACGTGCGTCCCGTCGACGCCCAGGGCAGCCACCAGCTCGCGGCAACCGCGCTCGCCGACGCGATGGCCGTGGTTCCCGACGGCGACGGCGTCCCCGCCGGCACCGACGTCGCGGTGCTGCTCCTGCGCGGCGACGTCTGAACCACGGGTTCGTCATTAGGCTGATCCGATGGCTGGGGGACGCGACCGCATGCACGAACAGTTGGTCGACCCGTTCGGACGTCTCATCGAAGATCTGCGGATCTCGATCACCGACCGGTGCAACTTCCGCTGCACCTATTGCATGCCCGAGGAAGGAATGCAGTGGCTGCCCCGCTCGGAGGTGATGACGTTCGAGGAGATCGAGCGCCTGGCCCGCATCTTCGTCCAGCGCTACGGCGTGCGCGGGATCCGGCTCACCGGGGGCGAGCCGACCGTACGCGCACACCTGCCCGTCCTGGTCGAGAAGCTCGCATCGATCGAGGGGCCGAACGGGCCCGTCGACCTCGCCATGACCACCAACGGCGCCACGATGCGACTGGTCGCGCAGACGCTGCGCGACGCCGGGCTCAGCCGGGTCAACATCAGCCTCGACACCCTCGATCGGGCCAAGTTCCAGCAGATGACCCGTCGCGACGAACTCGTGCGGGTCCTCGACGGCATCGAAGCGGCGAAGCAGGCCGGATTCTCACCGGTGAAGCTCAACGCCGTCATCGAGCGTGGCGTGAACGACGACGAGATCGTCGCGCTCGCCGACTTCGGCCGTGCCCGCGACGTCGAGGTGCGCTTCATCGAGTTCATGCCGCTCGACGCCGACGGTCACTGGATGAACGACAAGGTCGTCGGCCAGGACGAGATCGTCGCTGCGATCGACGCCGTGCATCCGCTCGAACAGCTGCCCGCCAGGGGCGCAGCGCCGGCCGATCGGTTCCGGTATGTCGACGGACGCGGCACGATCGGGGTGATCCCCACGGTCACCAAGCCGTTCTGCGGCGACTGCGACCGGGTGCGTCTCACGGCCGAGGGACAGTTCCGTACCTGTCTCTTCGCCACCGATGAGTTCGACCTGATGGCGGCGATGCGATCCGGCGAGACCGACGACCAGTTGGCACTTCGTCTCGAAGCGGCCGTGGCCACGAAGTGGGCCGGCCACCGGATCAACCAGGTCAACTTCATCCGGCCGGGCAAGTCGATGAGTCAGATCGGCGGCTGAGCCTCGAGTGTCCCGGTGAGCCCGGCACCGTGAGACGCTTCGGCGTCACCGGGTCGGAGCAACGCGGAGATCAGAGCGCCGGGAAGGCGCGGAAGCGTTCGGCGACGCCCGTGTCGCCGAGGATCTCGACCCCTCCCGCCTCGCGACGCCACAGCCACAGCAGCAGATCGTTGGCCCGCCCGCGCACGGCGGCGTCACCCTTTGCGTGCTCGCGGCTGAACTCGATACCGGTGTCGTCGAGTCGACGCACCAGCCACTCGCCGTTCACGGCCGAACGATCGTCGGCGCCTTCGTTCACGTCGGAGCTCGTGTCGGTGCAGTGCAGGTGCACGCTGCCATCCACCGGCGCCGCACTTTCGTTCGTGCGGCCAGCCGCGAACCACGTCAGGAACTCGTCGATGCCGTCCGCTGCAACCGCCACGGGGATCTCGTAGGGGACCCCCACCGCATGGGCGGCGTCCCAGCGGTGCATCGCGGTCTCCTGGACCATCCGGCGTTCGACCCAGATCTCCGGCTGGTTGCGTCCGGTCCACGTCCACACCTCGGCGTCGTCGGCGGCACGCGCCAGTGCGGAGAACATCGAGGTGTGTGCCGCACTCACCCAGTCGATCAGCAACTCGTCCGATGGTCGCGCCGGCTGGCCCATCGCCTGGACGCCCTCGAGCGTGGTGATGCCCTCGGACACGATCCGACCCCACTGGTTCCACACCTTGCCGATGTGCCAGGCCAGATCACCCAGGTTCCAGTCCGGGCACGACGGCACCGGATGATCGAGCCCGTGCTCGGTGACGATCCTGATCAGTTGGGCGGCGTCGGTACGCAGGTGGGCGTGGACGTCGTAGGGGAGCTCGGTCGGTGACGTTGCGGCAGCGTCGGACATGACGGCGACCGTACCCCGACGCGGTGCCAGGCCACACGCCCGGCTCACCCGTGTCGCGACGGGCGAGCTAGCGTTCGACTCCACATGAGCGATCTCTCCTTCACCCACCTCGACCCACTCGGCCGCGCCCGCATGGTCGACGTGACCCCCAAGGAACCCACGCACCGCCGAGCGGTCGCCCGCTGCAAGGTCTTCATGAAGCCCGAGACGACCGCGGCGATCGCCAACCGTGAGGTCAAGAAGGGTGACGTGCTCTCGGTGGCCCGCGTCGCCGGCATCCAGGCCGCCAAGCGCACCTCCGACATGATCCCGCTGTGCCATCCGCTGCTCGTCGGGGCCGTGTCGGTCAATTTCGAGATCGGCGACGACTTCGTGGCGATCGAGGTGCACGTCGACACCGTCGACCGCACCGGCGTCGAGATGGAGGCGCTGCACGCCTGCAGCACCGCAGCGCTCACCGTGTACGACATGTGCAAGTCCGCGGACCGGGCGATGGTGATCGGGGAACTGGCATTGTGGGAGAAGACCGGTGGCCGCTCGGGTGTCTACCGCCGTGCCGACACCGCCGACGGCACGGCTGACGGGGCCGAGGGTGGAGCCATCGCCGGCTCGTCCGACGGGACGCCGGCGTGACCGACGTCTCGTCAATGATTGCGTCCATCGTCACAATCGTCGTAGAATCGACACACATCGGTGCGGCGCATCGAACCGTGCCGATCAAGCTTCCCATCACGAACCGACACCTCACCGATTCTTCTCCGTACTGACTCATGGCCCAACTCGTTCTCCTCGTCGTCGCCGCCGCTTGGGCGGCCGTCCTGATCCCGCCGATGCTCCGGTCGCGGGTCGAGAACCGCCCGAATTCCTCGGTCACCGACTTCCGACGCCAGCTCAGCACACTGCAGAGCACGTCGACGCCACCCCGCATGCGCACGATCGGCCGGCCGTTGGCCCCCTCACCGCTCCAGCGTCCCGCCGCCGGGGGCCGGCCCGGACATCCGCACCATCGCCAAGCCGCCATCCACGGCGCCACGACGGCACGCCAACGCACCGGCGGGGCCCGCACTGCCGATGCGTCCCGTCGCGCCGGCCAGCCGGCCGTGCGTACCCATGGCTCTCACGAGCCGGCGCATCGTCAGGTCCACATGGAGCGGCCCCACCGTCCCGCCGAGCGTCCCACCGAGGTTCGCTCCGACGTCCGTCGTCGCCGCAGCAACGTGCTGTTCCTGCTGGTGGTCACCACCGCCTGCACCTTGTTCCTCGCAGCGACCACGGCGTCGACCGTGATGCTCTACGTGTTCGCTCTCGCCTTCCTGGCGCTGTGCGGGTACGTGTACCTGCTCGCCCAACTCCGCCAGCGTGAGGCGTCCGGTTGGGGCGACGGCTGGCTCGAGCAGCGCTGACCGCTCGTCTCGCCCGCTACACTCTCCCGAGCATTTGGGGCTATAGCTCAGTTGGTAGAGCGCGTCGTTCGCAATGACGAGGTCAAGGGTTCGATTCCCTTTAGCTCCACGAATTCACCTCGACAGGTGATCTCGGACGACACCGGTCGTTCATCTGCGCCGAGGTCGTCCGCCAGCGCGACGTCCGACGCCGGCACGGTGCTGTTCGCGGGGAACGGCATCGGGCGGCCGTCGACCATCGCGGTTCGGAGCGGTTCGTCGGGATCAGACCGGCCGACGGGACGGGATCAGGTCAGCCGACCGGGTCGGGATCAGGTCAGCCGACCGGGTCGGGATCAGGTCAGTCGACCGGGTCGGGATGAGGTCAGCCGACCGGGACGGCATACACGACGATGTTCTCGCGGTAGCGGCGGATCTCGGGGTTGTAGTCGCCGCCGCAGGTGATCAACACGAGCGTCTCGTCGCCGGTGTTGCGCCAGATGCGCTCACGGGGCAGTTCCTGCTTGCCGTAGATGGTCCGTTCGGTCACTTCGTAGCGACGAACGGTGCCGTCGTCGAGGGCGACCTCGATCTGCTCGCCGGGTTCGACGCTGCCGAGGCGGGCGAAGGGGCCGGTGGTGCGATTCCACGACACGTGGGCGGCCAGCACGGTGGCCCCGGGCCGGCCGGCGGTGGCGCCGTACTGGTACCAACCGATCTCGGTTTCGTCAGGGATCTCCATCTGGCCGTCGAGTTCGAGGCCGACGGCTCGCACGGGAAAACGTGAGACGTCGATCGATTCCATCTGGAGCCCGATCGGGCGGGGTCGGGGGGCGACGATCTCGGGCACCGCGCTCTGGCGCGGTCCGAGTTGCTGCGCCAGTGGCGACAGCGCGTCGTCCGGGTTCCCCTCCGTCTCGACGTCGTCGGCCGGATCGCCGGTCGAGTCACCGTCCGGGCCGGTGACGGGGCCTGTGGTGGTGCCGCCCTGCGGAGGTTCGTCGGTCGCCGGTGGGCGGGGCGGAACCGTCGACGGAGTCACCGCGGCGGTGACGTCGTCGACGTCCAGAACGACCTCGTCGCCGCTCCCTGCGGCGATGACGAGACCGGCGACTGCCAGCCCGGCACCTGCGAGGAGTGCGGCGACGATGAGCACCGTGAGGCCCGAGAGCCCCACGTCACGTGACGACCGTCCCGAGTGGAGGGGGGGAGCGGGACGGTCGTTCACGTGATCAGTGTGGTCGATGTGCTGACTCGGGAGCGGTCAGGCGTCGACGGTGCGGCGGCGGAGCACCATGGCGCCACCGGCCAGGGCGAACAGGCCCGCAGCGGCGGCGAACAGCGCCACCGACGAGTTCGTGCTCGCACCGAGCTCGCCACCGGTGTTGACTTCGGTCGGCGCCGGCGTACCGTCGCCGCCGTCCTCGCCGCCGTCCTCGCCACCGGCGTCGCCACCGGCACCTGCTGCGAGTGCCACTTCCTGGGTGTAGAAGGTGAACGTCTCCTCGGCCAGCGAGCCGACGGCGTACACGATCAGGTTCGTACCAGCAGTGACGGAGACGGTCGGGACGTCGGCGATCGGATCGCCACCGGTCGGGGCGATCTGGGCGCCTGCGATCTCACCTGCGGGGACGTCGAGGCTGGCCTCGTTCGGGTTCGACAGGTTCTCCACCGGACGGGCGTCGCCGAGCACGATGTCGACGGCCGGAGCGGCCGCCGTGTGGCGAACGGTGAGGCGGCCCTGGCCGTCAGCGGCGGCCGAGGTGTCGTTCTCGAACGCCGTGATGATCGGGGTGCCCTCGCCGTCGAGGTGGGCGACGACGGTCCAGCTGCCGGAGGCGGGGACGTCGAAGCTGTCGACCGGGCCGATGGCGACGTCTTCGGTGCCCGCGGGGCGGACCTCGAGGTTGGTCAACGTCTGGCCGGCGAACGAGCTCAGGTCCTGCATGCTGCCGGGCTCGAAGCCCGGGATGACGACGGCACCGTCGACGGCGACGTCCACGGTGATGCCGGGGATGCCGTGGAGCAGCATGACGTCGGCCGACTCCTGGGCACTGGATGTCCCAGCGGGAACGGCCAGGAGCGTGGCAGCGAGAGCTGCGGCACCTGCGAGGATCTTCTTCATCGGATGGTCCTTTCGGATGTCTGCGACCATGGGACGTTCCCACCGTCTGGCATCTCTACGGTGCCCACTCGATCCTGGATGACACCTTTTCCGGTCAAGTCGAATTCGAGTCCGTGAGCGTCCGCTTCCAGCGGTCGGCCTCCCGCAGACGGAACTCGGCGTTGACCCGCTGGCGTTCGAGCAACTGGTCGAGGGTCTTGGTGGCCTGCTCGATCGGATGACGGGCGAAGAACGCAGCGGTGTCGTCGACCAGCTCAGGGGTGGACAGGTACTTGATCGTGTCGACCATGCGCACGATGGTGTTGCTGGGGAACCGATCGAGCGCTTGCTCCCAGTGGTCACGCACGAATGCCCATGCCGCCGCTCCGTGATGCCGATTCGCGATGGCGGCGCGCAGCAGGAACGGCGCGTTCTGCGAACGGACCTCGGAGCCCATCGCGAACTCGCAGGTCGCCACGATCAGGGCTTCGTCGTCGAATTCGGCCAGTGCATACAGATGACGCAGTTGCTCCTGGGGCGTGGCGCCGGAGAGGAAGCGCCGGCGCAGGTCCTCGTAGGTGGCGGCGTTGCCGGTGGCGGCGACCACGCTCGTGGCCGCCGAGGTCAACTCGGGGTCGACGGCGGTCGGGTCGGCACTGGCCGCATCGAACCACTCCCGGCAGCGGGCCTGGACGCTGCCGTCGTCGCCGAGCACCCCCACGAGACCGACGAGCAGGCCACGCAACTTGCTGGTGAGGTCGTGTTCGCCCTCGGCCGGGTCGCCGAGCGCTTCGAGCGCCGGCATGGCGAGTTGACGGACCTGAGCCTGGAAGGCGACGCGGGCGGCGCCGTCGTCGAGCAGTCGGCCGAGACCGCGCAGCGCGATGGCGATCGCCTGCCACACCGAGTGCTCCCGCTCGCCGCCGAACCCCCGGAGCACGTCGAGCAGCTCGTCGGCCGACATCCGCCCGGCGACCGTGGCGGCCCACGCGTCGTCGACGAGGTTGTAGCGCTCGAGTGTCGACAGTGCAGCGATCGCGTCGGTGTCGAGACGCCGGCGCAGCTCGTGGCCGTAGGCCACTCGGTAGAAGCCGTGTCCACCTGCGTTGACCACGATCGGCTGACCACCGGCGGCCGCGTCAGCGCCGATCGGCACCGACGCCGACACCGAGTCGAGCAGCAGCGTGGTGGTGTCGTTGCCGACGCGGACGTGGACGGGGATCACCCACAGCGCGTCGTCGGTGTCGTCCCGGGTGTCGTCGCCGATGTCGTGCCCGGTGCGCTGTTCGACGTCGCTTCCGGCAACGGCGTCGAAACGAAAGCGTTGCTGGCGCAGCTCGAGCGCATCCTCGACGAGCGTCGCCGTGACGAGGGGATACCCGGGTTGCCAGATCCACGAGTCCATGATTCGTCGCACCGGGTCGCCCGAGGTCGCTTCGATCGCGTCCCACAGATCGTTGGTCTCGGTGTTCGCATGGCTGTGAAGACCGAGGTAGTGGCTGACGCCCACCCGGAAGCGTTCGGCGCCCAGGTACTGCTCGAGCATGCGGAGCAGTGCCCCGCCCTTCTGATAGGTGAGCACGTCGAACATGCCCTCGCAGTCGGCGGGGGAGCGGACCTCGAACTCGACAGGTCGGGTGTTCTCGAGCGAATCGGTCTCGAACGCGGCGCTGCGCTCGACGCCGAAGGCCGTCCAGCGTTGCCAGTCGGGGCGGTAGGCGTCGCAGGCTGCGATCTCCATGAACGTGGCGAACGCCTCGTTCAGCCAGATCCCGTTCCACCAGCGCATGGTGACCAGGTCGCCGAACCACATGTGTGCGAGTTCGTGGGCGACGACATCAGCGACGAGTTGGCGCTCGTTCTGGGTGCTGACCGCCGGATCGACCAGGAGCAGGCTCTCACGGAACGTGATGCAGCCGAGGTTCTCCATCGCCCCCGCAGCGAAGTCGGGCAGGGCGACGAGATCGACCTTCGCGCCTGGGTAGGCAATGCCGTAGTAGTCCTGGAACCAGCGCAGGCAGAAGGCACCGACGTCGAGACCGAAGTCGCTGAGATGGCCCTTGCCCGGTACGTGCACGAGGCGCAGGGGCACGCCGTCGACGTCGACGGTCTCGGTGGTCTCGAGTCGGCCGACCACCATCGCCACCAGGTAGCTGCTCATCACCATCGTGTCGGCGAAGCGGATGACGCAGCGGCCGTCGG
>Ga0102938_10003205_pt1 | contig 12262 bp, 10 predicted proteins | sample SalPonR2_B_D2_MG_FD_84516 | JGI IMG/M metagenome (GOLD analysis project Ga0102938, IMG submission 84516) | Salt pond soil microbial communities from South San Francisco under conditions of wetland restoration - Salt Pond MetaG R2_B_D2_MG | ecosystem: Environmental > Aquatic > Marine >... | reverse complement strand
CGAGCCGGCCTCGATCACGCTGTAGCCGCGCAGTTGCAGCGCCCGGCTCGCGAAGGCGCGGACCGGCACCTCGTCCTCGACAAGCAGGATCACCCCGTCACCGCGCACCGCCCCGTCTGCGGCCGCGCCGCAAGCGGCCCGAACGGCCTCGGCATGCGCATGGGCCGGGAACAGCAGACGAAACGTGGTGCCCTGCCCGCCGGCGCTGTCGGCAAAGATGAATCCCCCGCTCTGCTTGACGATGCCGTAGACCGTCGAGAGGCCGAGCCCGGTGCCCTTGCCGGTCCCCTTGGTGGTGAAGAACGGCTCGAACACCTTGTCGATCTCGTCGGGGGCGATACCCGTGCCCTCGTCGGTCACCTCGACCGAGACATACTCTCCGGGGGCCACCACCGCGCGATCCCGCCGCAACGGCTCTTCAAGGACGAGGTTGCGCGTCACGATCCGGATTTCCCCGCCTTCGGGCATGGCGTCGCGGGAATTGACGACCAGGTTCATGATGACCTGCTCGAACTGGCGCTTGTCGGCGCGAATCGCGTCGAGCCCCGGCTCGTGGCTCAGCGAGAGCGTGACCCGTTCGCCGACGAGGCGGTTGAGCAGGTGCGTGAGGTCGGAAAGCGTGTCGCGCAGATCGAGAATGCGGGGATGCATGGTCTGCTTGCGCGAATAGGCGAGCAACTGGCTGACCAGCGCCGCGGCGCGGTTGGCGTTCTGGTTGATCTGGGTGAGGTCGGCATAGTCCTGATCGCCGGGATCGTGACGCAGCAGCAGCAGGTCGCAATGGCCGGTGATCGCGGTCAGCAGATTGTTGAAATCATGCGCGATCCCGCCCGCAAGCTGACCGATCGCCTGCATCTTCTGGCTTTGGGCGAACTGCGCCTGCAGCGACTTGAGCTCCGTCGCGTCGGTCATGACCGCGACCAGCACCGTCTCGTCACCGTCACAGGTGCGGCTGAGCGCCACCTGGACGAATTTCTCGCCCTCCGCCCGCCGTACCCGCAGGAATTCGGGGCGGACCGTCCCGCGCCCGGCGGCAGCGTCGGCGATCCAGTCCGTCACCGGCCGGCCCAGCCCCTCGAGCATCTCGCCGAGCCGCGGGCCGCCGCCCTCCGCACAGCCCAGCAACGCCCGCGCCGGCGCATTGGCCAGACGGACCCGGCCATCCGTGCCCAGCTTGAGCAGCGGAACCGGCAAATGGTCGAAAAACGCCCAGCCATCCACCGTCCCGGGCCCGGCCATGACCCCGGGCAGGAGGTAGACCTCCCGCCGGCCCGCGGTGCCCGACCGTTCCACATAGAGGCAGTCGAGCGGGCCGCCCGGCGTTGCGACGGTGCACAACGTCCCGGGCTGCGGGGTCTTGTCGCCGCAGACCTCGCCCAGCGTGCGCACGCGGCTGCCGATCAGGTCGCGCGCCGCGGGGTTCATGTAGAGCACCGTGCCGCCGCGCCCCAGCGTCATCATCGGGAGCGGATGCGCCTCGGGGTCCCGCGGCGGGGGGGCGGCCGATGCCTCGATCCTCCACATGAACAGCGAATCGCCCGCACTGTGCGCGGAAAGGCGCATGTGCCCCGCGCGCGTCACGACATCCTCCTGCGCGGCGCCCGTCGCGGCGGCGCGCGTTTCCATGCGGAAGAGAAGCGGCGCGGGATTGGCAAGCTGTTCGTGCAGAAGCGCGGCAAGCGTGCTGCCCGGGCCCGGGGCGTAATCGCGGCGCGCCGTGCGGTTGGCGAACGCGATGCCGCCCCCGGGGCCCGACAGCAGGAGCGGCTGCGGATCATGCTCGGCCAGCGCCGCGGCCGCGGCAAGCCGCGCCGCCCGTGCCCGCCCGTTGCGCAGGCGCGCGAGCCAGAGCCACAGCGCGGCACAGAACAGCGTCGCCCCGACGAGCGTCAGCAGCACCTGCGCCTGCCCGCCCCCCACAAGCACGCCGGTCGCCACGAAGAGCACCGCCGCCATGCCGATGAGCGCGGCGCGCGGCGCGAGACGGTGCCCCGCCCGCTGCCAGTTTTCCCCGGGTGTCGTCAGGAATGCCACCTGCCGCGCCTTCCGCTTCAAGACCTCGTCGGCGCATCCTGCGGCGAAAGGCTTAAGACCGGTTTAACGGCAACAGGAAAATCGCGTCAAGGTTGCGCACGTCACGACGGCTCGCGGCCAAGCTGCGCCAGGTAGAATCCGTCTCCGGCCGCGCTGATCGGCCAGCGCCGCGACATCAGCGCGCGCCAATCGCCGGACCCGCATGAAAAGCGCTCCACAACATGCTCGTTTTCCTCGATAAACACGGAGCAAGTGCAATAGATGAGCAGCCCGCCCGGGGCCACGAGCCGCGAGGCCTGCGCGAGAATCTCCAGTTGCACGTCACTTAGCCCGGCAAGGTCGTCCCGCGTCAGGGTCCATTTTGCCTGCGGCCCGCGCCGCCAGGTGCCGCTGCCGGAACAGGGCACGTCGCACAGGACCGCGTCGAACGGGCCGAGCGCGGGCAATTCGGAGGTCTCGCAGATGCGGACGCCGACCCCGGCGCGCGCCGCGCGGGCGGGCAGGTCGGACATGCGGCGCGCCGAGATGTCGTGCGCGAACCAGTCCCCGTCGAGCCGCGCGGCCAGCGCCAGCGTCTTGCCGCCGCCCCCGGCACAGTAATCCAGCACGCGCGCCCCGGGCGACAGGACGAGCGCCTCCATCGCCGCCTGGCTGCTCGCGTCCTGAAGCTCCGCGGCACCGCTGCGATACGGCCCGGACGAGGATATTTTTCGTTCTCCTTCAATAACCTGCAATCCCATATTGATGTCATCGACGGGCCGGCAGACGACCCCCTCACGCGCCAGTGCCGCCTGCGCCGCGTCGCGCGTCATCCGGCGCGCGTTGACCCGCAGCGTGACCGGGGCGCGATGGCGCAGCATGTCCGCCGCCCACGCCGCGCCGTCGTCCCCGAGCGCGGCCCCGAAGCGCGGCCAGAGCCAGTCGGGCAGGTCGCGCGCCTCGGCGGCATCGGGCGCGCGCCCGGCGGCGCGCTCGGCATCGGAGAGCGCCGGGGGCGCATGCCCCTCGCCGGTGAACAGCGTTCCGGGATCGGCCCCCTGACCGCGAAGCAGGCCGACCATCAGCGCCCGCCCGTCGTCGCCGCCGCCGAGCGCGGCGCAGGAGCGCCGGCGCCGCAGCACCGCGAAGACGTGATCGCGAACCGCCGCGCGGTCCCCCGAGCCGGCATACCGCGCGCCGCGCGCCCAGTTGGTCAGCGCCCGCTCGGCCGGGGCCCCCTCGCGGATGGCGTCGAGCACGCCGATCGCGGCTGCGACCCGCGCCCCGGGGGTCACCGGTATCCTCGCATGCTGGCTGTCATTCGTTCCTCCGGGGCGTTCCCGCGATCTTCTAACGCACGGGTCCGGCGGCGCAAACCCTCTCCGACGGGTTGCGGTGCGCGGCCGAGGCGATATCACGTATGGTGATGGATGCGACGATCATCAGTTTCATCGCCGTCACCCTCGCGGTCACGCTGGCCGGGGCGGCGTCGGTCATCGGCAAGCGCAGGACGACCGAGGATTACCTGCTGGCCAGCCGCTCGGTCGCGCCGTGGCTGACGGCGCTGTCGACCGTGGCCACCAACAACAGCGGGTTCATGTTCATCGGCATGATCGCGGCGAGCTACCGGCTGGGGACCGAGACGGTCTGGATGATGGCCGGCTGGATCATCGGCGACGCCATCGCGTGGTGGCGGCTCTATCCGCGCCTCCGGGCACGCTCGGGCGCGGCGGGCACGATCACCGTCACCGCGATCCTGGCCACCGGGCCCGAGGGGCCGCGCCGCGCGCTGGTGGTGGCCGCGAGCGCCCTCACCTTCGTGTTTCTCGGGCTCTACGCGGCGGCGCAGCTCAAGGCCGGCAGCACCGCGCTGCATGCGCTGTTCGACTGGCACCCGGCGACGGGCGTGTGGATCGGGGCGGTGATCGTGATCCTCTATTCCTTTGCCGGGGGCATCCGCGCCGATATCTGGACCGATGCCGCGCAATCGGCGGTGATGCTCGTCTCCATCGCCCTGATCCTTGCGGCGGGCGGCATGGAGGTGGGCGGGCCCGCGGCGCTGGCAGACCGGCTGCGCGCGCTCGACCCCGCGCTTCTGTCGGTGTTTCCGTCCGACCTGGCGTTCGGCCCGCTGCTCTTCGTGCTGGGATTCGTCTTTGCCGGGCTGGGCACGCTGGGCCAGCCGCACCTGATGACGCGGCTCATCGCGATGGACCGCACAAGCGGCATTCGGCAGGCGCGGCTTTTCTATTTCGCGTGGTTCGTGCCGTTCTGGCTGGCCTGTATCGCGGTCGGGCTTTATGCCCGCGCCGTCCTGCCCGATCTCGCCGGGCTGCCGGGCACCGACGCGGTGCCGGACCCGACGGAGCTGGCCCTGCCCCTGGTGACGATGGAGTTGCTGCCGGACATCTTCGTCGGTGTGGCGCTGGCGGGGCTGTTCGCCGCGACCGTGTCCACCGCCGACAGCCAGATCATCCTGTGCTCGGGCGTCATCACGCAGGACATGGTGCCGCGCTGGCGCGAGAGCTACGCCGCCTCCAAGCTGGCCACGGCGGCGGTTCTGGCACTGGCGCTCGGGATCGCGCTCTATGCGCCCGAGACGGTGTTCGACCTTGTGCTGATCGCGTGGTCGGGGCTGGGGGCCACGCTGGGGCCGGTGCTGTTCTTTCGCCTGTTCCGCTGGCCGTTGCCATCGGGGACGGGCCTCGCCGCGATGGCGGCGGGGCTGGTCGCCGTGGCGGGCTGGCACGTATCGGGCTACGACGACGACGTGTTCAAGGCGCTGCCCGGCATCCTCGCGGCCTTTGCCGCCTACGCCATCGCCCGCCGCGTCGCGGCGCGGCGCAAGGCTCAGCCGCCCCGGTAATTCGGGGCCTCGCGCGTGATCTGCACGTCATGCACGTGGCTTTCCTTGAGCCCGGCGCCCGAGATCCGGACGAACTCGCACTTGTGGCGCATCTCGTCCACGGTGGCGCAGCCGGTATAGCCCATCGCCGCGCGCAGGCCACCGACAAGCTGGTGCAGGACCGTGCCGGCCGGGCCCTTGTAGGGCACCTGCCCCTCGATCCCCTCGGGCACCAGCTTGTCCGAGGCGGCATCCTTCTGGAAATACCGGTCGGCCGAGCCGCGCGCCATCGCCCCGAGGCTGCCCATGCCGCGATACGCCTTGAACGAGCGGCCCTGGTAGAGGATCACCTCGCCGGGGCTCTCGTCGGTGCCGGCGAGCATCGAGCCCACCATCGCGCAGGACGCGCCGGCGGCGATCGCCTTGGCGAAATCGCCCGAGAACTTGATGCCGCCATCGGCGATCACCGGCACGTCGCCCGCTGCCGCCGCGCTGTTCATGATCGCGGTGAGCTGCGGCATGCCGACGCCCGCCACCACGCGGGTGGTGCAGATGCTGCCCGGGCCGATGCCCACCTTGACCGCGTCGGCGCCCGCGTCGATGAGCGCGCGGGTGGCGTCGCCCGTGGCGACATTGCCGGCCACGATCTGCACCTCGTTGGAGAGCGACTTGGCCCGCTGAACGGCCACGGCGACGCCCTCGGAATGACCGTGCGCGGTGTCGATCACCACCATGTCGACGCCCGCCTCCACCAGCGCCTGCGTGCGCTCGAACCCGGCATCGCCCACGGTCGAGGCCGCGGCCACCCGCAGCCGCCCGAGCCGGTCCTTGCAGGCCGTGGGGTTGAGCACCGCCTGTTCGGAATCGCGCAGGGTCAGCAGGCCGGTGAGCTTGCCCTCGCGGTCGGTCACGAGCAGCTTCTCGATGCGCCGCGCCTTCATCAGCGAGCGGGCCTCGTCGCGATCGGCGGGCTCGCGCAGGATGGCGAGATTGTCGGAGGTCATCATCACGCTGACCGGCGTGTTTTCATCCTCGGCAAAGCGCATGTCGCGGTTGGTGACGATGCCCACGACGCGCCCGCCCTCGTCCACCACCGGGAAACCGGTGATCTTGTAGCGCTCCTGCAATGCCTTGGCGTCTGCGAGCGTCTGGTCGGGGCGCAGCGTGATCGGGCTGTAGACGATGCCGCTCTCGAACCGCTTGACGCGGCGCACCTCGCGGGCCTGTTCCTCGACCGTGAGGTTGCGGTGGATCACGCCCATGCCGCCCATCTGCGCCATGGAAATGGCCATCCGGCCCTCGGTCACCGTGTCCATCGCCGAACTCAGGAGCGGAATGTTGAGGGCAATGTCGCGCGTCACCCGGGTTCGCGTGTCGGCATCGGCGGGAAGCACCGAGGATGCCGCGGGCACCAGCAGGACGTCGTCGAAGGTGAGTGCCTCGCGAATCTCCATTCCGTCTCTCCGTGAATGTGTCGTTTGGCGGGTCCCTATCGCACGGATCGCGGGGCTGTGAAAGGCCGATTCGCGCCTTGCGGCGGCGCGGCTCCGGGGTCACGATGCTTGCCGGAACGCAAACCAGGAGGGAGATGCGCAATGTCCGGTCACGGCTATGACGACGGCAGGCTGAACCTGCCATTCGTGGGGCTGCCCACCTTCGGCAAGCGCCCGCTGGTCACCGACTGGGCGCGCATCGGGGCGGAGGCCGCCATCCTCGGCGCGCCGTTCGACGCGGGCACGCAGTTCCGCTCCGGCGCGCGCTTCGGCCCGCGCGGGGTGCGCGAGGCCTCGACGCTGTTCAGCTTCGGCCATGCCGGCGCCTACGATCACGAGGACGACGTGACCTACCTGCCCGGCGATGTGCGGATCGTGGATATCGGCGATGCCGACATCATCCACACCGACACCGCGCAGAGCCACGCCAATATCGAGGCCGGGGTGCGCGCCATCCTGCGGGCGGGCGCGCTGCCGGTGGTGATCGGCGGCGATCATTCGGTCACCATCCCCTGCGTCAACGCCTTCGACGGGGCGGGGCCGATCCACGTGCTGCAGATCGACGCCCATCTCGATTTCGTGGACGAGCGCCACGGCGTGCGCACCGGCCACGGCAACCCGATGCGCCGCGCCGCCGACCACGACCATGTCACCGGGCTCACGCAGCTTGGCATCCGCAACGTGAGTTCCACCGCGCGCGACGGCTACGAGGATGCGCGCCGCATGGGCTCGGACATCCTGTCGGTACGGCAGGTGCGGCGGCTGGGCCCCGAGGCGGTGGTGGCGCGCATCCCCGAAGGCGCCCGGCTCTACATCACCATCGACATCGACGCCTTCTGCCCCTCGATCGCGCCCGGCACCGGCACGCCCAGCCACGGCGGATTTCTCTATTACGAGGTGCTGGAAATCCTGCAACTGGCAGTGCGGCGGCATCAGGTGGCCGGGCTCGACCTCGTCGAGGTCGCGCCGCCATACGATCCCGCGGACGTCACCTCGATCCTTGCCGCACAGCTCTTGCTGAACCTGCTGGGGTTCATCTTTCACGCCCGCGCCGGGGGCCCGTCATAGCAGGCACCGCGTCAGCCCGACCTGTCGCGGCGCGCACCGGACCCGGCCTGCGGATCGGGACGGGGCGCGCCGGCGCTGCCGGGCACGGGGTCATAGCCGCAGCCGCCCCACGGGTTGCACCGGGCGATCCGGCACAGCGCGAGCCAGCCGCCGCGGGCCGCGCCGTGGCGCTCGAGCGCGTCGAGCGCGTATTGGCTGCACGTGGGCTGATAGCGGCAATGCCAGCCGAGCCAGGGCGACAGGATAAGCCGGTAGCCCCGGATCGGCAGCGCGAGAACACGGGCGAGCAAGCTCATCCCCGCCCCCGCAACCGGTCGAGCGCGAAGGCAAGATCGCGGCGCAAATCGTCGAACGGGCGCGCGCCGGTCTCTCCCGCGCGGCCGATCAGCACGTAATCCCAGCCGGGCTGACCGCGGGCGGGCACGATCTCGCGCGCGACCGCCCGCAGGCGTCGCTTGGCGCGGTTGCGGGCAACGGCATTGCCGACCTTTTTCGAGCAGGTGAACCCCACGCGGATGCCGGGGTCGCCGTCGCGGCGATCGCGGCCCTGCACCATCATCGTGGCCGTGCCCTGCCGCCTCGCCCGGGCAGCCGCCAGGAAATCCGCACGCTTGCGCAGGATGCGGGGACGGCCGGGCCGGCACGACACCACTGCTTCGGGCGGCGTTCCTGCCGGGCTGTCAGGGGCCTCCGGCGGTGCCTTGGTCACGTCGGGCGGCGGGCGCTCAGGCGCTCAGCGACTTGCGGCCGCGGGCGCGGCGCGCGTTGAGAATCTTGCGACCGGCCTTGGTGGCCATGCGCGCGCGAAACCCGTGACGATGCTTGCGCACGAGGTTCGAGGGTTGAAAGGTGCGTTTCATCGCGCCTACTCCGTCTTTGCGGTGCAACGGGCGGCCCCGGCCGCACCCTGCCCCGGATGTGTTTCGAAGCCCGCTCTATAAGACCGGTCCCCGGACAAGTCAAACCCCTGCCCCGCGATTTCACCGGCTTTCGCGCAGACAACCCCGCCCCCGTGCCGTATTACAGGATTTGCGGCGCGCATCACCCGGGATCACCCCCTCGTGAGGGCACTGGCAGGCGCGCACCGGACCGTGCATCTAGGAAGCGAACCCAACCAACCGGTGACCACATGACCCACAGCCGCTCATCCGCGCCCACGCCCAGAGCCCGGCGCCTCTTGCGCCACGCGCCGCTCGCCGTCATCCTGCTGGCGGCGGTCGTCGGCTATATCACCCTGCACGAGCACATCACGTTCGAGACCCTGCGCGCGCACCGCGAGACGCTGCTGGCGTTCCGTGACAGCCACTTTGTCACGCTCGCGGCGGCATTCCTCGGCGCGTATCTGGTGATCGTCGCCTTCTCGCTGCCCGGCGCGGCGGTGGCCTCGGTCACCGGCGGGTTTCTCTTCGGGCTGGGCCTCGGCACCACACTCAACGTCGCCGCCGCCTCGCTCGGGGCGGTGGCCATCTTCCTCGCCGCCCGCTGGGGGCTGGGCGCGGCGCTCGCCGCGCGCATCGAGACCTCGGAGGGCCGCATGAAGCGGCTCAAGCAACGCCTGCACGACAACGAGATCAGCGTGCTTTTCCTGATGCGGCTGGTGCCCGCGGTGCCGTTCTTCGTGGCCAACCTGCTGCCCGCGCTGGTGGGCGTGCGGTTCCGCAATTTCGCGCTGACCACGGTGCTGGGCATCATCCCCGGCGCGCTGGTCTTCACCTGGATCGGCGTGGGGCTGGGCGAGGTGTTCGACCGGGGCGAGACCCCGGACCTGTCGCTCCTGTGGGAGCCGCAGATCATCGGCCCGATCCTCGGGCTTGCGGCGCTCGCGGCGATGCCCATGCTGATCAAGGCCATTCGTGGACAAAGGGATATTTGAGAATGCACAAACTGACACCGGATGTGCTGGTCATCGGGGCCGGCTCGGGCGGGCTTTCGGTCGCGGCGGGGGCCGTGCAGATGGGCGCGAGCGTGGTGCTGCTCGAGGGCCACAGGATGGGCGGCGACTGTCTCAATTTCGGCTGCGTGCCCTCCAAGGCGCTGATTGCCAGCGGCAAGGCGGCCCACGCCCAGGCCCACGCCGCGGCCTACGGCATCGCCGATGTCGCCCCGCAGGTGGATTACGCCGCCGCCAAGGACCACGTCGCCGACGTGATCGCGCAGATCGAGCCGGTGGACAGCCAGGAACGGTTCGAGGGCCTCGGCGTGCGGGTGATCCGCGAATACGGCGCATTCATCTCGCCCACCGAGGTGCGCGCGGGCGCACACATCATCTCGGCGCGCCGCACGGTCATCGCCACCGGCTCGTCGCCGCTGGTGCCGCCGATTCCCGGGCTCGACAGCGTGCCCCACGAGACCAACGAGACGATTTTCGATCTGCGCGAGCGCCCCCGCCACCTGCTGATCATCGGCGGCGGCCCCATCGGCATGGAAATGGCACAGGCGCATCGCCGCCTCGGCTGTGACGTGACGGTGATCGAGGGGGCCAAGGTGCTGGGCCAGGACGACCCCGAGATGACCGCGGTGGTGCGCGCCCGCTTCGACGCCGAAGGCATCGTGATCGAGGAGGGCGCAATGGCCTCGGATATTCGCGGAACAGCCGGTGAGATCGAGATCGAGGCCAAGGACGGGCGCGTGTTCCGCGGCTCGCACCTGCTCATGGCCGTCGGCCGCCGCGCCAATACCGCGCGGCTCAACCTCGGCGCCGCCGGCATCGAGACAACAAAGCACGGCATCAAGGTGGATGCATCCCTGCGCACCACCAACCGCCGCGTCCACGCCATCGGCGATGTGGCGGGCGGGCTGCAGTTCACCCATGTGGCGGGCTATCAGGCAGGGCTGATCATCCGGCAGGCGCTGTTGGGTCTGCCCGCGAGGAACCGCACCGACCATGTCCCCCGGGTCACCTATACCGACCCGGAGCTGGCCCATATCGGCCTGACCGAGGCAGAGGCGCACGCGGCGCATGGCGGCAATCTCGAGGTGGTCCGCTTTCCGTACAACCACAACGACCGCGCCATCGCCGAACGCAAGACCGACGGTCTGATCAAGGTCATGGTGGTGCGCGGGCGGCCCGTCGGCGTGTCGATCGCGGGCGCGCAGGCGGGCGAGCTCATCAATCTCTGGGCGTTCATCCTCGCCAACAAGCTCAAGATGAAACACGTGGCGGGCATGGTCGCGCCCTACCCCACGCTGGGCGAGATCAACAAACGCGCCGCCGGGGCCTATTTCTCGCCCCGGCTCTTCGATAGCGTTACGGTGAAACGGGTGGTTCGGTTCGTGCAGCGCTGGCTGCCCTGACACCGCTCATGGGAGGGCACGCGTGCTCAGATCGCTTTCAGGCCGGTTCCTGATCCTCACGGCCATCTTCGTGATGCTGGCCGAGGTGCTGATCTTCGTGCCCTCGGTGGCGCGGTTCCGCGAGCAGTTCCTGCTCGACAGGCTGCAGCGCGCGCAGATCGCGTCGCTGGGCCTGCTGGCGGGGGGCGAGGTGTCGGCCGATCTCGAGGAGGAACTGCTGCGCAACGCCGAGGTGTTCAACGTGGTGCTGCGGCGCGACGAGGCGCGGCAGCTTGTGCTGTCCTCGCCGGTGCCCGAGCCGGTTGCGCAGAGCTTCGACCTGCGCGATCCGACCGCCGTCACCCTGATTGCCGACGCCTTTGGCCGGCTGGCCCGCACCGAGCCGGAGGTGATCCGCGTGATCGGCGAGCCGGTGCGCATGGGCGGGCTGCTCATCGAGATCACGCTCGACACCGCCGATCTGCGCGCGGCGATGGTCGATTACGGGGTGCGCATCCTGTGGCTGTCGCTGGTCATCTCGGTCATCACGGCGGGGCTTCTGCTGGTGGTGGTGCAATGCTTCGTGGTGCGCCCGATCCGCCGGGTGGTGGGCGCGATGCAGACCTATGCCGCCGATCCCGAGGACGCGCGCCTCGTGATCGCGCCCTCCTCCGGCATCACCGAGTTGCGCGAGGCCGAGGAAAGCCTGCACTCGCTGCAACGACAGCTCACCGCCGCGCTCAAGCAGAAGGAGCACCTCGCCCAGCTGGGCGGGGCGGTCGCCAAGATCAGCCACGACCTGCGCAACATCCTGACCTCGGCACAGCTCTTTACCGACCGGCTGGAAAAGAGCGAAGACCCCCGCGTGCGGCGCATGGCGCCCAAGCTGGTCAACTCGCTCACGCGCGCGGTGCATCTGTGCGAATCGACCCTTGCCTACGGCAAGGCCGAGGAACCCGCACCGAAACTGGCGCGCCACACCCTTGCCGATCTCGTGGCCGAGGCCATCGAGGGCGAGCGCCTCGCCGCGGGCGACCACCCGGTAGGGTATGACACGCACGTGCCGGCAGACCTGGTGCTTCCGGCCGATTCCGAACAGTTCCACCGCGTCCTCACCAACCTGTTGCGCAACGCGCGGCAGGCCATCGTCCGGACGGGCAAGGCGGGCCGGATCACCGTCTCGGCCGAGGCCGGGCCGCAGGACTGGGTGATCCGCATCGAGGACACCGGCCCCGGGTTGCCGGCAAAGGCGCGCGATCACCTGTTCGAGCCGTTCCGCGGCGGCGCGAGCAGCGGCGGCACCGGGCTTGGCCTGTCGATCGCCGCCGAACTGGTGCGCGGCCACGGTGGCACGCTGACGCTGGAACGCAGCGACGACAACGGCACCTGCTTCCGCATCACCCTTCCCAGGGGAAATTTCGCCACCGCGTCGTGAATCCGCCACATGCCCCTTGCATCGGCAAACGGCAAAGTCTACACGCTGCCTCCACGGACCGATAGCTCAGCTGGATAGAGCACTTGACTACGAATCAAGGGGTCGGGGGTTCGAATCCTCCTCGGTCCGCCACCT
>Ga0102938_10003203_pt1 | contig 12266 bp, 9 predicted proteins | sample SalPonR2_B_D2_MG_FD_84516 | JGI IMG/M metagenome (GOLD analysis project Ga0102938, IMG submission 84516) | Salt pond soil microbial communities from South San Francisco under conditions of wetland restoration - Salt Pond MetaG R2_B_D2_MG | ecosystem: Environmental > Aquatic > Marine > Intertidal... | reverse complement strand
AGCTGAGTGATACCTACAGGTGAATGCCGGCCTGGGCGTATATGGTCTGGTCTGTTTTTTTTGTCCCCGGCAGGGCATCCGTGTTGTATCCATGGATGTAACCAGCCTTTATAGATACATGCCTGGCCACGTATACGGTTATTGAACTAATGATATCAGTTCTGTAGTTTTCATGATTATTCCACTCAGGTATATAAAAGGCGGTAACATTCAGTTTAAGCCATTCAAGTGGAGTCATCTTAATTCTGAAGCGGAGAGACCATCGTAACTCATGGGTTTGGTTCCTGTCTTCGTAATCTTCGTACTGGTAAACCGGGGCGCCACTGAGGTCAACTTTCCAGAAATAATTTTTGAAAAAGACAAACTTGGCACCACCGCCACTGTTGTTTCGATACGTAAGGAGTGCAGGTTTGTTATATTCTGACTGTGAAAAGATAAACAGCTCGATTCGTGGGAATATATAATGATCTAGCTTTATTACACCCCTTCCCTTTTTTTCATTCCTTATACCGTTTGATTCACCGTAAAAGCCGCTGAATCCCAGTTCAAATGCGGTCACATTATTGTCATATATCAACTCTGTACTTATATTTTCATTAAGGGTATCAGTGTTACCTTTTTTTCTGTTATACATACCTGTTAAATCGAAGAACCATTTCTTTTCATCGGGGGCTTTCTTTTCACCTGGTACAAAGGATAAAATTCCGGGCTCCCTGGTTTCGGGTTCTTTTATAGCAGGTTTCTCTGCACCGGGTTTTTCCTGTGTTGTTGTATCCTGGGCAAATAATATACAGGGTAGTAGAAGAAGTATGGCTGTGATAATTATTAGACGGTGGTACATTGTTTCCCTCCATTACATTATTATTTTTGCTATCTCTGTTATGAAATGACGATGTACTTTATCCAGCATCTTTTCAACATTAACGATCATCTCCCTGTCAGTTGTTCGTTTCTGTACATAATTATTAATTGTCTGCAGTTCATTTTTAAGCATAATGTTGAGATTATCGAGGGCCTCGGCGTATTCTATTGTTTGAGGATTGCGCATTTGTATTTTCTTTTTCCTGATTTCGTCTTCAATCTGTTCACGACGTTCGCGTTCTTTATTTTCGGTCAGGATAATTTGATTCAGAAATTGCTCTGCCCGCCGTGATAAATTTCTCGAAGAAATCAACATGTAGTGCAGTGAATGCGCAAGGGGGAGTCTCATATTCTGCTCCGGATATGGAAGGGAAAAATAATCATCAACTGTTTCGTCATGTACACGGCTATCGATTATTAGAGCAGTTCCGAGAAATTGTGTTATGGGAGTATGCAGATGATACCCTGGAAATGAAACAATTTCCCCGTTAAGCACATTCAGTGGTGCATGAACTACCTGAACATACGCATTAATTCTACGTTCATATCGTACCATTGATCTGAATACAAAAAGAGCAGATTGTACTTCTGAAACAGCTTTAATTGCTTTTCCGGGATCCTTAAAATATGCGATGATATTGCCATCGATAATACTGCTTACGGTTCCATCGTGACTTTCCAGTTTCGTAATGATATAATCGGATATTCGTGTATGCAGGAAGGTAAGTTCAATTATACTGTTTCGTTCCAGTAATTCTGGAAAATTTTGAATATCAATATGTACCAGTGTTGACTCAAATTTACTTACCGATTTTAAAAATGCTGTTTCTTCAGTTGATGAAGCAGCTGATTCTTTTCGGTGTTCCAGCCCAATGTTTTCGTACTTTTTATATAAATTCAAAATGAATGTTTCTATGTCAATGAGATGTTCATCATTCAGGTTGGGAAATAGTGAGACGATATCATGAAAGATTGCATAATCCTCTGAGAAGAGGGATATGAGAAAATATGCGAATTCAAGGTTGATGGAATTTCTTAATATAAAAAGGAGTTCCCGTTGAATAAACTTATTTTTAATGACCATCATGTCCTTGAGAGTCTGGAATGCATCCTTATTGCCTATGTTGATGAGCAGCGCGCATGCATACATTCTTACCCTGATATCGGATTCCTTGAGATAGTTCTTGAGATAACTGGTAACCTGGCGCTTGTTATAATCACGTACAGATAGTAGTATGGAACTGATAGCAAGCACAACCGATTGCTTGGGTCGTTTTTTATCGGTACTGTGAAAGAGATCATTCAGATAGTCAATGTCCGATTCAGAACCACATTTTCCAAGGCATAGCACTGCAAGACGTATTGCTTCCTCGTCTTCTACAGAAGAAATAATTTTTTTAAATATTCCCGGGGCTGATACATTACCTGTAATTTGACGCCGTATGAGGATATTCAGGGTTGCTATCAGCACTTCGTTACTGATGGTTTCTGGTTCATTGATGAAATCAAGAATAATGTTGAGTGAGTGCTGGTCTGAGAACTGGGAAATGTACCGTATGGCGTTATGCTGATCTTTTTCATCTCCGGAGACAAGAAGAAGTTCGAGCTCTCCCAGCATATATGAATAGTTTAGCTGTGATAATGTAGAGGCTACACCATGAAATATTTCTCTGTCATAATACTTTTTCACGTAATTAAATATTTTCACAAGTGGGGTTGCGGCTGCGATGATATTCAGTCGTGATATGATCTGGCACAAACGTAAAATCTTCGATTGCAGGTATCGCTTGTCAAACTTAATGTCATCAAGTCTTTTATTTGTGGCCTTTCGTGATTCGGAATCGTTATCGTACAGCAATTGTAAAAGATCATAAAAAGCTTCTGTTTCATTTTCATTTATAAAAGGGCTGGTTGTTTCCATGTAAGAAAAAAGGTTTGTAACGGAATCACGATTGTCTATTGACAGGTAATTCTGGATCTTGTTATGAACCTGGGCGTTAAATTTCTCCTGAATGAAGTTCCGAACTATCTGAATGTCTTCCGGGTAATCCTTTTCAATGACATCAGTTATCATGAATTCTTTTCTGTATTGCTCAAAATATGTTTCGAGGGTGACAACTATGTAGTTGTAGAGCTTGTCGCGAAGAAGATTCGTATTCCGGTTGTTTCCGATATTACTGAAAAAGTTTACGAAGATATTTACTATCAATTCATTATTATAGTTGTTTTCAACATTTAACGCAATTAATGACCTGAAAAGTTTATCATGATCCCGTATGCGTTCGATGGATCGAAGCAATACCTGCAATACCTCGAATAATAAATCTTCATCTCCCGATGTGAGTGCGTTCATCACGTAGATGTGGGTTTCCCTGTGGTTTGATTCTATCATGGCTTCAATGAATGAAATCCTGGTAGCTGTTTCATATTGTTGAAAACGTGATGAATACTTTCCCAGTAACACACGTATATCAACGATGGTGCTGTCTTCAGAGTCAGATGAAGAAGGCTGGTATCCATATTCCTTTTCATTCTCGATTCTTTGATGTTCGCTTATATTCCGAAGTTCTTTGGAAAGAAGTGCCAGTGCATGAAAACAGGATGATTCTATCTGCTCATTTTCACTTCTCAGCAGGCTTTCGAAAATATTTATATCCTTGAATATGGTACATGCACGTATGGCATAATACTTTATGTATGTGTCAATAGCCTTATCATTTATAATCTCGAGAAGAAAAGACCTGATGTCGCTATCGGGATGGTTGATCTGCCGTATGGCTTCGAAAACATGTGGAATCGCTGAAGAGAGAGCAGGGTTCTGCATTCCGTTTACTATATATTCCTTCAGTATGGGAACATCCTGTTCTGTCCCGTTTTCAGCAAGAAAATCAATGATGATAATAAGTTCATCAGCAGTAAGATCTTTTTGCAAATAACGATGCATGATTGAATATACCTTTTCGGCATCGTAACCGGACAGGGTTTTGATGGCACTTTTTCTTACAATGGGAGTTTTGTCCAGATCAGCAGTGAGTATTTCAAGTGAACTTTCGGTTTTCCGTATTGAAAGGATAGAATGAAATGCCAGTCGTTCATATGGTGAAAGACGAAATTTCTTACTTATTTCAAGTTTCAAAGATTGAACAAGATCTTTTTCCATTACCATTCCCATGACTATAATTTATTTATACAACATTTCCACTCATGTAATGTACCTTATAGAAGGTATTGTCAGACTGCAATAAAAATATTGTGTTGTTACCTTAATATTACCCTGTGAGTGATATTTTGGATTAAAGAAAAATGGATTGACTAACACCATGTAATACGTATTATGAAAAAATACTGATCTTCATATCCAACGATGTTCGCTTTTGGATAATAATAGAGAATAGTGAATTTACGTATGTAAGGAGCGTTTGCTATGAAACAGAGAGTATTTATGGCGGCAACGGTGCTTCTTGTTAGTGTGGCACTGGTATCATGTGGAGGAACAAAAAAGTCAAAAAAATCGTCTTCTGAAGGTTGTACCATGTGTGGTGAAGCTACCGGCTATGGTACAGTATACGATAACGATATCTCTCTTGCAAGGGACAGGGCAATTGATGATGCCATGAATAAACTGGTAAAGATGAAACTGGGAACCACTATAAAGGGACGTTCAGTGGTTCAGGATTTCGCACTTGTGGAGTCAATTGTTGAAGCCCGCTCAACGGGTATGGTTCGGAACTGGAGGGTAGTGAAAGAGGGTGCCCAGAATGGGGCATTCATGGTCAGGATATATGGTGAGGTGTATCCTCAGGCCGTGAATGAAACTATTGAGGCCACAATTCGTAATTATGGCCGGCCTAAATTCATGGTATTGATAAACGAGACATTCGAAGGCAAAAGGAACAGTCCAGGTTTTACGGTTACTGAGCTGTCCATGATGGAAATAATGAGCAATGCAGGTTTCGAATTCGTGGATGCTGCCATGACACAGCAGTTGTTGAAACGTGAGAGAAGCAAGATGAAAAGAGCAATTAATGGCCAGGTAAGCGGTTCAGTTCAGGATCTTCTTCTTGATGACGTTGGTGCTGAGTGTCTTATCGTGGGGCGGGTAAAAACTATGGATCAGTCTGCTGCCCTTCAGCAATACAGCAAGAACATGAAATCAAAACAAGCCATACTCAACTTGAAGGCTATTGATGTATATACGGGACGTATACTTGCAAGCACCAGCACCAATATGCCTGCCGTGCATATTGACGGAACTACGGCTTCTAAAATAGCAATTCAGCGGGCATTGAAAAAAATTCTGGGGTCAGTGAGCGAAGAGACGGGTAATTTTGAATCAGGTTCATTCATGAACCAGATAACGAAAAAATTTCTGTTAGCCGCAACCCAGCGAATGATAATGCTTACTATTTCAGGATTAAATTATGAAGATCTTACCAAGTTTAGAAACCAGATTAAGCATAGAATTCGTGGAATCCAGGAAGTATACAGTCGTGGACAGTCTGGCAAGTTTTCCAGGATCGAAGTGGAATTCGCAGGGAAAACAACTGACCTGGCGGATGAATTAAACGCCAAGGCCAAAGGTCTTGGATTTGATATCGATATCAAGGAAACTTTCCCAAACAGAATAGTATTTACCGCCAAAAGAATTGAATAGTAACTGTTTGAAATGAAAATTACTGAAAGCGGTGCACTGAATGTGAACCGCTTTTTTTTATGTATGTATTGACATCCATATAATACTCATACTATCGTAATATGATTTTAAGGGACAGGGGAACTATTATGAGACGAAACAGCACTTTCATGTACATGGTTTATATTTATGCAGGTATATTGCTGGCACTGCTCATAGGTGTTCAGGGATTCGCAGATACCGCAAAAAAGGTTCGCATGAAGGTGGGATTTTCCGAGTTCAGGGTTGTAAATAAACCAGTTATTGAAGATGCCGGTATCATTATACCGGAATTAATATCATCCAGATTCATGGGCAAAGAAGACTTTGCAGTATATGAAAAAATATTGAAAAGAAGTACTTCAAAGAGTGATGCCCCGGGAATACTTGGTGAAGCAGGCAGTGAATATGACACGGAAAAGGCCGGCTCAATCGGACTAGACCTGGTAGTCACAGGTAGTGTGATAAGTATCAGTACACAGATGATAGTGAACGCAAGGATTGTTAACCTGCATTCAGGGCAGGTGTTGAAAACTGCAGAAGTACGGGTCACTTCCCTTGATGATGCAGGTGAGAAAATGGTGGTGATGGCAGATTCTCTTGCTGAGATAGACCCTGAACAGGTTGCATTAATACGTGATGAGAAGCAGATATCTGCCACTCGATGGGGAGTATGGCTTGGTTTGAATCTTGGAATTAACATGTGGAAGGACGATAATGATCCCGGTTATGATGCAGAAAAGGATTCATCTAATAAATTTGTACCGGGGATTCCAATTGGTTTTTTCTACAATGGAGATGAGGTCAACCTGGAACTATGGGGAAGAACCTCGCTTTCAGGAGAGCAGGATTCAAATACGGTAACCCTGATGGGTGGTAAAAACCTGTCCAGGTATATGGGTATTAATCTCATGTACCGATGGCTTCATATAAGCGACCAGGAAAGTGGTGGTGAAGCATCCTTCAATTCTCTCTCTGCCGGGGTGCGAATACGTTATTATTCACACCTGGTTATTAATCTAAATGCAGGGTACCTCATAGCCGGGACGGCTACGTATCCCTGGGACGCTACTGATAGATCAGGATCCTTGAAAGAAATGTCACTGGAAAACAAGTCAGGTATTTTCCCGCAGTTCTGGTATACATCAATTGATTACCTGCTTGATGATCGTTGGGGCATCAGGTGGTATATGACAATCGATAATGCCAATTCCTCGTATAACAGTAAGTATGCTGATGCATCTGATAAAAGAGCCTTTGGTGCATATAACACCGGCGTGGCTGTTACCTACAATATGGAAATTGAGAAATAAAAGATGGTGTACTATTATTTGATGTGATTTCTTAGATTCTTCCAGGTAATCACATAGGTAATCACCACGTGGTTTCCACGGTTTTCGTATTGCTTCACCCGTCCTGATTTTATTACATCAACTGAATCATTAAAAGACTGGCGTGCTATTACCTGGGCATTTGTAAGGGCTGCTTCCTGTGCGGTATTTATTGCCTGTATTTCGGGCAGCCCGGGTTTCGGGTATCCTCGTGCAATTATTATATAGGTGTTGTCATCCTGAAAGTATTTCTTCACCAGTGATTCCCTGGGGGATGAACCGATGGTTGGTTTGCTTGAGCAGGCAGTAAGTGAAAAAACAATGATAATGATGAGAATGAGAAAAGCTTTACAGTTGTTCATCTAAGTCTCCTGCACGTAATAAATTAAAGTCCCAGTTCGTCTGATATGTCCCGCATTGCATGTAATGATATATCAACAAACCGGTTAATATCCATTCCAAGTTTTTCACATTCAAGGATTGTATCACGGTTTACTGAGCGTGCAAAGGCTTTTTCCTTCATGCGTTTAACAACGGATTTTGGTTTGACACTGCTGAGCTTCTTATCCGGGTACACCAGGGTGGTGGCGATAATAAGACCGGTTACTGTTTCACCAGCTGCCAGGGCGATATGAAAAGGATCTGTTCTTTCAGCGCCTGGATGAGCTTCAAGGTTATGAAGTTTGACAGCCTCAATGATGTCTTCATCAATCTCATGCTGGCGAAGTATTTTCACAGTTTCAAGAGTATGAATGGAAAGGTCAGCATCGGTGATCTCTACATCAAGATCGTGCAAAAGACCGGCTATGCCCCATTTTTCTTCATCCTGGCCAAGTTCCCTGGCCAGGGCACGCATAACCGCCTCGGAAGCCAGGCAGTGTTTTAACATGTTTTCGTTTTTTACATGTTGTTTAAGCAGGGCAAGTGCTTCATTTCTTTTCATAACTACCTCCGGGGATATGATTACAGAAGATATAGTTCTTTATCGCGGAGGGTGGAAAAGCCGGCATCCTTTAGAATTTTTTCAGCACCCTGTATGTTGTCTACCTGGAAAACGAAGACAGATTCTTCATGGCTTTTTACCATGAAGCCGTACGCGTCATCAACGTTAATGTTGTTCTCTCGCAGAAGAGAAGCGACGTGGTATAAACCACCGGGCTTGTCTTCTATTTTTACCGCAACGATTTCTTTTAACGTAGCCGCAATACCCTTTTCTTTTAATAAATCACATCCTTCTTCCGGCCTGTCAAGAAGCAGTTTTATAATGCCGTAATCACCTGAATCAGCAATTGTAATGGCACGGATGTTGATCTCATTTTCATTCAGAACACTGGTAATTCGTTCTATCTTTCCCGGTTTATTTTCGGCGAATACAGATACCTGGTAAGGCATAAGTGCCTCCTTGTTTAAATTGATCTGTTATCGAAAACCCGTTTGGCTTTTCCCATGCTGGGTGGCAGGGAACCCGGTTCCATGAGTTCGATTCGGGGATTAATGGTTATCAGTGCCCGAAGGGACTCTCGAAGCCTTGCCTTGAGTTGTTCTAGTTCCTTTATTTCCCCATGAAACATCTTTGAATACAGTTCAACCTTCACATGCATGCGATCAAGATTGTCTTCTCTTTCAAGCACTATCTGGTAATTGTTGCCAACTTCGGGAAAACTCATGAGCACGGTTTCTATCTGGGAGGGGAACACGTTCACACCGCTGACGATGAGCATATCATCTGTGCGTCCCTTGATGCGGTCAATGCGATAATGAGTACGTCCGCATTCACACTGGTCGGGAATAATCCTGGTGAGATCTCGTGTGCGATAGCGAATGATTGGCATTGCTTCCCTGTTTATGTGGGTGAGGACCAGCTCTCCCTCTTCGCCGGGAGCAAGAACCTCCCCGGTATCAGGATTTATGATCTCGATGATGTAAAAGTCCTCCCATAAATGCATTCCGTTTTTATACGTGCATTCAAATGCAACACCGGGCCCGTTCATTTCGGACATGCCGTAAGAATTGTACGCGTCAATACCAAACTGGTTTTCAATTTTTAACCGGGTTTCCTCGGAGTAGGGTTCGGCTCCAAGGTAGGCTTTGCTGACCAGCATCTGGTGGGGATCAATCCCCTGTTCATTGATAACCTCAACAAGATGTAATGCGTAGCTGGGGGTTATGTGTATAACAGTGGTTTCAAAATCCTGCATTAATTGTATCTGTTTCAGGGTGTTGCCGGATGAAGCAGGTATTACCATGCATCCAAGGCGCTCTGCACCGTAATGAAGGCCAAGTCCACCTGTGAAAAGGCCGTATCCCATCATGTTCTGGAATACGTCATCCCGGTGTGTACCCGTGGCGACCATGCATCTTGCAACAAGGTCGGCCCAGTCGTCAATGTCTTTCTGCGTGTAAAAAATGACGGTTGACTTGCCGGTTGTGCCCGATGACGCATGCATTCTGACTATCTGGCTGCGGGAGACAGGAACCATGCCGTCGGGATAGCTGACACGAAGGTCTTGTTTTGTGGTAAAGGGCAGATCTTGCAGGTGTTCAAGTGTTTTGATGTTATTGATGTTTATGTTATGTTCGTCAAACATCTTTTGGTAAAAGGACGTTGATGCTGCGGCAGAAAGAGATTTCCGTAATTTCTCAAACTGAAGTTTCTCAAGCGATGGCCGGTCAATGGTTTCAATATCTTTATCCCAGAACATGTTTTTCCCCTTGAAGATTACAGGTTAAGATTGATCACCTTGTATCCCAGTGGTCAGGGTCTGTCAATTAATTATCATGTTATCGGAATTTTAGTGAACGGTATCGTTTGAATCCGGATAATAGTGCTTTCTTGCCCATTCCAGCCTCTCACGCTCTTCCTTAGTAAGGGAACTCATTCCGCTTCTTGCTATCTTTTCCAGCAGTTCGTCGATTATATTCTTTGCCTTTATTCGTCTTTGGATCTCGTTTTGTTTCTTTCTTAATTTATATTTACGCAGTTGTTGAGAAATAACATTTCCTGATTTCTGTTGGGCACGTTTGGTTTTCCGGGTTGACGCGGGCGCATTTGTTTTAAAATAAATCAGGGCAAGTCCTGAAATGATACCGCCAAGATGGCCGATATGACTGATGTTGCCTGCTGTACCCCCGGCACCTGAGAGGGTTCCGAAAAACGCTATCAGGCCGAACACGATAACCAGGTATTTCATCTTTACCGGGAAAATGAAATACAGGAGCACTTCCCTGTTCGGCCAGGTCATGCCATATGCCAGAAGCAGGGCGAAAATGGCCCCTGAAGCACCTATGGTTACCGGGTTGGCCCCGTACTGGGTGTATACAACCTGGTTCATTATGGCGATAAAGATACCGGCTCCCATGCCGGAATAAAGATAATACCTGATGAAATATTTGCTTCCCCAGTGCATCTCCAGGTCTCCGGCGAACATCCACAATGCGATCATGTTAAACAGGATGTGAAAGAAATTACCATGCAGAAACATATAGGTGAAAATCTGCCATATCTTAAATTGATGAAGCAGCCCCTCGTGGTGAAGGCCAAACCAGTATTCAAGGCCACCTGGTATGAACTGGTTGCTGAGAAACTGCAGAACAAATACAGCACCGTTGATGATAAGCAGCTTTTTTACCATCGGTGTTATAGGGCCACCTATTCTGAACTGTGGTGTTTGCTGGCGCATATGTACTACCTTCCGGGAAAATCGAGTATTGTGATTGTATGTTAATTAAACTCTTTACGTATATTGTTGAATTCCTCGTGGTTATCAAGAAAAATCTTGAACAGGTCTGGATCGAAACGGTACGATTCGTTTAACATTATTTCTATTGATTTTTCATGCGAGAATGCTTCCTTGTATGGCCTGCGTGAGGTGAGGGCGTCATACACATCGGTAATGGCAACAATACGTGCTGAAAGTGGGATTTCCTCACCCTTAAGTCCTTCAGGGTATCCTCCCCCGTCCCATCTCTCATGGTGATAGAGGGTTACATCCATGGCCATTTTTAAAAATGAGTCATCACCCAGTTCACGCGAGGCGGCCTTGTGCAGGGACTGGTGCCCAATGGTTGTATGTGTTTTGATTATTTCGAATTCTTCGGGGGACAAAGGCCCGGGTTTCAACAGGATGTCATCAGGGATGCCAACTTTTCCTATATCATGAAGAATTGATGAATCGTACAGGTCACGCAGGTACTGGTTATTGATTTCTACATTCTTACCCGAGTATTTCGCAATCTGGGCAATTAAAATACAGTAGTTTCTCATTCTTTCAAGATGTTCTCCGGTGTCCGGGTCGCGAAGTTCGGCAAGACTTGAAAGTGCGAAAATTGTTGTCTTCTGGGTCTTCAAGACTTCGTGTGTGCGTATCTTGACAAGGTTTTCCAGTTTTTTTGTGTACATCTCAAGCTCGTTCATTAGTTCAGAACGCTGGATGCTGAAGGCAATAGGGGCGCTGATGGACTCGATAAACGTGGTATGTTCATCAGAAAAAGCGCCGGGCTGCTCAGAACCAAAAAACAAAAATCCACGGGTGTTGTTATTCACGATAAGCGGTAAAACCATGGAAGAATTCATGCCTTCTTTTACAAGGAGTTCAGCCTTTTCAGACTGCGGATGTTCTTTCCCGTATTCTTTCAGGTCGGATATGATCAATACCTTTCTGCTGATGGCAGCCTCGTTCAGAGATGAATCTTTAAGCGGGAATTTTGAACCAGCAGGGATCATTATATCCCTGTCAGAATCAACCAGCTTGGTTACCACTTCGCCTGTTTCCTGGTCTATAAGTGCCAGGGATATCCGGTTAAAAGGTATTATTTTTCTTAACAGCATCGACAGTGTTTTGAATACTTTCTCGGTATCACGCCCCCTGTTCAACAGTGAGATAACATCATTGATCTGGGTAAGCTGTTCAATATAGTGGTCGCGTTGTTCTGCAAGGTGCTTACGGTCAAGGGCACGTTCAATAGCATGATCAAGTATTTTGAAGTCGATAATGGGCTTGTTCAAAAAATCATACGCACCGGTTTTCAGTGCCAGCAGTATGTCCTCGTTGGTTCCATATCCGCTGAGTACGATCTTGGGGATATCAGGGAACTGGTCGGACATTAATTTTAAAAGTTCACGGCCGTCAAGGTTAGGCATCTTCAGATCGGTGAGTACGAGGTCGTATGGTTCTTCTTTTAGCTGGTCGATGGCTGACATGCCGTCACTTGCGGTTGTAACATGGTATCCCTTCATATCAAGGTAACGGGATAGTATGCTGCGAATTGATTCCTCATCGTCAACAATGAGAATCCTGTCCTGTTTCACTGCAGGATTGGCGTTTGATGCTTCGGTATTGTGAGTATTATGGCTCATTATGATTTGGTATACATCAGTACGAATTATGTTCCAGTAATCCTTT
>Ga0102938_10003202_pt1 | contig 12266 bp, 7 predicted proteins | sample SalPonR2_B_D2_MG_FD_84516 | JGI IMG/M metagenome (GOLD analysis project Ga0102938, IMG submission 84516) | Salt pond soil microbial communities from South San Francisco under conditions of wetland restoration - Salt Pond MetaG R2_B_D2_MG | ecosystem: Environmental > Aquatic > Marine > Intertidal... | reverse complement strand
CGCATCGCACAGTATGAAATGGCTTACCGGATGCAAACTTCGGTCCCCGACTTGATGGACATGCAGTCCGAATCGGAGAGTACTCTCGAACTGTATGGTCCCGACGCTCGCAAACCTGGCACCTTCGCGGCGAATTGTATCTTGGCCCGACGCATGGCCGAACGGGGCGTTCCGTTTGTGCAACTTTTCCATCGCGGTTGGGACCAGCATGGGAACTTGCCGAAGGAGCTTCGCAAGAACTGTCAAAGTGTGGACCAACCGGCCGCTGCGCTGGTCAAGGATCTCAAACAACGGGGCATGCTGGACGACACGGTAGTGGTCTTTGGTGGTGAATTTGGACGCACGATCTACAGCCAAGGTAAACTGACCGCCGACAGTCACGGACGCGATCACCACGGACGTTGCTTTACGACTTGGATCGCTGGCGGTGGCTTTAAACGGGGTTTCGATTACGGCCTCACCGACGACTATAGCTACAACATCGTTGAGGATCCGGTCCACATCAACGATTTCAATGCCACTCTCCTGCATACACTCGGGATCGACCACAAACGATTCACCGTCAAATATCAGGGGCTCGATTCCCGTTTGACCGGAGTGGAAGAAGCGCGAGTGGTCCACGAAGTTCTGGCGTAGGGTTTCGCAGCCGTCGCTTCGCGTTGGAAGCTACAAGGTCAGCCTGGAAGGCTGACCGTGGTTCTGCGATCGTCAACTTCTTGTGCGATCGTGAATTAGTTGTGCGATCGTGAAATGCGCGGCGCTAGCCCGGATTATTCACGTGAATGACTAGGGACGCCGCAACTGTCTTCCCGGATTGGACTTGCTTCAATGCCTTGTTTAGCAGGCTGCTTTTGGTAACCCGATCCGTGAGCGAGGGATTTATCGGTGTTCCCTCGCTTACGAGTTGGGTTATCAATAATCCGGGCTAGCGGGCTGTCGATTTAATTAGCCGTTTTGGCGTTAGCCACGGTTTCGTCAACAGAGAACCGGGGTTAACGCCCGACCGGCTAAGCTTTGCCCATCATTTTGGTTAAAATCAACACACCGCTAGCGAACTCGTTCGACGAAAGCACCGCGCCTAGCGGCGATTGGCGCATGCACGGATCAACCAACCAGCAGCCAGAACACCGGCAGTGGCTGCTACGGCAAGCACACCCCAGCTAGCCAAAGCGGAAAAATTTTCCCACTGCGGTTCGGTAGGGCTGGGGCGGTCATTTTGCGAACTGCCGTAGACTCCGATAATCCGCACTCCACTTGGCTGCGCTGGATTTTGTTCGGGTTCCAGCGGACGGGCTGCCGTCGTAATGGGCGCGGCTACACCAGGAGTATAAGCCGGCGGATCGCTCGCTGGAAACGATTCGCGTCCCGCTTCGTCGATCCAGTCGTCCAGCTTGTCTTCTGATTCCGATCTCTTTTGATTCATCAAATTGTTCTCGATGGGGGGGCGATGCTTTTCGATTCCCGTTTTCCATTGACTCGTTAGCCAAGGTCCTGCGAAGTCAAAACACCGATCAGATTTTTAGTCGTAGCGTTTTCAGCAATGGGTTTCAGTGTCTTGCTACATCGATGACTATTCACCTGCAGTTTTCATTCCAAATCACCGGTGGAAAACTTCGTGGCTCGCCGCCAAAGGCAGCCCCGGTGCATCTACTTGGCATGTCAGCGATCACCTTGGCGCATCGCACGCCATTGGCCGCCCAAAAGCAGGAAAGGACGCTAAGGAAGCCCCGCGTCATCGGGCTTTCGTGCGACCTGCTAGCGGCTCGTCGGTTCCCCTTTCATTGGCATCGTGTTGGAGAGATCGCGTTTTCGGCTTGGCGTTTGCGGCTTCCTTGCGCCTTCGTGTTTTCTTGCAGCCAACCGTTTCCAGCTAAAAACCGCAGTTAGGATGTCGATCAACGTACGAGGTACTTATCAAGCCAGTAAACGATTGGTGCGCCGCGTGGCGCATGTGATCGCGCGCCCGGTGAAAAAGGATCGGGGCAGTGGAGGCGTGCTGATTCAGCCCTATCGAGGGTACGGATCGACGAATGAGTTTTTCCTGATGGGCCGAGTATTCCGCCAGCCCAGACTGGGGTTTCGCTGGCGTGCTTCTTTTCCTCGCCGCGACCTGTTGGATGTGGTTCGGCGCGTGTTCCGACGAGGCATACGTAACGGCGTGTTGGTGGCACAGTTTGGACAAGGTTCGGCGACCGACAACGCGACCACTCGGGTTCAGACCGACCGAGACGGTTACTTTCAGGTGCGTCTACGGCCGCTCAGGCAACCGGATCCGAGCAAGCAATGGCATGCGGTCGATTTGGAGTTAGTCGAGCCCATAAAATTTGCCAATAACCTGGGAGCCAAAGTGCAAGGCCAGGTCTTCGTTCCGCCTGCCGAAGCCCGCCGCGTGATTATCAGCGACATCGATGACACGGTGATGTTTACGGGAGTCGTCAACAAGCTGAAGATGATGTGGCGTCTGTTTGTGCTGGGGCCCAAGAGTCGTGTTGCGTTTCCCGGCGTCGCCGCGCTGTATCGTGCCTTGCACCGAGGTCCTTCGCAGACGCAGCTTAATCCGATGCTCTATGTCTCGCGCGGCCCGTGGAGTATCTACGAAATCCTGCAGGAGTTTTTTCGGCTGCATCAGATTCCCGTCGGACCGATACTGTTTCTGCGAGAGTGGGGCATGTCGATTCAGCGTCCTCTGCCGCCACGTGCGGAAGATCACAAGCTGGATTTGATTCGCGATATGTTGAATCTCTATCGAGACCTGCCTTTTGTGCTGATCGGCGACAGTGGCCAGCACGATCCGGAGATTTACGCACAGGTGGTCCACGAACATCCCGGTCGGGTGGAGGCGGTTTATATCCGGAACGTCAGCCACTCAGCCGAGCGAGTGCGTGCGATCGAGGAATTGGCGAAACAGGTGGTGTCGGCTGGTAGCACTTTGATGCTTGCCGGCGATAGTTTTGCCATGGCACGACATGCCGCCGAGCACGGTTTGATCTCGTCGTCTTGCCTGGCTGAGGTTCTCAGCGAACAGCAGGAAGCACAGGAAGATACACCGGAGCCAAGGGCACGAGAGCTCGAGCAATCTTCCGAGCGGTTAGGCGAAAAAGTTGTCGAGCAAGACATGCTGCGAGATGCGCTCGAAACCAAGCACCCCGGCGACGTGCCGCCCAATGTGACCATTGAGTCCAAGGAAGATCACTGACCGTCCGCCACCGCGAACCGGTAAGCAGGAGTGATCCAGTCCATTAAGCAGGTTAGTAGGAATGATTCCGCGGAACTCTGTTTAGCCGTTTTGGCGATAGCTACGGTTAAATCCAGGAACCGCGGCTATCGCCAAGGCGGCTCATTTAACCGGATGACTCCTGCCTGCCTGCTTAGCCGCTTGGCTTTATGCGCCGCGTCGCCCGAGCACGGCCAATTCTCCCGTGCTGTCGGCGAATTGATCGCTATCCGCACCGACGCAGTTCAGCATCGTGACGTAAAGATTGGACAGCGGAACATCGGCGGAGAACTTCAGGTAGCGCCCGTGTTGCAAACCGAGTTGACTGCCACCGGCCAGCAGCAGCGGGTAATTGGTATTGTTATGCGTGTTGCTGTTACTGCTGCCATACAGGACGACTGAATTGTCGAGCACCGAACCATTTTCTTCCTCAGCCGAGGCGAGCCGTTCTAGAAAGTACGCGAATTGCTCAGCCATGAACCGGTCCCACTGACCTAGTTTTTCCGCCCCCTCGGGTTTGTTCCAGCCATGAGCCAGCCCATGTAGGGATTCCTTAAAACCTTCCAACTGTGGGAACTTCCCGGCTTTGGAGGAAGCGTCCGCCATGTTGGTGATCTGGTAAGTCGCCACGCGTGTGGAATCGGTACGGAACGCCAAGTAGATCAAGTCGTACATGGTGCGCACGAATGCCAGCGGGGCTTGGTCGTCCGAACGCAGATTCAGCATCTCGCGTTCTTCATCACGAAGTTCCGGACGAGGAATTTCCAGCCAACGCTGTGACCGCTCGACACCCTGTTCGATTTGGCGAACCGAAGAAAGGTATTCGTCAAATTTTTCACGATCCTGCTTTCCCAACTTCCGCTGCAGCGAGTGCGAATCTTCCAGCACGCGATCGAGCATCGACGATGCACTCTGCAAGCGTCTTCGTTGGGCAATCGAATCGGCATCTCCAACGCCAAAGAAGCGATCGAAAATTTGCTGAGGTTGATTCAGGGCCGGAATCGGTCGACCTCGGTCGCTGTACGACAGTGTGCTCGATCGCGTGGGTTCGCCCACCCCGCCGTCGGTCGACAGCACCATCGATGCGAATCGGGTCTGGTCGTGTGAAGCCTGCGCGGCGACTTGGTCGAGGGAGACGGTATTTTGCAAGAACTCGTTGTTCAGCAGCGCCCCGGTCAGAAAGGTGTCTCCCGTATCGTGGCCGCCCATTTTGCGACCGTTGGGATGCGACAAACCACCCAGCACGGTCAAGCTTTCTCGAAAGTTCTCGAGCGGTTTGAGGCTTTCGTTGAACTGAAAGTCACGGCCTTCGCCCTCCGGAAACCAGCGCCATTTCGCCTGATCGCCATCCTCCTTGGGCAGGCTGACACCGAACCCAAAGTACATCGCAGCCAAGCGGCGCGGTTGCTCGCGTTGCGGTTGGGGTGCCGGTCCGGCCATGCACTCCAGCCACGGTAGCCCCAACGAGACGCCGGTTCCCATCAAAAACGCGCGTCGATCAAGGTGCCAAGATTTCGCAGCCATGGTGTTTCTCCTGGGGGCCTAACGTTATTTCGTTTGGAAAGTTGGGGAGGCAACAATATTTTGAATCAATCGACGCAAACGGTAGTCATCCTGCATGAATTGATCCGTCAAGCGGTCGATGTCTGGGCGGTCACTCAGTTCCAAACGCCTGCCTAACGCGTAGGTCAGCAACCTCGATACCAGCGAACGGGCAAAGGCATCGCTTCGGTTCGCTATTAAATACTTCTTCAGGCCATCGACGCCATCGATCTGACTGTCATCGGCCAACACGACGGTGGAGTCGACCGGTTGGGCTTCGTTTGACTTTCCTTTGGCAGGCCGGAACGCATCTCGCCACAAGCCAACCGCATCAAAGTTTTCCAACGCCAATCCCCAAGGATCGAGATCACGATGGCAACTGGCGCAAGCCTTGGATTCGCGATGCATCTCTAACTGTTCACGCACCGATAACTTTAGGAACTTGGGGTCGGCTTCCTCCAAGGATGGGACATCGGGCGGTGGCGGAGCCGGCGGATCGTCTAGCAGGCGATCACGAATCCAAACGGCCCGTCGGATCGGATGGGATTCCGCACCGGTCGAATGACTCAACAGCACACTCGCTTGACCCAACAGCCCGCCCCGGTGCAGTTCCGGTGGCAGTGGCACCGCTCGAAACCGTCGACCATAGATGCCTGGGACGCCGTAGTGTTCGGCGAGCGGTTGGTTCAGCATCGTAAATTCGGAATCGAGCAGATTCAGGGCGCTTTGATCTTCAGCGATCAGGTGCTCGAAAAACTGCTCGGTCTCGCGCCGCATTTCTGCTTTTAATGACTCGTCGACTTGCGGGTAGGCGTTACGGTCGACCGCGACGCGATCAAGCCGGTCGAGCCACAGCCATTGGTTGACGAATGGCTCGATAAACCGATCAGCACGCGGGTCATCGAGCAATCGTTCGACCTGCTTCGCCAACAACTCGGGCTGACGCAAACGGCCAGCGTCGGCGGCTTCGCGTAATGGCGAGTCGGGCATCGAGCCATGCAAAAAATAGGAGAGCCGTGAAGCCAATTCCCAATCGTTCAGCGGTCGTTTCTGATCGCCTGCCGGTTCGAGCAGATAAAGGAATTCCGGCCGAATCAAGACCATCGCCAATGATTCGCGAATTGACTCTTCAAACGTGGGAAACTGATCGCGAATCGAAACAAAGAACTCGACCACCCGATCGACCTCGTCTGCTTTTACCGGACGACGATAGGCACGTCGCATGAACCGGGTCAGCACCTCCGTCACGTAAGCCAATTCGTCGGTTTCTTGTAGCTCGGATTCGAACAGAATGCGTCGGTGGATCGCCGGAGGCCACTGTTCGTAAACCGGCCCTTTGAACTGCACCGACTTGATCGTGATCGTTGGCAGATGGGGCTCGTCGGGATAAACCTTGTTTTTGCCTTTGCCTTTTTCGGCTTTGGGGCGTGGGGAACCATCGTCATAAAGATTGCGGGCTCGAATCACCAACCCCGGATACTTGCCCTGCCCGCGGACTGGCAGTGGATGGTTCTCGATCCGTCCGCGAAATTCAAGCGTCTGCTCTTCCGCCGAATCGATTTCCACAACGTCGACCGTTCGAAATAAGATTTTGGTATCGGGGCGATAGCCGACGGACAATTCCAGCAGGGGAAAGCCGGTCTTGGGCTTCAGCTCGGCTTCCAAGTCAACGCGTATTTCGAACGCTCCCTGTTCGGGATAGTCCTTCACCATCGTTGCCAAAAACGCCTGCTGGCGCCCCAAGCGATTGGCTCGCTGAACGTTTCCCAACCAACCCCGCACATTGCTTTCGGTAAAGGTGGATTCGAAGACGGGCGGCGGGGGGCCACTGACGATGACTCGCTCGAGTGCGCGGCGGGCCGTGGCCAAGTACACCTCCAACTGCAAGGCCGACATTTGCAGGGACTGGGCATTGTTCAAGAAGCCCTCCGCAGAGACCGCATCGGGTGGCAGATCGCGCGTGTAATCCATCTTCAGTCCCAGCAGATCGGTCATCGTCTGCTGGTATTCCGACCGGTTCAGCCGTCGCGGTACGGTGCGGCCTCCGGTGGACCGTTGAGCATCGACTGCATGTTCGATGGCGAAAGAAATCCACTGCGTCATTGCCTGGTGCTGATCCGCGGAGAGGGTCGGTTCGCCTTCGGGAGGCATTTCGCCGGAGTTCAACGCGTTGAGCACTTCCTGCCATTGCTCCGCGGCAGCTCGATCTTCGCTCAAGTTGGGAGACAGGTTATCCAGTCGCACGCCCGCCTGCTGTTCTTCTGGGCCATGGCAGCCGGAGCAATGCGTCTGAAGCAGCGGGGCCACCACCTGTTCGAATTCGGGCACCTGTTCGAATTCGGGCGACGCGGCGGAGGCACTCTTGCCGGTGTCAGCATTGCAGACCAGCAGACACACAAGCGTGGCGCATGATGCGAATCGCATAGTCAAGATCAACATCCGAATCGACAGGCGGGAGCGGCATCGACCGACGGGAGCGGGCGACACCGCGGAAATTCAGGAGAGGGAGGTAGCCAATGGCGGCAGCGGGTGGGAGCCACAACGTTGCCCAGCGTTTGGCGGGCGGCACGTTGTCATGATCAGGATACACGATTCGTCCGACTGCAACAAACGCTTTGCCGCGACCGCGCAGAGTCACTGGCAGCAGCCAGTGCGGAGCCGCTGTTGTTTGGCCAGTGTGCTTCATCGGGCGTGCCTAATCCTTGTCGGCCCGCAGCACCGAGACGAAGGCCTTTTGCGGAATGTTGACATTCCCGAACTGCTTCATCTTGGCTTTGCCCTTCTTTTGTTTCTCAAGCAGTTTTTTCTTTCGTGAGACATCGCCCCCGTACAGTTTGGCGGTCACGTCCTTGCGATAGGGTTGGATGGTTGCACGAGCGATGATGGAGCCACCGATGGCGCCTTGAATGGGAATCTTGAATTGATGGCGTGGAATCGCTTCGGCCAACTGTTCGCAATAATGCAGTGCCCGCGACCTTGCTTTGTCGCGGTGCACCAAATAGGACAGCGCATCAACTGGTTCTTTGTTGACCAAAATGTCGACTTTCACGACATCGGTCTTGCGATATTCGATCGGTTCATAATCAAAAGAACCGTAACCTCGCGTGATCATTTTCAGCTTGCCGTAGAAGTCGAACAGGACTTCGCCAAGCGGCATTTCGCTGCTCACCTCGACGCGGCCGGCAGACAAATAATTCATCGTCTGGCTCTCCGAACGATGTTCGCGACACAGCTCCATCACCGGGCCGACGAATTCCTCGGGTGTGAGGATGGAGGCTTTGATATACGGTTCCGTGGCCGATTCGATGTTAGTCGCGTCGGGCCAGTTGCTCGGATTGTCGACCTCAATCGTTGTGCCGTCGCTTAGCGACAGGTGGTACTTTACCGAAGGGGCGGAAATGACAAGCCCCAGATCGAACTCTCTTTGCAATCGTTCTTGGATCACGTCCAAGTGCAACAAGCCGAGGAAGCCGCAACGAAAGCCAAAGCCTAGTGCCGCCGAACTGTCTTTTTCGTAGGTTAGTGCCGCGTCGTTGATCGACAGTTTTTCGAGCGCCTTGGTCAGGTCTTGGTATTCATCGGTGCTCATCGGATAGACCGAGGAGAAGACCACCTGCTTGGCTTTCTGGTAGCCGGGGATTGGGTCGGAGGCTTGGCGATCGAGCAGCGTTACGGTATCGCCAACTTCGATATCTTGAACGCTCTTGACGCCAGCGACGACATATCCCACTTCTCCGGCAGTCAGCTCTTTTTGCGGAATCAGCTTGAACTGGTTGTATCCCAATTCGTCCACTTTGTAGTCACGTCCACCATGGATAAAGTGGATCGTATCTCCGCTTTTCATAGTGCCTTCCATAACTCGGCACTGCAGAATGACACCGCGATATTTATCGAAGTGGGCGTCAAAGACGAGCGCCTTGAGCGGTGCCGTGGGGTCACCTTTGGGAGCCGGAAGGTTGGCGACGATTCCCGCCAAGACGTTCTCAATACCTTCGCCCGTTTTCGCCGACACGGGAATCGCGGCAAACGGATCGAGCCCCAGATCGGAGTCGATTTCCTCACGCACTCGATCGACATCGGCGGCCGGCAGGTCGATCTTGTTGATCACCGGCAGCAGTTCCAGGTCGTACTCCAAAGCAAGATAAAGGTTGGCCACCGTTTGCGCTTCAACCCCCTGGGAAGCGTCCACGACCATCAGCGCCCCTTCGCAAGCCATCAGCGAGCGTCGGACTTCGTGGGAAAAGTCGACGTGCCCCGGCGTATCGATCAAGTTTAGTTGATACGCCTCGCCGTCCGGTGCGGTGTAGGCGAGTGTGATCGTGTTGCTCTTGATAGTGATCCCCCGTTCACGTTCGATATCCATGGAATCGAGCATCTGATCGTGGAACTCGCGCTGCGTCACGCCACCGCAGGCCTGAATCAAGCGATCCGCCAAAGTCGACTTGCCATGATCGATGTGAGCGATGATGCAAAAGTTCCGAATGCGTTTCATGCGTTGGATTTTCTTGAAAAGGTGGCGGTTCGCCGCCAGTGAATCGAAAAATGACTGGGAAACACCAGCCAGCAAGGCTACAATAGATGAACCTTTTTGGCGAGTTGCCTGATTGTTATTGGTTGGCCCGCTGTCGTAGTGCCGCTGCCCGTCTTAGGTGGCCTAACTGAAATGCCTCGGCACGGAACACATGCAGCAGGGGATCCTCACCCGCCGAAGGGGACATCTGCACACGTCCTCGCCATGTGGCCTGCACTCTACATTCCGGATCGTTCGGACCCAATCGTTGATGCTGAGGACGCGAAGGCAATCGCACCGCACGGGTGTTCGATCAACGTGCGGAGCTTCTTTGCGGATCACACTGCTGCTAAAAAAGGCGACTCATACCGTTTCATTATTGTCGGTCGTGCCCTCTGAGCGTGACCACCTTATCGTATTCCGACCAGACACCGCGTGCTCAAACGATGCCTGAAACTTACCGAAACTGTCGCGCACGAAACGCAGGCTCCTGCGCTGACGATCCGCGTCGCTGGCGATCACATTGGCAGTACAGCCTTTTTGCTGGGAGGATTTTCGTGGCCGCGACGCTCGCGTGTGGCCTCGTCGGTGGGGGGGTACAGTCGCCTTTGTTGGCCGCTGATTCGGCGACCGCCAAGGTTGATTTCAATTCGCAAATTCGCTCGATCTTGTCGGACAATTGTTTCGCGTGTCATGGTCAAGACGAAGACGCGCGGGCTGCCGGGTTGCGTCTCGATATCCGTTCGGACGCAATTGACTTTGGCGCCATCGTGCCCGGCAATCCGTCGGACAGCATGCTGCTCGAACGGGTGTTGTCCGAGGATGCGGACATTCGGATGCCACCACCCGATACCGGAAAGCAACTTTCGAAAGACCAAATTGAACAGCTCCGTCGCTGGATTGCCGAGGACGCTCCGTATCAACAGCACTGGGCGTTCGGCAAAGTGGAACCGGTCGAGTTGCCGCAATTGAACTCCGAACTGCAGTCGTTGGTCAACAATCCGATCGACCTGTTCGTGATCCAACGTTTGCAAGAGGTCGGGCTTTCCCTCTCCGAGCAAGCGAATCGCGAAACGTTGATCCGTCGCCTCTACCAAGATTTGCTAGGCCTGCTTCCGCCGATCAAAGATATCGATGCTTTTGTGAATGACACCGAAGAGCATGCCTACGAACGCTTGGTCGACCGACTGCTTGAAAACCCGCATTACGGTGAACGATGGGGCCGGCATTGGCTCGACCAAGCTCGTTACGCCGACTCCAATGGATACAGCATCGATGGCGATCGCACGATGTGGCCCTACCGTGACTGGGTCATCAACGCTCTGAATCAAGACATGCCATTCGACCAGTTCACTGTGGAACAGTTGGCTGGCGATCTGTTGCCAAAACCGACTAAAGCCCAGCAGGTCGCAACGGCGTTTCATCGCAACACGATGATCAATCAGGAAGGGGGCGTGAAAGCCGACCAATATCGACACGAAGCGATCATCGATCGAGTCAATACGACTGGAGCGGTTTGGCTGGGACTGACCTTCGGTTGTGCTCAATGCCACACGCATAAGTACGACCCGATCACGCACGATGACTACTACCGTTTCTACGCATTCTTCAACGGAACTTCGGATGCCAACAACGTCGGCGCGACGGTCGAGGTCGGAGAAGGCGAAATGTTTGGCTGGAGCGATTCGCAGCGTCAATCATTGGACGAATTGAAGCGTCTGCAGGCCGAACTGAAGCAAGTCGAAGAGCGAGCCAAGGCGGTTGTCGCAGGTTTCGATCCGAAGCAATGGTCATGGGCGTCGCCGGCGCTTGCAAGTCACTTCACCGGTAGCAAAGCTCCACTGGAGCGATTGTCCGACGGATCGCTGATCGCCGGAGACGATGTGTCGGCGAACGATCATTACCTTGTCGAACTGACCGACATCGCCTCGCCGATTACGGCCGTTCGCTTGCGAGTCCTACCCGATTCGCGGCTGCCTTCAAATGGTCCGGGAAAGGCGGGCAACGGTAATTTCGTTTTGACCGATGTGTCATTGATCGTGGACGACAAACCGGTTCGGTTCGTGCAAGCTTGGGCAGATCACAGCCAAAGCGATTACGAAATCAGCAAAGCCATTGATGGTGACTCGCAGACGGGCTGGGCGATCAACGTTAACGGCAAACAACGTAAGCAAGGCAAGTCGATGAACGCGGAGCACGAGGCGATCTTCGTTCTCGAAGAACCGCTTTCAACGGCAGGAAAGCCGCTGACTTTGATGTTACGTCACGACCGCAACCCCGATTATCAAGTCGGCCGCTTTGCCGTCGACGTCAGCCACTCGCAACGTCCGTCTCCCGCGGAAGCTACCGATTGGGTTGCCAAACGGCAGCAACTGCGTCAGCGCGTTACCGAACTCGAATCGCAACTGCCAAATCGAGGTAACACGGTTCGCCAAATGATCATGGCGGAAAAAAGTTCGACGCCTGATACGTTCCGACTCGTTCGCGGTGACTTCCTCAGCCCCGCACATGACGAGGGCCCATTGTCACCGGCGATCCCTCAAGCATTGACTGACAAAAACGCGGTCCCAAAATTCCAAAGCCGTTTGGACTTGGCTCGGTGGCTGGTCTCTGAAGAGAACCCGCTGACCGCGCGGGTCTTCGTGAATCGGGTCTGGGGAAGGTATTTTGGGAACGGCTTGGTCCAAACCGAAAATGACTTCGGATTTCAAGGCACCCCGCCCACTCATCCGCTGCTGCTCGATTGGTTGGCTGATGATTTTATGCAAAACGGTTGGTCGATGCGTTCCTTGCATCGACGCATCGTGCTGTCGGCGACCTATCGTCAACGCAGTCACGCGACGGCGGAGAAATTAGCGATCGATCCAGGTAACCGCTATCTGTCGCGGCAATCTCGATTCCGCGTCGAAGGAGAAATCGTCCGTGACTTGGCGCTTTCGGCAAGCGGAAAGCTGACGCCGAAATTGGGCGGGCCGAACGTCTATCCGCCGCAACCGGCTG
>Ga0102938_10003199_pt1 | contig 12270 bp, 10 predicted proteins | sample SalPonR2_B_D2_MG_FD_84516 | JGI IMG/M metagenome (GOLD analysis project Ga0102938, IMG submission 84516) | Salt pond soil microbial communities from South San Francisco under conditions of wetland restoration - Salt Pond MetaG R2_B_D2_MG | ecosystem: Environmental > Aquatic > Marine >... | reverse complement strand
AGTGTTGGGGGACGGCATGCCCACCTGATGCTTTTTTTCATTGAGAAAAATTTCCAAAGCCGTGACCAGCGGCTGAAAGTCATGAAATCTGCGTCATGGATTAAGACCAGTGAACGCATGGTAGACGCGATATCGAAAAAGGATACGCGTTCAGCCGCGGCAAAGCATATACAGTCATTGAAACATTTTTTCAGTGTGGGATACCAGGAGGGGATTCGCCGTGAACTGGGTATTCTTCCGGATACAGAAGAAGTGACCCACGACAGGGCGCTGATGGTATTTCATTACGGTAAGGAATACAATCACTATTCTGTTGCGGCTGGTGCCCTGCTCAATCTTTTAAAGGCCTATGACCTCGATGAGGATATATCGGTGCTGCCGGAAAGGCTTGTAGCTGCCCTCCTGCCCTATGCCTTCAGTGAATGCGTGAATGAAGCCTCGGAGAAATTTGGAATTGACAGGAAGATGATCTACGCTGTCATAAAGGCGGAGTCAATGTATAACCCGCAGGCAGTTTCACCGGCGGGAGCAGTGGGGCTTATGCAGCTTATGCCCCCCACAGCCAGGGACATTGCCAGTCAGCTGAAGATGAAATCTTATACTCTCAAGGATCCATGTACCTCTATACGTATGGGTACCCATTACCTGAAATGGTTGAAGGGGTATTTCAACGGTGATTTCGAGGAGATGGTGGCGGGGTATAATGCCGGCGCGGGAAATGTGAACAAGTGGAAATCGAATCGTACCTATGCCGACGATGACTATTTTATTGCACTGCTGCCTTTTGATGAAACGAGGGGATATATTCTTCGTACCAAGAAATTCTTTCTGCAGTATGACATACTGTTAAATGCCAGGCGGTGAAGGTAATTTTTATTGCCTGAAAAAAAATATACCGGGTATACTGTAGTGTACTATGAAAAAATGGGGGAGTATGATGAACCTGAAATATTATGTGGTGGCGATGTCCTGCATCCTGATGATCACCACCGGTGTGTACGCCAAACCTATTGGAAAAGTTGTGCAGCTGGTAGGAAATGTTGATATTACCTCCATGAAAACAGGGAAACGAAGTGTTCCCGATTTGAATACGGTGATATACAACGATGATAAAATACGCACAGGCAAGCAGTCTTTTGTGACCGTACTTCTGAATGATGGAACAAAACTCTTTATTAAAGAAGTTTCAGTGGTTAACGTGGCTGGATTAAAACTGAAGGATACAGACCCCCCCACAAAGGTTCGCATGTTAACGGGTAAACTCAGGTTGATCGTGAAAAAAACCTTTAAGAGAGGCTCACTGGTTCTTAAAACCCCTACAGCTGTTGCCGGCGTGCGGGGAACGGATTTCGGTGTAATAACCACACGAAATGAGACACGGGTGGCAGTATTTGAAGGAGAAGTGGAAGTAGCCAACGTGAAGGAAAATATACTCAAATCATACGTACTGAAAGATCGTGAAGAGGTGGTTGTGGAAAAAAACAGCGCACCAACCTCTCCACGTATTGTTCCATCAAAAGTCCTGTCTTCGTGGTTCGACTATTATGTTATCGATGATCGCAGGAACAAGATCATCCGTAGAGACCGGGAGGATAGTCTGTTTGACAGGTTATTACGTAAAAAGGATTACTGATGTACTTCGCTGCCTGGTTGTTATTATTATAACGGGGTTTGTGTGCATACAGTGTTCAAATTCCGTGATAAAAAGAAGTGACAGGGAAGAAGTAGAAAAATTAATACGGCAGATGAACAGTACAAGCTGGGTGACCAGGGAGCAGGCTGCAGGCAGGCTTGGTAACTATACATCCAGAGAGTCAACACGGGCCCTCATCAAGGCCCTTGATGACCGGCATGATGCGGTCATCATTCATGCCTTACAGTCCCTTACGTTGCGAAAATCAGAAAAAGCCCATGATAAAATCAGGGAACTGGCAAAGAATCACCGCAATGAAAATGTTCGTTGGTATGCAATCAAGGCCCTGACCCCCTACAGGGACGCGCTGGATGCTACCATTTACATTGAAGGCCTTGAGAGTGATGACTGGTTGATTCGTGAAGGGTCTATCGTTGGATTGCTGGCGATAGAAGATTACGGTACAAGGTATGTATGCCTTCCCGCCATAGTAGATACGTTGAATGATTCAAGCATGAGTGTACAGATAGCAGCTATAAAGAACCTGAGCATCATTGATGACCGTATCTATACTGTCCTGGTTGAAAAACTTGATAAGGAAGCCGGGACAAGGCCCACTTTACTGGCAGTGGTTCTGGAAGCCTTGATGTCATACCGGCTTGATGAGAAGACCCGGGAGAGGGTGGTTGAACTGCTGGGCCATCGGAACCGCAGGGTGCGGGTGATGGCCCTGAGAGTGCTAAAAAAGAACCAGGATCTGCAGGACGCCAGGGAGTTTTAGTTCTTCTTTTCTTTTTCTATATAAACCTTGTTCTGCATGTCAACCTTATCTTTCTCATAGGTATCAGGAATTTCTATCTTCAGAATATCATACACTTTGAAGCAGTTTTCCTTGGCCCGGCGAAAGTAGAAAATAGCTTCGATGGGCTTTGAACGTTCGAGAAAATCATTTGCCATCTGTATGGCATAGCTGGCATTGCTGATAAGAGCTTCCACGGTTGCATTGGGCTTCTGTTCTTCAATTGAAGATTTCAGCTGATGCTTGACACCCACCTTAATCATGTCAATATGAAGCTTTTCGGATGTCTCCTTGTACTGTTTTGCCAGTTCTGTGGCCACATTGTGAATGTTTTTCTCGTTCTGGGTAAACAGGTTGGCCGATTTTATATATTCTTTCCTGTAATACAACGCGCTTGCCCTGGCATAATCATTTACCAGCTCTTCAAACTGTGACTCACCTTTGCCATAGTTAAATATTGCGGTTCTGAGAAGCTTAATATTTTTAAAGTTTTCATAACTGAGCCTGTTGATAACTGCTTCAGTATCGTAGAGGGTGTTAAACTGCTTCTCGGGGGTTTCTTCTTCGGTGGCTTCCTGTGCGGGTAATGCCACATTGAATAATATAACAGCCAGTATCAGTGCCGTGAGTTGAAATCCTTTTCTCATTGTGTTATTCTCCTTGCTTTTGAGAGTATGGTCATAATCACTATTATAGATGGTAATTATAAGTATTGTAAGTGTACGATAGTAAGGTGTAAAGTCAAGAAAAATGTAGCCGGAGTACATATGAAGAAAAGAGTAACAATTGGAGTAATTGGAACAGGCCACCTGGCCGGGGCTGTTATCGAGGGTATGATGGCAGCAGGAGATGAATTCAGTGTGATAATGTCACCAAGAAGCAGGGAGCGATCTACAGATCTGGATGCACGGTATCCCCGCTGCAGGCGCGGGCGGTCAAACCAGGAGGTGCTTGAGGTCTGTGATGTGGCAATACTTGCGGTTCCACCCGGGAATTATCGTGAACTGGCAAAAGAGGTAAACTGGCCCCGATCACTTCCCATGCTTTCATTCCTGGTTGGGGTGGACACCGCCAGCCTGCGAGAGGCATTCAAGTGTCAGCGTATCTTCAGGGTGCTGCCCTTTCCCTCGGCGTCACTTGGAGAAAGTCCTACCATGCTGTTTCCGGATGAAGAACCCGCACGAACCATATGCAAGACCATTGGGGAAGTGATCCCTGTTAAGAGTGAAGAAGAATTTGAAAAGTATACAGGGGTTACCCCCCTTGCCGGGTTTACGTATTATCTCATGGAATCCATTCAACGGTGGTGTGGTGAGGATATTCCCGTAGAATATCCGGCGAAAATTATACGAAGCACCCTTTCATTGTTCCTGGAACAGGTTGAACAGGGTAAGAAAGTAAGCACAGATCAGTTTGCCACACCCGGGGGTCTGACAGAACATGCCTTCAGGGTCCTTGACAGGGCTGGATTTGCAGATATAACAGGCAAATACCTTGATGCAGTGAAAGAGCGCCTCGATTCAATCGGCACTGAAAGGGACGACAAATAAACCAGAGGTACCCATACAGTTTGAATGTATGAGTACCAGTTAAAGATACGTATTATTTGTGGACGGGGAAGCCGAACCGGCTACCGTATTTAGATGCCTCATCCACCCCCCGCTGAGGGAGCACAATTTCCCCCTCTATCTGAACCGGCTGAGGCAAAGAGTGAAAACACTTTTTCCGTTACTTCACTACCACATCCCGGGCATTTCCCACTTGAAAAATCACCCATCTTCCTCAGTTCACTGAACAAATGACCACACTGGGTACACTTGAATTCGTATACAGGCATTACAATTACCCCGTTGTATTATTCATATGTAGTATATACATTTTTCTTTGCAATGTTAATAATTTAGAATATACTAAACAATACCGATTCTGTCAATTTTTTTTAAAAAAACAAATTATCTATTTCTTCGCGTCTTCCCTGTCTTCGCGCCTTTGCGGTAATCCTTACACACTCTTTCTCTGTATCTCTGCCCCTCTGTGGTAGTTCTAAAAATTCATTAAGAAAAGGAGACTTGACAGCACTGATATATGGTGCTTATATACACCATCAAACAGGAAGGTCAAATGAATATATTACTGACAAATGATGATGGAATTGACGCTGCGGGTATTACCGCTCTTTACAGGATTTTATCTGAGAAACATTCAGTGTTTATGGTAGCTCCAATGGATGAGAAAAGCGCATGTTCAAACGCGATTACCATAAAAAGGGAAATTCCAGTGAAAAAGAAAGGGGATGGTGTGTATGCCGTGGACGGATATACCGCCGATTGTGTGAACATAGGGTTGAACGGTGAATTGATACCGGGAATAGACCTGGTCATATCCGGTATCAATCATGGCCCAAACCTGGGAGAAGATGTGTACTTTTCAGGAACGGTTGCCGGAGCCAGGAGTGCATATATTTTCGGGGTGAGCGGTATAGCCATATCAGTTGATTCACTGGGATCGTCTGATTATTTTGAAGATGCAGCGGGCTTTCTCATGGACTTTATAGGCGATTTCCCATTGTTTTCCCATGAACGCCCATTGCTTTTAAACATTAACTATCCTGATATTCCTGCTGATGAAATCGCCGGTGTGCAGTACACAACCCTTGGAAGAAGGGAATACCGTGATTCGTATCGTCGAGATGGAAACGAGGAAGGTGATTTCAGCATGGTGATGGACGGCATCATTAATTCCCATGAAATTCAGGGAAGTGACGTGACAGAATTAAGAAATGGATATATATCCATAACACCCTTATCCCTTGACAGCACAGATTATGCATATCTTGAACATATTCCACACAGGGCAAAACAATGGCTGAAATAAGCTTGAATCAGAAGATACGCACATTTCTCAACCAGGCTCTTGGATTGCTTGACCGGAAAAAATACGGGCATGCCCTTGAAAAACTTCTTAAGGCAGAGGAACTTGACAGGGAAAATCCGGAAATACTGTATAATCTCGGGGTCACCTTTTCACGGATGGAAGACTACGGCAGGGCAGTGGATTATCTCAGGAAGGTTAAGGCATTGCCCACGGCATTTGTAGATATACTGACGGTCAACCGGTTGCTGGCATATTCCCTCATTATGCGGAAATCGCATGAAGAGGCACATGAAGTAATCGATGAATCATTGAAATTGTCAGCAGCTGATACCACATTACTGAATATGAAGGGATACCTTCTTGAACAGGAAGGAAAATTATCCGAAGCGTCTGATGTATTTGAAGCCATTATTGAAATAGACAGCGAAAATAGCAACGCATGCAATTCACTGGCGTATGTGCTTGCAAGAATGGAAAAAGGGGATCATTCAAAGGCCCTGAAATACGCGAAAAAAGCTTTTGACGTGAACCCTGACAATCCAGCCTACTGCGATACCCTGGGTTACGTGTACATGGTGAAAGGACAGCCTGATTTTGCGAAAAAATTCATGAAAAAAGCCCTTTCCCTGATGCCTGATTCAATAGAGATCAGGCAGCACATCAATGAACTCCTGCAACTGGATAAATAAATTTTCTTCTTCGCGCCTTCCCAATCTTTGCGCCTTTGCGTTGATCTTTTAACATACTTTCTCTGTACCTCTGCGCCTCTGTGGTGGTCCTTTCAAATATTTCCCGGAAAACCAAAAAGCATAAAAAAATAAATTTTTTTATTAATATTATTAAAAAAAGCCGAAAATATATATAGAAACTATTCTACACAGGAGGTGTAGAAATGAGAGTAATGGAATACAATTTACACGTAACACAACATATCAACAGGCAGAATACCGTCAATGCTACTGCTGACCTCTCCAGCCAGGTAAAAAGAATGGAATCTTTCAATTATGAAAATGTACTTATGGATCTCGATGAAATGAAGAGTTTCCTTTACCTGATAGTTGGCGCAAGGGGGCTGACAACTATTGATTCAGCCGGTCAGAGCGGCCGTAATATTAACGCCAGGGCATAATCTTTGCCGAAAGATTTGAACATACCGAATAAAAACGCCTACTACAGGCTACATATATTATATAGCTGATATGTTGCATTATAACATAAAGAAATATTTAAAAAGTTGTTGACTATCCCCACATTTACTTTAATGTTAATATATCTATAAAAATATTCTTTACTGTTTGGTGCCCTGTTGACACTTCGCGATTGAATAATCTTACAGGACTGCAGAATATTACGTTTATTGAAAAATATTTTGTATATAATAAATTTATTTTGTATATCTACAGCAACATGGTATTCTTAAGTATAATAGACAAATAATCGATAAGTTAATAAGCATCGGATATTTATTTATAATACGGGTAAATGTATGAGTAAAGAGATACAGGACAGGGCAGACAAGATGATGCGGGAACTGAAAGAATCCCTGGACCCCATCAGTAAAGAAATTAAGCGTATTAAATGTTCGAATTATAAATAGCACGGTAATAATGATACCCATTATTAGAAAAAGGAGTGTTACCTAATGCCAGCCAAGGGACAAAAGAGAAAACAGCAGATCATTGACACTGCGAAAGTGATGTTTATTGACAGGGGTTTCCAGAGTACCCATATAGGTCAGGTCTGTGAAGAACTGAATATTGCAAGGGGAACAGTATACCAGTATTTTGGGAATAAGAGGGAGATACTATACGCTATACTGGAATCAATTGAAGAAAAGATTGATGATATACTTGATCCTGATGATTTGAAAGATTTTCTAAAAACAAATCCCTCTCAGAAAGAACTGGTCAAGTTCAATACCGAGCGTGTTGGTGAATGTATCAGGGTGATCATCAGTGAGCCTATAGTTATTAAACTGATTTTCAAGGATATCGTTGGAATCGACGAAGAAGTAACAGACCGGGTGCAGAAATTCCTTGATTACATAGTACAGGTTGTTCAGAGAGACATTGATGAAATCAAGAAAAAAGGTATATACAGGAAAGGACTTAATCCCGAGGTTACTGCAATCATGCTGATCGGTGCGGTTATGTTCATGGTATACCAGTTTGACAGGCTTGATAAGGATATTATGGATAAAGAAATCATTAATGCTGTTGTGAGTAATTACCTGGCTGGTGTGTCCAAATAACTGGATTTACAAAAAAGGAAATATTAATAACCCGGATATATTCCGGGTTTTTTTATTGAAAATAAATGACATTAATGAGCTTTCTTCATTTATGATATAAAAAAGGGTACATGAGTGGAAATGAAAAAAAGAAATCGTATTATAATTCGTTTGCTGGTGGTTACCGTTTCAGCCTTCCTGCTGTTCCTTACTTCAATGGGAGAAAGAGTAGAGGCAGAGGAGAAATGTCCGGGTACTATAATTAGTAATGTGCTGAGTAGTGATGAAAAAATTCATGAAAATGCCCTGGATATTATTGCTCGCACCCAGCCAGGGGGATGTATTAAAAAACTTGTGAAAGTAGTGATATCAGGAAAACAGAACGATGTTAAAATTCGTGCCATTCGGGGATTGCGACAATATAACAATAAAAGGATGATTAAGATATGGACATCATTGCTTGATAGTAGCGAATCATTCATCATAAAGAAGCAGGTTATCCAGTCTCTTGCGAGCATGAGGAACCGCAGTGTGGTACCTGAGCTTATACCGCTTTTGCGTTCACCTTTTTATACCGTAAGGGAAAGTGCAGCATCAGCACTCAGTAACTATGGTGATGACAGGGTTTTCCCTTTTATTATTACCATGGCAAAGGATGATAACCCGGTATACAGGATGTACGCGGTTGAAGCCATGATGCATATTTACGATAGTCGACTGTACTACATGCTCATGTCTCTTTTAGATGATCAGAACAAATCAATTCGATATTCAGTACTTGAATGTATACAGGAGAATTCAATCGACAAGGGGCTGCCCTATGTGCGTAAGGCCGCCATGAATGATGATAATCATGAGGTACGGGTGCGGGCCATGAACCTGCTTTCAGACTTCAATGATAGCCGCTCTTACAGTATCTTCGTGAGAAATCTTTCAGATGAACATGAACAGGTGCGTGATGCGGCGGTTATGGCACTTAACCGGCTGGGGTATAGAAAATCAGCATGGCCTCTTTCCCGTCAGCTCATTGAAGAAACAGAACATCATGTGAAGTTGCGTATTATTCAAACCCTTGCGGCTATCAGGGAAATGGGGGATGTGAGGGGATTACGCGGAATTATTGAAGATGATCCAAGCGTGGTTCTTCGAATTGAGGCTGCCTGTGCCATGGGAGCCATCGGTGAGAAAAAGGCCATACCTTTTCTTTTAAAGGCCCTGAAAGACGATGAATACAGGGTAAGGGCAGAGGCTGCCTGTGCCCTTGGTGTGTTCCAGGGAAGTGAGGTGGTGACCTCTCTATTACGCGTGATGGAAAAAGATAATAACCGCTACGTACGTTCAGCAGCGTTGTATTCAATTCAAAAAATTGGGGATTCAGGTGCATTACTTGGACTATACAGGATATACGGAACTGAAGAAGACCCTGTTATGAAAGCCCTTATAGATACTACTATAGAAGAGTTTATACGAAAAACTACCAGGGAGTATGGTATATTGCGGTAAGCGGGGGAACTAATGAAAATAGCAATTGGACAGATCAATCCCACAATAGGACAAGTTGGGGCAAATACTGATAAAATCATTGAATATATTGAAAGAGCTAAAGATAGTAATGCTGACCTGGTAGTATTCCCCGAGATGGCTATTATCGGCTATCCCCCGATGGATCTGCTTGAGCACAGAAAATTGATACATGACAACCTTGAAGGACTGCAGAAAATTGTGACTGCCAGCAAAGACATATATGTGATTTGCGGCTATGTAGATTTTGATGGGGATAATCCACCCATGTTGTATAACGCGGCGGCATTTATTCATGATGGGAAGATGATATCAAGGCATTACAAAACATTACTGCCCACCTATGATGTGTTCGACGAACAGCGATACTTTTCACCCGCTACAGAGCAGCATACTGTCATGGTACACGAAACAAGTATCGGTATTACGATTTGTGAAGATATATGGAATGATATGAGTGTGAGCGGTGACCGTTTCACTGAAAACAGGCGATATTCTGTTGATCCCGTACAGAATCTTTTAGATTCAGGTGTAGAATACATAGTGAACATATCTGCCTCTCCTTACGTGATGGGGAAAAATACCATGAAATGGTCGCGTATCTCGAAGCTGGCCGGGTTAAGCGGGGTACCGGTTGTGTATGTAAACCAGGTGGGTGGCAACGACAGCCTGGTGTTTGACGGCAACAGTTTCATGGTAAATGGAAAGGGTGATTTTACGGCCATGGCTTCAGGATTTGAAGAAGAATTGCTGGTTGTAGACCTGGAAAGTAAAAAACTTTTACCCTTTCCACTGGAAGGCGATATGGAGGATATACGCAAGGCCCTGGTTCTGGGAATGCGGGATTATATACGCAAATGCGGATTCTCCCAGGTTGTGATTGGGCTTTCAGGAGGGATCGATTCTGCACTGACCGCAACACTGGCAGCAGAAGCCCTTGGGCCGGAAAACGTAATGGGAATTACCATGCCTTCAAAATATTCTTCGAAGGGAAGTGTTGATCATTCATTCAAGCTTGGAAAAAATCTTGGCATTTCTGTTGAGTCGGTACCAATCAAAAAAATGTATGATCTTTTTCTTGAAGAACTGGCCCCGCTTATGAAGGGGCTTCCCATGGATATAACCGAAGAAAACCTGCAGGCACGTATCAGGAGTAATATAATCATGGCTGTCAGCAACAAGTTTGGCCGGCTGCCCCTGACAACAGGAAACAAATCAGAGCTTGCCATGGGATATTGTACTATATATGGTGATATGGCAGGTGGGCTTGCGGTACTTTCTGATCTTCCCAAAACGATGGTGTATTCACTTTCCAGGCACATCAATAGTGAAAGGGAAATTATCCCATGGGAGACTATAGAAAAAGCTCCCTCTGCCGAACTAAGGGAAAACCAGAAGGATGAAGACAGCCTGCCACCATATGATCTTCTAGACCAGGTGCTGGAATTGTACATAGAGCGTAAATATTCTGCCAGTGAAATTATAGAGGAAGGATTTCAGGAAGAAATGGTAAAAAGTATTCTGAAAACTGTTGATCGAAACGAATACAAGCGCAGACAGGCTCCGCCAGGGATTAAGGTGACATCAAAAGCATTCGGGATAGGCAGAAGGATACCCATCGCACAAAAGTATGAACAGTAATTTTGTTGATCTTTCCTGGTGTTGCAGGTATCTTTTTAAAAAGTGCTTGTATAAATTTCTGATACTCTGAAAATTGCCATTGAAAGATAACAGCGTTCTCCCACATGTCCCCGTTCCGTTACAGGAATACACCAGTATTTATTACGTGTGCAATTTATTAGATTAATATACATACACGGAGCGTGCGTGCTGACATAGGTTGTTCTTATGCCAGGGACGGGTGGGATTAGTATATATACTGTTTGAAAATTTACAATATTAAGAATATACAGGGGGTACACATGAACATTGATACAGCAGTTCTGGATGCGGCGAATGCGCAGAAGATCAATGATCTGAACAATCCACACGTGGAAGAGGTGGTAGAGAAGTATATCAACATGATGAAACCTGCCAGGGTGACGGTAATAACTGATAGCAGTGAAGACATCGAATATGTGCGTAACCTGGCAAAGAAGAATGGTGAAGAAACACCTCTTGCCGCAAAAGGGCATACGGTACATTTCGACGGCTACTCCGACCAGGCAAGGGACAAGGCCAACACCAAGGTGCTTGTGACGCCGGATATGAAGATGAGCAAGGTTATCAATACACTTGACCGTGAAGAAGGCATAAACGAGATATATGACATTATGGATGGCATAATGGAGGGGAAAGAGGTACTGGTGCGGTTTTTTTGCCTTGGACCACTGAACTCAAGGTTTTCGATTCCCGCCCTTCAGATAACAGACTCATCTTACGTTGCACACAGTGAAGACATCCTGTATCGTTCCGGGTATCAGCAGTTTAAAAATCTTAACGGTTCTGATGAATTCTTCTACCTGGTGCATTCAGCCGGCAAGCTGGATGAACGTGGCAACAGTATTGATATCAACAAAAGACGTATTTATATTGATGTAACCGGCAACAGGGTGTTCACCATGAATAATCAGTACGCGGGTAACAGCCTGGGGCTTAAAAAGCTTGCATTGCGTCTTGCAATCTACAAGGCGAATAATGAAGACTGGCTTACCGAGCATATGTTCGTAATGGGTGTACAGGCGGCAGGAAAGAACAGGAAGACCTATTTTACCGGTGCTTTCCCCAGCGCATGCGGAAAAACTTCAACAGCCATGATTCCCGGACAGACAATAATAGGTGATGATATCGCTTATCTAAGGGAAGGTAAAGACGGCTATGCATACGCGGTAAACATTGAGCAGGGAATATTTGGAATCATTGAGGATGTGAATCCCGATGATGATCCACTCATTTATGAAACACTGACTACGCCAAGGGAACTGATATTCTCCAATATACTGGTGAATGACGGGAAACCATACTGGCTTGGAATGGGACAGGAATTGCCTGACGAGGGGATTAACCATTACGGTGAATGGAAAAAGGGCATGAAAGATGAGAGTGGGAAGGAAGTTGGTCCCGCTCATAAAAATGCAAGGTATACGGTAAGAATTGAGGACCTGGAAAATGTTGACGAGAAACTGCATGATCCGGAAGGTGTGCCGGTACATGCCGTAATTTACGGCGGACGGGATTCGGATACCTCGGTGCCGGTGTACCAGAGTCTTGACT
>Ga0102938_10003194_pt1 | contig 12275 bp, 14 predicted proteins | sample SalPonR2_B_D2_MG_FD_84516 | JGI IMG/M metagenome (GOLD analysis project Ga0102938, IMG submission 84516) | Salt pond soil microbial communities from South San Francisco under conditions of wetland restoration - Salt Pond MetaG R2_B_D2_MG | ecosystem: Environmental > Aquatic > Marine >... | reverse complement strand
CTGACGTAACACCGACGTCAGATCACCTCTCACGAGGCCGCCGGGTTCCGACCCGGCGGCCTTTTCCGTTTTTCCGACCCGAATCCCGACTCACCGCAAACCATCCACGAAAGGCACCGACCATGACCCTCATGCACCACACCACCGATGTTTCGGCGATCACCGCCATCGATGCTCACTCCGACGAACAGGACGCCACCATGCACGATTCCTCCATCCACGATTTCTCCATCCACGACGCCGCGCTCGTCGAACGGTCGCCGGCGCTCGAGCCGCGAGAACCCGACAGTCCGAGACCGCCCGGCGACGTGGCGACGCGACGTCCCGTCGCCCGCTGCGCCGACGGCCACGGCACCCTCAGTGCGCTGTTCTTCTCCGACAACGTGATCGACATCGGTCGCGCGAAGGCGATGTGCGGCCGGTGCGCGCTGCAGGCCGACTGCCTCGCCGGTGCCCTCGAACGTGAGGAGCCCTGGGGCGTCTGGGGCGGCGAGTTGCTCTCCGGTGGGCGGATCATCGCCAACAAGCGTCCGTGTGGGCGCCCGCCCAAGCATCCGCGCCCCGAGATGGTGATCGACGAACTCGGCCCCGTCGAGACCGCCGTCGCAGTGGCCTGACGCCGCACGACCACGCCACCAGCCGTGTGCCACCAGCCGTGTGCCACCAGCCGTGTGCCACCGGCCACGGCCCAACATGCCCGCACCACGTTTGTGTGACAGTTCCGGTGACCCCCCGCACCCGAACCGTCACGCAAACGTGGGTTGGCTCGGTGGTGAACGAATGCGAACAACGTCAGGGGCGAATCTGCGGGCGGGGTGGGGGTCAGTAGCCTCGACGCTGTGAAGGCTCGCCCCCGCTTGCTCGCCGGTTCGCTTCTCGTCGCCGTCGCCGTGATCGGCATCTTCGTGTGGACGCAGGGCTCCGACGGCGACGATCCGCCGATCGACGCGAGCCTCACCGACTCCGGTGCGGTCGTCACCTTCCCGAACGAGGGGCTCGGAAACGGCGACGTCCAGGGAGATCCGTTCCCCGACGTCGTGCTGCTCGACCGCGACGACAACGACGTGACGACCGCCGACCTGCTCGGGGAGCCGCTCGTGGTCAACCTCTGGTTCTCGACGTGCCCCCCGTGCGCCAAGGAACTGCCGTACTTCGCCGAGGTCGACGCCGAGACCGACGATGCTCGCTTCATCGGTGTCAACACCCTCGACTCGGTCGAGGTGATGGAACGATTCGCCGGCGAACGCGGTGTCGAGTACGACCTCTTCCGCGACGAATTCGCCGAACTCGCCGACGCGATCGGCGCCGTGGCGATGCCGATCACGCTGTTCGTCACGTCGGACGGCACGATCGTCGAGCAGACCGGGGCGCTCGACGCCGACGAACTGCGAGCAGAGGTCGCAGACCTGCTGGCCGCGGACGAAGGCGCCGCATGAGTCTGTCGTTCATCAGGGGCATGGTCGCCGCGGTCAACCCGTGCGGGTTCATCCTGCTGCCGACCTACCTGATGTACTTCCTCGGGCTCCAGGGCGCCATGCCGGGCTCGCAGCGCGCCACCATGCGACGCGCCGTGATCGTGAGCGCCGCAGTGTCCACCGGCTTCCTGTCGGTGTTCCTGATCGCCGGGGTCATCTCCTACAACTTCACCAACTGGATCAACGAGAACGCCAAGTACGCCACCGGCGCGATCGGCGTGGCGCTGCTCGCACTCGGCATCGCCATGCTGTTCGGTTACAAGCTGCCGTTCATGACACCTCGGCTCGACACCGGCGGCGGGGGTCCCAAGCAGACTGTCGGCGCGATGTTCGTCTACGGCATCGCCTACGCCGTTGCCTCGATCGGCTGCACGATCGGGCTGTTCATCGCCACGGTGTTCAGTACCACCAGGCGCGACGGTCTGGCATCCGGCGTCGGCAACATGCTCGCCTACGGCGCCGGCATGGCACTGCTCGTCAGCGCCCTGACGATCGCGCTGGCGTCGGCCAACACCGGCCTGCTCAAGCTGTTGCGCGGCAGCCTGCAGTACGTCGACCGCATCGCTGCGTTCTTCGTCACGCTGTCGGGCCTCTACCTGCTCTGGTACTTCTACTGGGTCGACATCCGTGAAGAGGGCGACCCGATCACCGACTGGGCGTTGGAACGCCAGGTGCAGGCCACGGTGTTCCTCTCCGACCACTGGCAGGTCGTCGGCCTCGCGATGGCCGCGATCGTCGGCGCAGCGATGCTCTACGCGTGGTCACGGCCGAACGCCGCCGTCGACGCCTCGACGTCACCCGTCGACGAGCCGTCGTCGTCGGGCTCGTCCTGAACCTCGCGCAGAGGATCAGAGGTAGCTGAGAGCCCGGGCCTGCCTACTGAGTTCGTCGCGATGGTCCGGATGCGCCACGGCGATCAAGGCCCTCGTGCGCTCGCGGATCGAGCGCCCGCGCAGCTCGGCGACGCCGTACTCGGTGACGATCTTGTCGACGGTGTTCTTCGGGGTGGTGACCACGTCGCCGGCGGCGAGCTGCGGGACGATCCGCGACGCACCCCGTGAGGTGGTGGAGTGCAACACCACGAAGCCCTGTCCACCATCGGAGTAGGCCGCGCCGCGGGCGAAGTCGTTCTGGCCGCCCGACGACGAGTAGTACTGCCCGCCGATCGTCTCCGAGGCGCACTGGCCGAGGAAGTCGACGGTGAGCGTGGCGTTGATCGACGCGAAGTTGCGTTCGTTGGCGATGATGCGGGGGTCGTTCACGTAGCGCACGGCGTGGAGTTCGATGGCTGTGTTCTCGTGGAGGAACTCGTGCAGTCGGCGGGTGCCGAGCGCGAACGTCCCGACCACCTTGGTGCGGTTGAGGCGTTTGCGGACGCCGTTGACCACGCCCGACTCCATCAGGTCGACCACGCCGTCCGACACGAGTTCGGTGTGCACGCCGAGGTCCTTGTGGCCCTGGAGCGATGCCATGATGGCGTTGGGGATGGCGCCGATCCCGGTCTGGATGGTGGCGCCGTTCGGGATCCGTTCGGCGACGAACTCGGCGATGCGCTGGTCGGTGTCGCCGGGGGTGGCGGGAGCGACCTCGACGAGGGGCCGGTCGGTCTGGCACCAGCCGACGACCTGCGACACGTGGATCTGGTTGCGGCCGAAGGTGCGTGGCATGTCGTCGGTGACCTCGAGGAAGAATCGGCCGCGACCGATGAAGCTCGACGTGTAGTCGGCTGACACACCGAGCGAGAAGTAGCCGTGGCGGTCCGGCGGTGACGCGGCGGCGATCACCAACGGGTCCTCGGTGCGCATTCGCATCAGGGCGTAGACCTCGGAGAAGTGTGCCGGGACCAGACCGATCGCGCCGCTCGCGAAGTGCGGGCGGGTCACGTGCGACAGGAAGTACGAGATGTGCTTGAGCCTCGTGCCGTAGGCGCCGTGGAGGTACGGACGGTCGTGCAGGGCGTGCATCTGGTGCACGCGCACCTCGTCGATGCGGGGATCGTCGGCTGCCGCTGCAGCGTCGAGCGCCTCCATCACGGCGGTCGCCTCACCGTTGCCGAGTGGCACGATGATCTGGGTGCCGGGCGCGACGTGCCGGAGTACGTCGCCAGGTTGGTTCGGCGCGGTCAGTGGGGCCCTGTTCATGGTGTCTACGGTAGGACCCCGCGGCCGGATCGAAACCCTCGGTGGCGGTTCGCTACCGTCGACCGGACATGACCGGCTCAGCTTCCAACGACCCGCCCGCCGCCGCACCCGCCGCGGTGCCCACCGATCCTGCACTCGTCCCGGTGAAGCCGGCCGCCACCGTGATGCTCGTCCGAGACGCCGGCGACGGCGGGACGGGGGTCGAGGTGTTCATGCTGCGTCGCACCGCCAGTGCGGTGTTCGGTGCCGGGATGTTCGTCTTTCCCGGCGGGCGCGTCGACGGTGTCGACGGCGCCGACGAGATCGCACCGTTCTGCCACGGCTTGGACGACGCCGCTGCCAGCAGGCAGCTCGGCGTCGATCACGGCGGCCTGGCCTACTGGGTGGCGGCGGTGCGTGAGTGTTTCGAGGAGGCCGGTGTGCTCCTCGCCGAGCGTCGCGACGGCGGCCCGCTGCAGTTGCGCAACGAGGACCGGTACGAGGTCCACGATCGTGACAGCTCGTTGTCCCTGGTCGAGCTGTGCCGTCGTGACGATCTGGTGCTCGACCTGTCGACCACGTACTACGTCGATCATTGGATCACGCCGATCGGCGAGCAGCGCCGCTTCGACACCCGGTTCTTCGTGACTCGGTGGCCGGCCGACCAGGAGCCGTTGCACGACGACAACGAGACCGTCGAGAGCCTCTGGGTGCGCCCGGCCGAGGCGCTGCGGATGCAGGCTGCGGGCGAGCTGATGATGATGCCGCCCACGATGGTCAACCTGCGGTTCCTCGAACCGCACGCCGACGCCGACGCAGCGTTGGCCGCGGCGGCGGCGGTCGAGGATCCGCCGTGCGTGCTGCCCAAGATCCGCCGGGACACCGACGGCCGGATCGTGGGCGTCGCCATGCCCGGGGACCCCGATTACGACGCCCTGTAACGTTTGGTGTCTGACACCAAACGTTACGTCGAGCGGGTGACGCTGACGGCGGTGACGGCTTCGAACTCGCGGGCGGTGCAGCCGGCCATGTCGAGATCGGTTGGTGGCGCAGGCGGCGCGATGTCCGTGAGGAGCTGTTCGGCGATCGAGCGGAACTCGGCGGCGGCGGCACCGGTGCCGTCGAGCGACACCGGGTCGCCGGCGTCGCCTCCGGCCGCCACCGCAGCTTCGAGCGGCACCTTGCCGAGCAGGGGCGCATCGATCGCGTCGGCGAGGGCCTGACCGCCACCCTCGCCGAACAGTGCGTACGACTCGCCGTGATCGCAGATGAATGCGCTCATGTTCTCGATGACACCCACGACTTCGAGGAAGCTGCGCCGCGCCATGTCGGCAGCGCGCTGTGCGACCTTCTGAGCAGCGAGGGCGGGTGTGGTGACCACGATGAGCGAGGTGCTGGGCAGCATCCGGGCGAGGCCCATCTGGACGTCGCCGGTGCCGGGTGGCATGTCGATCAGCAGGTAGTCGAGGTGGCCCCACTGGACGTCACGCAGGAACTGCTCGACGGCTTTGGTGAGCATCAGGCCGCGCCACATCAAGGCGGTGTCCTCGTCGACGAGGAAACCTGTCGAGACCACCTTGAGCAGTCCGTCGCCGACCGGTCGTTCGTTCGGCACGATCTTCGGCTTGTCGGACCCCTCGACAGGATGCGCCTCCATCCGATCGGAGATGCCGAGCAGGCGCGGCACCGAGAATCCCCAGATGTCGGCGTCGAGCACACCCACGGTGTGGCCGGCGCGGGCGAGCGCAGCGGCCAGGTTGACGGTGACCGAGCTCTTGCCGACACCGCCCTTGCCGCTGGCGATCGCGAGCACGTTGCAGCTCAGCGGGATCTCGGTGTCGGGGGCGTTCTCGCGGGCGTTCCAGCGCGCCTTGGTCATCACCTCGGTGCGCTCGTCGGCGTTCATCTCGCCCCACGAGATCTTCACGTCGGTGACGCCGGGGTGCACGGCCACCTTGCTCTCGACCTCCTTCTTGATCTCCGCTCGCAGGGGGCAGCCCCGGATGGTCAGCTTGACGCCGACCGTGATCACGCCGTCGGGGGCGATGTCGACCGAGGGCACCATGCCGAGCGACACGATGTCGGCACCGAGTTCGGGGTCGATCACCGTGGCCAGCGCCGCCATCACCTCGTCGTACGTCGGCGGAGCGACCGTGCCGGACGCGCCGCCAGGGGCGGGGGTGGACGACTGGAGGTCGGTCGCGGCGGAGGCGGTGTCGGCGGCCATGACTCGCATTTTACCGGCGCAACCCGTGTAATCTCGTGGTGTGGTCGAGGAGTCGAAGAACATCATGCCGGGACCCCCGCAGCTCGACCTGCTCAAGGCGTTGGGCGACAACACCCGCTACGCGATCTACCTCGAGCTCGCCCGCTCGGCGCGCCCGCTGGCCACCGCCGACATCTCCGAGTCGCTCGACCTGCACCCCAACACCGTGCGTCCGCACCTCGAACGGATGCGTGAAGCCGGCCTGCTCGAGGTCGAGGTGGGAGGCCGCGGCGACGTCGGACGGCCGCAGCACCGCTACTCGATCGCGCCGAACGCACCGTCGCTGGGGTTCGAACCGCCGACGATGCCGGTGCTGGCCCGCATGGTGCTGTCGATGGCCGCCCGACTGCAGGCAAGCGGTGACGATGCCGAAGCGGTCGGGCGAACCGAAGGTGCCGGCCGCGCCCGGCCGTACCAGCAGGCACCGTCCACGCTCGAAGCCCTCGTGTCCGATCTCGACCGACTGGGCTTCGACCCGGTGGTCTCCGAGACCGCGGACGACCCCGACGCCGCCATCGTGGGCTTCAGCCACTGTCCCTTCGCCGAACTCGCCGAGGCCCATCCCGAACTCGTCTGTGGACTCCATCGGGGGCTGGTCGCGGGCTTCGTCGCCGAGATGGGCGACGCCGAGGTCGACGAATTCTGCACACTCACCAGTCGCACGCCGTGTCGTGTGACCGTTGCTTCCCGCTAAATTGAGACACCTGCAACCAGGAGGTACCCGAATGATCACGCTCACCGATTCCGCCGCCGTCAAGGTCCGTCAGCTACTCGCCGACGAAGGTGCCGAAGAGCTGGCGCTGCGCGTCGCCGTTCGTCCCGGCGGCTGCAGCGGGTTCTCGTACGAGATGTTCTTCGACGGCGACATCGCCGCCGACGACAATCAGGCCAGTTATGGAGACGACGGCACCGTGAAGGTCGTCGTCGACCCGGCCTCGGCCCAGCTCCTCGAAGGCGCCACGCTCGACTACAAGGACGGCCTCGACCAGTCCGGTTTCGCGATCACCAATCCGAACGCGTCGCGCACCTGCGGCTGCGGCTCCAGCTTCTCCTGAACCGTTCGGCACACGCTCGCCCCGCCGCGGGCGTGTGTCGCGATCACGCCGACGAGCGCTCGAGCACCTCGACGAGCTCGGTGTCGTCCCACACGGCATCGATGCGTTCGATCACGGTGCCGTCGGCGGCGATCACGAACAGCGCCGGCTCGAAGGTGAGATTCGCTGCGCCGACGGCGTCGGCCGGTGTGGTGGCGGTGTTGTCGGTGTACACCTCGGCGTGCACCCAGGTGAACGTGTCGCCGAATCGGTCCTGCACGGAGATCATCGACTCGAGCGCCGGAGCGCACGTGCCGGTCTGGCAGAACGCCGGTGTCCCGACGAGGTAGGCGACGGGCTTGCCGGCGAGCAACGCATCGGTGAGTGTGACCTCGTGGAACGGACACGGTTCGGGCTGGCGGGTGCAGACCGGATCGACGCCGCGGCTGTCGTCGATCGTGGGCGTCTCGAACGGTGGCATCGCATCGCCCGGGCCGGGCACGGCCACTGCGCCGGGCTCCATCACCTGGAACGCCGCCCCGCCCTCGGGCCCGCCTTCGACGACGAGGTAGTAGACGCCGGCGGTCTCGATCGGGACCCGGAAGCTGTAGTACGGGCCGGACTCGAGGTCGCGGCGAACCGCCGAGATGCTGATGCCGAGCGGATTGCCGTCGACGTCGGTGATCTCGGCGTTCAAGCTGTCGGGGCCATCGGGGAGGAGTCGTCCGTCAGCGGTGGCGAGGCTGATCGGGAGGCGCTGCAGGCCGGGTCCCTGCACGTCCTGCGGGAACCGTTGCGCCAGGACGTAGGTGCCGAAGGCGACACCGTCGGGCGTGCCGTCCGACCCGGCAGTCGACCCGGCAGTCGACCCGGACCCGTCGGCAGAGTTCGACGAGCTGTCGGAGCCGCACGCGGCGAGGACAGCCGTGGCGGCCGCCCCCACCAGCAGCACACGGCGCGACACGAGCGGCCCGCCGGTGCCGGCGGTGGTCGCGGACGTGCGGTGAAAGACGGAGTCGAGGGGACGATGCATGCGACGTCGACGATATCGCTGTGGACGTGGCAGTTCCCGGCGCCCTGGCACCGGTGACCCGGCCCGCAGTAGGTTGCGACGTCATGAGCAAACCGCTGGGTCCCTACACACCGGTCGTGCGCGCTGGTGACTTCGTCATCGTGTCCGGACAGGGAGGCATGCGAGACGGCGCCAAGGTCGCCGGCGGTGTACGCGCCGAGACGACCCAGACGATGGCCAACGTGGCTGCGCAGCTCGCGACGGTGGGCGCCACCCTGGCCGATGTCGTCAAGACGACGTGTTTCCTCACCGACATGGAGAACTTCGCCGAGTTCAACGACGCCTACGCCGAGGCGCTCGGCGATCATCGGCCGGCGCGCTCGACGGTGGGCGTGGCGGCGCTGCCCGCCGGCTTCCTGGTCGAGGTCGAGGCCTGGGCCCACGTGCCCCGGGGGTGACGCTCGCACGCTGCGACTGGGCGCTGACGGGTGGCCCGCAGATCGGTGACGCCTACGTCCGGTACCACGACGAGGTGTGGGGGGTGCCCGAACGCGAGCCGCAAGCGCTGTTCGAGTTCCTGATCCTCGAGGGAGCCCAAGCGGGGCTGTCGTGGTCGACGATCCTGCGAAAGCTCGACACCTACCGCCGGGCCTATGCCGGCTTCGACCCCGAGGTGATCGCCCGGTACGGCGACCGCGATGTCGCCCGGCTGCTCGCCGATCCGGGCATCGTGCGCAACCGGGCGAAGGTCGCTGCGTCGGTCCGCAACGCGCAGGCCTGGCTCGCCCTCGAGGATCCGGCCGGCTACCTGTGGAGCTTCACCGACGGTGAGGTGATCCAGAACGCCTGGCCCGACATGTCGGCAGTGCCGGCCGCCACGGATCGGTCGACGCGGATGAGTCGCGAGCTGAAGCAGCGCGGGTTCGCATTCGTCGGCCCCACGATCTGCTACGCGTTCATGCAGGCGACCGGGATGGTCAACGACCATGTCACGAGCTGTTTTCGCCACCCCCAGCTGAGCGCGGTAACCTGACCACATGCCCGGAGCCATCGCCATCGTGATCGTCCTGTTCGCGATTCCCGTCGTGGTGATCATGAGCGGCGCCGTGGGTTCTGCGATCCTCGGCGAACTCTTCTACCGCGACGGTCGCCGACGCTTCGAGGACAACGAACTGCTCGACCTCCCCGACTGATCACGCCAGGGGTCAGACCCCAGGCGTGATCCTGGCACACTGACGCCATGCATTCTCACGATCGGGCCATCGAGGAGCTGACCGCCGCCGTCGGTCGGTACTCGGTCGATCGGATGCGCCTCGACCCGCCACCGCTCGATCATCCCCGTACCCCCGAGGCGCTGCGCGCCGCGTGCGGAGTGACGGTCACCTCCGACGGCCTCGGCGGGCTCGAGGCGTTGCGCATCTTCGAAGAGGTGCTGGCACCTGCGTGCATCTCGGTCGACCACCCCCGCTTCTTGTCGTTCGTGCCCGCCGCGCCGACCGAGGCGTCGATGCTGTTCGACCTCGTCGTCGGTGCATCGAGCGTGTACGCGGGTTCGTGGCTCGAGGGGGCCGGAGCGATCCACGCCGAGAACGAGGCCCTGCGCTGGATCGCCGATCTCGCCGGAATGCCTGCCTCCGCCGGCGGTGTCTTCGTCAGCGGCGGAACGGCCGGCAACCTGAGCGCGCTGATCGCAGCGCGCTGGCGCTGGCGATCTCGCACGGAGGGACGAGACGACCGGACCCGCGGGTTGATGATGGCGTCGGCGGGCGCGCACTCGTCGGTCGTGCAGGCGGCACGGGCGATGGACGCCGACGTCGCCGTGGTGACCGCCGACGAGCGCGGCGCCATGAGTGGACGCCAGCTGCGCGTCACCGTCGACGCGCTCGACGCCACCGATCGCGACCGGCTGTTCGCGATCGTCGCCACGTCGGGAACCACGAACGCCGGCGTGATCGACGACCTGTCCGGTGCCGCCAACGTCGCCGAGGCGGTCGACACGTGGTTCCACGTCGACGGGGCCTACGGCGGCGCTGCGCTCGCTGCGCCGAGCGTGCGCGCGCGATTCGACGGCATCGAGCGGTGCGACAGCTTCATCGTCGACCCGCACAAGTGGCTGTTCGCCCCGTTCGACTCGTGTGCGCTGCTGTACCGGGACCCGGTCGTCGCCCGCGCCGCCCACACACAGCACGCCGAGTACCTCGACGTGCTGCACGATGCGGGTGACGAGCCGTGGAATGCGAGCGACTTCGCGCACCATCTGTCGCGGCGCGCCCGAGGTCTTCCACTCTGGTTCAGCCTGGCCACCTACGGTACCGATGCCTATACGACGGCGGTCGAGACCACGCTGGAGACCACCCGGATCGCGGCGCGGCTCGTCGAGGAGTGTCCGGTGACCGAGCTGATGATGGAGCCCGAACTGTCGGTGGTCGTGTTCCGCCGAACCGGGTGGACGCCGGCGCAGTACCAGGCGTGGAGCGATGCCGAACTCGCGGCAGGCCGGTCGTTCGTGGTGCCGACCCGCTGGCAGGGAGAAACGGTACTGCGGTTCTGCATCGTCAACCCGCGCACGACCGCCGACGACATCGCCGGCATCCTCGACACGCTCAGCACGGATCCGTCATGACTCCGTCCGAGACGCGATCGACGACGTCCTCTGAGACATCGACCGCCACGACATCCGGGCGGACGGGTTCCGAGCCCATCGCCGACCTCGTGGTCGCCGGTGCCCGCTGTGTGGCCACCGTCGACGCCGAGCGCCGCGAACTCGCGGACGGCTGGGTGGCGATCACCGACGGTTTGGTCAGCGGTGTCGGCACCGGACCACCGCCGGCGGCCACCACCGTGCTCGACGCCACCGACTGCCTGGTCACGCCCGGCCTCGTCAACGCCCACCACCACCTGTACCAGAACCTCACCCGGGCCAACCCGGCGATGACCGATCAGGCGCTGTTCGGCTGGCTCCAGACGCTGTATCCGCTGTGGCGCGGTCTCGACACCGAGTCGGTCCACGTGTCGGCGTGGGTGGGGCTGGCCGAGTTGGCGCTGGCAGGCTGTACGACGTCGAGCGACCATCTCTACCTGCATCCGAAGGGCGCCGGCGACCTGCTCACCGCCGAGATCGAGGCGGCGCAGGATCTCGGTGTCCGGTTCCATCCGACGCGCGGCTCGATGTCGCTCTCCGAGAAGGACGGCGGCCTGCCACCCGACGACGTGGTCGCCGACGACGACGACATCCTCTCTGCCTGCGAGGAGGCGGTGACCCGTCACCACGACCGGTCGTTCGGTGCGATGACGCGGGTGGCGCTCGCGCCGTGCTCGCCGTTCAGCGTCACCGAAGACCTGATGGTGCGCACCGCGGAGTTGGCCGATCGTCTCGACGTGCGCCTGCACACCCACTTCGCCGAGAACGCCGAGGACGACGAGTTCAGCCTGGCGACGTTCGGCTGCCGACCGATGGAGTACCTCGAACGGACCGGGTGGTGTACCGAGCGCACCTGGGTGGCGCACTGTGTGATGCCCGACGACGGCGAGATCGCGCGGCTCGGCGCGGCGGGCGTCGGGGTGGCCCACTGCCCGTCGAGCAACATGATCCTGTCGTCCGGCATCGCCCCGGTGGTCGAGTTGCGTGCCGCCGGCGTGCACGTCGGCCTCGGCGTCGACGGTTCGTCGTCGGCCGACGCCGCGTCGCTGTGGCTCGAAGCACGCCAGGCGATGCTGCTGGCGAAGCTCCGCAACGGGGCTGCAGCGGGCACGGCCCGAATGGCGCTCGAGATGGCCACGATCGGTGGTGCCGGTTGTCTGGGGCGCGCCGGGGAGATCGGCGCCCTCACCGTCGGTGCGGTCGGCGATGTCGCCGTGTGGCCCCTGACCGGGCCGTCGTTCGCCGGGGCGGTGGCCGATCCGATCGAGGCCTGGCTGCGATGCGGCCCCGTCGCCGCCCGCCATACGGTCGTCCACGGGCGCCCGGTGGTGCGTGACGGTCGCATGGTGTCGAGCCGGGTCGACGAGATGCTGGTGGCCCACGACCGTCTTGCTCGCCGACTCCAGGCCGGGTGACGCTCCTGGCGCCTGTTCTCTCGCGGGACGGTTTTCTTGCCGGGTGACGCTGCGTCGCAGCCCGGGTTGAGCACACTGTCTCTCGTGACCTCCCCCCGATCACGTACGCCGTCGTCGACGGCTGCGACCCCCGTCGTGGCTCTCGTGGCTCTCGTGGTGCTCGTGGCCCTCGTCGGCCTCGCGCTCACCGGGTGTTCCACCGACCAGGCCGGTGAGGGCACCGCCGGCGCGCAGGTGCCGCCGCCGGCGATCGAGGTGTCGGGCGATCCGGCCGCGCTCAGCGGCGCCGCCGACGGCAGCGCCAACAGTTCG
>Ga0102938_10003192_pt1 | contig 12281 bp, 10 predicted proteins | sample SalPonR2_B_D2_MG_FD_84516 | JGI IMG/M metagenome (GOLD analysis project Ga0102938, IMG submission 84516) | Salt pond soil microbial communities from South San Francisco under conditions of wetland restoration - Salt Pond MetaG R2_B_D2_MG | ecosystem: Environmental > Aquatic > Marine >... | reverse complement strand
ATAATTTATTACCAGGTCGATGATGATGACATTGATTTTGACGTGATTGAAGAAAAGGGATTGCGTGGTGCTTTTAAAATTTATCCCTCCCGTGCTGCCATGCTGTCGGCAGGGTTGTTGAAGGGAATGATTGATGCTGATATTCGTTTGCTGAATGATGCAATGCTGATGGGTATTGCGGTTATGCTGGAAAAGAATAAATATAACCTGGATTCAACAGAAGATATGATGGGTCAGGTTCAGAATAAGATAATTGCGTATTGTATGGAAAATGTTTAAGGTTCCCTTGTGATCAACCATTTGATGTTTTTATATGTTACCGGTTCAAGATGATAATTCTTTTTATTATAAGATATTTTAAAGTTTGTATCTTCCGGTATCTCTACGGGCATTACATTTTCCGGGATTATACTTTGCCCCAGGTTTTTCAGATGTGCTGTTACTGCCAGGTTTCCGGAGTGATTTAATACCAGCAAATCACGTGGCTTGATGGCTACGAGAAGATCGTTTTTGATTACCGCGATAAGAAGGCCAGCGGGTTCACTATCAATTGTCACGGGGTATGCAATAAAAAGAAGAATACTGGAAGACAAACGCGGATATTGTGCAGGTTCGTGAATGAAGATGTTCCCCTTGATACCGTTTGTGTAACATCGAAGCAATGGTGAGCTTTCATCCTGCCGGGAAATAACAGTATTAAACAATGTGTCATCATGCATGGTATACAGAACCCGTCCACCCCTGTCTGTGAGGATTATATCATGATATTGTTCTATGGTGATAGACTGCAGAAGGGCAGTGAGAGATTTTCTTTCAAGAAGGTAATACCTTTTACCACCTGTATTCATGCGCTGAAGATGTGATAAATTTTGTATCATGTCATTTTTCTTAACAACACCTTCAGCCCTTTTCAGGTCTTCCATATACCGATCAAAAAAAGAAATAATGAACTGAGAATACGTATCAATAGATGACAAATCCGTGATGCCCGGAGTTGTGCTGCATGATATAATGGATACGAGCAGAAGTATGGACATTACATGTTTCATATGTGAGAACCCCTGTGTATTTGTTTACTAAATCGATGATAAAACGGCAATGCTTTAGATATTTAATTTGACAAGAACTATGGAAACTGATATAGTTTCCATAGTTTCCACTGCCGGAGAAAATGACCATATGGGAAGAATCATCAAAAGAAACGCGGGATGAAGCAATGGAAGTTCGTGAGAAGATCATCGAGACGTTCAGGGAACTGATAATGCGATTTGGGGTTCGTGGTATAACTATCGACAGGGTATCAAAAGGATGTGGTATATCAAAAAAAACGTTTTATAAGTATTTTTCCAGCAAGGATGTTCTTGTGAGGCTCATTGCAGATCGTATTATCAACAACATGAAACAGAAATTTAACCAGATATACCAGAAATCAATGAGTCCTGAAGAAAAGTTGAATCAATATTTTCATGAAGCATTTATCGCAATAGGTGAGGTATCAATGCCTTTGCTGCAGGACCTGAAGTTATATTATCCTGATGTAAATGAAAAAATTGTAGAGTTTCGAAAGGCACAGGTGCGTATTATAGAGCAAACTATATGTGATGGAATGAAAAGCGGTAAGTTTAAGAAATTTAATCCTGCCCTGGTAACAAGTTTTATTACGGGTGCTGCCAGTACAGTTTTAAACCCTGACTTTATTCTGGAACACAATATGACACTGGAAGAGACATTAATGACGTTTAAAAATATACTTCTTGAAGGCCTTCTTGTAGAAACGAATCAAAATAATTACATGAGTCATGAAGCGATGTAGTTAACGGGGAGAACTATGGCAAAATATATCGATCTTGTTTTAAAAAAACCTGTCTTATTCATCACAATACTGTTGATGGTGACAGTAATTCTTGGCTCTGGTCTGGGCAAGCTCAAGTTTGACAGTTCTGTAGACGCCATGATGCCAAAGCGTGACAGTGAATACCTGGAGAACCAGAAGCTTAAAGAGATTTATGGTAATAATGGCAAGTTCATGATAATGGGGGTGAGCCCTGATAACCTCTGGAACCCTGAAACCCTTGAAGAGATTAATCAACTTATCAATGATATTGAGGAATATAGCGAGTTTAACAAAGAAAAAGAAGACAACAGGTTGCAATCCTTTAAGTCGCTTGTGTCAAAAAAAACAATATCATTGCTCGAGTTACGCAGGATTTATAATGATGACAGGCCGTATCTACGTCTGATTCTCAGGAAAATGAATACACTGGGTATTGATAATGTACATCTCACACAAGGTGATATGGAAGATATTTATGAAGAACTCCAAAAATCACACCGACTTCGTCAGAAGGAATATATTGATACCATCATATCACCTCTTACCATGAAAGATATTGTTGGAAAGGATGACACACTTCGAGCCATACATCTCATACCCGTAAATGAGGATGGTGTCCGCCAGATACCCGAAACCCATGAAGAGATAGAAACATTTAAAAAAAATCTTACCCGGAACCCCGCTTTTGACAGGGGGCTGTATTTTCGAGATACTGAAACAGGGAAAATTACAGATTTTTGTATTCTGATCAGGTTTATCAATGTTAGTGATCAGGGCGATATTACTGAAGAATTGTGGAACCTTACTAATAGCTACCATACTCTCAACATTACTGTTCAGGGTATTCCAATTATTAATCATCAGATAAATAAGTACATGCAGCATGACCTTGAAACTTATCTTCCACTGGTGTTGCTTGTTGTGGTAATGATATTCTTTTTTAATTTCAGGTCTCTCAGGGGTGTAGTGCTGCCTTTTGTCACCCTTGTGATGGCTGACCTATGGGTTATGGGTTTGATGGGGCACCTGGGAGTACCAATGACCGTAATGGGAATTTCGATACCCCCTCTTATGATTGCGGTAGGGAGTTCGTACTCCATTCACATCTTAAACCAGTATTACATAGACTTTGATGAAATTTCCAGCCAGGGAAAAAAAAGAGGTCTTCTATTATCGATGTCACATATTTCGGTCACGGTAATGCTTGCCGGAGTAACAACTTTTTTCGGTTTTATGACACTGGCCACCAACCAGGTATCTGCCATACAGGAATGGGGAATATTCTCAGCCGTGGGGGTTCTGTTTACAATTTTGATATCAACTACCTTAATACCGGCCGTGCTGGTACTTTTACCCCACACAATGCCAAAGCTTCTTTTAAAGAAGGATAAACGGGTGAAAAAAACCCTGGTTGACATGGTTGTAAAGCTTGTAACATGGCTGTCACTGAAGCATTCATCGAAAGTGATCATCGTCGTGGTAGTGCTCATGATGGTGAGTATTGCAGGCATGACCCGTATCAAGGTTGAAACATCAATAATCGAGTATTTCAAGGAAAAGGATTATATTATCACAAGTCTCAAGGAAATTGGCAGTAAATTCGGCGGGGCATCCGGGTTAAATATCCTGGTTAATTCAGGGGAAGTAGACGGGGTTAAAGACCCGGAATACCTGAAAACCCTGGAAAGTCTTCGTACATGGCTTGAAGCCGAGGAGAACAGTCATTTAAACGTGGGCAGGACGGAGTGCTTTACCGATTTCATCAAGCGAATGCACATGGCCATGAACAACGGGGATCCTGATTATTATTCTATACCTGATAAAAAAATGACCATCTGGGATTACCTTGAGATTTATTCGGGGGAGGATTCAAATTTTGATGGCAGGTATGATGAATTTGAGCCCTATGTTGATACTTATTTTCAAACGGCAAACATCTTCGCCCGAACCTGGGAAAAAGAGGGATATCGGCTTGGTTCAAATGAATATAAAAGGATTCAGAAGGACATAAAAGATCACCTTGAAAAGACATTGCCAGACAAATACACCTACGAAGTGACAGGCGAGCCCACCCTCATAGTTCGCATGGCTCATTACATAGTTGTTGGCCAGATTATGAGCCTGGTGCTTTGTGTTATCGTTGTCAGCATGATTGTTTTTTTATTGTTTAAAAACTGGAAGGCAGGTGTTGTTGCACTCATTCCCATGGGTACAGCGGTAATAATTAATTTTGGTATTATGGGATGGTTCGGGGTTCCACTTGATCTGGCAACCGCCATTATCGCATCAATGGTAATTGGTATTGGGGTGGACGACACTATACATTTCCTGAATTCATACCGGCACCTGCGGAATAAGGATTATTCGGTGGACGACACTATTGCCGGTACACTGGCAGTTTCGGGTAAAGCCATTATATTTACATCGATGGCGTTAATTTTTGGATTCTCAGTGCTGGCCACGTCTAACTTCAAGCCAATTATACTCTTTAGCATCCTTGTGGCCATCAGTATGATAGCAACTACACTTGGAGCGCTTGTAGTATTGCCGGCAACGATAAAACTAACCGGCATATCACTGCAGGAATCGGAATCTAAGTCCAGGTTCTGGGACTATTTTTACATTGGTAGATTCTTTGACCTGGACAGGGAAAAAATCTAAGCAAGTTTTTTATAAACAGGAGGAGTTTATTATGAAAACAAAAACATGTATTACACTGCTGCTTGTATTTTTTGCGGCACAACCCCTGTTCGCGTTAACAGGAAGAGAAATAATGGATAAAAGTGATGCGCTTAAAGAACCTGATACCGCAAAGACAAAGGTAACAATGCATATCAAGAAAGGCGGTAGAACCATGGAAAAAGAGTTTATCGCCATCGCTAAAAAGGTTAATGGAAATGAGCAGGTGTTAATTTCATTTACCAAACCGACCCGGATAAAACTGCTCACCCATACATACAAGAACAGGGATGATGATCAGTGGTTGCGTCTTTCCTCTGGCAGGGTAAAAAGAATTGCGGCGGCAGATAAGGATAAGCCGTTTGTAAATTCTCATTTCTATTATGAGGATTTATCTTCAAGGAATATTGATGATTATACGTACAAAAACCTTGGAGATGAAAAGGTTGCAGGGGCTGATTGCTACAAGGTGGAAGCGGTTAGTAAAAAGGGAAACAAGGTCTATGACAAGTCGATTATATATGTTCGCAAATCTGATTATTTCGTAATAAAGCTGGATTTGTATCGGGATGGAAAGCTGCACAAGGTGCTGGAAAATAAAGAAATTAAAACTATCAATGGGATTATTACTCCATTGCGTGTTGTAATGAAGAGTGCTGAAGGATATGGTGAAACGGAATTGAAGGTGGAAAAAGTCGTGTATAATACCCCTGTCAGCAATTCACAACTCGCCAAGGAATCTCTTCGATAAATTAGAGTTGCATGCCAAACCTGGGAGAACAGTGAATTTCTCCCAGGTTAAAATAAAATTGTTTCGTATCCGCCTTTTTTAACTTCACGTAAAAAATCTTTTTGCCAGTTCTGGCCGAGAAATTGCTCAGCGCAATATACAACAAGGGATTTTCCCTTTACGGAAACTGTACCATCAACCCTTGTCAGTCCCTGTACGCAACTGGGACACGTGGTAAGCACGGTAATGTTGTGATCACCTGGCTCTGTTGCCAGTATGTTCTCTTTCTTTCTCTCCCGGAGGGTGTTGGCAATGTCAGGTGTGGATAGCGCAAGGGTTCCCCCTTCACCACAACAGTTAGGAATACAGGTGGGGTTGTTGTTAAATATAGAATGAAATGTATTTTCATATCCACTGTGTTTAAGTGGTGAATGGCATGGTTCATGGTAAAGAAGAGAAATGCTGTTAATATCACTTCGGTAAAGATTATTATGTGCTATATATTCATTGACATCATATAGTGCGGCATCCTGGAAAACATTTTCAAGTTCATACTTGCTAAGCATCTCGTAACAGGTGCCGCAGGTAAGGATTATTCCATCAATATCCATGTAAGAGATAATATCAGCCATCCTGTGAAAAATGACCCTGTTCTCATTAATTTTTATTTCGGCATCTGATATTTTACCATTTGCCTGCATAGGGTAGCCGCAGCAAAGATATTCAGGAGGTATAACTACCCGAATTCCCGCATTGTAAAGAAGGGCAACAGTTGCGATGCTGATCTCTGGAAACATCCTTTCGGAACCACAGCCGGGGAAATATATTACACTTTTCTCTACTTCAATACCAGGTTTTTGAAATGTGATGAAAGCAGTGCGCTTGCTCAAGCCCAGTCTTTCCCTGAGGGACCTGGCGCCTGATACAGGAAATTTACCCTTGAGATACCCTGCAATCAGTGGCACAATCCTCGAGGTAAGTGCTGAAACTGGCCGATTTACATAATATCCCATCCTTTGCGCCCTGTAACCAAGTTTGAGGATCAGGATTCTGAACAGCTTGTTCATGTAATACCCTTTCTGCCTGAGGTAAAAGAGTGTAAAGGTAGTTACCGGCTTGAATCTGGATTTCTTTCGATGTACCAGGAGTGCCCGTGCTTCAAGGGTGATTTCCCCGAAATCAATATTTACAGGGCAGGGAACCTGGCAATTATGACAGATTGTACAATGATCAGTAATCTCCCTCAGTTTTTTAAAATTACGAAAACTCAGCGTATTGGAAGTCTGTATGTCATATAAAACAGCTTCCATGATAAGTGCAGTACCTAGAATTTTATTCCGCGGATTGAAGAACATTGTACCACCGGGATAATGTGTATTACATACTCCCTTGCATTTCCCGCAGCGAACACATGAAGCGATTGATGTTGAGAGTTTTTCCAGGTCTGTAGCTTTTAATATGAAGGCTTCAAGTTCAAGAAGGTTAAATGATGGTGTATAGATATTATCGAGATTCAAATGGTTGCTCAGTTTTCCCGGGTTGAATATGTTATCAGGATCAGCCAGTTTCTTATAAGCGGCATAGCTGTTAAGTGTTTGCTGGTCAATGAATCTGAGTTTGGTCAGTCCTATGCCATGTTCACCAGATATGACCCCTCCCAGTTCCACAACTTTCTCCATGATGATGCCTGCGGTACTATCAGCTTCACGCATCATGGCGTAATCATTTGAATGCACTGGTATATTTACGTGCACGTTCCCGTCTCCAGCATGCATATGTGTGGCAATTATTATACGCCTGTTTTCCTGGGCGCGCACCAGTTCATCGAATTCCAGAAGGAGTTGCGCATATCCATGAAAAATGCTGGTAAACACATCCACAACATTCTTTTTGAAGTCCAGGGTAATCTGTTCTTCCTGTAGTAACTGGAAAAGCGACCTGCCATCACTGGAATACGACGAATCATATTTAAAGAATTCCCTGGCTGTAGTATCAAGATTATCCGCGTAATCATTATATGTTTCACTAAGTGGCTTTAAGTTGTTCAGGTAATCAGAAATTTTGCCCGCAATAAATTCATCATCGCCGTAATTATCAGCTTTTGATAAAAAGGTTTCAATATCATTAATGACAGCAATGTAATTGGCGAGTTCTTTCTTCACATTCAGTTTTTCAATAAAGTCAGCGAAATCAGGAATTTTCTCAAGTGGTATGACAATATCCTCGTTGAGTTTAAACGCGTTGGTGTGACGGGCTATGGCTCCAAGGTTCTTTCTATCTTTCCAAAATCGTTCACGTGCGGAACTATCCTTAGCAATCATTCCTTCCGTGTTATACTGCTGAACCATGGATATCATTGTTTTGCAGGACTTATCAAGTTCGTCTTCATCATTACTTTCAATATCGATAAGCAGAACTGCCTTGGGTATCTCGGTACCCCGAGACTTGTTTCTGTATTGTATTGCCTTTACGTACTTTTCGTCAAAGTGTTCAAGTGCGGTTAAATAGACAGTATCATTGTTTGAGAACCTGTCCATAATATCCACGATAGCTTTAGATGGCTATACCATGTTGTTCCCGAAAAATTCAAAGCAAATGGTTCTGCAATGGGCAAAAGGACGGTACAGCACGAAAGTTGCTGAGACGATGATACCATCTCCGCCTTCTTTTTGAATACCCGGAACTCCTCCCAGAGCCTTGTTGGTAATATCTTTTCCAAGACCTTTTTTTCTAATATCTGTACCATCAAGTTCAATAGTGCGCAAATGGGTTTCCCCCTTTGCCGGGTGAATCCGGTATACTTCGAATGTAATTATATCGTCTTCTAGGATTTTTCTGTATGGATGATGAATGCGCCTGATTTCAAGGAGGTTCCCCTCGCTGTCTACCAGCCTGTATGAAAGAAGATTATCTATGCATGTGCCCCACATTACACATTTTTTCCCGCCTGCATTTTCAGCAATGTTTCCTCCAATGGTTGATGCCCATGCAGATGTGGGATCAGTAGCGAAGATGTATTTCCTTTGCTGGCAGTAATGTATAACATCATCAGTTACTACTCCGGCCTCAACCTCGACAGCAGGTATCTCGCGTCCAAGATCAATTATATTATGTATGGGATTAATACCGGTAAGTTTTTCAGTATTGATGACCATGGTATTGCGGTCAAGGGGGACAGCTCCCCCGGTGAGACCGGTTCCTCCCCCACGGGGAATTATATTCAGCTCCAGTCGTCGGGCAGCCTTCACAAGTGACATTATTTCCTGTATTGAATCCGGGTATACAACAACAGCCGGGTATTCCACACGCCAGTCTGTAGCATCAGTGGCATGCGAAACCTTGTGAAAAGCGGTAAACTGGATATTCTCAGAATGAGTAATGGTTTTGAGGGTGAGAGCGATTTTTAATCGTTTTCTGCGTTCATGCCTGAAATTTTCAAAAAATGCGTCTTCTATGGTTCGGACACGTTCAAGGAGATCAGCAACCAGCTCTTCATCATTTGCCCCTCTCTCAATAACAGCAAGGCGTTGCTGGTGCTGCTTCCTGAGTTTTTTTAGTTTTTTTTTGTTCTCAAGCAGATCGTTAAAAATGTAGGGGTTTCTATCGATGATAAAGATATCACCAAGATTCTCAAATAGAAGTTTCGCACTTCGTCCTGTTTTCCGACGCTGCCTGAGGGCATTGATAATTGACCAGGTTTTCTCATCAAAATACTTAAGTATAATTTCCCGGTCTGAAAATGATGTATAATTATAGGGTATTTCCCTGAACTTGAAATCTCTTTTCATTAAATGATACCGTTTTTTAGTTTGAGGTTGTAGTATATACTATAAACCGAATTTGATGGTTTTCTAAAATAATTAGGTTAATCTTCATATAACAGTAAGCGAGACCGGGTGTGTGTCAATCAGTATCATCAAAAAGTGTATTGCCTTCATCACGGTCAGAAGAATAGCGCAGTCCGAGGTGATCAAAGGCCTGCCTGGTTGCCATGCGGCCCCGGGGTGTACGTTTCAGCATACCTGCCTGCACCAGGAATGGTTCATAATAATCCTCGAGCGTGTCGGTTTCTTCACCAACAGAAATGGCTATGGTTTTTATTCCAACAGGTCCACCATCATACTTATCAATAATAGTAGAAAGTATCCGACGGTCCATTTCATCAAGACCAATGGCGTCAATATTCAGTTTCTTCAGGGCAAATGAAGTGATATCAAGATCTATTGTATCCAGGTTTTGTACGGTAGCAAAATCAGTAACTCTTTTCAGCAGCCTGTTCACAATTCTTGGTGTACGGCGTGATCGCCTGGCAATTTCAAGTGCCGCGTCATCAGATATGGGTACACCAATTATTTTAGCGGTACGCCTGGCAATTTTTTGAAGCTCGTCAGGTTCATAGTAATTAAGCCTTAATGGTATGCCAAACCTGTCACGAAGAGCGGAGGTGAGTAGTCCTGTGCGGGTTGTGGCACCCACCAGGGTGAATGCAGAAAGCTGAATCTTTATACTTTTTGCTCCAACACCCTGACCAATTATTATATCAAGACATCTGTCCTCCATGGCAGGATACAGTATTTCTTCAATTGCAGGGGAAAGCCGGTGAATTTCATCGATAAAAAATACGTCATTGTCTTCAAGGCTTGTAAGTATTGATGCCAGGTCACCTGCCTTCTCAATTGCCGGAGCTGATGTTGACTTGATGTTAACCCCGAGTTCCCTGGCTATTATCAGGGCCAGGGTAGTTTTTCCCAGGCCGGGAGGCCCTGCCAGGAGTACGTGATCAAGAGTGCATGAACGCATCCTTGCAGATTGAATGAATACCTTGAGGTTTTCAATCAACTGTGACTGACCGATGAATTCATCGATATTATGCGGCCTGAGAGAACGATCATCGTCATCTTCAAGCCTTCCTGTATTGGTTAGACGAGAAATCTGGTCCATGAAGGGTTATTTCTTTTGTGGATTTTCGTATTGCTTAATAATTTTTAATATTGAGTCTGCAGTTTTTGCGCTAATTATTTCCTCTCGTAATTCATTGTCATTCATAATCTTGGCAATATTTGCAAGTGTCTTAATATGTTGTGTGAGTTTATTTTTAGGTACGATCAATAATATAGCTATCTGCACCGGAAGATTGTCAATAGCATCAAAATTAATACCCTTATTACATATAGCCATTATAACGATTACGTCATCAACTTTGGCGTTGGTGCAGTGTGGAATTGCAACACCCTTGCCAATACCTGTACTCATTGACTTTTCCCTGTCAAAAAGGGACTTGCGAATGGTTTCCCTGTCATCGGGATTAACATACTTATTCTTTACTGCCTGATCAAGCATTGTATCAATGAGGTCCCATCGATCCTTTGCCTTGCAATTAGTAAGAATATCGCTTTTTTTCAGATTGTTTGATAGAACCATAAATTAAAACCGATCATTAACTGATGCCAATTTTACGTACAATGTCATTATTTTCATACTATGTAAATAAAGAATAATAATTTGATTTAGTCAAGTGTATTATTAAGAGTGTCATGTATGAAAGCTTTAAAGGTATCTAAACATTAAAAATATAATTGACTATTTCAATATCATTCAATTAGAATCTTATTGTCTGATATCATCTGAATAGAATATGTTCTTTATTAATTATTGTTAAATCAATGACGGTGTTAAGAGGTAGGATATGATAGAGCTTCAGGACAAGGGTAATGATCTTTACGTTATAAAGATTAATATGCAGGAAGTTCATACGCTTGATGTACCTGACCTGAAGGAGAAGCTTCAGCAGGCGATTGTGAGTAAGGGAATAAAAAAAATGGTAATCGATCTTTCAGATGTGAAGATGATAACCAGTTCCGGCATTGGAATATTCCTGAACATTAACCAGAGTCTTAAATCACAGCTCAGGCTGGCTTCTCCCAACCAGGAGGTTCAGCGCGTTCTTGAGCTGACAAAGGTTACGTCAATGATAAAAGTCTTTGATACGGTTGATGCAGCCATAAATAGTTTCTAAAAAATATTTTGTAAAATATTGACTTTGGCTCAGAAGGTACGTATTATAATTACAGGAAAGTGATGTACAGGAACTACAACTCCTTCACTTTACCGGTTATACCGTCATTGACGGTAAAAAGAGTTAGGTACAGAATTGTACCCACTGAGTATTAAGTTTTTTTGAAAAGAAAGAGGATGAAAATCCTGAATTTTCATCCTCTTTCTTTTCAAACACATGATTTTCCGGAGCAGAGTTGATGTCAGGAAAAGATACAATTGATATTAAAGTCGTACCTCGCTCATCCAGAAACAGTATAGTATGCCAGCCTGATGGAAAAATTAAAATTCATTTAAATAGTCCGCCAGTAGATGGGAAAGCAAATGCTGAATGTATAGGCATTTTGTCTAAAAAACTGGGGGTTGCGAAGTCCAGTATCCATATTGTACGAGGCGAAAAGAGTAGAAATAAAAAGATCATTATTGAAGGAATGAAACCTGCTGATGTTGTAAGAATTATTATTGGAGACTCATAGGTGAAGGCGATCACGTATATACTTGCATGTGCACTTTTCATATTAGTTGGGTGTGCGCACAGTAAAAAGAATAGTGCAGAATTTGAAGGGATGCATGGCAAAAATAAAATACGTGTTTTCGTTCAGGTTCAGGCAGATTTGACAGACCCTCATTGTGAAGGCAGTAAATGCAGGCAGAAAATAGTACAATCTGCGCGTGAAAGATGCGCCATGCTGTTGGCAGCATTGATACGATATAAAAACAATGGTAAAAATACCATGCCCAAAAGGGAAGATATAGCAAATGCTGTTGATTCACCAGTAATAAAAAAAATAAATTGCAACGAGTTATTATGCGGTGGTCTTGTGGACTTTAATGTTAGTGATGAAATATCAGGCACTATCAGGAATACAGAAGTAACCAGGACGAATGATAGTAAAGCTGTCGGAAAGCTGGATGTTAGCAGGGATGATTAGTAACACCAATAAAACATATTCATACGTGGAAACCAATGATGGTTCGATAAGT
>Ga0102938_10003191_pt1 | contig 12283 bp, 10 predicted proteins | sample SalPonR2_B_D2_MG_FD_84516 | JGI IMG/M metagenome (GOLD analysis project Ga0102938, IMG submission 84516) | Salt pond soil microbial communities from South San Francisco under conditions of wetland restoration - Salt Pond MetaG R2_B_D2_MG | ecosystem: Environmental > Aquatic > Marine >... | reverse complement strand
GGCGGCACGATCCCCGCCCCGATGTGGGCCGACTACATGTCCACCGTGGTGCAACGCTTCGAACCCGAGGGTTTCCCCGATCCCGGTCCGCTGCCCACCGCACCGGTACCCGACCTGCTCCAGGCCGGGTCGATCGAGGAGGCGGAGGACATCGCCCTGACCGCGGGCTTCCGCTTCTCGACCGAGGACGTGGAGGACTACCGCCCAGCGGGCACCTTCATCGGTCAGCGGCCCGAAGCTGGTTCCACCCAGCCGCTCGGCGCCATCATCCGGCTGGAGATCTCCGACGGCACCGGCCTACCGCCGGTGATCCCCGACCTCATCGGCCTGAGCCTGGATGAGGCGTCCGCCATCCTGTTCGACATCGGCTACCGGAACCTGTTCTCCCGGGAGCAACCGGTCGAAGACGAGGACCAGATCGGGCGGATCGTCGCTGTCGGCCCGGGTGCGGGGACCCCGGTCGACCCGCTGGACCCGGATCACCGGATCGTGCTCGTGATCGGCGTCGAACCACCCGAGCCCGAACCGGAGCCCGAGCCCGAGCCCGAGCCCGAGCCTGGCGAGCCGGACGACGGCGGCGGCGGCAACGGCGGCGGAGGCGGCGACGCAGGAGGCGGCAACGCAGGAGGCGGCGACGACGGCGACGGGTCGTCCGAGGGGGACGGGTGACTTCGGCGGTACGGCGCGGCCTCGGCGCTGCCGCTGCCGCCGGTGTCGGCTGCGTGGCCTACGGGACGCTGATCGAGCGACGCTGGTACCGGTTGTCACGGCTGCGGGTCGACGGGGTGCTCCGTCGACCCGGTACGACCCTGCGGATCCTCCACGTCAGCGATCTGCACCTGCTCCCCCGCCAGGAGCACCGCATCACCTTCCTCCACGAGCTGGCCTCACTGGACCATGACCTCGTGGTGGCCACCGGTGACCTGCTCGGTGGGCCGGACGCGGAGGAGGTCACCGCTGCGGCACTCGCGCCGCTGACCTCTCGGCAGCGACCCGGCCTGGTCGTGCTCGGCAGCAACGATCTGTTCGGACCGGTCCTCAAGGCACCGTGGACCTACCTCACCCAGCCCGATCGGCGCCTCACGGGCGCGCCGCTGGACACGCAGCGACTGATCGATCTTCTCGCGGGGTACGGCTACCGCACCCTGCGGGGCGAGACGGTCACGGTGGCGACCGCCGCCGGCCCGGTGACCGCCGGCGGGTTCGACGATCCACACCTACGCACCACCGTGCTGCCGCCGCCTGAAGCCGTCACTCCACCCCCGGGCTCCGAGGACGTGCTGCACCTCGGACTCGTCCACGCTCCCTACCTCGCCGCGCTGGACGTGCTCGTGGACGCTGGCCAGGACCTGCTGCTCGCCGGCCACACCCACGGAGGCCAGGTCCGACTCCCCGGTGTCGGCGCGCTGGTCGCCAACTGCGACCTGCCGCTGGACCAGACCCGCGGGCTGTCGACCCACCGGGGCCGGCAGCTCCACGTCTCGGCCGGTCTCGGGCACAGCCCCTACGCCCCGTTCCGCTTCGCCTGCCGTCCGGAAGCGACACTTCTGGAGCTGTACGCCTGAGTCGTGACGCGCGTGCGCACCGGCGTCGACCGGTTCGCAGCCACGTGGCGTGATGTGTACGCTCCCCGGCGCCCTCTGTGAGGGCTGCACGCCCCACCGGGATGTAGCGCAGCTTGGTTAGCGCGCCTCGTTCGGGACGAGGAGGCCGCCGGTTCGAATCCGGCCATCCCGACCACCGGTGTGCGACGACGGACGCGTGGCCCGGCCAGGGAGCGCGCGTCCGTCGTCGGCATTGCGAGCTTCGACGTCGTCGGTCTGCGAGCTTGCTCGCCGTCAGCATGCGGGGGCACGACATCGTCGAGCGGACCGGACACGACCACCTCGCCCGCTCCGGGGAGCGCCCTATGGACCTCGCCGCCCTGCAGACCACGATCCGCGACACCTTCGGCGTGCAGGACCGGGCGCGCGGGGTCGATGCCACCTTCGGCTGGTTCATCGAGGAGGTCGGCGAGTTGTCCCGGGCGATCAGGCGCGAGGGCCACGACGAGCGTGTGATCGAGTTCACCGACGTCCTGGCCTGGCTCGTGAGCCTCGCGGACCTGTGCGAGGTGGACCTGGCGACCGAGGTCGCAACCCGTTACGGCAACGGCTGCCCGAAGTGCGGTCAGCGGCCCTGCGGCTGCGGCGCGCTGGACCCCTCACGCCCCTGACGCGACACCGGTCGGGCCGGGCCCGAGCCGGTGGTCAGCGCCCGAGCCAGCCGTCCACCAGGTCACGGTGCTCGGCGACCCAGTCGGCGACCACCTGCCGTTGTTCACCGGGGAGCGCGTCCTCGAGCGCCACCTGGAGCGAGGTGATCTCCGCCTCCTCGAGCGCGAACGCCGTCGACCACTCGGCGACCTCGGGGTGGTCAGTCGTGAAGCTGTCACGTACGACCACGTCGATGCGCTCCTCCTCCCCGAGCGCCTCCAGCGGATCATCGAGGTTGCGTAGGTCGTACCGTCCGTACGCCGGGCGAGGCTCCCACAGGGTCACCACGATGGGGCGGTCCAGGACGATCGCCCGGTCCAGGGCCCGGAGCATCGCCCCCGTCGATCCGGTCGACAGGGTGTACTCGCCCTCCAGCCCGTAGGCCGGCAGGACGTCGTCGCGGGACACGCGCACGTGGCCGCTACCCGGCTCCACGCCGATGATCTCCCCCCCGAACTCCTCGCCGCGACCAGCCAGGTCGGCGATGGAGGTGAGATCGCTGTCAGCAGGGACCGCCCAGGTCAGGCGCGCACCCTCGTACCAAGCGCCCAGCACCTCGACGTCCGAGGCGTACTCGTCCAGCTGGGGTGCGTGGCTCTGGGGCAGCCAGGCGCCCGTCCACACATCGACCTCGCCCGCGGCCAACTGGGCGTAGAGCGCATCGACCACACTGACCTCGCCGGTCTGCACGATGGCGCCCGGTGAGGTCGCTTCCACGTCCGTGAGCTCGACCTCGAACCCCTCGGCCTCGAGCAGGAACCCCCACAGCTCGGCGGTCGCCTCCACCTCGGCCCACGGGAGGACGCCGATGGTGATCGCTTCGTCCTCGGCGAGGGCACAGCTGCTGAGCGCCAGCGTGAGGACCGCCCAGAGCGCCAAGCTCCGCCGCGGCCGCGGTCGGCGACGATCACGCATGGTCGGGCCGCTCACCGGCGGTGGCCGGGGCGCCATCGGCCGTCCCGGGATCGCGGGCGTCCGCCGCGGGTTCGCGCTCCCCGACCGCGTCAGCCACTGCAGCTGCCGGCAGACCTGGCCCCGCTCCCGACTCGGCAGGGAGTTCCTCCCTGAGGCCCTTCAGCAGCGACCAGGTGGCCAGCAGGAGGACCACCAGGAAGGGCAGGCCGGTGGAGATCGCCGCAGCCTGTAGCGCGCCCAGACCGCCCGACAGCAGCAGCGCCGCTGCCACCACACCCTCAGCGATGGCCCAGAAGACCCGGGTCGGCGTGGTGGTGCTGCCCCCCGTGGTGAGCATGTCGACCACGAAGGAGCCGGAGTCCGAGGAGGTGATGAAGAACAGCCCGACCACGAGCGTGGTGACGATCGCGGTCACGGTCGGATAGGGGAACTGCTCGAGGAAGACGAACAGCGCCGAGGAGAAGTCCTCCTGGACGACCACACCGAGCCTGGCCCCCGCACGCTCCAGTTCCAGCGCGGTGTTGCCGAACACGGTGAACCACAGGAAGGACACCATGGTGGGCACCAGCAGCACACCCAGCACGAACTCCCGGATGGTGCGGCCGCGGGAGATCCGGGCGATGAACATGCCGACGAAGGGCGACCAGGAGATCCACCACGCCCAGTAGAACAGCGTCCAGTTCGGCAGCCAGTCGCGACCTCCGTAGGTGCCGGACCACAGGAGCGTGTCGACCAGCGTCTGGAAGTAGTGGCCGATGTTCTCCACGTAGGCCGAGAGCAGCAGCGTGGTCGGGCCGGCCAGGAAGACGACCAGGAGCAGCAGTGCGGCCAGGGTGATGTTGAGTTGGGAGACCCGCCGCATCCCGCTGTCGATCCCGACGCCGACCGAGGCGGTCGTGGCCAGGGTGATGACCGCGATCAGGATCATCTGGTTGCTGGTGGAGACACCCCAACCGAACGCCGTAGCCATGCCGGCGTTGATCTGCATCACCCCGAAGCCGAGCGAGGTCGCGACACCGAACACCGTGCCGAGCACGGCGAGCGTGTCGATCCCATGACCGAGGACCCCGTTGATCCGGTCCCCGAGCAGCGGCTGGAACAGTGAGCGGATCGTCAGGGGCAGGTTCCGGCGGAAGCCGAAGTAGGCCAACCCGAGCCCCAGCACGGCGTAGACCGCCCAGGGGCTGAACCCGTAGTGGTGGAACGTGATGTTCATCGCCTGCTGCGCCGCTTCCGGGCTCGCAGCGGCGACCCCTCGCGGTGGCTCCAGGTAGTGGGTCAGTGGTTCGGCGACGGCGTAGTACAGCAAGCCGATACCCATGCCGGCGCTGAACAGCATGGCGAACCACGACAACGTGGAGTAGTCCGGCTCGCTGTCATCGGGACCGAGCTTGACCTTGGCGTAGGGCCCGATGGCGAGGTAGAGGCTGAAGGCGAGCATCGCCGCCACACCAGCGATCATGAACCACCCGAACTGCGTGGTGATGAACGTCTGGAGGGGGGTGAACAGCCGTGCAGCGGTGTCGGTGAACACCCCGGCGAAGACCGCGAACCCGACCGTGAGACCCGCGGACAGCGGGAAGACCACGGGGTGGACGTTCTGACGCAGGAAGGCCACCAGGCGTGACATCTTTGCCTATCGGTCGAGTCACGCGGCGAGACCCTAGCGGCAGGCGGACGATGCCGCCGACGTCGGCAGGCGCACCCGCCGGCGTCAGGCCCCTGCCGCGACGAGTTCGGCGAGCTGCACGGTGTTCAGCGCCGCGCCCTTGAGCAGGTTGTCACCGACGACCCATAGGTTCAGGCTGTAGGGGTCACCGAGGTCCTCGCGGACCCGACCGACCACGACCTCGTCGCGCCCAGCGGACGCCAACGGGGTGGGGTAGGCCAGCTCCTCGCCGTGCTGCCCCGTGCCGTCCTCGACCTCGAGACCCGGCGCAGCCGACAGCACCGCCATGGCGGCATCCCGCTGCACCGGCTCCGCGAAGGTCAGACGTGCCGCGATGGCGTGGCCGACGACGACCGGTACCCGCACACAGGTCGGTGAGACGCGCAGCGCCGGCAGCTCGAGGATCTTGCGCGACTCGTGGACGAGCTTCCACTCCTCGTCGGTGTAGCGCTCCTCGGTGAACGCGCCGCAGTGCGCGAGCACGTTGAAGGCGAGCGCTTTCGAGAACGTCTGTGCCTGCACGCTCGCTTCGAGGGCGGCCCCGTCACCCACCAGCTGCTCGGAACGCCCGACCATCTCGCCGGCCTGGTCGAGCAGCTCCTCGATACCGGTCCGCCCGGCGCCGCCGGCCGCCTGGTAGCTGGTCGCGACCATGCTGGTCAGGCCGAAGGCGTCGTGCAGGGGCTTGGCGGCCACCATCAGCACCATCGTGGTGCAGTTCGGGTTGGCGACGATACCGCGGGGGCGGTGCGCGATGGCGTCGGGGTTCACCTCCGAAACGACCAGGGGGACGTCGTCATCGCGGCGGAAGGCGGAGGAGTTGTCGATCACGACCGCTCCCCGCTCGGTGGCGATCGGGGCCCACTGCTTGGAACGCCCACCCCCCGCCGAGAACAGCGCGATGTCCACCCCGTCGAAGGCCTCCGGGGTGATCGCCTGCACCTCCACCTCGCCGTCCCGCCACGGCAGGCGCTTGCCGGCGGAACGCTCGGAGGCCAGGAAGACCGGATCGCCTTCGAGCGGGAAGGCCCGGCGCTCGAGTTGGCGACGCATCTCCTCGCCGACCGCACCGGTGGCGCCGACGATCGCGACCTTGACACCCATCACTCGTTCTCCTCGACCAGCGCGGCGTCATCACCCAGGCCGAAGGCGGCGTGGACGGCCTGCACCGCGGTCTCGACGTCGTCCCGGGACACCACGACGGAGACCCGGATCGTCGAGGTGGAGATCATCTCGATGTTGACACCGGCGGCCGACAGGGCGCCGAACATCTTCGCGGCGACCCCGGGGTGGGTCTTCATCCCCGCGCCGACCAGCGAGACCTTGGCGATGGCCTCATCGACCCTGATACCGACAGCCCCGACCTCCTCGGCCAGCGGGTCCAGTACGCCGCGGGCCTTGAACGTCTCACCGCGCGGCAGGGTGAAGGAGATGTCCGTGCGTCCATCGGCCGACACGTTCTGCACGATCATGTCGATGTTGATGCTCTGCTCGGCGAGCGTGGAGAAGATCCGCGCGGCGACACCTGGCCGGTCAGGAACCTGCTGGATCGTGAGCTTGGCCTCGGACGTGTCGTGGGCGACACCGGAGATGATCGCGTCCTCCACCGTGTCCTCCTTGGGGCCGACCCAGGTGCCGGCTGCGTAGCTGAACGATGAGCGCACGTGGATCCGCACGCCGTGGTTGCGTCCGAACTCGACGCTGCGGACCTGCAGGACGCCGGCGCCCTGCGCCGCCATCTCGAGCATCTCCTCGTAGGAGACCCGGTCGAGCTTGTGTGCCGTCGGCACGATCCGGGGATCGGCGGTGAACACCCCGTCGACGTCGGTGTAGATCTCGCAGACCTCGGCGCCGAGCGACGCCGCCAGCGCGACCGCCGTCGTGTCCGAACCCCCACGGCCGAGCGTGGTGATGTCCTTGGTGTCCTGACTGACCCCCTGGAAGCCGGCCACGATCACGACGTTGTCACCGTCGAGCGCCTGCTGGACCCGACCTGGCGTGATGTCCACGATCCGCGCCTTGCCGTGGACCGCGTCGGTGATGATGCCGGCCTGCGAACCGGTGAACGACTTCGCCGCGACCCCGCGCTCGTGGAGCGCCATCGCCAACAGCGACATGGAGATCCGCTCCCCTGAGGTCAGCAGGATGTCCAGTTCGCGCTCGGGGGGCCGCTCGCTGATCCGCGCCGCCATGGTCACCAGATCGTCGGTCGTCTTGCCCATGGCGGAGACGACCACCACGACCTGGTTACCGTCACGGTGGGTCCGTGAGACCCGATCGGCTACCCGTTTCATGCGGTCGACGTCACCGACGGAGGTCCCGCCGTACTTCTGCACCACGATCGCCACGCTGGCTCCGGTCGTGCCTGTCAGAGCGGGGACATCGAGGTGGCCGCTCACCCACCGACGGCGAAGGGTAGGGCCCCTGTGACCAGGACGGATCAGCCGCCGAGGTCCCGGCGTCCAACGAAAGCCCGACCGAGGGTCACCTCGTCGGCGTAGTCGAGATCGCCACCGACGGGCAGCCCGCTGGCCAGGCGCGTGACCCGGACGTCGTGGTGGGTCAACAACCGGGACAGGTAGGAGGCCGTCGCCTCGCCCTCCACGTTCGGGTTGGTGGCGATGATGAGCTCCCCGACCGGTTCCTCGCCGATGCGGGTGAGCAACTCCTTGACGTGAAGCTCCTCCGGTCCGACGCCGTCGATCGGGGAGATGGCGCCTCCGAGGACGTGGTAGCGACCCCGGTACTCGCGGGTGCGCTCGATGGCCAGCACGTCACGAGGCTCCTCGACGACGCACAGGATCGCGGGATCGCGGCGAGGGTCCTGGCAGATCCGGCACTCCTCAGCCTCGCTGATGTTCCAGCACCGGGCACAGAAGCGGATCGTCGCCTTGACCCGGGTGATGGCGTCCGCGAGCCGCTGCGCGTCAGGGGTATCGACCTGCAGCAGGTGGAACGCGATCCGCTGCGCGCTCTTCGGACCGACGCCGGGCAGGCGCCCGAGCTCATCGATCAGATCCTGCACCGCGCCTTCGTACACCTGGTCACCGCTCCGTCCGTGCGCACCGTCCGCTGCTGCCGATCCCGAGCGGCCGACCGCCACCTCGGGCCCCGCCGAGCCGCACCGCCGGGCGCACCGGGGTGAGCGTACCGACGGGTGGTACCGCGATCGGCTCAGCACCACGCTGTCGACGGCCACCCGCGCTCGATCCGCGACCGTGGGCCGCTCAGGCCTCGGCGGAGGGCGGAGGACGCTCATCGAGGAGTGCCGCCCCCAGTTCCCGTTCGAGCAGTGCGTCGACGTCGACGGACCGTGCCGGTCGATCGAGCTCCGCCTCGCGGACGTCCACCTCCTCGCCCCCGTCGACCGCACCGGTCACCGGCTCGTCGAACACCGGCGTCCGGGCATCGTCGGGGGTGACCGACGGTGGTAGCGGCCGGCGGTCGGTCGGCGCCCCCTCCACCTCGACGTCGATCCGGAGCTTCAGGCCACAGGACCGTTCCAGCGCGGCGATCAACGCACCACTGAGTTCGCCGCTACGTGCCTGCACCGCGTGGAAGGAGGCGTAGCGAGGGGCGTAGCGCAGCGTCAGGACGTGGTTGCGGACCGAGACCGGGACCGCGGGCTCGAAGATCGCGTGGTGGCGGCGCGAGGACTGCTTCAGCAGCTCGAGGACAGCCTGCCAGTGGGTGGCGACCACGGCCAGCGGATCGTCCTCGGCAGGCGGGGACGAGACCTCTGCCGGTGCGGCGGCGACCCCTGGGTCAGGCGCTGGGTCAGGCGCTGGGTCAGGCGCTGGGTCAGGCGCTGGCTCCCCCTCGCCAGCCCGACCGGGCGCCTCAGCTGCCGGGTCGGCGGCGACAGGCGCGACCGGGTCAGCGGCGACAGGCACGACCGGCTCCGCGCTAGGAGCCGCAGCCGCCGTCTCATCGGCCGCCGGCGCGACCGGCTCCGCGGTGGCAGCCGGAGCGGGGGCGTCGACTGCTGGATCCGCCTCCGCCGACCCGAAAGCGATCTGCGGCTCCGGCGGCGGTACCTGCTTCCCCCCGGCTCCGGGCAGGGACGGCCGGCTTCGCGTCACCTCGGCGGTGCGCTGACCCGCGGCGCCGGACTCCAGCGCGGCGATGCGGTCGGCCAACTCGGCCAGCTCGCCGTCGGCACCGGGAACGGCGAGGCGAGCCAGGGCGAGCTCCAACGGCAGCCGCGGCGAGCCGTGCCGCTGCTCGGCCACGGTGGCGGCCAGCACCTCGACCATCCGCAGCAGCCGGTCCGCCGGCAGCAGGGTCGTCTGTGCCAGCAGACGGCGACGGTGCTCATCGGTCGCGTCCACCAGATCGGCATCGTCCGGTGCCACCTGCAGGACGAGCAGGTCGCGTGCGTGCTGGACCAGGTCGAGGGTGAAGCGACGGAGATCGTGACCCTCGTCGAGGAGGCGCTGCACCAGCGCCAACGCGCCCGCCACATCGCGCGTCGCGAGCAGCTCGAGCAGCTCGAACAGACGGTCCGCCGGGCTCGTCCCGAGCGTCTGGGCGACCGCAGCCGCCGAGACCTGCGTCCCGGCGTACGCCAGGACCTGCTCGAGGATCGAGAGGGTGTCCCGGACCGAGCCATCACCGGCCCGAACGACCGCGTCGACCGCCTCAGGCTCGATCTCGTAGCCCTCCGTGCCGCAGATGAGCCGGACGTGGTCCGCGACCTCGCCAGCGGACACCCGTCGCAGATCCAGCCGCTGGACCCGGGAGAGGATCGTCGGGATCACCTTCTGCGGGTCCGTGGTCGCCATGGCGAACAGCACGTGTCCAGGCGGCTCCTCGATGAGCTTCAGGAGCGCGTTGAAGGCCGCGGTCGAGGCCATGTGGACCTCGTCGAGGATGTAGACCTTGCGCCGGGCGCGTGCGGGCGCGAACAGCGCACGGTCACGCAACTCACGCGCGTCGTCCACCCCGCCGTGGGAGGCCATGTCGAGCTCGATGACGTCGACGGAGTTGCCCTCGGTGATCGATCGGCAGTGCTCGCAGGTACCACAGGGCGTCGGCGTGGGCCCGTTCTCGCAGTTGATCGCCGCTGCCAGGATCCGGGCGGTCGAGGTCTTGCCGGTACCGCGCGGTCCCGTGAACAGGTACGCGTGGGAGAGCCGATCCTCCTCGATGGCGTTGGCCAGGGTGCGCGTCACGTGCGTCTGCCCGACCACCTCGGCGAAGGTCCGTGGTCGGTATCGGCGGTAGAGCGAGACGTAGGCCACCTCGAGCTCCCCAGGTGTGCAGCGACGGCCGGCGCCGTCCACCGTAGCGTCGGCCGACGAGCTCGGACCGCGCCCGCCAGTTCCCGCCGAACGACGAGAGGCCGGCCTGCCCCGACGGCCCCAGGCGACGGGCGCCCGTGATCGGCACCCGCCCGAGAACGGCTTAGGGCTGCTGCCTCTCGGCCCTGACCCGGTTCACCGGAGGACGTCACCGGCGGACGCCCGTCACCTCGGTCCGTCGAGGCCGTCGCCGACCTCTGGGATGACCGTACCAACGGCGGCCGTACCCTGCGAACGGGCCCGATGCCTCGCCCGTCCCTCGGCGACCGCGAGGCTCGGCGCGACCGACCAGAGCCGAGGACAGAGATCGTGACCGACCCCGCGCCGGCCCGCGCTTCACTGCGGGCCCCCGGCGTCGTCCTCTTCCTCGCCTTCGTGGACGTGTTCGCGCTGCTGCCGACGGTGGCGCCGCACATCGAGGGGCTCGGCGCCGGTCCGGCGGGCATCGGACTGGCGGTCGGGGCCTACTCCGCCGCGAACCTGCCGGCCAACATCGTCGGCGGCATCCTGGTCGACCGTCACGGTCGGCGGATCGTGACCATCGTCGGACTGTTGGCCGCGGCGGCCGCCGTTGCGGCCTACGCGCTGGCGACGTCGGTGGCCGGGTTCCTCCTCGTCCGGCTCCTCCACGGCGTCGCCGGGGGGATCCTCGTGCCGGCGGTGTTCGCCGCCGCCGGCGATCGGGCCCGGCGCGGGGCAGAGGGACGCGCGTTCGGCCGGCTCGGCGCCGTCATCGGCTCGGCCGCCGTCATCGCACCGGCGAGCGCCGGAGCGGCCCGTCAGGCCACGGGGACCGACACGGTGTTCCTCGGCGTCGCCGTGCTCCTGCTGCTGGGAGCGCTCGTGGCCTACTTCGGGGTCCACGATCCCCCTGCAGAGCTGTCCGGACCACCGGCGGCCCGCTCCGCGCGACCCCAGGCCATGCGCGCCCTGCTGCAGGTGGCGCCCATCCGTCGGGCGCTGCTCGGCACGGTCGTGCTGACCGCGGCCGTCGGGGTGCTGGCCGGCTTCCTCCCGGGGACGGCGGAGGCGCTCGGGGCGCCGGCGGCCGCGGTCGGCGGGCTCTTCACCGCCTACGCCGTCGTCGCGGCGGCGCTGATGCTGTCACCCGTCGCTGGACGCGTTGACCGCACGGGCGCCGACGGCCCGCTCGCCCTGGGGCTGCTCATCCTGGGCGTGGCGCTGCTGGTGTTGTCGGTCGCGCCGAGCCTCACGGTCGCCGTGGCCGGCAGCGCGCTCTTCGGCGCCGGCTACGGCCTGGTGTTCCCCGCCGTCACCGCCGCCACCTCGTCGAGCTCGACGGTGGCGACGCGGGGCCGGGCCTTCGGTCTGTTCAACGTCGCGTTCAGCCTCGGCTTGGCGGTCGGCCCCCCACTGATCGGTGCGCTGGCCGGCGCAGCGCCGACGGTCGATCCGTTCGTGCCGACCGCGGTGCTGGCCGTCGGGGCTGCACTCGTCATCACGGCCGCGTCCCGCGGGGGACACGGCACCACCACGCACGTGGACGAGGCGCTGGACGAGCTCGGGGAGCCGCCGGCCGGCCAGTGACGGCGCCCAGGTTCCCTGGAGCCGACCCGGAGTCACGCGCCGGAACGGACCTCCCGAACCCACCCTCCGATGACCCCGGGGGTCCCACACCTATTAGGCTCACACCATGGACGAACGCAACGTGCTCGGCGGCGACCTCGAGGGGTGCAGCACCGATCCGCTCACCGGCTGGTTCCGGGACGGCTCGTGCCGAACCGGGCCGGGCGACCGCGGCAGCCACACGATCTGCGCGGTGGTCACGGTGGAGTTCCTGGCGCATCAACGGGCGATCGGCAACGACCTCTCGACACCCAGGCCGGAGTTCCGGTTCCCGGGACTCTCCCCTGGCGACCGCTGGTGCGTGACCGCACCCAACTGGTTGCGCGCGCACCAGGACGGAGCGGCAGCCCCGGTGGTGCTCGCAGCGACCAACGAGCGGGTGCTGGACCTGGCGCCCCTCGAGCTGTTGCGACGCTACGCGGCCGATGTCCCGGACGACCCCGGTGCACTGAGCGACTGAGGGCGATGGACCGATCACCTCGCCGGTGTGCAACGCGTGCTGGCGAAGGCCGTGGAGGTGACTGCCCGAGGGCGGCAACTCGGGCGAGGAGACG
>Ga0102938_10003189_pt1 | contig 12284 bp, 14 predicted proteins | sample SalPonR2_B_D2_MG_FD_84516 | JGI IMG/M metagenome (GOLD analysis project Ga0102938, IMG submission 84516) | Salt pond soil microbial communities from South San Francisco under conditions of wetland restoration - Salt Pond MetaG R2_B_D2_MG | ecosystem: Environmental > Aquatic > Marine >... | reverse complement strand
GCCGGTACCCGACTCGCCACAGATCATTACGGCCAGATCGCTGTGCATGACCTGCGCCACCACCTTGTAGAGCCGCTGCATCGCCGGGCTGCGCCCCACCAGCGGCAACTCGTCGGGCCGCTCTTCGCCGGCCGATTTCTTAGGCACCCGTTCCTGCGCCTCGAGCGCGCGCGCCGTGCGCTTCATCAGGTCCGGCAGGTCGAACGGCTTGGGCAGGTAATCGAACGCCTCCGCCTCCGCAGCCTTGATCGCGGTCATGATGGTGTTCTGCGCCGAGATCACGATCACCGGCAGGCCGGGTCGGTCCTCAGCGATCTTGGGCAGCATCTCCAGCCCGTTGCCGTCGGGCATCACCACGTCCGAGATCACCACGTCCCCGCGTCCCTCGCCCACCCAGCGCATCAGCGTGGTCAGGCTCGAGGTCGCGTGCACCCGGCACCCCGCCCGTGTCAGCGCCTGCGTCAGAACCGTGCGGATCGTGCGGTCGTCATCGGCGACCAGAACCGTGCCGTCCATGGGTCAGTCTCCCTCTTCCTGCGCGTCGGCGCGTTGCAACGAGATGCGGAACACCGTGCGCCCCGGCACCGAGCTCACCGAGATCCAGCCGCCATGCTCCGAGACGATCTTGGCGGCCAGCGCGAGGCCAAGCCCGGTGCCGTTCTCGCGGCCCGACACGAACGGCTCGAACACCTCCTCGGCGATGTCGGGCGGCAAGCCGGGCCCGTCGTCGATGATCTCGATCTGCAGGGGCAGCGCCAGCCCCGCCCCGTCCCCGCGCCGCACGCGGAGCGCCCCGTCGTAATAGGTATGGAGCCGGATCGTGCCCGTGCCCCCGGGGGCCGCCTCGGCGGCGTTCTTCAGCAGGTTGAGAACAACCTGCAACAGCTGATCGCCATCGCCGAGCGCGTGCGGCAACGAGGGGTCGTAATCCTCCACGATGCGCATCCCGGCGGCAAAGCCCACCATCGCCGAGCGCCGCGCACGATCGAGCACATCATGCAGGTTCACCCGTCGCAGCACCGGGCGCGTGACATTGCCGAATTGTTCGACCCGGTCCAGCAGCCCGACGATGCGGCGGCTCTCGCCGACGATGAGATCGGTCAGCTCCCGATCCTCGGCGCTCGCGTTCATCGAAAGAAGCTGCGCCGCGCCGGTGATTCCGGCCAGCGGGTTCTTGATCTCGTGGGCCAGCATCTCGGCCATGCCGATGGCCGAGCGCGCGGCGGCCTTGACGCCGCTCTTCTGCGCCATGCGCCCGGCCAGTTCGCGCGGGGCGAGCAGGATCAACATCTGCCCCGCCGTGCCCGCCATCGGTGCCACCTGCAGGTTGCACAGCATCGGCGCGCGCGCTCCGGTGCCGATATCGACATCGTTGACGAAGAGCGGCGCGCCGCTGGCGCGTGCGCGCTCGAACGCTTCCTCGAGCGGCGCATCGACGGCCAGCCTGTCCCAGACCGGTTCGCCCGCCACCGCGCGCTGCGACACCAGCATGAACCCCTCTGCCGCCGGGTTGATCCGCACGATGCAGTCGGCGGCATCGACCACCAGCGCCGGAACCGGCAGCGACGCCCAGAGCGGCTCCTCGGAGGTATCTGTGGTCATGCCGCGCACCGCAGCCCGAGCGCCTCGGGCAGCAGGCGCGCCACCGCGTCCGGCGCGGCGGTCAGCACGAGGCGGCGCAGGTCGCCGGGCGTGCCGGCGTGGTCCATGTACCAGCCCAGGTGCTTGCGTGCCATGCGCCCGCCGAGGTCGCGCCCGTAGAAGCAGAGCATCGCGTCGTGATGCGCCGCCGCCAGATCGGCCAGCGCGTCGCCCGATGGCACGTGCGGTGCGGTCGCGCCCCAGAGATCCGCCGCCACCTGCGCCAGCAGCCAGGGCCGCCCTTGTGCGCCGCGACCGATCATCACCCCGTCCGCACCGCTCTGCTCCAGCGCCGCGCGCGCCGAGGCGCTGCCCACGATGTCGCCGTTGACCACCACGGGCACCGAGACCGCCCGCTTGACCGCGCGCACCGCCGCCCAGTCGGCGCGGCCCTTGTAGAACTGGCACCGCGTGCGCCCGTGCACCACGATCATCGCCACCCCCGCATCTTCGGCGCGGGCGGCGATGGCGGGCGCGTTGAGGCTGTCGTGGTCCCAGCCCAGCCGCATCTTGAGCGTCACCGGCACAGCCACTGCGCCCGCCACTGCCTCGACCAGCCGCAGCGCGTGATCGGGGTCGCGCATCAGGGCCGAGCCGGACGCTCCCGCCCCTTTCGCCCGCGTCACCTTCTTGGCCGGGCATCCCATGTTGATGTCGATGATCCGTGCGCCCTCGCCCGCCAGCATCCGCGCCGTCTCGGCCATCGGCCCAGCCTCGCAGCCTGCGATCTGCACCGAGGTGCCCGCAGCGCCGAGGCCCAGCTCGGCCTTTTCGCGCACGCCGGGGCGCGCACTCAGCATCTCGCGGCTGGCGATCATCTCGCTCACCACCAGCCCGGCACCGAAGCCGCCCACGAGCTCGCGGAACGGCAGGTCGGTGATTCCGGCCATCGGTGCCAGCAGCACCGGCGGCGTGATCGCCTTGTCAGTGAGTGAGAACACCATTTGCCCAATCCCTGTGCAACGCCCTTCTTGTAGCCGCCTGCATCGGCTGACACAACGTGACAAGGGGCTATTCCACCATAGGACGCGCCTCCGTGCCCAATAATCGGGCACATGCCCGGCCATTGCGCTCGCGCGTGGCGCGACGTAATCAAGGGGACATGACACGCGCCGCCCTTATCGTCGCCGCCGGTCGCGGCACCCGCGCGGGCGGGGACCTGCCCAAGCAGTGGCAGCCGCTCGCGAGCCGCCGCGTGCTCGACTGGACGCTGGCCGCCCTCGCGCCCCATGTCGGGCGCGTTGCGCTGGTCCTGCACCCCGACGACATGGACCGTGCGCCCCCGGGGGTCGAAACCGTGCCCGGCGGGGCGACCCGCGCCGCCTCAGTGCGCGCGGGTCTCGAACACCTTGCCGACACCGGCGGGCCGCCGCGCCACGTTCTGATCCACGATGCCGCCCGCGCCACCCCGCCGCGCGGCGTGATCGCGGGGGTGATCGCGGCGCTCGACGCGGGCGCACAAGCCGCCGCCCCGGCGCAGCCGGTGACGGATGCGCTCTGGACCGGTACGGACGGATACGTGACCGGCACGCAGGAGCGCGCCGGGCTCTACGCCGCGCAGACGCCGCAGGGCTTTGATTTTGCCGCCATCCTCGCCGCACACCGCGCCCATGACGGAGCTGCGCCGGACGATGTCGCGGTGGCCCGCGCCGCCGGGCTGCTGGTGACCATCACACCGGGCGACGCGGACAACATCAAGATCACCCGCGCGGGCGATTTCGCGCGGGCGGAAAGGATATTGGGGGTTGCGATGGATATTCGCGTTGGCACCGGCTTTGACGTGCACCGATTCGGGCCGGGCGATCATGTCATGCTCTGCGGCGTGGCCGTGCCGCACGCGCGCGGGCTGCAGGGGCATTCCGATGCCGATGTCGGGCTGCACGCGCTGACCGACGCCATTTACGGCGCGCTGGCCGAGGGCGATATCGGGCGGCATTTCCCGCCCTCCGACCCACAATGGAAGGGCACCGAGAGCCATGTTTTCCTGCGCCACGCGGCGCGGCTTGCCGCTGGCAAGGGCTTCAGGATCAACAATATCGACGTGACCCTCATCTGCGAACAGCCCAAGATCGGGCCGCATGCAGCGGCCATGCGCGCGGTCATCGCTCATCGCATCGGCGTGGACCCGGACCGCGTCTCGGTCAAGGCCACGACAACCGAGCGGCTGGGCTTCACCGGTCGGGCCGAGGGCATTGCCGCGCAGGCTGCCGTCACGCTGATTAAGGGTCCCGCATGACCCGCCTTATCGCCACGTTCCTTTACGCGGGCTACCTGCGCCCTGCCCCCGGAACATGGGGCTCGCTGGCGGCGTTGCCGGTGGCCTGGGTGCTTCATGTGCTGGGCGGCCCGGTGCTGCTCGCCCTTGGCATTATCGTAGCGTTCGCATCAGGATGGTGGGCCACCGCGCTGGAAACGAAAGGAAAAGACGATCAAGATCCCGCGGAGATCGTGATCGACGAAGTGGCCGGGCAATGGCTCGCGCTGTTGCCCGTCTCGGTAGGTGCTGCCCATGCCGGGGTGGCGATCACCGCGCTCTGGCCGGGCTGGGTGGTGGCATTCCTGGCCTTTCGCCTGTTCGACATCTGGAAGCCGGGGCCGATCGGCTGGGCCGATCGGCGCAGCGGGGCGATGGGCGTTATGCTCGACGACATCCTCGCCGGACTGGCGGCGGCGCTCTGCGTGATGCTGGGGGCGTGGCTGGCGCATGGGGTTTTCTCATGAAAAATGCCGCGCGAATTATTGATTTGGCAAAGGAAAAAAACGTGATGATCGCCACGGCCGAAAGCTGCACTGGCGGCATGGTGGCGGTCATGCTGACGGATGTGGCCGGCTCTTCGGCGGTGGTGGAGCGGGGCTTCGTCACCTATTCCAACGCCGCCAAGACCGAGATGCTGGGCGTCTCTCACGACACGCTCGCCGCCCGCGGTGCCGTGTCAGAGGAGGTCGCCCGCGAGATGGCCGACGGCGCCCTCGCCCACAGCGCCGCGCAGCTTGCGGTGTCGATCACCGGCATCGCCGGACCGGGAGGTTCGGAACGCAAACCTGAAGGTCGGGTGTGTTTCGGCCTCGCCATGACGGGCCGTCCCACGCAAACGGAAACCCGCGAGTTCGGCGCACCGGGGCGCGCCGAGGTGCGCCGCCTGAGCCGTGACCATGCCTTGCAGCTCCTGCACGACGCGCTGATGTCCTGACGGTGTCATCCCCGCGAAAGCGGGGATCTGTGCAGAACGGGAGATCCTCGGGGCAGGTCCGAGGACAAAGGCGTGGCCGCGTCAGCCGTAGAGCGCCTGCGCGCGGGTCTCGAAGGCGCGCACGATCCGCTTCATCGCCTCATGAAAGAAGACCTCCGCCGCCGACTGCAAGAGCCTGTTCTTGAAAGCGAAATCCACATCAAAGCTCACCTCGCATCCGCCGTCGGCCTGCGTGAACGCCCAGTTGGAGCGCATGTGTCTGAACGGCCCGTCGAGATACTCGGTCTCGATCTGCCGCGCCTCGGGCCAGAGCACGACGCGGCTGCCGAACCGCTCGCGGAAGACCTTGAAGCTGATGACGAGATCGGCCTCCATCACCTCCGAGCCGTCCGCCTGCGGGGTCACCTTGCGCACCCGCGCCGCCGCGGTCCAGGGCAGGAATTCCGGGTAACGCGCCACGTCGGCCACCAGTGCATACATCTGGTCCGCAGAATACGGCAGGTGGCGGGTTTCTGAATGTGACGGCATGGTGCCCCCGGTTTTCCCGTGACAGTGGCGCGGTTTTTCCTAGACTGGCCACGGATTTGCAAGGGGAAGACATGCCGCAGCGCAGCTACGTGATCGACAAGCTCATCTCGGCCAAGAGTATCGCCGCCCGCATCGAGGCGCTGTCACACGATATCGAGGCGGAATTCGCCGGAACAGAAAAGCTCGTGGTGGTGGGGCTGTTGCGCGGCTCTTTCATCTTCATCGCCGACCTTGTGCGCGAGCTGGACCTGCCCGTGGAGGTCGATTTCGTCGAGACCTCGTCCTACGGCAACGCCATGGAATCGAGCCGCGAGGTGCGCATTCTCAAGGATCTGCGCGGCGATATCGCCGGACGCGACGTGCTGGTGGTCGAGGATATCGTCGATACCGGCCACACGCTGACCCATGTGCTCAACCTGCTGGCAAGCCGCGCGCCTGCACGGCTCAGGACCATCGCGCTGCTGGACAAGCCGTCGCGGCGCGAGGCGGACATCCGCGCCGACTGGATCGGATTCGAGATCCCCGACGAATTCGTCGTGGGCTATGGCATCGACTACGCGCAGCGCGACCGCAACCTGCCGTATATCGGCGCGGTGCGCTTCACCGGCCCATGAACATCACCTGGCTTTTGCGCATGGCCCGCTGGGCCCGCCGTCCGCCGGGGCCGCGCGCCGTGCGGCTGTGGCTCATCGTCATCGGCGCGGCCCTCGCCATCGCCGGGATCGAGGTCTTCTTCGGCTGGCCGGAGGCCCTCACGCTGGAGCCGCGCCGCTCGATTTTGCGGCCCTGAGCGGATGCCCCGGCGCATCTGCGGGTGTTGCTCACGCGCCCATCTCCATGACTTGACCGCCGGTTGAGAGAATTATCGCTTTGCGATGGGCGCATTCGGCGTAAACTTGCCTACATTGGAACGGATCTTTTCATCGGGGGGAAGCCATGTTTGCGCAGGTAACATCCGTCCTCACCCTCATCGGGTCTCTTTTTCAGCGGCTTACCACGATCCTTCTCGTGCTGACGGCCCTCGGGCTCGTGGCCGCCACCGCCGCCGCCGCCCTCGGCGGCCTGCCCTGGCTGCGATTCGAGGCCGCGTACGGGGGCACCACATACGAGAATGCCGGGCAGATCGCGCAGCTCGGTGGAACGGTGCTGGCGGTGCTCTTGTGCGTCTACCTGCCGTCGAACACCCGGATCATGGCGCTGGAGACCTCGCATCGCCGCTTCGACCTCGGGATGCGCGACATCGCCCGTGCCTATCACGCCGCCCATGCCGCCGACCGCGATGACGTGTTTCGTCTGTCCTCGGAATTCGATGCCGTGCGCGAGCGGCTGGCCTGGCTGCGCGAGCATCCCGACCTCGGCGGACTGGAGCCGGGCTTGCTGGAGGTGGCAGCACAGATGTCCCATGTCAGCCAGGAGCTGGCCGATACCTATTCCGAGGAAAAAGTGGCCCGCGCGCGGCAGTTCCTGCGCCAGCGGCAGCAAGAGGTGGCCGCGTTCAACGACCGGATCGAGCGCGCCAAGGCGGTGTCCCAGGAACTGCGCCACTGGGCGCATGAGGTCGAGCTCGAGGAAAGCGTCGCGGCAAGCCAGCTTGCCCGGCTGCGCGAGGATCTCATGGCCGTGCTGCCCGAACTCGGGACCGAGGAGATGCTGCGCGCCGACGGCACGGTGATCGACATCCCCCGCAAGGCCGCCGAGTAGCGCCCGCGTTTCGCGTTTGACGCAGGCCCCGCGCTGGGGCATGTGACCTGTCATGGCCAAACCCTCGACCACCTTTGCCTGCACGGCCTGCGGTGCAAGTCACGCGCGCTGGTCGGGGCGTTGCGACGCCTGCGGCGCATGGAACACGATCCAGGAGGAGGCCCCGCTCTCCGCCGGGCCGGCGGGGCGCAGCCTCGGGGCGCGGCGTGGCGCGGCGCTCGCGCTCACCGATCTGGCGACCGAGGAGGCCCCGCCGCCGCGCACCTGTTCGGGGCTGGCCGAGCTTGACCGCGTGCTCGGCGGCGGGCTCGTGCCGTCGAGCGCGGTGCTGGTGGGCGGCGATCCGGGGATCGGCAAATCCACCCTGTTGTTGCAGGCTGCCGCACGGTTCGCGACGGTCGGGCTCTCGACCCTCTACGTCTCGGGCGAGGAGGCCAGCGCGCAGGTGCGGATGCGCGCGCAGCGCCTCGGGCTCGAGAGCGCGCCGGTACGGCTCGCCGCTGCCACCAGCCTGCGTGATATCCTGACCACGCTGGATGCCGAGCGCCCCGACCTCGTGGTCATCGATTCGATCCAGACCATGTGGTCGGACACGATCGACTCGGCCCCCGGCAGCGTCGCGCAGGTGCGCGCCGCCGCGCACGAACTCACCGGCTACGCCAAACGCCGCGGGGCTTCGGTCATTCTCGTCGGCCATGTCACCAAGGAGGGCCAGATCGCGGGGCCGCGCGTGGTCGAGCACATGGTCGATTGCGTGCTCTATTTCGAGGGCGAGCGCGGGCACCAGTTCCGCATCCTGCGCAGCGTCAAGAACCGCTTCGGCCCCGCCGACGAGATCGGCGTGTTCGAGATGACGGGCAGCGGGCTGGCCGAGGTCGCCAACCCCTCCGCCCTGTTCCTCGCCGGGCGCGGCGCGCCCGCCCCCGGATCGGTGGTGTTCGCAGGGATCGAGGGCACGCGGCCCCTGCTGGTCGAGGTGCAGGCGCTGGTGGCCCCCACGCCGCACGCCCAGCCGCGGCGCGCGGTTGTGGGCTGGGACGGTGCGCGGCTCGCGATGATCCTCGCGGTGCTGGAGGCACGCTGTGCCATCCCGTTCGCCGGGCTCGATGTCTATCTCAACGTGGCGGGCGGCTTGCGCATCTCAGAGCCCGCCGCCGATCTCGCCGTCGCCGCGGCACTCCTGAGCGCACGCGAAGACGCGGCGCTGCCGCCGGAGACGGTGATTTTCGGCGAAATCAGCCTGTCGGGCGCGCTGCGGCCCGTGGGCCAGACCGAAAACAGGTTGAAAGAGGCGCGAAAACTTGGTTTCACATCCGCAATCCTTCCGTCGGACGACAAGACCGGCGGCCAGAGCGGCCTCAGCCTGACCCGGATGGGCGATCTGACCGCGTTCGTGGGTGACGTTTTCGGCGCAGGGTAGGCGCCCCGCAGGGACAGGACGAGGCATGGACGGGTTCACCATCATCGACGGGGTCGTTGCGCTCTTTATCGTGCTCTCGGCGCTTCTGGCCTATTCGCGGGGCTTCGTGCGCGAGGCGCTCGCGATCGCGGGCTGGGTGGCGGCGGGGGTCGTCGCCTTCGTCTTCGCGCCGCAGCTGGAGCCGCTGGTCAAGGAAGTGCCAGTGGTCGGCGAATTCATCGCCGACAGTTGCGAACTCTCCATGATCGGTGCCTTCGCGGTGGTGTTTGCCGTGGCACTGATCGTCGCCTCGCTGATCACGCCGCTGTTTTCCTCGCTGGTGCAGCGCTCGGCGCTGGGCGGGATCGACCAGGGGCTGGGCTTCGTCTTCGGCGTGGCGCGCGGCGTTCTGCTCATCGCCATCGCCTATTTCGTCTACGAGACGGTGATCTCTGCCCAATCCATCGCCATCATCGACAACAGCCGCTCGGCGCGGGTGTTCTCGCAAATGACCGACGCGGTGGCGTCGCAGGAACCCGAGCAGGCGCTGGGCTGGATCACCGCCCAATACGAGCAGCTCGTCGGCAAGTGTGACGCGCCCTGAGGCAGTGCCTGTCCGACGCCGCGTCACGCCTGCGTCAGCCGCTGCCGGTTTCGTGATAGTTTCGTGACATGGTCCTGCCAAGCGCGTATGAGGTGAACCAAGCGACATCCACGGATTCGGAGCTGCCCTTGTCCACGTCCGCACCACTGCCCCCCGCCCACCCGTTCGACGACGACAAGCTGCGCGAGGAATGCGGCGTCTATGGCGTGATCGGCCTGACCGACGCGGCCAATTTCGTGGCGCTCGGGCTGCACGCGCTTCAGCATCGCGGGCAGGAGGCGGGCGGCATCGTCAGCCACGACGCCGAGCACGGCTTCAACTCGGTGCGCCGCTTTGGCTATGTGCGCGACAATTTCACCCGCCAATCGCTGATGGAGGCACTGCCCGGGCCGTTGGCCATCGGCCATGTGCGCTATTCCACCGCCGGCTCCAAGGGGGCCGCGATCCGCGATGTGCAGCCGTTCTTCGGCGAGTTTTCGATGGGCGGTGCCGCGATCGCGCATAACGGCAACATCACCAATGCCGACGCGCTGCGGCGCGAGCTGATCGACCGCGGTTCGATCTTCCAGTCGGGCTCGGACAGCGAATGCATCATCCACCTGATGGCGCGCTCGCTGCAACGCAACATCCCCGAACGGATGGAAGATGCGCTGCGCCGGGTCGAAGGGGCGTTCTCGGTCGTCGCCATGACGCGCACCAAGCTCATCGGCGTGCGCGATCCGCTGGGCGTGCGACCGTTGGTGCTGGGGCAGCTGGGCGAAGGCTGGGTGCTCAGCTCGGAAACCTGCGCGCTCGACATCATCGGCGCGCGTTTCGTGCGCGAGATCGCGCCGGGCGAGATGGTGGTGATCTCCGCAACCGGCGGGGTCGAGAGCCATTTCCCCTTCCGCCGCCAGAAGTCGCGGTTCTGCGTGTTCGAGCATGTCTATTTCTCGCGCCCCGATTCGATCATCGGCGGTCGTTCGGTCTACGAGACGCGCCACCAGATCGGGGTGGAACTGGCCCGCGAGGCCCCCGTCGATGCGGATATCGTCTGCCCCGTGCCCGACAGCGGCACGCCTGCCGCCATCGGCTACAGCCACGAAAGCGGCATCCCCTTCGCGATGGGGATCGTGCGCAACCAGTACATGGGCCGCACCTTCATCGAGCCGACAGAGCAGATCCGCAACATGGGGGTGCGATTGAAGCTCAACGTCAACCGTGCCCTGATCGAGGGCAAGCGGGTGATCCTCGTCGACGACAGTGTCGTGCGCGGCACCACCAGCCGCAAGATCAAGGAAATGATCCTCGACGCGGGCGCGGCGGAGGTGCATTTCCGTATCGCGTCCCCGCCCACGGCATGGCCGTGTTTCTACGGGGTCGACACGCCGCAGCGGGAAAAGCTGCTCGCCGCCACCATGTCCGAGGAGGAGATGCGCACGCATCTCAACGTCGACAGCATCCGATTCATCTCGCTCGACGGGCTATACCGTGCCGTCGGCGAGGCACAGGGGCGCGACGCGGCCTGCCCGCAATATTGCGACGCCTGCTTCTCCGGCGATTACCCGGTCGCCCCCTCGGACATGATCGAGAAGGGCTTCGAGCTGAAGGCCGCCGAGTAGGTCCCGTTACCGGGCGAAAATTCGCCGCATCGCAGAAAATGCCGCTTTCGTCCGCGCCCGGAGAGGCGTAGGGCGCAGGTCCGATATCGGATCACAGGACCATCATGACAGACCAGACAGAGACCCCCGCGGCCACCCTCGCTGCGGCCACCCAGCCGAGCGCGCTGCCCACCGGGCGGCTGACGCTGCTCGGCACGATGCATGGCCCCGACAGTGCCCGCGCGCTGCTGCGGCTCGATGGACGGGTCGAGACCGTGACCAACGGCGACAGCATCGACGGCGCCACCGTGGCGGCGATCGGCGAAGGGGTGGTGATTCTCGCGCGCGGCAACCGGCCCGAGCGCCTCGCCCTGCCCGGCGCATGAAAAACCGCGCCCGTCAAGGCCGGGCGCGGTCGCGTTTCATCGGTCAGGCTGGGTGGACTCAGCCCTTGCCCGCCGCCAGCGCCTTCCAGCCGCCCCAGACGACCATCGCCGCGATCACGGCCTTGACCAGATCGCCCAGCAGGAAGGGGGCCATCCAGTAGGCCCAGAGGTCGGGCGCGGCCTTGCCCATCACCGCGGCGGGCCAGGCGAGGCCGGGGATGTAGAGCAGCGCCGAGATCGCGATGCCGCACAGCGCCGTGGAGAATACGCCACGGGCAAGGCCCCGCTCGACCGCGAGACCGGCGAGCCACGCCATGCCGACGAAGCCGTAGAGGAAGCCCGCGGTCGGCCCCACCAGCGAGGCCGTGCTCATGCCGCCGGCAAAGACCGGCAAACCCATCGCGCCCTGGGCGAGATAGGCCAGCAGCGTTGCCGCCCCCAGCTTTGACCCAAAGGTCAGCCCGACGATCAGGATCGCGAGGGTCGACAGCGTCAGCGGCACCGGGAAGAATGGCACGCTCACCTGCGCCGCCAGCGCGATGAAGAGCGAGCCGCCCAGGATCAGCCCCGCCTTGCGAACGAGGCCCTCGTGGCCAATCGCGGCCTGTGTCAGTGTTTGTGTGCGCATCCCGCGTCCCTCCTTTATCCGTGTCCGCCCGACTTTTTCGCCGCACCGCGTCGAAAGTCAAGCGATTGTCCTTGATCTGGCGGCCCGGCGGTGGGATTTGCCGGGCATGACAGCTCCACACACTCCCCCCGTCGCCCTCGTCACCGGCGCATCCCGCGGGCTCGGGGCCGCGATGGCCGAAGCGCTGGCCGCCAGCCACCACGTTGTCGCCGTGGCGCGCACCGTGGGCGCGCTCGAGGAGCTCGACGACCGCATCCGCGCCGCCGGCGGGCAGGCCACGCTCGCACCTATGGACATCACCACGCGCGACGCGATGGCACAGCTCTGCCGTGGGGTCCACGACCGGTGGGGGCGGCTGGCGCTGTGGGTTCACGCGGCGGTCCACGCCGCTCCGCTCAGCCCCGCCGACCATGTCGATGCGCGCGATCTGGAGCGATCCATCGCCACCAACGTCACCGCTACGGGCATCCTCATCCCCTTCGTCGCGCCGCTTCTCGGCCGTGAGGGGCAGGCGGTGTTCCTCGACGATCCGCGCGCGGGCGAGAAATTCTTCGGGGCCTATGGGGCGTCAAAGGCGGCGCAGATCGCCCTGGCGCGCTCGTGGCAAGCCGAGACCGCGCAGACCG
>Ga0102938_10003188_pt1 | contig 12285 bp, 10 predicted proteins | sample SalPonR2_B_D2_MG_FD_84516 | JGI IMG/M metagenome (GOLD analysis project Ga0102938, IMG submission 84516) | Salt pond soil microbial communities from South San Francisco under conditions of wetland restoration - Salt Pond MetaG R2_B_D2_MG | ecosystem: Environmental > Aquatic > Marine >... | reverse complement strand
GCGTCTGGGCACGCGGATACCGGTGCTGGAACACCCGGATGGCCGGGAGCTGAGCTGGCCGTTCACCGCCGAAGAAGTAACAGCGCTGCTCTACGGGTGAGCGCCGCCGCCCGCCAGCGACGGCGCCGGCTGCATCATGTTCCGACGCGCACGGCCAGTACATCGCAGGTTGCGCCATGCAGTACACCGTTGGCGGTAGAGCCCATAAGCAGGGCCAGACCGTAGCGGCCGTGGCTGCCCAACACGATGAGATCCGCGCCGAGCTCTTCCGCGGTAGCATGAATTTCTACTTCCGGCTTGCCAAGCACGATATGCTGGTGCTCGCCGTCGATACCGTTGGTTTCGGCAAAACGTTTAAGCTGAGCGGTGGCTTGCTGGTGAATTTCGTCCTGTATGCCGGAAAAATCCATCGGGATGTCGCCGCCGTAGGCGAAGCTCAGTGGCTCAATCACGTGGATGAGGTATAACTCGGCGCCGGACAAGTCGCCGAGTGCCCTGGCACTCTGCATAACCCGGGCCGAATCCTCGCTGAGATCGATGGCAATGAGGATTTTCTTGTACTGCGACATGCTGCGTCTCCGCGTCTGTGTGAGTAACTGCAATAGTTATAGCATAGAACAAGCTCCCGCAGCGGCCTGTTTGAGCCGCGGTACACCCTATTCGATGCGGGTTTGACCTGAATCAGGAAGCTGCATGCTGACATATGTATTGATTGTTTTCATTCTGTTGCTGGCGCTGGCTCCGCTGTTGCATTTCAGGCCGAACAAACGGCAACGTTCGCTCGCAAGGATGCGCGAGTACGCTGCAGTAAACGGGCTGCGGGTGGAGTATCGGACGTTCCCGGCCGACGAGCGCAACCGGCGGCCGCCCGAGGGAGACGTGATCTTTTACGGGCTTCGCCTGTCACCAGATGATCGACGTGCTACGCTCAGGGCTGTGTGGGTCAAGGATTCAGGCGGGTGGCGTAGCCTCGGGAGGCGCGTTCCGGTGCCTCCGGCACTGCACACATTGCCCGAGGCCTGCCTCGCAGCCACGGTCGATGAAGCGGGCTGCGGCGTTTACTGGGTAGAGAGCGGGGGAGTCCAGCAGGTAGCGACAATACGCGAAGCGCTACTTGCCTGGGCAGAGACGCTCTAGCGGCGCGCCACGCTCAGGATGGCGGCGCTTAACGGCCGCTGTGGCCATTTTCCCTTGACCGCGAGAGGCTGGGGACTTATATATGCCACTTTTTTCGCCCGGGCCAGTCCCGACGATACAGTCAAACAGCGTTTTACAAGGAATCCATGGGTAAATCACTCGTCATAGTGGAGTCGCCGGCCAAGGCCAAGACAATCAACAAGTACCTTGGCAATGATTTTGTCGTCAAATCCAGCGTAGGTCACATTCGCGATCTGCCGACGTCTGGTGGGGGGGCTGCCAGGGTTGATCCCAAGAAGCGAGCCGCGGAGGCAGCCAAAACACGCAAGATGTCTCCGGCGAAGAAGGCGGCTCACAAGAAAACCAAAGCGCGAGAGCAGTTGGTAAGGCGGATGGGCATTGATCCAGGCCACGACTGGGAGGCCAATTATGAAATCCTCCCGGGCAAGGAAAAGGTAGTCAACGAACTGAAGAAGCTGGCCGCCAAGTGCGACGCGGTGTATCTGGCTACCGACCTTGACCGCGAGGGGGAGGCAATTGCCTGGCACCTGCGCGAAGCGATCGGCGGTGATGCCTCACGCTACCAGCGCGTGGTTTTTAACGAGATCACGCGGAAAGCGATTACAGAGGCGTTTGAGCATCCATCCGAACTCGATATGGATCGTGTGAATGCCCAGCAGGCGCGCCGGTTCCTCGACCGGGTGGTGGGCTATATGGTATCGCCACTGCTTTGGGCCAAAGTGGCACGGGGTTTGTCTGCCGGCCGCGTGCAGTCCGTCGCGGTGCGATTGATCGTGGAACGGGAGCGCGAGATTCGCGCGTTTGTGCCCGAGGAATACTGGGAGGTGCATGCCGACCTCGCGACGGCCGAGGACGCGGTAATACGTTTCCAGGTGGTCAAGCATGCGGAGAGCGAGTTCCGGCCGGGTAACGAGAAAGCGGCGCTGGCGGCGACAGCAGAGCTGGAGCAACTGGGCTATTCAGTCAGCGATCGAGAAGACAAACCGACCCGGTCGCGCGCGCCGACCCCTTTCATTACCTCGACTTTGCAGCAGGCGGCAAGTACGCGACTCGGTTTTAGCGTCAAGAAGACCATGACGATGGCGCAGCGCCTCTACGAAGCGGGCTATATCACCTACATGCGTACGGACTCGACCAACCTGAGTGCAGAGGCCGTTGCAGCTTGCAGGGAGTATATTGGCGAAAACTTCCCGCCCCGCTATCTCCTGGATAATCCGCGTACGTTTTCCTCTCGCGAGGGAGCCCAGGAAGCTCACGAGGCGATACGCCCGTCAAATGTGAATATTGTGCAGGGCGCGCTGCAGGGTATGGAGCGCGACGCAGAACGCCTGTACGAACTTATCTGGCGGCAGTTTGTAGCCTGCCAGATGCCCGACGCCGAATACATTTCCACCAGGCTGACTGTTGCCGCCGGGGATTACCGACTGAACGCACGCGGCCGCATAGTGAAGTTCGATGGTTATACGCGGGTGCAGCCGCCTGCCGGTCGCAAAAATGAGGATGCCGTGCTGCCCGACGTCAAGCGTGGTGACACCCTGAAGCTGCTGAAGCTGGATCCTGCGCAGCATTTCACCAAGCCCGCACCGCGCTACGGAGAAGCGAGCCTGGTCCGGGAACTGGAGAAACGCGGTATCGGACGCCCCTCGACCTACGCGTCGATTATTTCCACTATCCAGGATCGCGGTTACGTACGGCTTGAAAACAAGCGGTTCTACGCTGAAAAAATGGGTGACATTGTTACGCAGCGCCTGCAATCCAGCTTTTCCGATCTGCTGGACTACGGTTTCACGGCCGGCATGGAGGAGCGACTGGACGAAGTCGCCCAGGGTAACCTGCGATGGCGGGAGTTGCTGGATCGCTTTTATGCGGAATTCAGCACGCTGCTGGAGCAGGCGGAGGGCACCGATGACTCCGGCATGCAGCCGAACGAACCCACCATGACGGATATTCCCTGTAGCTCGTGCGGCAGGCCGATGCAGATTCGCACGGCCAGCACCGGCGTTTTTCTGGGTTGTTCAGGCTATGCGCTGCCGCCCAAGGAGCGCTGCAAACACACCATCAACCTGACGCCGGGCGATGAAGCTATCCGGGAGGACGCCGATGACGAAGCTGAGTCGCGCCTTCTGCGCAGCAAGCACCGCTGCAAGTTGTGCAATACGGCAATGGATAGTTACCTGATAGACGAGCAGCGCAAACTGCATGTCTGTGGCAATAATCCCGATTGCCCGGGCTTCGAGGTTGAACACGGCAAGTTCAAGATTCGTGGTTACGAAGGCCCGACACTGGAGTGCGACAAGTGCGGCGCCGAGATGCAGCTCAAAACCGGACGCTTCGGTAAGTACTTCGGCTGTACTTCCGAGGATTGCAAGAATACGCGCAAGCTGTTGCGCAATGGGCAGGCGGCGCCACCGAAAATGGATCCAGTTCCCATGCCGGAGCTGGAGTGCCAGAAGGTCGAGGACACCTATGTCCTGCGTGACGGCGCTGCTGGGCTGTTCCTGGCCGCCAGCCAGTTTCCCCGGAATCGCGAAACGCGTGCTCCTCTTGTTTCCGAACTGCTGCCGCACAAGGACGAAATCGATCCGAAATACACCTTCCTGTTTTCCGCGCCCGTGGCCGACCCGGAAGGCAATCCCGCGCAGGTACGCTTCAGTCGCAAGACCTCGGAACAATATGTCATGACCGAAAAAGACGGTAAGGCAACCGGCTGGAAAGCCTGGTTCCGGGATGGCAAGTGGCACGTGGAGGGGAGTGTCGGCAAGGCGAAAGGCAAGCGCTCCAAAGCATGATCACCGCTCGCGCCAGCGCGAATCAATCGCTGTACCTGGCAAAGATTCTGCTGGACAGCTGGCGTGCGGCCCTGGAGGCTGGGGCGGTGCCCGCGCTGACCCTGCAGCAGGCGTTTTTGCCGGCCGTGCAGGCGCACCTGGGGCATGCCTACAGCTGGTTCCTGCTGGAGATCACCGACCAGGAAATTCCCCCGGATAGCGACCCACCTGCCAGCACGGCCGGATTGTCGCCGATTGCCGAAGGTAAGGCCTTGCCCGGGGAGTTGCGCGAGTTCGGGCAACTGGAGAAATCCGGTTGGTTGGCGGACATGCTAGCGGCTCCCCCGAAGTTCTCCTCACCTTCGCCCAGGAGCCGCGGCAATCTCGCCAGTCCGGCGCCTTCCGCCGGCGATTACGCAGATGCGCTGGAGTGGTCAACCCAGCTTGGCCAGATGATGTCCCGGATGCGTGATTCATTGGACGAGTGTTAGTGCCGTGCCGGATAGTGGGAAACAGGCGCTGTCGCGGCATTGCCGCAGTGAACTGCGGGCAGGGCGCTGGCCGCTGTCCCTCTCGACTGTTAGACTGGAGGCCAACTCACGTGTAGAGAGGTTTGTGCAGGTGCCAGCATCCCTGATGGAAATAATCGACCTGGGAGAAGGAGAGATTGCCCTGCGTCGAGCAGACGAAGACTCTGAGCCCCTTGTTACTATTCAATTTTCGGAGGAGGCCCTGGTCTACATGATGGACAATGGTCTGGAAGTGGCGAAAGTCATGATTCAGGCCGGAATCCAGGCGGCCGCGACCCTCGCCGAAGACGGTGAAGCTGTATTTGAAAGCGAAGAAACCTCGGAACCCGTTATCCACTAGACCCCGCGTCTGAGAACTCCCACACTAAGCCCTTCAATGGCGAACGCCTGCTCACGTAAATCCACTTCAATCGGCTCGTAATCCTGGTTCTCGGGTAAAAGCTGTAGACGGTACTTTTCCCTGCCTTTGCGCAGGCGTTTTACCGTCACCTCATCCTCAATGCGTGCCACCACGATATCGTTGTTTTTGGCTATCGGTGTGCTGTGCACGGCCAGTAAGTCGCCGTCAAATAGCCCAATGTCTATCATGCTGTCCCCGTGAACAGTCAGGAAGTAGTCTGCCCGCGGCCGAAAAAAATCAGACGGCAAATCACAGTAGTCCTCGATGTGCTGCTCTGCGAGCACCGGACTGCCCGCAGCGACACGCCCGACGATCGGAATACCGCTACTCTGGGCAAGCCGGATACCGCGCGATGCCCCCGCGATCATTTCGATGGCCCCCTTTCGAGCGAGTGCCTTCAGATGCTCCTCAGCGGCATTGGCAGACTTGAAGCCGAGTTCGCGCGCGATGTCCGCGCGGGTAGGGGGGTAGCCGGTGTCGTCAATATGCTGGCGAACAATATCCAGTACCTGTTGCTGCCGACGAGTCAGACTTTCCATAGACAATCACGCTCTGTGGTTTTGTACAGATGCTGTGATTATATACAGTATTTGACGGTTGACGCAATCGGCTGACAGCGGAGCTTTCGGGAGATCAGAAATCCTCTACGCCGTACATGGTTTCCGGCTCAATATAGTTGAGCGGATTCCCCCAGTCCTCGGGATGCATGGGCAGGTCGGGGTCGAGCAAATCATCGTCGTCGAGTTCGAACGCTGCGCGCCAGTCCTCCGGAGGCTCTACCTGCTCCAGCTGCATTTCCCGCCAGGCGTCAAGGTCGTATTCGCTCACCTCGCCATCAAAAAACTGGGTTTCGATGGTCAGCGCCTCCGGGTCCCAATCAATCACTTCGAATAGCGCCAGCGTTTGCATGTCCTTGTACCAGCATCCTACAGCGGGACTTAACATTTTCATTTGCCACCACCTGCCGTCATTCACTACTCTGTGCACCGACAATATCACGCACGACAGGGCTGTCCATTATGTGGAACGGTCATAAGCAGCCAGCTGCAAATTACCAGATGCAGGTGTACCAGAAAATACTTTACAAGATCAGTTGCTTAGGGTCGTGCTGGCGCGTTGACTCTGGCTTACATTCGATTTTATATAGCTGACGGGGTCGCGTTAGAGTCCGCGACATAATCAAATTGTCTAAAGGGGGCAGTTTTTTGTTGACGGGTGCGCAGGTGATAGCGAGGTGAACAATCTGGAAGGGTGGTTTAGCGGGTTGGTGGCGGAGTTGGGGGTAGAGCGACAGCTGGTCACGCTGGCGTTGCTCCTGCTGTGCGCCGGGGTGGTGCATGTATTGCTCGACATGTTCTTGCGTCGCCTGCACAAGGTTGCGCGCTCGAGCAGGCATGCCTGGGATGACGCGGTGGTGACGGCCGCCGAGACGCCCCTGCGCTATGGCTTATGGGTGGTTGTGCTCTACCTGGGGCTCAATATCTATCCGCTGGGCGCCGGGTTTTCAGGCTACCTGTCGCAGGCCGCGGATACCTGTGTGGTGTTTCTGCTCGCGCTGTTTCTGCATCGTCTTGTCGCCGGCGTTGAAGGCGAAATGCTTTCCTCCACCCGGGCCGGAGCCTCGTCTGTCGATCGCGCCACAGTCCGCGCCACGGCCAAACTGGCACGCATTACACTCTGGGTCGTGGCGGCACTGATGGTGCTGCAAAGCCTTGGCGTGAGCGTTTCCGGGCTGTTGGCGTTTGGCGGCATTGGCGGTATCGCCGTTGGCTTCGCGGCAAAAGACCTGCTGGCAAATTTCTTTGGCGGATTGAGTATTTATCTGGATCGCCCATTCACGGTGGGCGACTGGGTGCGTTCCCCCGACAAGCAGATTGAAGGGACCGTGGAAAGTATCGGCTGGCGACTCACGGTCATTCGCACCTTCGATCAACGCCCGCTCTACGTTCCGAATGCGGTGTTCAGCCAGATCTCCGTCGAGAACCCTTCGCGCATGTTCAATCGACGCATTTATGAAACGATAGGGCTGCGCTATTCTGACGCTCATCGGATGGCGGTGATCGTTCGCCAGGTTCGGGAGATGCTGGAGTCGCATGAAGCGATCGATAAATCGCGCACGCTGATTGTCAACTTCGTAGCCTTTGGTCCGTCCTCGCTGGATTTCTTTGTCTATACCTTCACTAAAACCATAGTCTGGGTGGAATATCACCAGGTCAAAGAGGAGATTCTGTTGCGCATTCTGGAGATCATTCATGCCAACGACGCGGATGTGGCTTATCCCACGCGGACTTTACATGTCGAGCACATTTCACCGGAACAGAATAAATGAGTACGCTGGCAATCATAGGTGGTACCGGCCTGGATCAACTCGAAGGTCTCGAGGTGGTGCGCGAGCATGCGCCGGAAACCCCGTACGGACCACCCTCGCGGCCCGTGCAGGAGGGCATGTTGAATGGCACCACACTGTTCTTCCTGCATCGTCACGGCAGCCCCGCAAAGATACCGCCGCACCGTATTAACTACCGCGCGAATCTCTGGGCGCTGCGCGAGCTGGGCGCGCAAAGCGTGATCGCGATTAATACTGTGGGCGGTATTACCGGTGCAATGCGCCCCGGACGTCTCCTGATCCCCGACCAGGTGATCGACTATACCTGGGGGAGGGAACACACCTTTGATGATGGCAGCTCGGGAGAACTTCAGCACATCGATTTTACCGAGCCCTATGATCGTCGCTTGCGGCATGACCTCATCGATGCAGCGGACGCGGCGAAGATTGCGCATGAGCCGTGCGGGGTGCACGGTGTTACGCAGGGTCCTCGCCTGGAAACCGCGGCGGAAGTTCAGCGCATGGCGCGGGATGGCTGCGATGTGGTGGGTATGACCGGCATGCCGGAAGCATCGCTGGCAAGAGAGCTGGCGCTACCCTTTGCGTCGATCTGCATGGTGGTGAACCCCGCCGCGGGTTTGGGTGACTTGCCGCTTACGCTGGATATGATGCGCCAGATACTGAATCGGGAGGCATCGGTGGTACGCGAGCTGCTGAGTAGTTTTCTGCTCCGCTCCGCCCCGGTCAAGGGGTCCGCATAGCAGCCGCTTCGCTTTCGGCCATGCGTGCCAGTTGCTCTGCTGTCAGCGGTGAGAGCTGGATAAGCAGGCCCAGCAGGGGGTGATCCAGATAGTGCAGTTCATTGCTTCGCATGCGTCGACGCTGCTGCAGCAGTACGGCGTGTCGGTACGGGTATTCCAGCGCCTCATCCTGTCCGGGTCCGTCGAGAGATTGCTCTTCACCTGCCTGCACAACCGGTTCCAGCATTTCAGCAGAGGCCTCCACTTCTGGCGCTTCTTCTGAATGACCGGGCCGTATGCCGGGTCCTCGCGGCGGTGGAGGCATACGCCATTGCCCGGGTAGATAATGACCTGCGGTGTTGAGCCAGAGGTTGGTTTCTAGTGTCAGGTAGCGGGAGAGTGACAGCCTGATGCTGCCCTGGAGCTCTGGCCAGGTTTGCGCCTCGCCCGAACGGTCGAGAACCAACGAGGGCGCGAGCGATGTCTTGAGCACCGGTTGCGCCCAGGCCTCGTGCAGCAGTATCCGATACCCGCCAGCGCGCCGCATGTAGGCCACCTTATCGCGCAATTCCTGTTGTCCCCGCGGCAGCGTCAAAAAAGCCGTGGGCAGCGGTTTCTGTCGCCCGGGCTCTATGTTCGCTGTGGGCTCGGCAGAAACGTTGGGGGATGCGTTCTCGGGCGGCACACTGCGATCGGCTTCTACAGATTCGTCGCGCAAGTAGCGCAGGTCTTCGAGGGTTAACAGAAAACGGGCCGCCTCGGGATAGTCCAGTTCGGGCTGTGCTTCCCAGCGCTCCGCGGTTAATCCATCGGGATGCGCAAAAATGACGAGTTCCACGCGATACCAGCGTTCGGCAGTATCGGCACCTGCCGCAGCGCCGTGCAGTAACAGTGCGGTCAGCAGCGCCGCGAAAAGCCTAGGCACCGGCCTGCCCGCTGCTATGCCTGGTTGCGAGGGAATCCAGCAGGCGGTCGACAAACTGGGCGCGTTGATCAATCTCTGCGTTGTCTGTCTCGAAGCGCAATCGGTTTGCTCCCGCCAGTTTGAAAGTTTGCGATTGGGATTGCACAAGCTGTACCAGTGTCAGCGGGTCGACGGTTGTGCTTTCCGCGAACTCGATACTACCACCCGTCGGCCCGGCTTCAATAGTTCGAATTCCCAGCGCCTGCGCCCGCAATCGCAGTCGGGCGATCTCGAACAGGTGTTTGGTCGGTGCTTCCAGCAGGCCGAAGCGGTCGATCATTTCCACACGCAGCTGGCGCAGTTCCTCCTCGTCTTTCGCGGCCGCGATACGTTTGTAAAGAACGAGTCGGCCGTTGACATCCGGGAGGTAGGTCTCCGGAATCAGTGCCGCAGAATGCAGGTTAACCTCTGTGCCCTGGTCCAGTGGTGCGTCGATATCCGGTATTTCCCCCCGTCTCAGCGCTGCGACGGCACGCTCCAGCATCGTGAGATACATGCCGAAACCGACACTCTGGATCTGTCCGCTTTGTTCGTCACCCAACAGTTCACCCGCGCCGCGAATCTCGAGATCGTGGGTGGCGATAAGATAGCCGGCCCCGAGGTCGCCGGCCGACTCGATGGCCTCGAGACGCTTGGCGGCGTCGGCGGTGATGGCGGGGCGGGGCGGCGTCAGCAGGTAGGCGTACGCCTGGTGGTGCGAACGGCCGACCCGTCCGCGCAGCTGGTGGAGCTGGGCAAGGCCGAATTTGTCCGCGCGCTCGATAATGATGGTGTTGGCATTGGGAATATCGATGCCGGTTTCAATAATGGTAGTGCATAGCAGCACGTTGTGGCGCTGGTGGTAAAAGGCCGACATCACCTGCTCGAGTGCCGTCTCGCGCATTTGTCCATGCGCCACGGCAATACTCATATCCGGGAATATTTCGCGCAGCTTGCGTGCCGTTTCCTCAATGGTCCTGACCTCATTGTGCAGGTAGTAAACCTGGCCACCACGCAGGGTCTCGCGCAATATTGCTTCTTTGACGAGAGCCATATTGTGCTCTCGCACAAACGTCTTGATGGACAGCCGGCGGGCGGGAGGTGTTGCGATGATCGACAGGTCTCGCATGCCGCCGAGAGCCATATTAAGCGTGCGCGGAATGGGCGTCGCAGTCAGGGTCAAGATATCCACCTCGGCGCGCAGCGCTTTGATCACCTCCTTTTGTTTCACGCCAAAGCGGTGCTCTTCGTCGATGATCAACAGCCCCAGGTCGTTCAGCTTGAAATCACTCTGCAGGAGTTTGTGCGTGCCGATCAGGATATCGATGTCACCGGCCGCCGCACGCTGCAGAATTTTTGTCGACTCCCCGCCGCTGCGGAAACGCGAAATCATTTCGACCGTGACCGGCCAGCCCGCGAAACGATCATTGAACGTGTTGAAGTGCTGCTGTGCGAGCAAGGTGGTCGGCACCAGGACCGCCACCTGCTTCTTGTTGCCGAGGGCGACAAATGCCGCCCGCAGCGCAACTTCGGTTTTACCGAAGCCCACATCGCCGCAGACGAGCCTGTCCATCGCGCGGGGGCTTGTCATATCGGCCACCACGGCGGCGATCGCGTCTTCCTGGTCCGGGGTTTCCTCGAAGGGAAACGCGGCGCTGAAGGCCGCGTAGTCCTCCGCTTGTAGTGAGAATGCGAAACCGCCACGCGCCTCGCGTCTGGCGTATACCTCCAGTAGCTCGGCGGCGGCGTCGCGTGCCTTTTCGCCGGCCTTGCGACGGGCCTTTTCCCACTGCTCCGACCCCAGCCGATGCAGCGGTGCGTGCTCCGGGTCGCTGCCAGAATAACGGCTTATCAAATGCAGCGACGCCACCGGCACGTAGAGTCTTGCGGCGTCGACATACTCGAGGGTGAGGAATTCAGTGGGTTGCTCGTCAACCACCAGCGTCTGCAGGCCCACGTAACGTCCAACGCCGTGCTCGAGATGCACGACCGGCACGCCGGGGCGCAATTCGTTCAGGTCCCGAAACGCATTTTCGACCTGGGTCTGTTCGCCGCGTCTCCGCCTGCGTCTTTGCGCTACCCTGCCGCCGAAGAGCTGTGTCTCGCAGAGGAGTGTTGGTTGGCCGGGTCCGAAATAGAGCCCCCGGTCAAGCGGTGCGGTGGCAATCGCGAAGTCGAGTCCTGAATCGAGAAATCCCTGCCAGTTAGCCGCGCTGCCGGGTTGCAGGTTCTGCGCAGCCAGCGTTTCCAGCAGAATCTCCCGTCGGCCCGCCGATTCGGCGCAAAGCAACACCGGCGCGGAGTGCGATTGCAGAAATTGCAGCAGGCGGTCTACGGCGGATTTCACGTGATTGTCGCCGCCGAGATCCGGAGGTGGCTCCACGGCTGTTTTGCAGTGCACTTTCGACTCCGGGGATTGCCGCAGTTCCAGTACCGCAAAACGGGCCAGCTGCTGGTACAGCACCTCAACCGGTAGAAAGCAGGTCGCGGGGGGCAACAGCGGCCGCCTGGGATCGATGCCGTACTCCGTGTAGCGCGTCGAGACCTCCTGCCAGAACTGTTCAGCCGCCGCGTGGTGATCGCCCGTGGTGATTATGGCCGCGTCAGCCGGCAGGTAGTCAAAAAGCGTGGCACAGTCGTCAAAGAATAATGGAAGATAGTATTCGCAGCCGCCGGGGCTGCGCCCGGCGCTGACTTCAGTGAGCACCGGACACAGGTCCGGGTCGCCGTCGAAGGTCGCATACCAGGCCAGCTGAAAGTGTTGTATGGCGTGCTTGTTCAGTGGGTACTCTCTGGCCGGCAACAGGTTGACGGCCTCGACCTTCTCCACGGTCAGCTGCGTTTGTGGGTCGAAGGTGCGCAATGTATCGATTTCATCGTCGAGAAGATCGATCCGCAGCGGCAGCGGGCTCCCCATCGGGAATATGTCGATCAGGGAACCACGCTGAGCGAATTCACCGTGTTCGAATACGGTCGTCACATTCGCGTACCCGTTGCGTTCCAGGCTGCTGCGGAAGCGCGATGGGTCGAGCTGCTGGCCTGTCTCCAGCACCAGGCTGGAGGCGGTGACGTATTCCGTCGGTGCCAGCCTGTGCATCAGTGTGGACACGGGTACAATCAGAATCCCGCTGGTCAGCGTTGCGAGCCGGTACAGGGTGTTCAGCCGCTCTGAAACGATATCCTGGTGCGGCGAAAAGTTATCGTAAGGCAGAGTTTCCCAATCGGGAAAGTGCAGAATCTCGGTCTCGCGAGCCAGGAAGAATGGCAGTTCCCGTTCCAGCGCAAGTGCCGAGCTCGTGTCGGCGGTGAGAACCACCAGCAACCGGTTCCCGGCGAGCTCCGCAATGCACAGCGCATCAGCACAGCCGTTCATGGGTCCCAGGGTCGTGCGCGAGCCCGGTTTTTCAGGCCAGGGAGTGT
>Ga0102938_10003187_pt1 | contig 12286 bp, 10 predicted proteins | sample SalPonR2_B_D2_MG_FD_84516 | JGI IMG/M metagenome (GOLD analysis project Ga0102938, IMG submission 84516) | Salt pond soil microbial communities from South San Francisco under conditions of wetland restoration - Salt Pond MetaG R2_B_D2_MG | ecosystem: Environmental > Aquatic > Marine >... | reverse complement strand
TTCCAACCTGCCCTGGCGACCTCGTTGTGGTTGTAGACGAACTCATTGATGGGCTCGTAGCTGCAGAACAGCGCGTCACCCGCATCGGAGAACTGGGCGCCCGTGCAGCTGAAGGAATCACCTTGGGTCAGGGCGGTGATCCGGCCACCGCCGACCGGCACGCGATAGAGCCGAAAACGGACCACCGAATGCGCCGCCTCGTGCAGATTGTCGGTCGCGCTGATGACCAGGGCATTGCCGTCCGGCGTCCAGACCGCGTGCAGGCTGTCGCCGCTGAGCGCGGGTACGCCGGAAAACCCGGGTGAGCTGACCAGCTCGGATTCGACCATCAGGTCCTTCGCCTCCGCACCGGCCCGGGGCGACTGGATGAACAGGCGGGTCTGCAGTTCATCGCGCCAGCGGTCCCACTGGCGAATCGGAAAGATCTCGTAGCGCGAGACGTTGATGCCGCGCTCCTCGCGCGCCTTGTGCTCAGCGACATTCGCAGCATCATCGACCGCGCCGGGATAGACCGTGCTTTCAAAGGCGATCAGGCTGCCATCCGGACTCCAGACCGGGTTGGCGGCACCGGTCGACATGGCCGTGATCTGCTCGGCCTCGCCCGGGCCATCCATCGGCAGAATGAAGATCTGCGCCGGCTCACCGTCATTGCGCGCGGCGCTGAAGGCCAGCCTCGTGCCGTCCGGACTCCAGGCCGCACCGCTCTCACCACCGGGCGTTGTCGTCAGACGCTGCGGTGCCCGGGATCCGTCGAGCTCGATCAGCCACAGATCGGACACCGTCCCATCGTCCTCATAGGCCGGCTCGGTCACCGAAACCACCGCCCGAGTCCCGTCCGGGCTGATCACCGGCGATCCGAGCCGCTTCATCAGCCAGACTTCTTCGTGGGTGACGGGGCGAAGTTGATCGTCGGCCAGAGAGACCGAGAGGGGGAACACGAGACAGAAGGCGATCAGGAGGTTCAGGGGGCGCATCGAGGTCGCTCCAGAATTCGGGTGAAGCCGTATCTTACCGATGCCTTCATCAACGAGTGACGCCATCGGGCTCCCGACACCGGGGAGGCAGCCCTGGAGCCTCCCTCGGATCACGATCCCGGGTGGATCAGAACTGCCAGCCCAGGGAGAGAGTCAGCGCATACGGCGAGTAGTCGGCCTTGACTCGACCGCTCGCATCACCCTCTCCATCCAGATCGATCGAGCTGGCGAGCAGATAGCGAAGGCCCGACTCGAGATAGAACTGCTCGCCCAGCTTGTAGCGTGCACCCACCATGAACTGGACCCCGAAGTCATCGCCGCTGAAGCTCTGTTCCATGCCCGCGCTCTCGAAATCGATATCGACTTCGCTCAGATAGACCAGGCCGGCACCGGCGAACGCGCGAGCCTTCTCGCTCCCGAACAGATTCTGCATGTAGCGAAAGTTGACCGCGGCGGTCAGGGACGCAAAATTGCTATCGTCGAAGGGGCCGAAAGCTTCCGGCGTCAAGCCGTCGACATCGACGGTTTGATAGGCGATTTCACCCTCCACCTGCCACGGACTATCGAACTGGTAGCCTACGGTCGCACCGGCAAGGAAGCCAGTGCCAAGATCGACGCGAGCGGTCGGAACCGAAGCGTCCTCCAGATCGAGGGTCTGGTTACCCTGCGCCGTGATTCCGCCGATCGCGCCGACGTACCAACCGGAATCTTCGGCCAGTGCGACCCGAGTGGTGGACGCGCCAATCAACAGAACGGCGGCGATGGAAGACATGGAAAGAGGTTTTGAAGCATGCATACCTTGACTCCTGATGAAGTGAACGGGGCATGGCCTCCTGGCGAGGACCACCGGCCACACGTTAGGTCCATGGGCGGCATGAATCGAGCGCTTTTGTACGAGTGGTCGGCTTGTTGTACGAACGGTGTTAACGACGTCTTCGCACCGGTGATGGACGCATGAATGGACCCTCTGCAGGGCCGGGACCCTGGACTCGAACGGTCGTTCTCGGCGGAGGCGCCATGGCCCTACTGCTGGCAGTGATTCGGCCGGGTAGTACCGCGCATCTCGGCTTCGTTCAGGGCCTGGCCCACTGGCTGCTCCACATTGCCGCTGGATTGATCTGCGCCATCCTTGCCATGCAGATCATCCAGGCCCTGACTCGGAAATCACCGCCCGTCCTGCTGCTGCTCCTGTCCGGTTCACTTGGAGCCTGGCTCTTCGCCCCCCTGGCCTTCGGTCTGGAACAGTGGTTTCCGAACTCGCCCCCCGAACTCGATGTCGGGATGCTGGACCGGCTCGAAGCGCGCGGCGGGGCCTTGGCCGTGCTCGCCGAAGGCATGCAGGTCTGGCCGCAGTTCCTTCTCGTCTGGATCGTGCTGAATCTGCCGCCCGTTCTCGCCCGCTTCAGCGCTGCAGACAAGACGCCCTCTGCGCCCGACAAGACCGGATCCGCTCCTGCCACGACATCGGACAAGCCGTCCAAATCGACCCCGGAGTCATTCGATTCCCACCTGCTTGATCGATTACCTCCGGCGATCGGTCGCGAATTGGTCTCGGCCAGCTCCGATCTGCACTATCTCAACGTCCACACAACACAGGGGAAAGCGATGATCATCGGCAGCCTCAATGCACTGGAAGAAGACTTACCCGACGGTGGCATCCGGATCCATCGAGGCCACTGGGTGGCCGTCGAGCAGGTCCGTCGCGTCGATCGTTCCGGCAGGGGCTGGATCTGCGAAACCAGCGATGGGCGCAAGCTTCCGATCAGCCGGCGTCGTGTCGGCGAAGTACGTGAGCGGCTCGGAAGTGGATTCGTTCGACAGGATGTCTGAGACTGGACCGGCAAGGGGTGCGCGCCCGGCAGGATTACTTCGCTGCTTCGCAGCTTGCCCTTCGGGTTGACGCTACGCGTCATTGAACTCGCCTTCGGCTCGGTTCGAACACAGGTTTGAATCCTAGGACGGGTGCGCCAGACATGGAAAAGCCTCCGCGAGGGAGGCTTTTCCATGTCTGGCGCGCCCGGCAGGATTCGAACCTGCGACCCCTGCCTTCGGAGGGCAGTACTCTATCCAGCTGAGCTACGGGCGCTGAGAAATCAAATTGTAGTCGATCTTTGAGCTGCGAGTCCTGTCGGGCTTGGCCCTGCAGGTTTGTTCGCTGAGCCGATTGCCGAGATTCTAACGGAATACAGGGAGTGATTCGACGTGGCAGGGAAAAAAGAAGGCCGGCATCCCGGTACAACCTGGGATCAGATGCCGACCTTGAGCAGTTTTGACTGTCTCTAATCTTAAATACGCAAAACTGCCCGGTTTCAGGTCATGGATCGACGGGGCCCATCAGTGGCATCCAGTTCTTGCGCTCGATCAGCATGTCCTCGATCTCTTCCGGCTCGGCAGCCTGGGCGAACAGAAATCCCTGGGCGAAGGTGCAGTTGAACTCACGCAGCAGGCTGAGCTGGTCAAGGTGCTCGACACCCTCGGCGACGGTGGTCATGCCCAGTTCCCGGCTCAGGCCGCAGATCGTGCGGGTGATGGCCTGGTCCTCGACATCCCTGGGCAGGTCCTGGATGAAGCCCCGATCGATCTTGACGACCGAGACCGGGAAATTCTTCAGATAGGCCAGCGAGGAGTACCCGACGCCGAAGTCGTCGACGACGATCTGCATCCCGATGTCGCTGAGCTTCTGCAGCGTGCGGCGATTGCGGATGAGGTTTTCGATCAGCACTTCTTCGGTGATCTCGAGATGGACAATGGCCGGGTCGATCCGATGCTGATGCAGCAGGACGCTGAGCTGGTCGGCGAAGGTCGCCTCCAGAATCTGTGCGCCCGACACGTTGACGGCGAGCCAGGGCGGACGACCGGTGGTGGCCTGCCATCGGCCCAGGTCACTCAGGGCCTGGCCGAGTGCGAATCGGCCCAGGCGGCCAATGGTCCCGGTTTCTTCGGCCACTCGAATGAAATCCTGTGGCGGCACCATGAAGCCGCTCTCGTTGCGCCACCGCAGCAGGGCTTCAACGCCGACGAGCTCGAGCGAATGCACGTCGACGATGGGCTGATACATGACGCGGAACTGCTCGGCATCCAGCGCTCTACGGATGTCGCGACTCAGGTTCAGGCGATGCTGGGCCTGATCGAACATTTCAGGCGTAAACACAGCGAACTGGTTGCGGCCTGCATGCTTCGCCTTGAACAGGGCGGTGTCGGCGTTCTGGATCAACTCGCTGACCGTTCGACCGGACTCCGGGTAGTAGGCGATACCGATGCTGGCTGAGATGAAAAACTGGTTGCCGTCGATACTGAAAGCTTCGTCGAATGCATCGAGGATGTTGGCGGCCGATTGCTCGATCAGGTGGCGGCTGGTCCGGTGTACTGCAATGAGGAATTCATCGCCGCCATGCCGCCCGACGAAGTCAGTCTTGCGCAGCACCTTGTTGAGTCTCGCCGGAATCTGGCGCAGCAGCTCGTCGCCGAATTGATGGCCGAGCGAATCGTTGATGTCCTTGAACTGGTCGAGATCGAGAAAGAACAGCGCGAGGGGCTCCTCACTGGCCAGCGAGGAGGACAGCATCCGTTCGAGGTGACGGCTGGCCCCGCTTCGGTTGGGCAGGCCGGTCAGCGGGTCATGGGTAGCCAGGAACTCCAGTTCGTTCTCGACCAACTTGCGCTCCCTGACTTCTCGTTCCAGCTTCAGGTTGCTTGCACCCGTTCGCTCGGCCTGGCGCAGAGCCGCGAGACCCAGATAGGTCATGGTGGCCAGCAGCAGGGAGAGCGCAAGGCCACCGATCAGGACCCAGATGGGAATGGCCGACGGCTGCAGTTCGGAGTCGGATGAGCTGAACGCAAACTGAAAATAAAGCCCGCGCGAAACCCCGACAGGTTCCAGATAGAAGCCGGGTCGCCACTGCAAATAATCTGGCCAGGCCATGACCGGAACAGGATAGACCTGCTGGTTATCGACCAGGACCCGGAGGATCAGATCGTCGCGAGCGATGTCGGAGATCAGCGCATCGATCGCTTCGGGCACCGACAAAACGGCGGACAGGAAGCCGAGGTGGCGATCACCCTGGCCGATCGGGCTGACGAACCTGATGCCTGCTCGCCCGTCGCTCATGGAAAAGGGCTCGCTGACCACCAGGTCTCCGGTCTGCCGGGCCGCATCGATCAGCTCCAGACTGGATTCGCTCAGACTCGGCAGCGACTCACTCGACCAGTTCGGATCAGCAAAATACTGCGTCCACTGCTCTTCGAGCTCCGGACCGAGCACCGACAGGGCCCGGTAGTAGGGATGGTCCTCCTGATAACGCAGCGCATCGGCTCGCCACTGGGCTTCCTGATCCAGGTTCGACTGCCAAAGCCGCGAGGCCATGCGGAGCTGAGCCTGAACCTCGGCCTCGATATTGGCCAGAAGATCGGAGCGGACGTAGCGCGCGCGCTCGGTAAGGGAGCGCTCGATGGACGCCAGCTCGGTCGAGCGCAGATTCTGATGGAATGTCAGCGTGAAGATCGAGCCGATCAGGACGATCATCATCGAGAGCACGAGCGAGAGCGGCCGATTCAGGGCAACCGGCCGATTCAAGGCATTGCTCCGCTATCAGGCCACCGGACGGGAAGGAAGAGAAATCTATCGACAATCATCGTGGGCACAGGATGGCGACCGCAGCGGCCCGAAGCAACCGCAAGTATATCGCAGGGTCTGCCTGTAAAGCCGAGGTAAACTGGTAGTCAGTTCGACTCGGCAGACACCATGCTCGTTCGCTTCTTCATGGCTATTGCGGCCGGCCTTCTGGTTGGCGGGATTCTCTACGAGGGCCTGCTGACGGTATCCAGTCTGTTCTTCCCGGACCACGCGCTGCTGGAGTCGATGATCGACGACCGGTCGTTCCCGGTCGACAAGGCGCTGATCCTCACCTGCTACTGGGCGATCGGTGCCAGCGCGTCGTCGCTGGTGGCCACAGGGCTTGCCGGAAGTCGCTGGGCGGGTGCGCTCGCGGCCGCCTGCTGGCTGATCCCCCTGGCCCTGCTGATCGGGCTCAGCCAGCAGCCAGCCATTCGTCTGACCCTGGCCTTTTCGATCTCGATCCTGGCCGGTTTGATCACTCTTCGGATCAACGGCACGGCATCGGGAAAGACAGCGCACTGAATCCCGCGTCAAATCGGCGCTTTGCGGTATAATTCGAAATCTTTCGGGGGGTGCCTGAAACACTTCGCCCTGCGGAATTCCGAACCCTATCCACTCTGGCCAGAATCGAGGTTGATCCGGCGTGTCCGAACAAGACGATCAGATATTCATCAAACGTTTCAGTCTGGTGCTGGTGGCACTGGCTGCTTTCACTCTCATCATCATTGCCGTTGCTGCGACGATCAACTCGACTCGGGAACCCAGTGAAAACACGGCCCGGACCGAAGCGAGGATGGAGCGTCTGGCACCTGTGGCCGGGGTCTATTCCGGCGACACCGGCCGGGCGGCAGCACAGGCCGCCGTTCAAGCAGCCGCGGCGGCAGGCCCCAGCGTGGCCTTTGATGGATCGCTCGACGGCCAGATGATCTACGAACAGGCCTGCGGCACCTGTCACGAAATCGGCGCTGCGGGAGCCCCGCAACTGGTTGCCTCGGCCTGGGGTTCACGCCTGGATCAGGGCCGTGATGTTCTGGTCGAACACGCCATCAACGGCATCGGCACCATGCCTGCGAAGGGCGGCCGATCCGACCTGAGCGATGAGCAGGTCGCCGCTTCAGTGGACTACATGCTTGACGCTATTCAATAGGTCGTCCTGGCGACCTCGCTTTGCAGATCGCGAAACACCTCCAGAAAGGCCGCTTCGATCTCCGATTCCCAGCCGTCGAGCCTGCTGAGTCCGTCGCTCAGCGGGCTCGGTCGACCGTGGCGGCGCTGGATGCCGTCGAAGATGGTCTGCAGCATCCGCCGATCGTCATAGCGTGTCCAGAGTGAATGGGTCCGCGCCCAGCGGGCAAAGTGCGTCAATCGCGACGGCAGATGCGCTTGATGAGCGTCGAGCAAGCGGTCGATATCGTCGGCAAAATCGGCCAATGGGGCGGGTCCGAAGCGATCCCAGTGACGGCTCAGCATGGTATCGAACAGAACATCCAGCGCGATCGGACCATAGCGTCGCCAGTCACCCTCCCAGGACCTGACCAGCCAACGAACGCGGGGGTGCGCGTCACAAGCACTATCGACCCTGCGATGCAGCCGGACACCCTCGGCCCAATGGTCCGGCAGGCGATCCAGCGCCTCCTGCCCCTTGATGTAGTCACCCAGAAAGGCCCCCAGTCGCAGCCCTTCGCTTGGGCCGGCGAGCACCAGATGGGCGAGATGATTCATGCTGGCTCCCTGCCGAAGGCCATTACGGTATGATGACCGTCCCGTCGCCAAGTGACAAGTTCTGGAGCGTGATCAGGCGTGCTTGACCCCGATCATTTCCCTGAAGAGGCCCGAGAGTTCCATCTCACTGGACCGGCTGGCCGGCTGGAGTGTCTGAGCGATCTGGCCGAACCCGACCAGCGCGTCCCGGTCACCGCCGTTCTGTGCCATCCGCACCCCCTGCACGGCGGAACGATGCGCAACAAGGTCGTCACGATCATCGAGCGCTCGCTGCGCGAAATCGGCATGGCCACGATCCGCTTCAACTACCGCGGCGTGGGTGAAAGCGAAGGAGAATTCGACGAAGGCAACGGGGAAACAGACGACCTGCTCGCCGTCGTCGAATGGGTGCGCAGGGTCCGCCCGGATACCGATCTCTGGCTGGGTGGTTTCTCTTTCGGCGCCTACATCACCCTGCGTGCGGCTCAGGACCTGCCGGTTCGACAGCTGATCAACATTGCTCCTCCGGTCGAGCGCTACGAATTCGAGGCCCTGCCCCCACCCAATTGCCCGTGGCTGGTGGTCCAGGGTGACGAGGACGACGTGGTGTCTTCGGATGCCGTCATTCGCTGGTCCGAGCAGCTCGACCAGCCCCCCGACCTGGTGATCATGGAGGGTGCCGGCCACTTCTTCCATCGGCGCCTGATGGATTTGCGCGGGCTGATCAAGAATCACGTGCAAGCCAACCTGCCCTGAGCCCCGGACCGTCGGTCGACCGTGAGTTCGCAAACGCCGCCCGGCCCGCTCGCTCGCTACCAGGCGCAGATCGATCAGGGCCAACTCATTCCCGACCCCGGGCAACTCGCCCTGGCTGGCATTCTGGATCAGCGTTATCAGGCGCTGGTCGAGACCGCTCGAGCGTCCTGGTTACCCTGGCGCCGCAATCGCAGGCCTGTCAGAGGTATCTATCTGCACGGCAAGGTCGGGCGCGGCAAGACGATGTTGATGGACCTGCTGGCCAGCAGCCTGGATTCGGCCGGGGTGCCGGTGCTTCGGACGCACTTCCACCGCTTCATGGATTCGGTCCATGACGGGCTGAGCGAATCCAGGGGCAAGCGCCAGCCCCTGACGCGCGTAGCTCGCAGAATCGCCGGCCGCGCCCGCGCCCTCTGCCTCGACGAATTCCACGTCAACGATATCGGTGATGCGATGATCCTCGGCGAGCTGCTACATCAACTGGCCGAACTCGATGTGGTGCTATTCACGACCAGTAACACTGAGCCGGGAGAGCTCTATGCCGGTGGCCTGCAGCGGGCCCGCTTCCTGCCGGCCATCGAACTACTCAAGACCCGCTGCGAGGTGCTCGATCTGGATGCCGAAGAGGATTACCGTCTGCGTGAGCTGACCCGGCATCCGGTCTACTACTGGCCGGAATCAGAAAAAACCCTGGCCGCACTCAGGAGTGAATTCCGCGCACTGGCCGCGTTCGAATCCCGGGGCGCGCGAACCCTGTCGGTGCGGGGTCGCGAGATCGAAGCGATCGACCGCGCCGGCTCGCTGGCCTGGTTCAGTTTTCAGACCCTGTGCTGCGGCCCGCGCGCAGCCGCCGATTACATCGACCTGGCCAAGCGCTTCAGCACCCTGATGATCAGCGGCGTTCCGCAGCTGGACGACGCCCGGAATGATCCGACCCGACGCTTTATCCATCTGGTCGACGAGTGCTATGACCGTTCGGTCAAGTTGATCATCTCAGCGGCGGCAGCGCCCGATGAACTCTATACCGGAAAGCGCCTGCAGGCGCCTTTCGAGCGCACTGCATCACGCCTGATCGAGATGCAGAGCCACGATTATCTGGCTCGAGCCCACCAGCCCTGATCGACAGCCTGGCTTTGGGGGATGATGGGTTTCGAGCCGGTCAACCTGCCGCTTGATCGACGACCGAGCTCGCCAGCGCCTGGGCGCCGACCGGATCGAGATCCACGAGGGTCTCGATCACATGACCGACGTAGGCATCGAATGCCGGCTCATCCTTGTCGGCAACCAGGCCCTGGGCCTGAAGATGCAGGTATCCGACGTAGGAAGAATAGACCAGCGTTGCGCGGTGCCGGGCATGATCGGGACTGAAACCCAGTTCAGTAAAGGCCGCGGCCAGATACTTGATTCGGCGAGTGGTGACCCGCTTGATCACCGGGCCAACCTCCTTGTCGTTCGGCATGGCGCAGAGGGCCACACAGATCCGGTGGGTCAGCGTCTGTCGGCTGGTGCGCCACACGAACTGAGCCAGGCGTTCGGCCGGACGATCATCGGCAATCAGGCTCTGCTCGAGGTGGATCCGGTCCTGGTTCTCCCAGCGCGACAGGGCGCGTCTGAGCAGATCGTCACGGCCAGCGAAGTGCCAGTAGAAACTGCCCTTGGTGATGCCCAGGCGGCGCGCCAGCGGTTCCACACCCAGCGCGCTCAGGCCCTGATCGGCAATCAGTTCCAGGGCGGCCTGCTCCCAGTCGTCCGGAGTCAGGGTGGTGCGGTCGGTGACGGCACTCTTGGCCGGGGTGGATCTGCTCATGAGAAGGCATCATACTCTGTTATGTCTGACAGCCCGGATGACATGGCGCAGAATCGCTTTTCGATCGCTGGAATTTGCGCCGGCGCATCATTGACTATCGCCAAGGGTAACCCCATACTCACGCGTATGGAAGCAGTACGTAAACTCAACGACGACGTTCGCAGACGCCAGATCTGGACCGACGACGGCATCCGACTGAGTCTGCGCTATTACGGGGACGATCGGGCGCCGGTCATCCTCATGGCGCACGGTTTCGGCCAGACCCAGTTCGCCTGGGAAGACACCGGCCGCAGGCTGGCCGCGGCCGGCTGGCAGGCGGTCAGCTACGATGCGCGCGGCCACGGCGAGAGCGACCGTGCGCCCAGCGGCGAATACGACTTCGAGCAATTCATCGAAGACTTCCGCCGCGTCTGCGACTCCCTGCCGCAGACACCGGTGGTGATCGGTGCGTCCATGGGTGGCCTGGGTGCGCTGCTGGCGCACTCGGAAAAGCCCAAGGTTGCGCTCGATTCGCTGGTGCTGGTCGACATCACGCCACGCTGGGACGAGCGCGGTGTCAGCGCTATTCTTGCGTTCATGCGCCAGAATCCCGACGGCTTCGCCACGCTGGACGAGGCCTCCGAATCGATCCGCAGTTTCCTGCCGCATCGCCGCAAGAACGATGGCAGCAAGACCAACTTGAGCGGCAGCCTCAAGCGCAATCTGCGCCAGGCCGACAACGGTCGCTGGTACTGGCACTGGGATCCGGCCATGCTCGCACTGGCCGAAAAGAGCAGCAACCTCCAGTCGAGGCTGCAGTCAGCCAGCCGCCGCCTGAAATTGCCGACCCTGCTGGTCACCGGTGGCAAGAGCGAGCTGATCGGCGGAGAGCACGCCGAAGAATTTCTCAAGCTGGCACCCCATGCCGAGCATATCGAGGTCGAGAACGCGGCACACATGGTGGCCGGCGATTCGAACGACCAGTTCCTGAGCGCGATCATGCCGTTCATCAGGCAGCGCGCCAAACCAGGAGAAAACAAATCATGATGACTTTCCTATTCCTCGCCACACTGGCCGTCGCTGGCATGGCATGCGCTTACTTCAAGACCGCCGTACCGGTCTGGACCGGCGTCATCGGCGCGGTCCTGCTGGGTTTCTCTCTCGCGGGAGAGCCGGGCTGGCTGATGCTTGCCCTGAGCTGGATCGTTTTTGCCGTGGTCGCCGTCCCGCTGAATTATCTGCCACTGCGTCGGCAGTTCATCACCGGACCGATCCTCGACACCTTCAAGACCATGGTGCCGAAGATCTCCGACACCGAGCAGGTCGCCCTGGATGCCGGCACGGTCGGATTCGAGGGCGAGCTGTTTTCCGGGCGGCCGCGTTGGGCGCGCTTCATCAAGCAGCCCCTGCATGAACTGACCACCGAAGAGCAGGCTTTCATCGACGGGCCTGTTGAAGAACTCTGCGACATGGTCGATGAGTGGGAAGTCTCGCATTACCGCGCGGGCTTGAGCGAGAAGGCCTGGGAACATCTGAAATCGCACGGGTTCTTCGGCATGATCATCCCGAAGCAGTACGGTGGCCTGGGTTTTTCTGCCGTCGCTCACCGGGCCGTTCTGGAAAAGGTCTCGAGCATCAGCTCGACGGTCGGTTCGGTCGTGGCCGTGCCCAACTCCCTCGGCCCGGCCGAGCTGCTGCTGCACTACGGCACCGATGAGCAGAAGGACCACTATCTGCCGCGCCTGGCCGACGGGCGTGAAATCCCCTGCTTCGGCCTGACCTCGACCACTGCCGGCTCGGACGCCACCTCGATCGCCGACTACGGGGTGGTCTGCAAGGGCGAATGGGAGGGCAAGGAAGTCCTCGGCATCAAGCTGAACTTCGAGAAGCGCTACATCACCCTGGCGCCGGTCGCGACCGTGGTCGGACTGGCCTTCCGCCTGTATGACCCCGAAGGACACCTGGGAGATACCGAGGACATCGGCATTACCCTGGCCCTGCTGCCGCGGGACCTGCCGGGCATGGATATCGGTCGCCGTCACTTCCCGCTGAACAATCCGTTCCCGAACGGACCGATCCGCGGCAAGGATCTGTTCGTCCCGCTGGATTTCCTGCTAGGCGGAGAAAAATACATCGGTCAGGGCTGGAAGATGCTGGTCGAATCCCTGTCGGTCGGGCGCGCCATTTCCCTGCCATCCTCCTCGACCGGTGGGGCCAAGATGGCCGCACTGGCCACCGGCGCCTACGCGCGAATCCGCAAGCAGTTCAACCTGCCGATCGGCCGATTCGAGGGCGTCGAAGAAGCCCTGGCACGCATCGCCGGATACACCTACGCGATGTCGGCGCTGAGCCGTCAGACCGCCTCGGCCGTCGATGACGGCGAGAAGCCGGCCGTTCCCGGCGCGATCGCCAAATACCACGCCACCGAAATGAGCCGCGAAGTCATCAAGGACG
>Ga0102938_10003185_pt1 | contig 12289 bp, 11 predicted proteins | sample SalPonR2_B_D2_MG_FD_84516 | JGI IMG/M metagenome (GOLD analysis project Ga0102938, IMG submission 84516) | Salt pond soil microbial communities from South San Francisco under conditions of wetland restoration - Salt Pond MetaG R2_B_D2_MG | ecosystem: Environmental > Aquatic > Marine >... | reverse complement strand
GGTCGGAGAGTTCTCGTGCCTGCTCGGTGAAGCCGTCCATCCGGTCCCGGGCCTGCTCCGAGAACGACCCGGCACGATCGCGGGCCTGCTCCGCCATGAGCTCGGCTCGTTCCCTCGACCTCGCCGCCAGCTCCGCGGCTGCCTCCTGCGCCCGTTCCCTCGCGTCGGCGAGCTCGGCTGCAGCGATCCTGGCGCGCTCCCGCGCTTCCGCCAGCCGCTGCTCGAGGTCGTGTTCGTGCGCGTACCTGGCCATCCGCTCGCGGGCCTGGCTGATCGCCTGGGCCATGCTCTCCTGGTAGCGCTCGAGGTTCTCGCGGGCCACCCCGGTCGGCGACGCCGGCGCAGCGTACGGCGGCCACCACCTCGCGTCGGGCCGTTGCTCGGGATAGCTGGCACGCAGCTGTGCGCTGCGGTCGAGCATCGTCGCGGCGATGCGGCCGGTGAGCGAGGTGGCGTCCTCGTCCGCGTAGGGGGTCAGGACGTCCATGGTCATCGTCACCATGGCACCACGCTCGGGGAGGCGCGCGACGGGCGAGAAGCCTCGCTGTGCCCCGAAGTGGGTGAGCACGAGCACGTCCACCCCGGCCTCCAGCGCGAGCCGAGCGGCACCATGCCGCAGCGGCAACAGCGATCCGTCGTGCGTCGTGGTGCCTTCCGGGGCGATCAGCACCGTGCCGCCGCCTCGCAGCACGGCCACCGCATCCGTGTACGCCGTCTCCCGTCCGGCGTCCTCGGTGCGGTGCACCGGGGTCGCGCCCGCACCGCGGGCGAGGGTCCCGAGCACCGGCACCTCGAAGACCTCCATCTTGACCAGCGGCTGGACCCACCGACCGAGCCCGCGCCACACCGTGTGCGCGATCACGAAGCCATCGACCGCGGAGGTGTGGTTGAACACCGCGACCAAGGGCTGGTCCGGTGGCAGCGGTCTCTCCGGTCGCCAGGCCCGGACCCGCCATCCGCGGACGTGACCGAGGAACCACATGACCACCGCGACCAGCAGCCGCCAGGGCAGTGGTGGCCGTGTTCTGGTCCGCCGCTCCGCCTGCAACCGGATCCCTTCGTGGAGGAGTTCCCTGCCACGGTAGACGCGTGTCGCCACCCGACGCGCACCGGCCGGACCGCGGCTGAGGCACGGGACCGCGCGGGTCTGGCATCCTCCTCCACCATCGACCACGACCGCTCGGAGCCGTCCATGTACCCACCCCGTCCGACCCGGGACCCGGGCGCGGCCTCGATCGGAGCGAGGGTGTTGCTCACGGTGCTGCTCGCTGCGGTGCTCGCCGCCTGTGCCGCTGAGGACGACGGTGGGGGCACCGACGAGGGCGGCGCGGCTGCCGCGACGAGCGACGACGGGGACCCACCAGGGGACACCGTCGATGGTGAGCCGACACCGGACACCGAAGCCGGGAACGCGGCACAGGAGCAGGCAGCGACAGCGGACCCACCGGAGCCGACTCAGGACGCACCGGACCCGACGGGAGACGCGGCCCCACCCGCCCTCGAGCCACTCCGGGGTCTGGCGCTCGAGACCGTGGCGGAGGGCTTCGACGGGCCCATCGGGGTCAGCAGCGAACCCGGCGGCGATCGTCTCGTGGTGATCGAGCGGACCGGCCGGGCCTTCGTGGTGGATCCGGACGAGGGTGTGTTGCCCGATCCGCTGCTCGATCTTCGCGACCAGGTGACCGCGGCCAGCATCGAGCAGGGCCTCCTCGGGCTCGCCTTCCACCCCGAGTGGCCCGCTGACGACCGCGTGTTCCTCTACCACTCGCTGCCCGGCAACGACAACGTCCTGGTCGCTTACCGGCGCGATGGCGCCGACCCCGACCGGCTCGACCCGGGCTCGCGGCAGGTCCTGCTGACCGTCGACAAGGAGCCGGACAAGGTCCGGCACAACGGTGGACACGTCCTGTTCGGTCCGAACGGGCTGCTCTACGTCTCGGTCGGTGATGCGGCCCGCGCGAGCGTGAACGGGCAGGACCCGTCGACCCTGCCCGGAACGATCCTGCGCATCGATGTGGATGGCGGCGATCCCTACGCCATCCCGGCGGGCAACCCCTTCGCCGACGGCGTGGAGGGCGCTCCCGAGGTGTGGTGGTACGGGCTGCGCAACCCGTGGCGGTTCTCCATCGATACGGCCACGGGTCTGGCCTACGTCGCCGATGTCGGCCAGGAGAGCGTCGAGGAGGTCAACGTGGTGTCCCTGGAGGCAGGAGGCAGCAACTTCGGCTGGCCCGCCCTGGAGGGCTCCCTCCCCTTCTACGACACCGAGCCGCACAGTCCGGTCACCGCACCCGTGCTGGAGGTCCCCCACGACGAGCAGGAACAGGGCTGCTCGATCACGGGTGGCGTCGTCTCGCGTGGCGACGCGATCCCGGAGGTGGCGGGTCGCTACTGGTACGCCGACTGGTGCCACGGCTGGATCCGCAGCTTCGTGTGGGACGGCGACACGGCCGGAGACGTGCAGGACCACTCCGAGGAGCTGACGGTCGGCAACGTCGCCAGCTTCGGACTGGATGCGGACGGCGAGGTCCTCATCGTCGACTGGGCCGGCGGCACCGTCCACCGGCTCGTCGCCCGGCGCTGAGCCGGGGCGCCGCCCCCGACCGACCGACCGCGGAAGACCGGTGACCACCCCGTCACCAACGGCTACCGTCGATGCCCCCGCCAGGAGCGACCGATGCCCGAGGAGCGGTTCCCGTTCGACTTCGATCCCCGCTTCCAGCGGCTGTTGGCCGTGCTCGGGATCAGGCCCTCCAACAGCGAGGTGGTGCTCACCGACTCGGCGTTCACCGCCCGGTTCGGCCGGTTCCGTGCCCACACACCGGTCGAGAACCTCGAGGACGTCCGGGTGACGCGCGACTACCGGTGGTTCAAGGCCATCGGTCCGCGCGGGTCGGCGGCTGACCGCGGCGTCACCTTCGGCTCCAACGCCCGTGCCGGGGTGTGCGTGTGCTTCCACGAGCCGATCACCGCGCTGCTGGGGCGCTGGCTACGCCACCCCGCGCTGACGGTGACGGTCGCCGATCCCGATGGCCTCGCAGCCGCGATCCGGCAGCGGATCGATGCATCCGGTCAGCGCCGCTGAGCGACTCACCGGTCACGCCTGCGCTCGCGGGATGCCGACCGGGCACGCTCCAACTTCTGACGTTCCTCGGCACGGCTCTCCGCCATGTTCCAGGGCCAGCGGCCGTCGGTCTCGACCTCGATCGCCCAGCTCAGGAAGGTCCGGATCAGCACCAGCAGCCCGAGCGCCGCGATGTTCTCCAGGGTCAGTTCGAGGGCCACGGTGAGGATGATGTCAGCGGCGATCAGGACCTCCAGGCCGAGCAGCAGCACCCGTCCGAGACCGATACGGGTCTCGATGAACACCGTCTCCCAGGGTCGCTGCTGCAGCCGCCGCAGCACCGCCCGGCCGAGCACCGCCGCGACCCCGAGCGCCAGGATGGCCACCGCCACCAGTTCGATCACGATGACGGTGACCGAGAGCACCCCTTCGTAGTCCACCGATCCTCCGAGCCCGCAAGGGACATCATCGAACCACACCTGCCTCCCCGACGGACACGGTGATCGGTACCCGGGCGGACTGGCCGGCGCTACCCAGCTGGGCACAGCGGCTCGCTCCGCCCGTGCGAGACACGGCTCACCACCTCGAGCAGTGCCAGACCCACCCGGCTCCCTCCGGACCCGCTGTAGCGTTCGGGGTTCCCGCAGCACCTGGCCGCGCACCGGCTCGCACCCGAACAGCCGGGCCTGGTCACGCTCACTACCAGGCACACCAGGACGACCCCCGCCAGCCAACCTGGAGGCTGCGTATGCCCGAGCGCCCGAGTCCCGTGGAAGCCAGGTTCCTGACCCGCGAGAACCGGTTCGTGGTCACCGCGGCGCGCGAGGACGGCGAGGTGGTCCGTGCGTACCTACCCAACACCGCACGGCTCCACGACCTGCTCGTTCCCGGTGCGCGGCTCCTCCTGACACCCAACACCGACCCGACACGACGCACCCGGTGGACGCTGACCAGGGTGTGGGACGGCACGTGGGTGTCCTTGGTTGCCGATGCCGCCACCGACCTGCTCGTCCGCCACCTCGCGACTGGCGGGGTGGTGCCGGGCTGGCCCCCGGTCGTCGACCATCGTCGCGAGGTCGCCTCAGGCCGTCACCGGTTCGACCTGGAGCTGACCCTGGCTGATGGGCGACGAGCCCTGGTCGAGGTCAAGTCGCTCAGCCGGGCACGGGACCGGGTCGCTACCCTGTCGTACACACCGTCGACACGTGCCAGCAGCCAACTGGCCGAGCTCGCGCGCTCAAGCGTGGCGGGCGTCCCCGCCGCGGTGGTGTTCGTCGTCCAGCGCGGGGACGTTGACGTACTGGACCTGGCCGCTCCCGCCGACGACGCATGGCGCACCGCCGTGCGTGCTGCTCGGCAGGCCGGCGTCGAGGTGGTCGCCTTCGCCTGCACCGTCGGGAAGGACCGCGCCCGACTCAGCCGCAGGCTCACGGTCCGTGACGAGCGGACCGCACCCCCGGCCGAAGCAGATCCGATCCGCACCGAGTCGTCGCTGGCCGCAGCCTACGCCGGGTCCGTGATCCGGCTGCAGGGCCCGGCGATGGCGCCGGTGACGATCGAACCGGAGCCCGATAGCACCGGTCCGGGCCGGCTACCGGACGGCCTCCCACCGGGGACCCGTCACGTCCACATCATCACCGCCTGCAACCCCGGGTCGCGGCTGCTCGCAGATGAGGAGAACCTGGCTCGCAACGCCAGCCTCGAGCGTGAACTGACCGACCGGGGACGCCAGATCCTCACCGCGGACGGCAGCGCACCCGACGGGTCGTGGCAAGAGCCGGGGTTCGGGATCATCGACGCCGAGCGAGCCGAGGTCCTGGCGTTGGCGCGGCGCTACGAGCAGTTGGCCGTGTTCGAGCTGACCCCGACCGAGTTGCGCGTTCGGTGGACCGAGCCGGATCTACCGATGATCGTCCAGGGCTGGCGGTGCCGGCCCGGCACGGCGCCAGCACCCTGACCTGCGGTCATGGCCGATGATGCGGTGGACGACACGTCATGCCGTCCACCGCGCTCAGGCCCGAGCGCTCGTCAGGTGACGTCCTCGTACTTGAAGGAGACCTTCACCTTCGCCCGATACGCCACGATGGCGCCGTTCTCGAGGGTCATGTCGAGCTTGGATACCTCGGCGACACGGAGGTCGCGCAGCGACGATCCAGCACGTTCCACGGCCACGGCTGCGGCCCGCTCCCATGACTCCGAACTGCTGCCGACCAACTCGACGACCTTGTAGACGCTCTCTGGCATGACCTGCTCCTCGTACTCGGTTGTCTCATCGACTGTTGTCGACGGGAGCGGGCGGGTCAAGGGTCGCCCTCGGGCACCTTCGGACAGCCTGCGCAGCTGACGCGCCTGCCGTGACGCCATGGGGGTTGCGACATGGCCGCACCGCCGCGCGGAAGGTGCACGTTCCGCGACGGGGGCCTCGGCAGCGACGCGGGCCCACCGGGCGCGTGGCATGGTGAGGGCCGGGAACCGAAGGAGACGCGTGTGAACGACGTCCCTCACCACCCAGGACAACGGGGATGCCAACAGGACGAGAGCCGGGACCAACAGCCGGACCACCCGGTCCATGCGGACCACCTGGTCACCTTCTACGAGAGCAGTTCGTTCCTCGCCGCTGCCGCACGCCACTTCCTCCTGGAGGGCCTCTCCCGTGGCGAGACGATCGTCGTCGTCGCGACGCCGGCCCACCGGGACGTCATCGCTGCCGCGATCGGGGACACGGGCCACGACCTCGCGCGGAGCCGACGGGAGGGCCGCTACCTCGAACGGGACGCTGCAGCGACCCTGGCAGAGCTGGTCATCGACGGCGGGCTCTCCCGCGCGCGCTTCGACCAGGTGATCTCCCGCTTCTTGGACGAGGTGACCGCGAGGAGCGACGGCTTGCGGGTCTTCGGCGAGATGGTGGCCCTGCTGTGGAGGGCCGGTGACCTCGACCTCGCCCTGGACCTCGAGGACCACTGGAACGCGTTGCTCGGGCGGGTACCGGTGTCGCTGCTGTGTGGCTACCCGCTGTCGGGGTTCGACAGCCCGGAGACCACGGCGCGCTTCCACGACGTGACCGCCCGCCACGCACGGGTGACGACGGACAGCTACGCCGCGCTCGACGACACCGGCGTCGGCAGGGACGGGGTCGTGCTGCTCGGTGCGCGCGAACCAGGAGGCCTGCAGGGCTGAGCGACCGGCAAGGTGGCGGTGCTCACCCCGTACTGGCCACCAGCTCCGCACGTCGCGTCAGCGCGAGCTGACGGATCCGGGCGATGTCCTCATCGGTGTAGACCCCGTTGACCCCGGAGATGGTGGCCAACCGCATACCGTGCTTCAGACCGAGCTTGTAGATCTGCTTGACCTTCTCCCACTCGATGGCGCGGCCGACGGTGAACGTCTCGTACCGGCCTTCGAGCGCGAGCACCACGGTCTCCGCCAGACAGGCGTAGGCCACCCCGGGTGGGAGGCCGATCCCGCGCATCTGGACGTCGTCACCGGGCAGCTGGATCTCGCCCGACTCGACCACCAGCACGTCGGGACGCTTGGCGACGTCCTCGGCGGAGAGGTCCAGGGGGCGAGCGACATCGGTGATCACGCAGCCGGGCTTGACCTGCATGATGTCGATCACGCGCTTCCCCGCACCGGAGGTGGCGGTGACGATCACATCCATGTCGCCCAGGTGACCGTCGGGGGTGGCGGCGATGTGGATCGTCGCTCGTGGATCGTCCTGTTCGATGTCGTGCTTGAGCGCCAGCAGCTTGGCCGACTCCGGGGACACCAACCACAGCTCGTCGCTGGAGAGCGCCAACAGCCGCGCGCACACCGACCCGATGGACCCCGTGGCGCCGACGACCATCGCCTTGCCCCTGATCCGGCCCTGGTCGTCGAGTTCGGCGATGCCGAGCCTGAGCACCGCATCCCGGGCGGCCCACAGCGCCCCGGAGGCGCTGTAGCTGTTGCCGGTGGTCACGGGCAGCGGTGCGCGCCGCGCCACGGTCACCCCGGCGTCGCCCACGACCTTGGTGAACGCCCCGAGCCCCATCACCTGGGCACCGAGCTTGCGGGCGGTCTCCGCCGCCGCGAGCAACCGGCCGTAGGTGAACTCGGGACGGTGGGCCATGAGCTCCTTCGGCGTCCCGCCGACCGTGATCAACCACCCTTCGGCCTCGGCACCGGTCGGTGAGGTGATACCCGTGATGTGGCTGTAGGTGAAGGGCGGCAGGTAGGCCAGCGCCTTCTCCATCGCGTCCATCGCCGGCGCCGGCGCGTACCTCGCCAGGGTGCCCAGTGGCTCCACGCTGCGGAAGTACTCCTGGGACAGGGGGTGGATCACGAAGGCGAACCGGCTCTTGCGCTTCGGACCGTTCGGATAGAGGGTCCGTGACTCGAGACCGGCCGAGACGATCATGTCGAGCAGGTCGTCGTTGGTGAGCCCATCGTGGTCGGGCGCGAGCGCCACCATCATGGCTTCGAGCATCGCGGCGTTGACGGTCACGTCGAAGGGCTGGGGGATGGTGTCGAGCACCATGTCCACCCCGCGGCTGCCCAGTTCGGCCAGCCGCTCCTGGGAGATGGAGGACGAGACCAGCGTCTTGCCCGCGAGGTCCTCGAGGCCGAAGCCGAGCAGCTCCTCGTAGGTGGCGACCACGACATCGCAGTCGCGTGCGGCCTGGCGTGCCAGGGCGTGACTCACGCGCTGGCCCGGGCTCCGTAGCGTGGACCGCAGTGGGTCCGGCACCAGCCCGTAGGGTACGGACGCGGCCTTGGCCACCAGACCGAGCACCGGATTGGCGTCCAGGGTCGCCGGGACGTCGAACCGCAGCAGTGGATCCGCGAACTGCAGGTTCTGGGTGAACTCCTTCAGCACCCGGGTGATGCGATCGTGGTTCAGGCCCCCCAGCACCACCGTCCGCGCGTTCGAGAAGTACCCGGGCATCTCCTGCTCGACGCGCCGGATCGCCCATTCCTGGAGCACCTCGTGGAGGACACGGCCGTCGACCACGGGCACCTCTGACGTCGCCCCTCGGACCCGATCGATGCCGTCGGGATCACCGCGATACAGCCCCAGTGCCTGCGCCTCGCGCAACCCGGTCAGTGCGATGGCGTCGGCCTCGTCGGCCCAGGCGACCAGTAGCTGTGCGGCAGCATCGAGATCACCGTCGACACCGACGCGCACCAGGCGGAAGCGACGGTGGAGGAAGCTCACCTCCTCGTCGTAGTCGCGTTCGGACGAGGCCAGGCTCACGTTGACGGCGGTGAGGTGCGGTGCGGTGTTCATCGGTTCTCCCAGGGTCGTGCAGTGCTCCCAGCACCGGGCTAGACCATCGCCGATGCGTCGATCTCCGGGTGACGTTCCATGAAGGCGAGCAACCTCCCGGCGTAGCGCTCGAAGGGCGGGCAGGACACGCCCGTGCCGGCGAGATCCTCCACCGTGTGCTCGGTGGCGTAGGTGGTCGAGGCCGCGAAGTAGTCCAGCACCTCCGCAGGCAACCCGAGCAGGCGCTCCAGCCCCGGCACGGTGGTGAGCGCGGCCTTGGTGATCCCCAGCGGCAGGGGCACCCACACCAGCCGTTTGCCGAGGTGGCGCGCGAAGGTCTCCGCGAGCTGCCGCTTGGTGGGGGGGGTCGGGTCGGTGAGCGCATAGGTACGACCCAGCGACACCTCGAGGACGGAGAGTGCATCCATCGCGTCGACCACGAAATCCCGTGGGACCAGCGAGAACGTGTGGTGCTCGTCGACCGAGGGCAGCACCGCGACCGGCAGCGGCTGCCGCCGCAGGAACCGCGCGATGTAGTACGGACCGTCGAACTTCTGGGTCTCGCCGGTCCGGGAGTCCCCGACCACGACGCCGGGCCGGTAGATCGTCGCGGGGAGCCCGGCCGCCATCGCGTCCCGGACCAGGCGCTCCGCCTCGAACTTCGTGGCCTCGTAGTGGTTGTTGAAGGCCTGTCCGACGTCGAGCATGTCCTCGGTGAAACGGCCTCCGGCACGCCCGCTGACGTAGCAGGTGCTCACGTACTGGAGCCGCTGCAAGGCCGGACGCTCGCGGCAGAACGCCAGCACGCGGTCGGTGCCCTCGACGTTGACGCGACGGGCGATGCGCTCTGGGACGGAGAGGTCGTACACGGCTGCGAGATGCCAGACCTCGGTGACCTGCTCCAGCGCCGACCGGTGGGCGGCATCGATCCCGAGCCCCGGCTGCGTGATGTCCCCGGTGACCAGGATGGTCCGGCCCGCGACGTCGGGATGCTCGGCCTCGATCGCCCGCAGGCGCTCCGTCGCGGTGACCAGGTGCTGCGGCTGCACCACGCAGATGGCCTCGGCACCGTCACGGCGTGCCAGCAGGCGGGGCAGCAACGCCGAGCCGAGGAAGCCCGGGAAGCCCGTCAGCAACAGGGCGGTCATATCAGCCTCCGTGTCCTGCGTGCCGAACAGCACCGAGCCCGTCTGGTCCCGTCCGCCCGTACTGACTGGCGGTTGCCCGGCCATGGCCTGCCACGACCGGGGTGCCGCCACCGAGGTGTTGCCGTGTCGCCGCCATCCGCTGAACGCCAGTCAACCGCCAGTCAACCGCCAGTCAACACCCGTCGAAGCCGGCGCGACGCGACCGACCGGCACCCGTCGTCACCTCCGAAAGTCCCGAACGTCCCGGGCCACGTCGACCGCTAGGTTCGGCGCATGGAGCGCTCCACGGGACTGCTACTGGTCATGCTCGGTCTGGGCGTCGCCCTGCTCGGCCTGCTGGTGTGGAGCGGGGCGCTGGGCTGGTTCGGTCGACTGCCGGGCGACATCCGGATCGCAACCGAGCGGACCCGGGTCTTCCTACCGATCACCTCGATGCTGGTCGTCTCGGTCGTCCTGACGGTGGTGATCAACCTGGCCGCACGCTGGCTGCGCTGATCCCTCGGTGCCGCCAACACGGGCCTGGTCTCGGCCGGGACGGACACTTGACATCCACCCAGCGGCGATGGACGGTGGGAGCAGCCACGACACCGAGGTGGGGACATGCCCGCGACCAAGCTGTACGCGCTGCTGGACGACCACGGGATCGAGTACGAGGTCGAGGAGCATCCCCACGCGGTCAGCGCGCAACGGCTCGCCGCCGCCGAGGGCATCAGTGGCTTCCAGGTCGCCAAGCCGGTGGTGCTGTCGATCGGCGGAGAGCTGGCCATGGCGGTCATCCCCGGGGCCGAGCTGCTCGACCTCGAGCGGGCGCACGACGTCTTCGGGGGCAACGACGTCCGGCTGGCCACCGAGGAGGAGTTCGTCTCACGGTTCGAGGACTGTGAGCCCGGGGCCGAGCCTCCCTTCGGCCAGCTCTACGGGCTGCCGACCTTCCTGGACGAGCACCTCCGAGCCCAGGAACGCATCGCCTTCCGCGACGGCAGCCACACCCGGACCGTGACGCTCGCCACGTCCGACTACGTGTCCCTGGTCGGGCCCGAGATCGTCTCGATCGCCCATGGCGCCGCCTGAGCCCGGGCCCTGCCGAGGTCGTGGTCGAGCATCTGCGCAGTCGTGCAGGACCGGCCAGCCCCATCGGGATACGCCTCTCGTCGATGATGACTCGACGAGTGCCGTGCCGCTCGTAGGCTGACGCCCGCACCTGCGGAGCGGCCCGAGGGGTGACCCGACCATGACCGAGCAGATGGACGCGGAGACCGAGGCCGCTGCCGAGGTGCCGTGGTGGCGGCGACGCCGCGACGCCCAGGCCTTCGCCAAGGCCGAGCACTGGCTGCAGCGACCGATGACGGTACTGGCCCTGGTCTTCACCCTGGGGTTGGCCGTGGGGTTCAGCCAGGACCTCGCAGGCTGGGCCAGGCGAACGCTGCTGGTCGTCGACGCCGGGATCTGGCTGGCCTTCGTCGCGGAGTACCTGTGGCGACTGCGCCTGGCTCCCGACCGGCGACGGTTCGTCCGCACCCACGTGCTCGATCTCATGGTCGTCGTCCTGCCGATGCTGCGACCGCTGCGTGCGATCCGCGTCCTGCGGCTGCTCGCGGTCGCCACCCGATCGTGGCGGCAGGTGTTCTCGGTGCTACGCCACCGTGGGCTCGGCAAGGTCATCAGTTTCGTGGTCGCCCTGATGATCGTCGGCGGACTCATCACCTTCGCACTCGAGCCCCAGACCTTCACCAGCGTCGGTGACGCCGTGTGGTGGGTGCTCGTGACCTCGACCACCGTCGGCTACGGGGACTTCGCCCCTGTCAGCGCCGGCGCCCGACTGGTCGCCGTCGTCATCATGATCCTGGGCATCGGGTTGGTCGGGATCATCACCGCCAACATCGTCGACTTCATGTCCGAGGAGGGGCACGGCGCCACCGATGCGGGTGGCGCCGCTGCCAGCTGCCCGGCCTGCCAGGACACCGCTGAACGCCTCACACGGATGGAAGCGCAGCTCGAGCAGCTCCTGGCCCAGCGGATGGGTTCCGGAGAGGCCAAGTGAGCCCTTCCCGTGCCGCCGTGGCCATCGCCGCCAGTGGCGCGCTGGCCGTCGCCGCCGCCGGGTTCTACCGGCTGCCGAGGTCACAGGCCGGGACCCGGGAGCTCTACGCCGACGTCGACCCGGCAACCATCGCCTCGCTCGAGGCCTTCCGCGCTACCCACCCGGCCCAGCGATTGACCGTCGCGGGCCACACCTGGGAGTACGTGGCGTTCGGAGAGGGCCCGGCGACCGTGCTGTTCCTCCACGGTATGTCGGGCACCCACGACATCTGGTGGCAGCAGCTCGAGGCCCTGTCGGGCAGCCACCGCGTCATGGCCGTGTCCTACCCGCCGGTGCCGAGCCTGTCGCAGCTGGCGACCGGGATCCTCGCGATCCTCGACGCCGTCGGCGTGGACAGCAGCGCCATCGTCGGTTCCTCGCTCGGCGGGTACCTGGCCCAGTACCTGGTCCAGTACCACGACGACCGCATCGATCGCGCCGTGTTCGCCAACACCTTCCCCCCGAACGATCAGCTCCGCGAGAGGCATCGCTGGCGCGCGCGCATCGGTCGGCTCCTGCCCGAGCGTGTGGTGGCAACCGCCTTCCGGGCCAGCAACACCCGCAGGGTCCTCCCGGCATCTCAGGGTTCGCCGTTGGTCGCCGCCTACCTCGCCGAACAGGCACGGCTCCCTGGGCTCAAGCAGCGGCTCCTGGCCCGCTACCGCACCGTGATCGAGCCGTTCACCATCTGCGATCCCGCACCAGACGGGCTCCCCTTGCTCCTGCTGCAGTCGGACAACGACCCCCTGCTC
>Ga0102938_10003183_pt1 | contig 12290 bp, 11 predicted proteins | sample SalPonR2_B_D2_MG_FD_84516 | JGI IMG/M metagenome (GOLD analysis project Ga0102938, IMG submission 84516) | Salt pond soil microbial communities from South San Francisco under conditions of wetland restoration - Salt Pond MetaG R2_B_D2_MG | ecosystem: Environmental > Aquatic > Marine >... | reverse complement strand
GCGGCCCGCTACGTGTCAGGAGACACCCCATGACAATCCCCGCCCTGCCCCTGAATTTCTCTGCCGAGGTCGCGGCCGCACGCGCCGCCGGCGATCCGGTCGTCGCCCTCGAAAGCACCATCATCACCCATGGCATGCCTTTCCCCCAGAACCTCGAGACGGCCCGTGCCGTGGAACAAGAGGTGCGCCGCGCAGGCGCTGTTCCCGCCACCATCGCCGTGATGGGGGGCGCAATCCGGGTGGGCCTGGAAGATGGCGACCTGGAACGGCTGGCGCACGCCAAGGATGTGGCCAAGCTCAGCCGTGCGGACCTGGCCGTGGCATTGGCGCGCGGTGCCACAGGGGCCACCACCGTGGCCGCCACCATGATCTGTGCCGCGCGCGCAGGCATCCACGTGTTCGCCACCGGCGGCGTCGGCGGGGTTCACAAGGGCGCCGAGGACAGTTTCGACATCTCGGCCGATCTGCACGAGCTGGCGCAGACGCCGGTGACCGTCGTCGCGGCAGGCGCAAAGGCCATCCTCGACTTGCCCAAGACACTGGAAGTTCTCGAGACCCTTGGCGTGCCCGTCATCGCCTATCAACAATCCGCCTTCCCGGCCTTCTGGTCGCGCGACAGCGGGCTGGCCGCACCGCTGGAGATGGACGATCCGGCGATGATCGCAAAATCGCACCGCATGCGCCACGCGCTTGGTCTTCCGGGCGGGCAATTGGTCGCCAACCCGATCCCCGAAAAGGACGAGATCGCCGCCAGCGCACTCGCCCCCCTGATCGCGCAGGCCCAGAGCGAGGCCGCACAGCAGGGCATCACCGGCAAATCGGTCACCCCGTTCTTGTTGCAGCGCCTGTTCGAACTGACCGAAGGCCGGACGCTGGTGGCCAATATCGCCCTCGTTTTGAACAATGCGCGCCTGGCTGCCCGGATTGCGCGCGCAATGGCTGACTGACCCGCAGCGTGCCGTTCAGGCGGGCACAGCGTGCTTGTGCGGTGAAATGCCAGCGCTTACATACGAATTGAACGTTAACGCCTCTACATCACCCTTAGATTTACGACACCATAGCCCGATATGCAGCTCCCCGAGACACCACCGCCCCCCAAACGCGGCCTTTTCGCATCCTTCCGGTCGAATTTCCTCACCGGACTGATCGTGATCGCGCCCATCGGGATCACGATATGGCTGCTTTGGTCGCTGGCAGGCTGGATCGACAGCTGGGTTCTGCCGTTCATCCCCAACGCCTATAACCCCGCGATCCTGATCCGTCAGTATACCGGGCTGGAAATCGACGTGCGCGGCCTGGGCGTGGTGGCCTTCCTGATGTTCACCTTCCTGATCGGTTGGATTGCCAAGGGACTGATCGGCCGATCCCTGATCCGGTGGGCGGAATCGCTGGTCTTGTCGATCCCGCTGATCCGATCGTTGTATTCGGGCCTGAAACAGATCGCGGAAACCATCCTGCAGCAGGGCCAACAGAATTTCGACAAGGCCTGTATCGTGGAATACCCGCGCAAGGGGATCTGGGCGATTGCCTTCATCTCGACCAGTGCCAAGGGTGAGATCGCGCGCCGCCATGGCGCCGAGGAAATGGTGTCGGTGTTCTTGCCGACCACGCCCAACCCGACCTCGGGTTTCTTGCTTTTCCTGCCCAAGAAGGACGTGACCGTGCTGGACATGTCGGTCGAGGATGCGGCCAAGCTGATCATCTCGGCGGGGCTGGTCTATCCGAACGGTGAGGATCCGTCGAAAACACCCGAAGTAATCGCAGACGCGGCCGAATAGACCCGCTCGGCCGATTGGGGCGGCGGATCCGATGCCACTACACAGCAAAACGGGGCCGGATCGACGGCCCCGTTTTTCTCGGCGGTCAGGCCGGAGGGACGCGGATTACTCCTCCACCCACCAGACATCCGGTTGCCAGCCGATGAAATCGCCGTAGATCGGCAGGCTGTCGGGAAAGCGCAGGGTCGCGTCATGGGCGATGCGGCTGATCGGATTGTACCAGAACGGCACCACGTAGCGTTGACTGATCAGCACCCGGTCAAGCGCCCGCACGGCGGCCACGTAATCATCTTGGCTTTCGGAATTGAGCATGCGGTTGATCAGCACCTCGATGGCCGGATGACAGGCCCCCATCATGTTGCGCGACCCGGTGGTGTCGGCCATTTCACAGCCCCAGTACAGGCGCTGTTCATTGCCGGGGCTCAACGACAACCCCCAGACATTGTAGATCATGTCGAAATCGAAGGCGTCCGTGCGCTCACGGTATTGGGCGGGATCCACCGTAGACACCTCCACGGCGATGCCCAGACGGTCCAGCGCTTCGGTGTAGATGTTGATGATCGCGTCGTTTTCAGCCGATCCGTTCTGCATCAGGATCTCGAAGGTGAACGGATCGCCCTCGGGGGTCGTCATGACACCATCGACGACCGTGTAGCCCGCGGCCTCCAGCGCCTCCAACGCAGCGCGGATCCCGTCGCGGTTGCGTTCCGTCCCGTCCGAGACCGGCAATTCGTAGCCTTCCATCGCGCCGGGCAGCAAGAACTCCCCGAACTCCGCCAGGAATTCCGCGACGCGGCCCTCGGCCGGACCGGGCCGCATCGACAGGGGCGAATTCGAGAAATACGACGTGATGCGCGGATCGACCCCGCCATTCAGGGTCTGGTTGATGAACTCGAAGTTGAACGCCTGGATCATCGCCTCGCGGACGCGCCAATCGGAAAACGGCGCTTCGCGGGTATTCATCACCAATCCGGTCATGCCCGACGGGCGCTGATGGGGGATCTCGGACAGCACAACTTCGCCCGATTGAACCCGGGGGAAACCGTAGTTCTGGGCCCAGGCCTGCGCCGAAGTTTCTCGCATGGTCGTCAACTCGCCGGCCGTGAAGGCTTCGAACATGGCAGTTCCATCGGCAAAGAATTCCATCCGCACTTCATCGATCACGTTGGTGCCGCGCCGGAACCCGAGATCGGCACCCCAGTAGTCGGGGTTGCGGCGCAATGACACGAACCGCCCGGCCTCGTAATCATCGATCACGTAAGGGGCTGTGGCGATCGGAACCACGTCGAGGCCGGATTCCGCGAACTCGACACCTTCCCATTGCGCGGCCTGCAGGATCGGGCGCAGGCCCATGATCATCGCCAGTTCGCGGTCGGGATCGTTGAAGGTCAGCCGCACGCCGCGATCGCCCACGGCCTCGATGCTTTCGACCCGTGTCCAGGCATTCAGGTAACGCGGATGCCCCTCGGTGCCGAGCGTCTGGTACGACCAGATCACATCCTCGACGGTGACCGGACTGCCATCCGAAAACCGTGCCTCGGGGCGCAAGATGAACTCCACCCATTCGCCGCCCTCGCCGATCTCGACCGATTCGGCGAGCAGCCCGTACAGCGTGAAGGGCTCATCCCAGGACCGGCCCAACAGCGACTCGTATGCAAGAAAGCGCAATTGCCACGGCACACTGCCGCGCCGGATATGGGGGTTGAGACTGTCGAAGCTGCCGACTTCGCCCGTGACAATGCGCCCGCCGGTGGGTGCATCGGGATTGGCATAGGGCAAATGACCGAATCCCTCCTCAAGCGCCGGGGCACCATACATGGCCACCCCATGCATCGGTTCGGCCATTGCCGCACTAGATATGCCAAGGCCAAGGGCCAGGGCGAAACCGACCAACGGCCGTGCGAAACAATCTGTCTGCATTTGGGAACAATCCTCTTTGCCTCATGGTTCTTGGGCACACGCTAGCGGGCGACATATTTCTTTACAAACTTTTCGGTTGGACAACCGGCAAGCCATTGCTTATAAAGGCGTCACTGCTCGATAGGTTTCTTGCCTGTATGAAACCTGCCTCAATAACTCAACGCCGGCCTTGTGCCGGCGTTTTTTTTGGCGGTTTCCAAAGATCCTGCGATGACGTTTCCGGCCCGTCCCCGTTGCCGCATCCCTCCGCAGACAGCGCGCACGCTTTGCCCTTCCTTTCGCATGTGCAGCATCTATGCTGCGGCATACCCTGAACAACGGAGCACCTGCCATGGCCCTCACCACAGACCTGTCCGGCAAGACCGCCATTATCACCGGATCGAATTCCGGCATCGGCCTGGGTATCGCCTGGGAACTGGCGCGCGCGGGTGCGAACGTGGTGCTGAATTCCTTTACCGATGCGGATGAAGACCACGCCCTTGCCGCCGACATCGCGTCAAAGACGGGCGTGGACGCGCGCTACATCAAGGCCGACATGTCCAAGGGCGAGGAATGCCGGGACCTGATCGCCAAGGCCGGCGCCTGTGACATCCTGATCAACAATGCAGGCATCCAGCATGTGGCCCCGATCGACCAGTTCCCGGTCGCGAAGTGGGATGCCATCATCGCGATCAACCTGTCTTCCGCGTTTCACACCACCGCTGCGGCCCTGCCTGTGATGCGCAAGGCCGGCTGGGGGCGGGTGATCAACATCGCCTCGGCCCATGGCCTGACCGCCAGCCCCTACAAATCCGCCTATATCGCGGCCAAGCATGGGATCGTTGGCCTGACCAAGACCACGGCCCTCGAGACGGCACAAGAACCGATCACCGCCAACGCGATCTGCCCGGGTTACGTGCTGACCCCGCTGGTCGAGGCGCAGATCCCCGACACCATGAAGGAATACGACATGAGCCGGGACGACGTGATCAAGAACGTCATGCTGACACGCCAGCCCTCCAAGGAATTTGCTACCGTCGAACAATTGGGCGGCACGGCGGCGTTCCTGTGCTCGGATGCGGCCGCCCAGATCACCGGCACCACGATCAGCGTGGATGGCGGCTGGACGGCGCTGTGAGCAGCAACGCCGGTCATAGAGGGCGCGGGAAAGCGCTTTTCCAGGGGAAAAGCTGCGGCCGCGCGCGGTGAAGGTCTTGAGCAGGCACCCCGGATGACCCGGCCCGGCAAAGGAGTGACGTGATGAGTGACGAACCCGAGGCAGGCTCAGACCGGCTGACCATCGACAACATGTTTCTCTGCGGCTCGCGCTTCACCCGCGTCAGCCTGAAGGACAGCTTCTTCGGCGATGCCCACCTGATGGGCGCGGAGCTGAACGATGTGAATGCCAACGGGCTGAAGATGGAGAACGTCAACCTCACCAAGGCGCGGTTTCACAACGTCAACATGTCCGGCGTCACGATCGAGGCGGCCAATCTCAGCGGCCTTTCCATCCGTCACGCCAACCTGACCGACATGACGATCGAAGGGATCAAGGTTAGCGACCTGCTCGATCTCTGGTCCCAAACCCACAAAACGGCCTGATCCATGGCGCGCAGCAAACCCATCAACCTGGCGCTTCAGGGTGGCGGCGCGCATGGCGCGTTCACCTGGGGCGTGCTGGACCGGCTGCTGGAAGAACCCGACATCGACATTGCCGCGATGTCGGGCACATCGGCCGGCGCACTGAACGGGGCGGCCGTCAAGGCGGGGCTCATCGACGGGCGCACGGCCGCGCGCGACAACCTGGAATGGTTGTGGGAACAGGTTGGCGCGATCACCGATGACCGGTTCGCCCCCTGGCTTAACGCGGTCTCACCCGTTGCGATGTCGGCAACGCTTGAAACCTCCCTGCCCTTTGCGCTGAGCGACAGCGTGAGCCGGGTCGTCAGCCCCTATGCCTCGGGGCCGTTCTACCAGAACCCGCTGGACCGGATCGTGCGGCGCTTCCGCTATGATCATGTCTGCGGCGCGCAGGGCCCCGACCTTTTCATCTGTGCCACCAATGTGCGCTCGGGCAAGATCCGTGTCTTTTCCGGCGACGACATCACCCCCGAGGCGATCATGGCGTCGGCCTGCCTGCCCACCCTGTTTCGCGCGGTCGAATTGCACGACCCCGAAACCGGCACGCTAGAGGCATATTGGGATGGCGGCTATACTGGTAACCCGGCCCTGTTTCCGTTGTTTCACCCCAAGCTGCCCCGCGACATCCTTGTGGTAAACATCAACCCGCTGCACCGCGACGCGTTGCCGACCACTGCACGGGCCATCCAGAACCGGATCAACGAGATCAGTTTCAACAGCTCGCTGTTGCGCGAGTTGCGCGCCATCGAATTCGTGCAGCGCCTTTTGTCGGATGGAACCGTGCCCGAACACAGCATGAAACACGTGCTGATCCACATGATTGCCGACGATGCGCTGATGCAGCAGCTTTCGGTCGCCACGAAATTGTTCGCGACACCGCAGATCCTGCACCAGTTGCACGCCGCCGGCCGCATGGCGACCGAGGCGTTTCTTCGCGACGACATAGACAGGATCGGCGTCGAGAGCACCGTCGATCTGAGGCACATGTTCGGCTGAGCGTCGGTCTAGAACGGCCCGTCTTCCAGAACGCCATCCGCGCTCATCTGGGCATAAAGCAACCCCTCGCGCAGCCCGCGATCGGCCACGCTCAAGCGGTCCGTGGGCCAGGCCCGCAGCAAGGCTTGCAAAATCGCCGCCCCTGACATGATCAGCGTCTGCCGGTCGCGCCCGATGCGCGGGTCACGCCGCCGGCCGTCCGGACCAAGCGCCAGATACTCGTTGATCACATGGTCGATCTGATCCGACGTCATCCGCAGCCCGTCGACCTTGTTGCGGTCATACCGGCGCAGTCCCAGATGCGAGGCGGCGACGGTGGTGACCGTGCCGCTGGTCCCGATGATCTGAAATCCCTCGCGCGCCTGATCCGCGGCGTCGTCATAGGGGGAAAACGCGGCCAGCTGTTCCTCGAAATACCAGCTCATCAGCGCGAAACGGCCGCCGTCATCGGTCACGTCGTCGAACATGTCCTTCAGCGTGGCCACCCCCAGGGGGATCGAGATCCAGTCCACCACCTTGGCGCGTGGAAACACCGTGTCCTGGTTGTCGAACCCCTGGTGCAGGCGCATGATCGCGCGCGGGCGTTCCACCCTTGGCACCCGGCTCAGGTCGATCCAGACCAGTTCCGTGGAGCCGCCGCCGATATCGACCACCAACAGTTGTTCGGTTTTCATGGAAACCAGAGGTGCGCAGGACACAACCGCCAGTCGGGCCTCTTCCTCGGGTTTGATGATCTCGAGCTCGAGACCCGTATCGCGTTTGACGACGCCGATGAAATCGCTGGCATTCACGGCGCGGCGGCAGGCTTCGGTCGCAACGAGACGCATCCGGCTGACCTGATGCTTGGCCAGTTTCTTCTGGCAGATCTTCAACGCCCCCACGGCGCGCGCCATGGACGCGCGGCTCAACCTGCCCGACGCCTCCAGCCCATGACCCAGTTGCACGGATTTCGAAAAGCTGTCGACCACGTGCAGCTGGTTGCCCTTGGGCTGCGCGATCAGCATCCGGCACGAATTCGTACCCAGATCCAGCGCGGCATAAAGGTCCGCCGGATCGGGACGGGTCATTGGCGCAGGGCGGCGTTCGACAGGCGGTTCAGTGGCCGGGGTGACGGGAGCCACGGGCCTGGGGAACGGACCGGCGCCGCTATTGCGCTTGCGCGACATGCGGCCTCCGAAACTATGTATTGAGGTCAATGTAGCAACTGCCACGCAGCGCCACAATGGCGCTGTGCGGGTCTGCAGCTGCGCGACACGCGAAAACATCCGGCCGCTTTTCCGCACGACGCGAATCCGCCTCAAGAACATCATGAAAATTATGGGCTCCGCGACCTCTCGCAGCCGAACGGCAGGGGCGCTATTCATTCTGGCGATGAATGGGGTCGCTCTCGCCTCGTGCAGTGTCGAAATCAGGCCCGGCTGGCGGACCGTGCTGCCCTATGGTGCGCGAAACCGCACATCACCGCGTGCTGGATCAAAGGACATGCCCATGACTGCCATCACCCATGTTTTCTGGCGCGATATTCCGGCGCAAGTCATCGTGGGCAAAGGCCGCCGCGGGGCCAAGGCCATCTTGCCCGAACGCTTTGAGCAGGCCATCGACCGCTGCGCCATGAAGATCGGCGCCAAGGACGAAGATGCCTACCTGGCCGAATGGCGGCGGGTGCCCGCAGGCGACATCGACGGGGATCCACAAGCCGTTGCCGAGGCCGAAGCCGCCCGGCTGGACGCGGATTACGATGCCGCGCGCATCAAACGCCTGATTGAAGCGGACGGGTTCGACCGCGCTGCTGACGACGCCTGAGGCCATGACCTCGATCTGGGAGAAAACGATGTCCTTGTTGAAGTTCCGCACGAAACAGACGCCGGCGTCCGCGCCCGCCCATGCCGGCATCGAGGCCCTTCTCGAGGGGTATTCGATCGAGGTCATGCCGCGCACGGCCGCGAAGATCGAGGATTTCCGCGAACACCTGCCGGCCGGCACCCGCGTCTACATCGCCCATATCGACGGCACGGAAATCGACGACATGGTCGCCACCGCCCGCACCCTGCGCGAACAGGGGTTCGAGCCGATGCCGCATTTCCCGGCACGCTCCATCGCGGGTACCGCGACCCTGGCCGACTGGATTGCCCGGTATCAGGGCGAAGCGGACGTCAGACAGGGGCTTGTCCTTGCCGGCGGCATCCCGACGCCAAAGGGTCAGTTCCATTCGTCGATGGAGCTTCTGGAAACCGGGCTGTTCGATGATGCAGGCTTTACCCATTTGCATGTCGCAGGCCACCCCGAAGGCAACCGTGACATCGACCCCAAGGGCGGTGACGCCGAGGTGATGGCCGCGCTGCGGTGGAAACAGGATTTCGCCAACCGGTCGAATGCGGAATTTGCCATCGCCACCCAGTTCGCCTTCGAGGCGGCGCCGGTCGTGGCTTGGGCCGAACGGCTTGCCGCGGCGGGCATCACGATGCCCGTGCATCTGGGCATCGCCGGCCCTGCAAAGCTTCAGACCCTGATAAAGTTCGCCATCGCCTGTGGCGTCGGTGCATCCCTGTCGGTGCTGCAAAAACGCGCCCGCGATGTCACCAAGCTGCTGTTGCCGTTCGAGCCGACCGAGATCCTGACTGATCTTGCCGCAGCCAAGGCCAATGGCCGCGCCAGCAATATCGAACGCATCCACTTCTTCCCGCTCGGCGGCATCAAGACCAATGCCGAATGGGCCACCCAGAACGGCGGCGACAGCGCGCGCCCCGCAAACCAAGCCTGACCAGGAAAGAGCAGCCCACATGACCCGCACCGTCATCGAGTCCAAGACCAAGACCACCGTGATCGGCTTTGACGAACCGTTCTGCGTGATCGGAGAGCGGATCAATCCGACCGGCCGCAAGATCCTGAACGAAGAACTCGAACGCGGGGATTTTTCCCGTGTCGAGGCCGATGCCATCGCACAGGTCGCGGCCGGCGCCACGGTGCTGGACATCAATTCCGGCGCCGTCTTTTCCAACAAGATGGCCGAAGATCCGCGCTATGCCGACAACAACTTCGTCGAGCCCACGCTGATGAAGCAGTTGGTTGCAGTCGTGCAGGCCGTCACCGATTGCCCGCTATGCATCGACAGCTCGGTCCCCGGCGCGCTGGAAAACGGGCTGGCCGCCGCAGAAGGCCGCCCGCTGCTGAATTCGGTCACCGGCGAAGAAGAACGGCTTGAGGCGATCTTGCCGCTGGTCAAGAAATACAACGTCCCCGTGGTTGCAATCTCGAATGACGACACCGGTATTTCCGAGGATCCCGAGGTCCGTTTTGCCGTCGCCAAGAAGATCGTCGAGCGCGCCGCCGATTTCGGCATTCCGGCGCATGACATCGTGGTCGATCCGCTGGTCATGCCGATCGGCGCCATGGCCACGGCCGGCCACCAGGTCTTTACCCTGGTGCGGCGCCTGCGCGAGGAACTGGGCGTGAACACGACCTGCGGCGCCTCGAATATATCGTTCGGCCTGCCCAACCGGCACGGCATCAACAATGCCTTCCTGCCGATGGCCTTTGGGGCGGGCATGACCAGCGCCATCATGAACCCGGTGGCCCTGCCCGTGGGCCCGAAAGCGATTGCCGAAAAGCGCGCGCTGATCGAGGCCTCGGGGGTGATCGTGCCCCCGGACATGGATGACGAAACCTTCGTGAAGCTGTTCGGCATGGGATCGACCCTGCCCCGTCCCGGCAAGGAGATGGAAGCGATCCGCGCCGCAAATTTCTTGCTCAACCACGACGATGGCGGCGCGGCCTGGATCAAGTTCAACCAAGATCCCGACGCGGCCCTGCAGGGCGGTCGCGCGGGTGGCCGCCGGCGTCGCCGGGCCTGATCGCCCGGACCGTCACGGAATGCGGACGAGGCATCGGGAAATAGACGCTCGCATCCGGGCGGGAAACCGGCATAGGGTTTCCCGAAAGGATCGCGCATGCTCCCGCCTGCCTGCCCGTCATGACCCCAAAGGCCGCCCCCCTGCGGCTGGTGCTATGGCGAATGTCCCTGCGGTTGGCTTTCGTCGTCACCATCGCGTTGGGCGCCTCTTACCTGATCGACCTGTCGATGGACTTGATCGCGCATCTGCCACAGGCCGGCCAAAGCATGATGATGGCCGTCGTCATTGCCGGCGCATTGGCGATTTACATGGTGCTGATGGCCACGCCCTTCGTCCCGGGGATCGAAATCGGGCTGACGCTGCTGGTGTTGCGCGGGGCCGAGATCGCGCCGGCGGTCTATCTGGCCACGGTGCTGGGCCTGTCGATGGCCTTCCTCATCGGATGCAAGATCCCGCTCGTGCGTCTTCGGAGCCTGTTTTTGGATCTTCGCCTGACACGCGCCGCCGGCCTGGTCGCCGACATCGCCCCGTTGACGTCGTCCGAACGGCTGGCGCTGTTGGAGGCACGGCTTCCCGAACGACTGCGCGGCGGGCGCATTCTGCGGCTGCGTTACCTGATGTTGGCGGCGCTGTTGAACATGCCGGGCAACGCCATTCTTGGCGGCGGCGGCGGATTGTGCCTGTTGGCGGGGCTGAGCGGGCTGTTCCGCCCCCTTCCACTGGTGATCACCATCGCTCTCGCCGTCGCGCCGGTGCCATTGCTCTTCTGGATCTCGGGCCATGCCGAGATGCCCGCATGGCTGCCGTTTTGACGCTGCGCCCTTCCGTTTCCGTTCCGCAAAGGTCCCTGAGATGAGTTCCGATCCGCTCGTTGTTTTCACCCCGTCCGGCAAGCGTGGGCATTTCCCCGTGGGCACACCGATCCTGACCGCCGCACGGCAATTGGGCGTGGATCTGGACAGCGTCTGTGGCGGGCGCGGGATTTGTTCCAAATGCCAGATCACACCATCCTACGGCGATTTCCCCAAACACGGGGTCACCGCACGCGAGGGCGCCCTGTCGGACTGGAACGCGGTCGAGGAACGTTACGACCGCGTACGCGGCCTGAAGGAAGGCCGGCGTCTCGGCTGTCAGGCCACGGTGCAAAGCGACATCGTGATCGACGTGCCCCCGGAATCCCAGGTGCACCGGCAGGTGGTGCGCAAGGCGGCTTCGACCCGCACGATCCAGATGGATCCGGCCACGCGGCTGGTGCTGATCGAGGTGCAAGAACCCGACATGCACGAACCCTCGGGCGATTTCGAACGGGTTCAGGCCGCTCTCAAGGACCAGTGGCAGATCGAAAACGTGACCTGCCCCTTGCCGGTTCTGACCAAGTTGCAAACGGCGCTGCGCAAGGGCAACTGGCAGATCAGCCTCGCCTTGCACCACCCTGCGAATTCGGACGACATCCGCATTCTGGACGTCTGGCCAGGGCTGCATGAAGGCGGGCTCTACGGGCTCGCCATCGACCTTGGATCGACCACCATCGCAGCGCATCTTTGTGACCTGTCGGATGGGCACGTTCTGGCCTCCTCGGGGCTGATGAACCCGCAGATCCGGTTCGGCGAAGACCTGATGAGCCGCGTCAGCTACGCGATGATGAACCCGGGCGGAGACAAGGAAATGACCCGCGTCGTACAAGACGCCATCGCCACGCTGGCCACCGATATCGCGGCAGAGGCCGGCATCGACCCGACCCTGATCCTTGAGGCTGTGATCGTGTGCAATCCGGTCATGCACCACCTGCTGATCGGGATCGACCCGGTTGAACTGGGCCAGGCACCCTTTGCGCTGGCAACATCCAACAGCCTGACGCTGGATGCGCGCGAGTTGAACATCACCACCATTGCGTCCACCGCTCAGGTCTACCTGCTTCCTTGCATCGCGGGACATGTGGGGGCAGATGCCGCCGCCGTCGCGCTGAGCGAGGAACCCGACAAGGCCAAGGACCTGACGCTGATCGTCGATGTGGGCACCAACGCCGAGATCCTGTTGGGGGATGAAACGCAGGTTCTGGCCTGTTCATCCCCGACTGGCCCCGCCTTCGAGGGCGCGCAGATCAGTTCGGGCCAACGCGCGGCGC
>Ga0102938_10003181_pt1 | contig 12291 bp, 11 predicted proteins | sample SalPonR2_B_D2_MG_FD_84516 | JGI IMG/M metagenome (GOLD analysis project Ga0102938, IMG submission 84516) | Salt pond soil microbial communities from South San Francisco under conditions of wetland restoration - Salt Pond MetaG R2_B_D2_MG | ecosystem: Environmental > Aquatic > Marine >... | reverse complement strand
GTCTTGCCGGTTCCCGTCTGGGCCAGGCCCAGGACGTCTCGTCCCTCCAGGCAGGCGGGAATCGTCTCGGCCTGGATGGGCCGGGGCTCGTCGAAGCCGGCAGCGTGCAGGCCTCGAGCGAGGGAGGAATCGAGCTGGAGGCGGTCGAAGCCGCTCTCCGCGATCGGACGCGGTTGTGCGCTAGACAAATCAGTTCTCCGCCGCGCGGACGCCCGATTCGGGCGGCGCGGCTCTCTTTTTTCTGACCCAGACAACAGGAAAGGGAAAGACGGGATTTGGGCGGCGCGACCTCAATCGGGGGAACGAGAGGTCCTGTTGTTCGCCGCATCGGTTCGCTGCGTAATCTTTACGCTGCGGGGCTTCTGCCCTGACGCCTGATGTTTAGCGTCATCTGACGGAGATCGCCAGTGGGCCTCACCTTCGCCCCTTCGGCGTGTGCGACGCCCGACTTGAATCGGCGCGGGGGGCATCGCGCCAGAGGGTGTAGGCGCCCGCTCTGACGCCGCGCGCGGTCTGATGATCCATCGGGCACGGGAGAACGGAATCCGGGCAACACCTCGCTCCGGGGCGCGCTGTCTCGAATTCTTCGGCCCGGCGCTCGACTCTACTCTCTCGACGCGACTCGACGCGACCTTCGGCGAGTCGGCACGTTGTCTGCAGACTCTTCGGAGTCAGGGAGTCGACGAACGAGTCGTCCGCAGTCGCGGGACGCTCTTCGCAGAGCGGGTCGAGGCAGGCTCGAGGCGACTTCGGGAGGCCGACGGAAGATGAGCGAGGTGGAGCCGAGTCGGGACGAGTCGCCGGGCGCCCCCGAGCAGGAAGGTCCGGTGACGACGGGGAGCGCGTCGGGGATCTGGCGGCGTGGTTTCTACATGCTGCTCTTCGTGCTCATCTACGGCGTGGCCGAGGTGGTCCTCGGAGCCGTAGGCCTGATCCAGTTCGGCTGGGTCGCACTCAGCGGGGACAGGAACGAGAGGCTGCGTCATTTCGGCGCCGATCTGAGCCGCTTCCTCTTCGAGGTGATGCTCTTCTGGACCTTCGCGTCGGAGCAGAAGCCGTTTCCCTTCGCGGACTGGCCGAGCGGCTCGGCCCTCGAGGCGGCCGGGCCGGAAGCCGCTGGATCGGGAGATCGGAGATGAGCTCCCGACGCATGACCCGCTTGATCCTCGAGACGATCGCGCTGCAGGCCTCGCGGTCCGATGCCCATCGGGACCTCGTGTCGCGTCGGGAGCGGGTCGGAGAGCGGGGTGGAGACCCGGGTCCAGAGCGGAGCGGGACCGAGCGCGCAGTCGCCGCGCGCGGAGGGACGGAGGCGGCACGGACTCCACGTCGCGTGGGCCTCGGGCTGCAGTCGGCCGAAGATGGAGACCGGGGCGAGGAGCGGCGGACCGTCCGGTCCGTGCCCGTTCGTGCCGAGGACCCGGGCTCGTTCTCGAGCGCCTCGTGGCTGCGAGACATGGGGCGAGGAGGTGACGATGTCGATCGAATCTCTCTTGAGTCGTCCGGTGCGGATGCTGCCGCCCGACGCATCCTGCCATGAAGGCGCGCAGGTGCTGCGCGACGAGGGGGTGGGCTGCATCGTCGTCGCCGAGGACGACGGCCGCCCGCTCGGAATCGTGACGGATCGCGACCTGGTGGTGCGCGCCATGGCGGCAGGCCGGGATCCGGAGAAGACGGAGCTGCGGGCGGTGATGTCCGGGGAGCCCGTCTTCCTGGCCCACGAGCGTGGAATCGATCAGGTCATCCAGACCATGCAGCTGCAGCGTGTCCGTCGCGTTCCGATCGTGGACGCCGAGGGGCGTCTCGAGGGCGTGGTCGCACTCGACGACCTGCTGCCCCTGCTCGCGGATCAGCTGAGCGAGATGGCCTCGGCCGTACGCAGCGAGCTGCAGACGCCCTGAGCGGGAGGGGCCGCGCGTTTCGTCGCGACCGTTTCATCGCGGCGATCCGGCGAGCGAGCGCATCGTCGCGATGGCAAGGCGATGACGAGGCGATGCCGAGGCGATGCCGAGATCGCGGAGCGGGAGACCGGGCTCAGGACGACGAGCCGAACCAGCCCTCCGTGCGCAGGCAGAACCGAACGAGCGCCAGCATGAGCGGCACCTCGATCAAGACGCCGACCACCGTGGCCAGCGCCGCGCCGGACGAGATTCCGAAGAGCAGCGTGGCGGTCGCGATGGCGACCTCGAAGTGGTTCGAGGCGCCGATCATCGCCGTCGGCGCGGCGTTCTCGTAGGAGAGGCCGAGTCCTCGCGATAGCCCGTAGCCCAGGGCGAAGATCAGGATCGTCTGCAGCGCCAGGGGAATCGCGATCCACACGATCGTCAGCGGCTTCGCCAGGATCGTCTCGCCCTTCAACGAGAAGAGCACGATCAACGTGACGAGAAGGGCGGTGATCGTCACGGGCGTGAGGAAGGGCAGGAAGCGCTCGCGGAACCAGGGCTCGCCGCGCCGTGCGATCAGCCAGCGCCGGGACAAGTAGCCGGCGGCCAGGGGCAGGGCGACGTAGACCGCGATCGAGAGACCCAGAGCCTCCCAGGGAACTGGAAGTCGGCCGACGCCGAGCAGGAAGCCCCCGAGCAGTCCGTAAAGCAGCAACATCGTCAGCGAGTTGATGGCTACCATCACCAGGGTGTGGCCGTCGTTGCCGCGGGCGAGATAGCCCCACACGAGGACCATCGCCGTGCACGGCGCGATCCCGAGCAGGATGCAGCCCGCCAGGTAGCTCCGCCAGAGCGGCACCTCGAGCATCGGCACGCCATCGACGAGCTTGACGACTCCGGACCCGTAGACCGCACCGGGCTCGAGCTTCGATCCGAAGGGAACCTGGACGAGATCGACCGCGTCCGGTCCGATCAGGCCGATGAAGACGGTGCCCAGGAAGAAGCTCGCGATCGCCAGCATCGTGAAGGGCTTGATCGCCCAGTTCAGCACGAGCGTCAGGCAGACCGGCTTCACGGCACGACCCGCGCGCAGGACCTCGCCGAAGTCGATCTTCACCATGATCGGGTACATCATGAAGAAGAGGCAGAGCGCGATCGGGATCGAGATCACGGGTGCGCCGTCGACGTGGATCGCCATGGCATCGAGAGACCGCGCGAGTCCGGGCAGTCCGTGGCCGAGCGCGACGCCGATCCCCATGCAGAGCGCGACCCAGAGCGAGAGCCAGCGCTCGAAGGTGCTCAGTCCGTGGCCGGATCCTTCCGTCGCGCTCTCGCTGCTCTCGGCGTTCTCGCAAGGGGGCTCGGGCGCGGTCGAGGAGGTCATGAAGCGGTCTCCGGCTCGATCGGGCTCGGCTCGGAGAGTGCCTCGAGCTTCCTCTGCAAGGCGAGGCGATCGAGGGCCTCGACGCGCAGCTGCGTGAAGAGATCGATTCGACGTTCGAGCTCGATCCAGGTCTGCGTGAAGGCGGCGCGTTGCTGGGGAGCCGGGGCCGCCGCGGGGTCGGGCATGCCCCAGTGCGCCGTGATGGGCTGGCCCGGCCAGGCGGGACAGCTCTCTCCCGCCGCGGCGTCGCAGACCGTGAAGACGAAGTCGAGGGGAAGAGCGGAGTCTCGGGCGAGCTCGTCCCAGCTCTTGCTGCGCAGCCCGCTCGTGTCCGATCCCCGTTCGCGCAGGATCTCGAGCGCCATCGGATGGATGTGCCCCATCGGATGACTGCCGGCGCTGGCCGCCTCGAAGCGGCCGCGACCGCGCTCCGCCAGGATCGCTTCCGCCAGGATGCTGCGCGCCGAGTTGCCCGTGCAGAGGAAGAGCACGCGGTAGACCCGCTCCCCGGACGTCATCGATCGCCCCTCCCTCACCGGCGTCGGATCCGCGCCATCAGACGCAGCGCATCCGCAGATCGAGCCCCTCGAGGCGCTCCCGGTCCCGGGCCAGCTCGGGAGAGTCGACGAGGCAGGACCCGACGCAGCGCAGCAGGCTCCGGTGCAGGGCCGTGCGGCCCGAGGCGAGTCGGTAGTACTTCCACCTGCCCTCCTGTCGCACCTCGACCAGGTCCGCGCGTCGCAGCGTCGCGAGATGGCGGGAGATCTTCGGCTGCGTCTCCTGCAGGGCCTCGCAGAGATCGCAGACGCAGATCTCCTTGCGAGCCTGGAGCAGGCTCAGGATCCGCAGGCGGGTCGGGTCCGCGAAGGCGCGGAAGGGCTCGTCGACTGTCATATACGGAAAAGCATATATGACGGATCGCGTCGGGGCGAGACCTTCCGGGCGGGATTTCCGCGGGCTTGACCTCGAGTTCCTCCGCTCCCTGCTCGGCTCGTCTATCCTGATGAGACGGCGAGGAGACGAGCGAGGCGAGGGGGCGAGGACGGGCCCAGCCTCCCGATCGACGGGCGTTCCCAGGCAAGGCGCTCGGCTCGTCGACGCCGCGCGCGGGGGCGTCCGCGAGCCCGACCCGACGCGCGATCAGGACGAGCAGGAGGAGTACGGAAAGATGGCCGAGGCATGGATTCTCGACGCGGTGAGGACGCCGCGCGGAAAGGGAAAGAAGGACACGGGCTCGCTCTCGGGCATCCATCCCCAGGAGCTGCTCGGCCAATGCCTGAACGCGCTTCGGGAGCGACAGGGCTTCGAGCCCGCGGACGTCGAGGACGTCGTCGGAGGCTGCGTGTCCGACGTGAACGATCAGGCGGGCTGCATCGCGCGAAACGCGGTGCTCGCGGCGGGCTGGGATCCGCAGACCGCCTCGGGCGTCACGCTGAACCGCTTCTGCGGCTCCGGTCAGCAGGCGGTGAACTTCGCGGCCATGGGCGTGATGTCGGGCATGCAGGACCTCGTGATCGGGGGCGGGGTGGAGAGCATGTCGCGGGTCCCGATGGGCTCGACCGGCGGCGGCCTCGACGGCAACAATCCGCGCCTGATCGAGAGGCATCCGCTCGTGCCCCAGGGCATCTCCGCCGACCTGATCGCGACGCTCGAGGGCTTCGGCCGCGAGGATCTCGACCTCTTCGCCGCGGAGAGCCAACGTCGTTGTGCCGAGGCCCGGAAGAACGGCTTCTTCGAGTCGAGCCTCGTCCCCGTGGTGGATCCGGCGACGGGTCGGGTCGTCCTCGATCGGGACGAGCATCCGCGAGCCGGCACCACGGCGGACTCGCTCGGCAAGCTGCCCCCGTCGTTCGAGGCCCTCGGTCGGCATCGACCCGAGGGCGACACACGCACCCTCGACGAGCGCGCCCTCTCCCGCTATCCCGGAATCGGTCGGATCGAGCACGTCCATCATGCGGGCAACAGCTCGGGGATCGTCGACGGAGCCGCAGCGATCGCCGTCGCCTCTCCCGGATACGCGAAGGCCCACGGTCTGCGACCCCGCGCGCGGGTCCGGGCCATGGCGACGGCTGCCGACGAGCCCATCATCATGCTGACGGCGCCCACGCCCGCGACGCAGAGATGCCTCGCGAAGGCCGGCATGCAGGTGAGCGACATCGACCTCTTCGAGATCAACGAGGCCTTCGCGGCGATTCCGATGAAGGTGATCCGCGACCTCGACCTCGATGCCGAAAAGGTGAACGTGAACGGGGGCGCGATCGCGCTCGGACATCCGCTCGGAGCCACCGGCGCGATGCTGATCGGGACGCTCCTCGACGAGCTCGAGCGCCGGGATCGGACGACCGGGCTGGTCACGATGTGCATCGGGGGCGGAATGGGCATCGCCACGATCGTCGAGCGGGTCTGACGGGGAGACGACGACATGAGACGAGAGATCTTCAGCGAGGAGCACGACCTCTTCCGAGAGCAGTTCCGACGCTTCGTCCGCAACGAGGTCGAGCCCCACGTGGCGCAGTGGAACGCCTCGGGGATCACCCCCCGGTCGATCTGGAAGCGGATGGGCGAGGAGGGCTACCTCGGCTGCGACATGCCCGAGGAGTGGGGCGGAGCGGGCGCCGACTTCCTCTATGACGCCATCATCATGGAAGAGCTCGCCTATGCGCGCGCCCACGCCCTGCAGGCCTCGCTCCACACCGACATCTGCCTGCCCTATCTGGCGACCTGGGGAACCCGCGAGCAGAAGGAGAAGTTCCTCGCGCCGGCGATCGCGGGCGATTGCCTGGTCGCGATCGCGATGACCGAGCCGGCCGTCGGCTCGGATCTCGGAGGCGTCCAGACCCGCGCGATCCGGGAGGGCGACGAGTACGTGATCCACGGCGCGAAGACCTTCATCTCGAACGGTCAGAACGCCGATCTCGTGATCGTCGTCGCGAAGACCGACCCGACCCAGAGGCATTCCGGGATCAGCTTGATCCTGGTCGAGAGCCATCGCGAGGGCTTCTCGCGCGGCCGCAATCTCGACAAGATCGGCTTGAAGGGACAGGACACGAGCGAGCTCTTCTTCGAGGATTGCCGGGTGCCCGTCACGAATCGGCTCGGCGAGGAGGGGCAGGGCTTCAAGATGCTGATGGAAAAGCTCCAGCAGGAGCGGCTGTGCATCGGCGTCGGATCGATGGCCTCGGTCCGTCGGTCGCTCGACGACACGCTCGCCTACGTGAAGGAGCGCGAGGCCTTCGGACAGCCGATCGCATCCTTCCAGAACACCCAGTTCAAGCTCGCCGAGCTCGAGACGGAGTACGAGCTCGGGCGATGCTTCGTCGACCGCCTCCTCGCGGCACACGTGCGGGGCGAGGAGATCGTGAAGGAGGTCTCGATGGCCAAGTACTGGGCCTCCGATCTCCAAAAAAAGGTGGCGACGGAATGCCTGCAGCTCTTCGGCGGCTACGGCTTCATGTCGGAGTATCCCATCTCGCAGGACTATTGCGATGCGGCGGTCCAGTCCATCTACGCCGGCACCAACGAGATCATGAAGGTGATCATCGCCCGCCAGCTCGGGCTCTGAAGGGATCCGGCACGGCGCGCGCCGGAGCCCCTCGCGCCCCGCGAAGCCCCGAGAAGAAGGCGCATTCCAACGTGGCTCGAGTGCGATGCCGGACTCGGCGGGGCTTCGAGGGTCGCCCGAGCCAGCGGTCGAGGCTCGGTCCGTTCGAAGTCCCGCGGCGTTGCAATCCCGGTCCGGGCGATCCATCTTCGCTCAGGCGCCCCCCGGACGCCGCTGCCCTCGATCCATTCAGGAGAGCCCATGTCTGCATCCGTTCCCGAGAGTCGCAAAGCCTTTCACGAGCTCCTCGATCTGCTCCGCGAGATGGACGATCGCTACGCCGGCCCGGAGTGGGGGATCAACGGTCCCGACGAAGTCGGCGAGTCCCTTCGAGCCGTCCTGCATCTGCTCGAGGCGTCTCTCGTCACCCGCGTCGAGTCGAATCCCGAGCATCCCTGGCTGCGCGAGTTTCCCCTGCCGACCCGCAAATTCCTGGGCGACAACTCCGATGCGCTCTACTACGAGACGGCGATCTCCCCGAGCCACAGCTACCGCCTCAAGGGCAACATGGCGGGAGCCGTCTACGTCTCCATCACCATCGAGGCCGGCGCCCCCAACGGCGAGTTCCCGCGCGACACCTGCGGCGTGATCAACGACACCCAGTTCGACGTGGCTTCGGACGGCAGCTTCGAGATCCGACTCGGGGGCGAGCCCGCGGAACGCAACTGGCTGGCCCTGCCTCCGGACACCTCCCGGATCACGACGCGTCACTACTACGAAGACGACGAGCCCGCGGCGGTCAAGCCGCGACATCTCGACTTCGAGATCGAGGTCCTCGATCCCGCTCCGCCGCCGGCTCCGCCCGGCGACGAGAGCGTGGCTGCGTCGATCCGGCGGGTCGCCAACTTCCTGCGGACCGCCAGCCTCGATCAGGGTCCGCCTTCCGAGAGGACGAACCAGCCGCCCTTCGTCTCCCGGGTGCCCAACGAGTTCCCCCAGCCGGTCAAGCCCGGCAACTTCGCTCAGGCCGCCGCGGACGCGGCCTACAGCATGGCGCCGTTCGTGCTCGGCCCGGATCAGGCCCTCGTGGTGACGGGACGCTGGCCCGAGGATTGCCGCTGCGCGAACGTCTGCCTCTGGAATCGGCACATGCAGACCTTCGACTACCTGAATCGACAGGTCTCCCTGAACCGGAAGCAGACCCGTCTCGAGCCCGACGGCTCCTTCCGGATCGTGATCGCCCACGCGGATCCGGGCGTGCCGAACTGGCTCGATACCGAGGGCCGGCCCTTCGGCATGGTCTTCTGGCGCTACATGCTGCCCGAAGGCGAGATCCAGAGGCCCGAGGCCGAAGTCGTCCCGCTGGAGTCGCTCCGAGGAGCCTGAGCCCGAGGCCGGCCGCGAACTCGAGCCCGAGGCCCAGCCCGAGACCGAACTCGAGGCCCAGCCCCAGCCCGCGACGCATGCGAGTGCGGACTGCGCGCACGGGCGCGCGGGAACGCACCCGTGCGCGGTCCCGTCCCGCTCGGCGCTTCTTCCGTGAGCAGGGAGGCCGCGAATCTCCGCAGGGCTCCGTGCAGCCTGCGCGAGCTCTCGCCGAGTCGGGCCGGCCCCTGCCGGATCTGGAATGCCTCCGGGTGGCATGTGTCTTGCTCCCACGAGACTCGTGAATGGAACGGAGTGAACGGGTCCCCGCGGAGTGCCGGGTGCGCGCTTCGCGGGGCCCGGCGGAGGGCTCATGCTTCCGAACGCGCCTGGCGCGCGACCCCGGGATGCGCGCGAGAAGGCGCTGGCCGTCAACCTGGATGTCCGCCGCTATGGGACCTTCGCGGAGATCGGAGCCGGGCAGGAGGTCGTGCGCTGGTTCTTCCGCGCGGGCGGGGCGGCGGGAACGATCGCCAAGAGCATCTCTGCCTACGACATGACCGTGAGCGACGCGATCTACGGTCCGTGCGACCGCTACGTGTGTCGGGAACGGCTCGAGTCCATGCTCGAATACGAGTACGAGCTCAACTGCCAGCGGCTACGGGAGCGTCGCGGGGACCAGACGGCCTTCTTCGCCTTCGCCGACACCGTCGTCGCCCGGAGCTTTCAGGGCAATCACGAGTGCCATGGCTGGATGGGCGTGACCTTCCAGTCCCACCCGCGCGACCAGGCGAGCCGGATCGTGATTCACGTCCGGATGCTGGATTCCGAGACGACGCTCCAGCAGGAGGCCCTCGGCATCGTGGGCGTGAACCTGCTCCACGGCGCGTTCTTCCTCTTCTCGGATCCCGACCTGCTGGTCGAGTCGCTGCTCGACGGGCTCAGCACGGAGCGGATCGAGATCGACATGATCGAGTTCTCGGGGATCGAGTTCCGTCACGTCGACAACCGGGTGATGAGTCTGCGACTGGTACAGCTCGGCCTCTCCGGTGCGGCCATGTTCGCGGCGGACGGATCGGTGATCCAACCCTCCGAGGCGTTGCGCAAGCGACCGGTGCTCGTGGAGCGGGGCAGCTTCCGGCCGGTGACGCACGTGAATCTCGACATGCTCTCGAGTGCGCTCGAGCGATTCGGGTCCCAGCTCGACCCGGACGATCGGCCCCTGGCGCTGATGGAGCTCACGATGGGGAACCTGCTCGCGGAAGGCGAGCTCGACCTCACGGACTTCCTGGCGCGGGCCGACGTGCTCGCGGCGACGGGGCAGACCGTCCTGATCTCCGACTACTTCGAGTTCTATCGCCTGGCGCGCTACCTCTCCTCCGCGACGAGCCGGCCGATCGGAATCGTGCTCGGCGCCGGAAGCCTGGCCCAGCTCTTCGACGAGCGCTTCTACCAGGATCTCGACGGCGGCATTCTCGAGTCCTTCGGCCGCCTCTTCAAGAACGGCTTGAAGATGTACGTCTACCCCTTGCGGGATCCGTCGACCGGTCGCCTGACGACGGTGGACACCCTCGAGGTCGCTCCAGAGCTCGCCTCGCTCTACCGCTTCCTCGTCGACCAGGGCAGCATCGAGCAGCTCGATCGGGTTCGCGAGGACGTGCTCTCGATCTTCTCTCGAGACGTCCTGCGGCTGATTCGCGAGGGAGATCCCGCCTGGGAGAAGATGGTGCCGGATGCCGTGGCGGCCTTGATCCGGGAGCGCGGGATCTTCGGCCATCGCAAGCTCGAGCCGGCCTGAGCAGGGCTCGCTCGACCCGGAGCGCGGCTCAGCGGATCCGAGCGCCCCGGTAGTAGACCTCGCGCTCGAGCTCGTAGCGCCGTCGGAGCTCGGGCAGGTCGTCTGCATGGCCCACGACGATCACCGTGTCACCGGTGCGGAGCTCTTCTTCGTCTCCCGGATTGACTGCGACGCTGCCGTCGGCGCGGCGCAGGCCCACGATGAGGAATCCGTGATTCCCACCGATCTCGATGGCGCGTACGGGCTGGCCGACCAGGGCGGAGCCACGCGGGATCCGGAGCTCTTCGACCTGCAGTCCGAGCTGCGCCAGGGAGTCGCCGAGCTCGCCGTGAAGACCCTCGCCGCGAGCGAGAAGGTCCTCGGCCGAGGGGCGCGTGATGAGGTTGGCGATTCGATGCGCGCCGATGGCGGCCGGAAGGATGACGTGGTCGGCGCCGCTCCTGCGCAGCTTCGACTCGCTGGCCGGGTCTTCCGCCCGGGCGATCACGATCAGGCTCCGGTTGACGCCGGTCGCGGTGAGCGTGACGAAGACGTTGGCGGAGTCGCTGGGCAGGACCGCGGCGAGCTGTCCCGCGTGCCGGACGCCGGCCTGCTCGAGGATGCTCTCGTCGGAGGCCTCGCCGAGGAGGACGAGATGGCCGTCGTTCTCGGCCTCGACGATCTTCTTCGGATCCCGATCGACGACGACCAGACGCGCGCCGTGCTCGACCAGGTCCCGGGCCAGGATGCGTCCCACGCGTCCGTAGCCGCAGAGGATCGTATGGTCTCGGAGCTCCCGGATTCCACGGTTCATGCGTCGTGCTCCCAATGCCCGGTTGATCTCGCCTTCGGTGATCAGCTGGACGAAGCCGCCCACCGCGATCAGTGCCGCGCCATAGCCGGCGACGATGACGCCGCTCGTGAAGGCGCGAAGCTCGGGCGTGTCGACGGGCCGGACCTCTCCGTAGCCGACGCCGAAGATGGTGATCACCACCATGTAGATCGCGTCGATCGTGTCCCAGCCGGCGATGCGGTAGCCCAGGACCCCGACGACGCAGGTCGCGACGAAGAAGAAGACGCCGGCGAGCAGTCGTCGGATCGGTCTCGCCAAGTCGTCTCCTGCACTCCCTGGAGCTTCGCTCCGTCTCCCGTGTGCGACTCCCGCTGCAGCGGGCTCGCGCCCATCCGGAGCCGCCGAGCGGACTGATCTCGAGAGGGCCGGGGACGGACCCGTTGCAGGGAGCGGACCAAGCAAGCCGGATGCCAGTTGGAGGCCCCTCGGCTCGCTCATCGGAATGGGCTCGTGGGAGCGGAGGGGGCTCGAGAGCCCGCACCGAGGATCGGCTCGCCACGCGCGGGATCCTGGCCGCTCAACGAACGGGCAGGATCGGGAGGAGATGGGCATCGAGCAGGCAGCTCCGGATCACGGAGCCGACGCGCCGACGCTATCCCAGCACGAAGGCCTCGACGGCCTCCTCGAATCCGCGGGGATTGTCGGTCGCGACGGAGTGGGCGGCCTGGGGGACGACGACGAGACGCCCGTTCTGAAGCACCTCTTCGACCATCCGATCGGCGACCTCGGCCGAGAGGATGTCCGAGGCAGCTCCTCGCACGACCAGCGTCGGGCAGGTCACGGCGGCCAGGGCCTTCCAGTGGGCGTCGGTCTGGGCCTGCTCTCGCGCCCGGGCGGCCTCGTCCATCGGGCGATCCGCTCGCAGTGCGGGGTCCATCTTGAGCTCGTAGAGACCGTCGGCCCGCTGGCGCAGTCCATGGGTCGCCATGCGCATCAGCGCCCGGGGCTCCCCCGCTGGATAGTTGAGGGAGAGCATCCGGGCGTACTCTTCGATGCCCGTGAAGACCGGGGCTCGCTGATCCGCCATCTCGCCCTGGATCCGGAGCGCGCCCCGCATGTCGATCTCCGGTCCGATGTCGACGAGGACGAGTCCGGCCAGCCGCTCTGGATGACGCCCCGCGAAGGTCATCGAGACCCGTCCGCCCATCGAGAAGCCGATCAGCACGAAGCGATCGATCTCGAGAGCCGAGGTCAGCGCCTCGAGATCATCGGCCATGGCGTCCGAGTCGTAGCGACCTTCCGGATCCCAGTCGGAGTCGCCGTGTCCGCGCTGGTCGACCGCGAGCACCCGATAGTGCGGCGCCACACAGGGGACGAAGTCGTCCCAGAGCCGGGCCTCGTTGCCGTGGCCGTGCAGGAGCACGAGGGGGACGCCTTCATCGCTCCACTGAACGACGTGAAGCTGCAGGCCATGCGCACCCGGGACGCGAAGCGAACGCGGTTCCATGCCGACACGGTATCACGGTCGCGGAGGGCGTCCATCGACTC
>Ga0102938_10003179_pt1 | contig 12295 bp, 11 predicted proteins | sample SalPonR2_B_D2_MG_FD_84516 | JGI IMG/M metagenome (GOLD analysis project Ga0102938, IMG submission 84516) | Salt pond soil microbial communities from South San Francisco under conditions of wetland restoration - Salt Pond MetaG R2_B_D2_MG | ecosystem: Environmental > Aquatic > Marine >... | reverse complement strand
GCTGGAAAAGTTGGTGCCGGTGCCCGAGCCATACTTGAACAGGCGGGCCTCGCGCACCCACAGATCCATGATGCCGCCATCGCCCACCAGGTCATCGGCGACCGACTGGATGAAACATGCATGAGGCTGCGGGTGCTCATAGGCGCTGCTCGATTTGGTCAGTTCGCCCGTCTGGTAATCCACGTAATAATGGCCCTGGCTGGGACCGTCGATGCCGTAGGCCCAGTGCAGTCCGGTGTTGAACCATTGCGGGCTGTTGGGGGCGGCCATCTGGCGCGCCAGCATATAGCGCATCTCGTCAAAATAGGCGCGCGCGTCTTCCTCGGTGGTGAAATATCCACCTTTCCAGCCCCAATAAGCCCATGCGCCCGCCAAACGGTCAAATACCTGCTTGGCGCTGGTTTCGCCGTCGAACCCTGTGTTGTCATCCGCCGGAACCGAGCGCCACAGGAACTTGGGAACACCCTTTTCCTTGACGCGCTTCACCTTTGCGGGAACCCCGGCCTTGCGGAAGTATTTCTGAGCGATGACATCACTGGCGACTTGGCTCCAGCGTGCGGGCACCTCGACATTATCCAGCTTGAAAACGGTGGTCCCATCCGGATTGCGAATTTCCGAGCTGGTCGTCACGAAATCCAGCTCCGCGTAAGCGTCCTGCCCTGCCTTGGTGAACTTTCTTTCTATCTTCATGGTCTGGCTGCCTCATGATCAGCGTTTCACTTCCTGGATCCCCGGTCGCGCGACCCCGTCGGGCCATGTCGAGCGGCAGAAACCTCCCCGGCTTGCGAAACGATGAGGTCGCGCAAGGTCATGTTCCCGGCACTACCGAGTTTATGATGGGGTTCTGTCCCTGACCGACCACCGCACACTATATGTTGTGGCTTCTGCGTCGGTGCACACAAACTGACGTATTTTGAGGGGGGCGGTCAACGGAATTTTTACCACTTTCGACCTAAAAATTGCATTGACCTGAGGGGCGTCTTGGGGGCCGTCCGGACCGGGGTGATTCACCCATCATGACATGGATATGGGTACACCACGGCATGCCTATCCGATGGTATAGTTGAAAGCTGCGCGTTTTTGGGGGCTTACGCCCGGTTTTTCAGGCGCTGCGCGATCTTTCACCAAGGGGACTGGCCTGACATACGCGCGCAGGACGGGAAAAGATGATTGCAAAGCCACCACTACATGTAGTGGTCAAAAACCAAGCAACCCACCACAGGAAGCAGAAACATGTGCAGAAATGCCACGACCCCGCGAAGAATCGCGGGGTCGTTGGACTGAGTCGGCTTGGTAAAAGAGATGTGGTCGGGGCGGCGAGATTCGAACTCACGACCCCCTGTACCCAAAACAGGTGCGCTACCAGACTGCGCTACGCCCCGGACCGTGTGCGTGTTTACTCTGCCGGATCGGGATTGAAAAGACCTAACAGGGCCACGCCGCATGTTCTTTGGGAACCGCAGGATGCCGCATCTGGCTTCCCCGCGCGATCCCCATCCGCCGCGCCAGACCACCATTGATCTCGAGCGCATATTGGATGTTGTCACCGCCGAATTTCGGCCGCAGGTCTCCGGGTTGCGCCTCGTGATGCACATGCTGCACTTCGCCGGTGCGATCCATGAAGATCATATCCAACGGGATCAGGGTGTTCTTCATCCAGAACCCCACCCGTTTGGGGGCCGGATAAACGAAAAGCATGCCCGCATTGCGTGGCATGCTTTCGCGATTCATCAGGCCCTGTGCGCGCTCGGCATCGTCATCCGCCACTTCGACGGAAAAACGCGCCTCGCCCCATGCGCCTCTCAGATTGAGGTAATCCTCACGACACTCGGTCGCCAGGGCCGGAAGGCCCCACAGGATTGCCGCAACCCAAGCGGTCAGCCAGTATCTCGTACGGCCATTTCCCATCCACACACCTCCGTGGCCATGCGGCCACGCTTGCCTTCGATCACACGCATGGCCAGCGCCTCGCCCGGCTGTAAATCAGCCAGACCCGAACGGCGCAGAACCTCGACATGAACAAAGACATCCTCGTCACGACCGAACGTATTGGCAAAACCAAAGCCTTTACCCTTGTCGAACCACTTGACCCTTGCCGGCTCCAAGGGGGCCGAACGGATCACTTCGGGGTCGATCTCATCGAGATCGGCAAGCCCCGTGCCTTCTGTGTCATCAGGCGGCTCGATTGAATGAACCTCAACCGCCTGAATACCTCTTTCTGTATCTTGTACATCAATTTCAACGCCTGCGCGGTCTGCCACAGAACTTTGGCCGAAATTACGCAAGACATTAGCGTGCAACAGAATATCAGGACCGCCGTCATCGGCGACTACAAAACCAAATCCCTTTACGGGGTCAAACCACTTAACACGTCCCTTTATCCTACGAGTGAGTTCATTTTCTTTGGTCACTTCTTTCCTACCCAAACAGTCTTCATCCCCCAAGACTGCCTTGAGTCTTGCGACACATCAGCACTGACTTGCAAGCAGAAAATCCATTTGTATTCAGCGCCTTGCATTTTACGTCACGTGAATATCAAGGGTTAAGACGCAGAATTTCCCATTCATTTTCAGGATGTTCGCGGCGCCAGACGAACCTGTCATGCAGTCTAAATGCGCCATCCGCCCAGAATTCAATTTCAACCGGAGATAGGCGAAAACCGCCCCAAAATGGCGGGCGCGCAGGATTCGGTCCCTTTTGGGCGGTGATCTTGGCCACTTTCGCCATCAGCGTCGCGCGCGATTCCAACGGCTCGGACTGCCGCGAAGCCCACGCCCCCAATCGGCTTTTGAGCGACCGCGACGCATAATACTCATCCGCCTCGGGACCGTCTTCCCGGGTCACCGTGCCGCGAATACGCAGTTGCCGACGCAGCGATTTCCAATGCAGCACCATGGCGGCTTTACCGGACTGTTCAAGCTCGCGGCCCTTGGCGCTGGTGTAGTTGGTATAGAACCAGAAGCTATCGGGGCGGATTTCCTTCAGAAGCACCATGCGCACATTCGGCAAGCCATCTGCGTCGACCGTCGCCAGCGCCACGGCGTTGGGATCGTTGATCTCGCTCTGCTCGGCCTCTTCCAGCCAACGCTGCGCAATGACAAAGGGATCATCCCCGGCGAAAATGCCTGTTCTTTCAGTCATGTCCTGTTTTCCATTTGCATATCAGTTGATCGCGCCTAGCCGGTCACACGCCCTCGCGCAAGCATCGCCAGAAAGGCAGGCCGTGTCCCGCGGGGCGCGTTTCGCTTGATGCCCCACCAGCGATCGCCTAAAGGAACACGTGAATGCAAGCTGGGCCGAGGGCAAGAAATGTCAAATCAACTGATGGCGGGCAAGCGCGGTCTCATCATGGGTCTTGCGAACGACAAGTCGATCGCTTGGGGAATCGCCAAGGCCTGCGCCGATGCCGGTGCCGAACTTGCCTTTTCCTATCAGGGCGACGCCCTGAAAAAGCGCGTCGGTCCGCTGGCAGAACAGCTTGGCTCGACCATCGTGCTGCCCTGCGATGTCAACGACATGGAAACGGTGGATGCGCTGTTCTCGGATCTCGAGGCGCAGTGGGGCAAGCTGGATTTCGTGGTTCACGCCATCGGGTTTTCCGACAAGACCGAACTGCGGGGCCGCTATGTCGATACCAGCCGCACCAACTTTCTCAACACGATGGACATCTCGGTCTATTCGTTCACAGCGATCGCGCAGCGCGCCGAGAAGATGATGAACGAGGGCGGTTCGATGCTGACGCTCACCTATTACGGGGCCGAGCAAGTCATGCCGCATTATAACGTCATGGGTGTCGCCAAGGCGGCGCTTGAAGCGAGTGTCATGTATCTGGCCGAAGATCTTGGCAAGGACGGTATCCGCGTCAACGCGATCAGCGCCGGGCCGATCAAGACGCTGGCCGCCAGCGGCATCGGCGACTTTCGCTATATCCTGAAATGGAACGAGTTGAACTCACCTCTGCGGCGGAACGTGACCATCGAAGATGTGGGCAAATCCGCGCTCTATCTTCTCAGTGACCTGGGCAGTGGCACCACCGGCGAGGTGCTGCATGTCGATGCGGGCTATCACATCGTCGGCATGAAGGCCGTGGACGCGCCCGACATCGACAAGACCTGACACCCGGACCCGCCGTGACCTTGCCCGCCACCGGATCACGGCGACCCCTCCTGCAAGACACGAAGGACCATCCCATGACAGACCGCCTGCCCCACGAAAAAGGCTTCCACGTCAGCTGGGATCAGCTGCACCGCGATGCCCGCGCGCTGGCATGGCGTCTGCAGGACATCGCTCCGACGGGCGGGGAATGGCGCGCCGTGATCGCCATCACCCGCGGCGGCATGGCCCCCGCGATGATTGTCGCGCGCGAGTTGGACATCCGTACCGTGGATACGATCAGCGTGAAATCCTACAACCACCAGACCCAGTCCGAAGCGCAGGTCATCAAATCGCCGGATATGGATTTGGTTGGCGATGGCCAGGGCGTGCTGATCGTCGATGATCTGGTGGATACCGGGCGCACCCTCAAGGTGGTCCGCGAGAAGATGCCCAAGGCGCATGTGGCGACGGTCTATGCCAAACCGATGGGGCGCGACATGGTCGATACCTTCGTGACCGAAGTCAGCCAGGACACCTGGATTTTCTTCCCTTGGGACATGGCCCTGCAATATGTCGAGCCCTATCGCGGCGCCTGACCCGGATCGGAGACCCTGATGACACGCCTGCCCCGCACCGCCACCACGTTTGAGCCGCCGGTGATGGAGTCCCGCCGCTGGCTGGAGGGCGTGACATTTCCCGACGAACGCCCCCTGATCAATGTCAGTCAGGCCGCCCCGGTGGATGTTCCCCCCGAAGCGCTGCGCCGCGTGATCGCCGAGGCCGCGATAACCGACCCCCAGGCCCATCTTTATGGGCCGGTGCTCGGCCATCCCGAGTTGCGCGCGGAATTGGCGACCCAGTGGTCATCTGCCTATGCCGGCGACATCACCGCGCAGAACGTCGCGATCACCTCGGGCTGCAATCAGGCGTTCTGCGCCAGCATCGCCACCCTCTGTACCGATGGCGACGAGGTGATCCTCCCTACGCCGTGGTATTTCAATCACAAGATGTGGCTGGACATCAGCGGTGTCAAAACCATGCCCCTGCCCACCGATGCCGAATTGCTGCCCGATCCCGACGAGGCGGCACATCTGATCACCGACCGCACCCGCGCCATCGTGCTCGTCACGCCGAACAATCCCGGCGGGGTGGAATATCCCTCCGATCTGGTGCGCGCCTTCTACGATCTGGCCAGATCGCGCGGCATTGCACTGATCATCGACGAGACCTACCGGGATTTCGACGCGCGGCCCGGTGCGCCGCATGATCTTTTCTCCGATCCCGACTGGGGCGATACGCTGATCCATCTGTATTCCTTTTCCAAGGCCTACCGGCTGACCGGGCATCGGGTCGGCGCGATGGTCACAAGCACCGCCCGACTGGCCGAGGTCGAGAAATTCCTCGATACGGTCACCATCTGCCCGAACCAACTGGGCCAGATCGCAGCACTCTGGGGGATGCGCAACCTGTCGCAATGGCTGGCGGGGGAACGCGACGAAATCCTCGACCGTCGCGCGGCGATCCATGACAACATGCCCAAACTGCGCGACGCAGGTTGGCGGCTGATGGGGTGTGGTGCGTATTTCGCCTATTTGCAGCACCCCTTCGCCCTGCCATCGAACGAACTCGGCCCGAAACTGGTGCGCGACGCCGGCGTTCTCCTGCTGCCTGGCACGATGTTCCAGCCCGAAGGCTCCACCGCCGGGGCGCGGCAGATGCGGGTGGCCTTCGCCAATGTGGATCGCCCCCGGATCGCGGTGCTGTTCGACCGTCTGGCGTCACTGGGCTGGCCTCTTGCCCCTGCCACGGACAGCGCGTAGACAGGTCCGAACCACGAGTTACCAGCCATTTCACGAGGGGGCCGCATGGCAGCCAAGGGCATATCGAGAACGTTTGTCTGGATCCTCATGGGTCTGCTTATCCTTGGTCTGGCGGGCTTTGGCGCCACCAATCTGAGCGGCGCATTCAGCACTTTGGCGCGCGTCGGCACCGCCGAAATCCGGCAGGGCGAATATAGCCGCGCGTTGCAGAACGAAATCCGCGCCCGCGAATCCGAACGCGGCGAGGCGATCTCGTTTCAGCAGGCGCGTACCATGGGAATCCCCGATCAGGTGTTGGCACAGCTTGTCAACACCGCTTCGTTTGATCACGAGGCTGACCGGCTGGGTATCTCGATCGGCGACGACAACCTGCGTCAGCAGATCCTTGGCATTCAGGCCTTTCAGGGAATCGACGGCAATTTCGACCGCGAAGCCTATGCCTTTGCCTTGGATCGCATCGGCCTGACGGAAGCCGAATTCGAAACCGACATGCGCGAGGAAACCGCCCGCGCACTGGTGCAAAGCGCCGTGATGGCCGGCGTGACCGTGCCCGACGCCTATCTCGATACCCTGCTGACCTATCTTGGTGAAGAACGCGACATCACGTGGGCCGTGCTGGATCGCGCCGATCTGGACACCGGATTGCCGGTCCCCACCGAAGACGATCTGCGCAGCTATCATCAAGGCAACCTGCCCAGCTTTACCACGCCGGAAACCAAGCGCATCACCTATGCGTGGCTGACGCCCGAGATGATCATCGACACGGTCGAGGTGGATGAACAATCCCTGCGTGACGCCTACGAGGAACGCGCGGCCGAGTTCAACCAGCCCGAGCGCCGCCTTGTCGAGCGGCTGGCCTTTGCGGACACCGGCGCTGCGGAAACCGCGATTGCAGGCATCCGCGACGGCAGCACCGATTTCGAAACCCTCGTGGAAGAACGCGGTCTGGATCTGGTCGATGTCGATCTGGGCGATGTCGCCCGCGAGGATCTGGGATCCGCCGCAGACGCCGTGTTCGCGGCACAGACCGGCGATGTGGTCGGCCCGCTGGAAACGGAACTTGGACCGGCTCTGTTTCGGGTCAACGCCATTCTGTCCGCGCAGGAAACCACCTTCGAAGAGGCCCAACCGCAGCTGCGCGACACCCTCGCCGCCGACCGCGCCCGCCGTGTGATCGACAGCCGCATCGACCGCGTCGCCGATCTTCTGGCCGGTGGCGCCACGATCGAGGATCTGGCCGCCGAAACCGACATGGAACAGGGGCGGATCGACTGGCATCCCGGCGTGACCGACGGGATCGGCGCCTATGAGGCCTTCCGGCAGGCGGCCGAGGCAATCACCGAGGACGATTTTCCCGATGTCGAACAGCTTGGCGACGGCGGCATCTTTGCCATGCGCCTCGACCGCGTGATCGAGCCCGAGATCCAGCCGCTCGACGAGGTGCGCGATGCGGTTCTTGCCGGATGGCGCCAGCAGGCCACGGTCACGGCGCTGAGCGAAAAGGCCGATGCGCTGATGGCCGATCTGCGCGGCGGGACCGAATTTGCCGACCTGGGTCTGGACACGTTTGATGCCCAAAGCCTGACGCGTCAGGGCTTTCAGCCCGATACCCCGCCCGAGTTCATCGAGACGGTGTTTGACATGCAACCGGGCGATGTCTCTTTGCTCGAAGGCGAGGGGCGTGTATTCATCCTGCGACTTGACGCCGTGCGCCCGCCCGCGCCTGACAACGAGGATCTGAACCAACTGCGCAACGCGCTGCGCGATCAGTCCGCGTCCAGCGTGGCGCAGGATTTCTACCAGATACTCGCCACAGATATCCGGAGCCGCACCGAGATCGAAATCGATCAGCAGGCGATCAACGCCGTACACAGCAATTTCCAGTAAGGGGCGCCGTTCGTGGAGCTGACACCAAGTTTCGAGGAGTTCGCCACAGGGTTCGACGCCGGGCGAAATCAAGTGGTCTATGCCCGTCTTGCGGCCGATCTAGACACGCCCGTGTCGCTGATGCTCAAGCTGACGGGTGCTTCCCGCGATGCCTTCATACTCGAATCCGTGACCGGCGGCGAGGTGCGCGGGCGCTATTCCATCATCGGCATGAAACCCGATCTGATCTGGCAATGTCATGGCACCACCAGCCGCATCAACCGACAGGCGCGCTACGATACCGACAGCTTTGAGGACCAACACGGCGATCCGCTGGCCAATCTGCGCGCCCTCATCGCCGAAAGCCGGATCGACCTGCCCGACGATCTGCCCGCCGCCAGCGCCGGGCTTTTCGGCTATCTGGGCTATGACATGATCCGACTTGTGGAACATTTGCCCGACGTGAACCCCGATCCTCTGGGCCTGCCCGACGCTGTGATGATCCGCCCGTCTGTCATTGCGGTGCTGGACGGCGTCAAGGGCGACGTGATCGTCGTGGCCCCGGCCTGGGCCGCTGACGGGCAGTCAGCGCGCGCCGCCTATGCGCAAGCCGCCGAACGGGTGATGGACGCGGTGCGCGATCTGGACCGTGCCTTGCCGCGGCAGGCCCGCGATCTGGGCGACGCCGCAGCCGAAGACAGCCCGCCGGTGTCGAATTTCACCCATGAGGGCTACAAGCAGGCGGTGGAAAAGGCCAAGGACTACATCCGCGCCGGCGACATCTTTCAGGTGGTTCCCAGCCAGCGTTGGACACAGACCTTCCGCCAGCCGCCCTTCTCTCTCTATCGCTCGCTGCGGCGCACCAACCCCTCGCCCTTCATGTTCTATTTCAACTTCGGGGGCTTTCAGGTCGTGGGCGCCAGCCCGGAAATCCTCGTGCGGGTGATGGATGGCGACGTCACCGTGCGCCCGATCGCAGGCACCCGCCCGCGCGGTGCCACCCCCGAACAGGACCGCGCCCACGAAGCCGATCTTCTGGCCGATCCCAAGGAACTTGCCGAACATCTGATGTTGCTGGATCTGGGTCGCAACGATGTGGGCCGGGTCGCGAAAATCGGCTCCGTGCATCCGACCGAGGAATTCATCATCGAACGCTACAGCCACGTCATGCACATCGTGTCGAACGTGGTGGGAGAGTTGGCCGACGATCAGGATGCCCTTTCGGCGCTGCTGGCGGGGCTTCCTGCGGGCACCGTATCAGGGGCGCCCAAGGTCCGCGCCATGCAGATCATCGACGAGCTGGAACCAGAAAAGCGCGGCGTTTACGGCGGAGGCGTCGGCTATTTCAGTGCAAGCGGCGATATGGATGTCTGCATCGCGTTGCGCACGGCTGTGGTGAAGGACGAAAAGCTTTATATTCAGGCCGGAGGCGGTGTCGTCTATGACAGCGACCCCGAGGCCGAATACATGGAAACCGTCCATAAATCCGGCGCCATACGGCGGGCGGCGCAGGACGCGGCCCGGTTCAGCGGGGAAGGAAACCTCTGACCCGCCCTTGACCCAGATCAAAGTTAAACTGGCGGATCACCTTTAAACAGGCCTCATATTCCTATACCGGAATGTCTTATACCGGAGGCCACATGACCGTTTTTTCCCGTTTCCTCACAGCCCCTGCCCTTGCCTTGGGTCTGGCACTGACCGCACCGGCCCTGCCCGTCTGGGCCGACAACCAGCCAGCGGCCATCGACAGTTCCGTCGTCGTGGCCGATCTGCCGGACAAGAAGATCAACAAGACCGGGCTTTACGTCACAGCCGCCGAGTCGATCGCCGCAGTCACCGCCCGCGACGATGTTCTGCTGGTGGATATCCGCAGCCCGGAAGAGGCGATGTTCGTGGGCTATGCCACCGCCACGGATATCCTTATGCCCTTCAAGCTGGTCAATCCGGACCACCCCTACAACGCCAAGAAGCAGATCTTCGGGATGATGGACAACCCTGATTTCGTCCCGCAAATGAAGGCGTTTCTTGCCGACAGGGATCCCGCAGCCGTTCTGATCATATGCCGTTCCGGATCGCGCAGCGCGGCGGCGGTGGATGCTCTGGTCGAGGCCGGAGTGACAGCGCCTCTCTATACGGTGGTCGACGGGTTCGAGGGCGACATGGCCAAAAACGGGGCGCGCAGCGTCAATGGCTGGAAAAATGCCGGGGGCGACTGGACCTACAAGATCCGCGAGGGCCTGATGCCACAAGGGGCCGCCACCAACTGATCGCTTGCCAGCCATGGCGCGCTCGGGCATGAGGGCGCCATGGCACGGCTCATCCTGTTCAACAAACCCTACGGCGTCCTGTCGCAATTCACTGACAAGGGCATGGCCGACAGCCCACGGGCGACGCTGTCGGATTACATCGATCTGCCGGGGGTCTATCCCGCAGGGCGGCTGGATCGAGACAGCGAGGGGCTGTTGCTGCTGACCGATGATGGAAAGCTTCAAGAACGCATCGCAAGCCCCCGTTTCAAAATGGAAAAAACCTATCTGGTGCAAGTCGAGCGCATCCCGGAGGACGCCGCCATTCAGGCGCTATGCCAAGGCGTCACCCTCAAGGACGGGCCGACGCGCCCGGCGCGTGTCAGCCGGATCGCTGCCCCCGATCTATGGGAACGTGACCCCCCCGTGCGCTACCGTAAATCGGTGCCCGATTGCTGGCTCAGCATCACCATCTCGGAAGGGCGCAACCGACAGGTGCGGCGCATGACGGCGCATGTGGGTCACCCCACGCTGCGGCTGGTGCGGTGGCGCATCGGCGGGTGGTCACTGGAGGGGGTGGACCCCGGCACATGGCGCGACGCGCCCTCCGAGGCCCCTGTCATTTCCCCCAAAAACCACCGTCGGTAACACGTCGGTATCGCATCGGTATCGTGTCGGTTCCGGTGCGGTTCCGCTTCGGTTCCGGTTTCGTGCAGCCGATCAATATCGCCCGATGGTGAAATCCCTGATCTCGGCCAGAACCTTGCCGGCCTTGTCCACCGCCTTCAGATCGACCGAGTAGCGATTGTTGCGCCCACCCGAACAGGGCGGCAGATATCCGGGGCTGGCGAATTTCCCGGTGGATTTCGCAGCCGCCACCACCTGTGCGCCGCCCGGCAGGGTCTTGGTCATGCCCGGCACAGCCGGCAGATCGGTCACCGCACCGCGCACCGGAAAGGCGATCGTGCCATGGCCACCATTGCGCGAGAGCGGCTTGAAGCTTTTGTCGTTGAATTGCGCGATGATCCATGTGGCCCCTGTCGGCACACCCGAAACGCGCATCGGCGGGGTGCCGCCCTTGCCCCCCTGAAGCTGGCAATGCTGGCCTGTGGGGATCTTGCCGCCGGTCCATCACCCGGTCAGCTGCGCTGTCATCTCCGCCGAGGCAATCCCGGCACTCAGGACCACCCCAAGGGCGGCTGTCATAAATATCTTCATAACTCACACCATTTCTTTACTCGGACATGGGTACGCAGAGCGCACGGGGACCATGCAACCAGAGAAACGCATATCCGTCCAGAGCAAACAGATCTTGCAAAGGCCAGACGGCTCAGCGGGCCCGCAGCACCGCCGAGACCGGCGCCAGCGCCACGCGGCTGGCCCGATCCTGCAGCCCCCACAAAAGCAAGGCGCTGATCGTGTCGGGGCGCAACCGGCCCACCATGATCACGCCTTCTTCCTCCTGTCCGGCCCGGAACGCGGCCTGGTCGAGGAACCGGCGGACCGCGGCACCATCCTGCCCGGCCCCGTCGAAATCCCGAAACACCGTCGCCGACGGCACACCCGCTTTCGCCACCAGCTTTTGCGCGGTATCCAGCCCATCGGGGAACATGATCAGGCCATGCCCGGTTTCCAGCAGGATCGACGCCATCTGTTCGCTCGCGTCGCGATTGGCCTGCAACTCATCACCCGGCGCTTCCATCACCGCCACCGCTTCGGGGACAGCATTCAGAAACGTCTGCATCGCAACTTCGGTATCCACGGCGCTGGCGCCATCGGGCAGATCGGCGATGGCCAGCACCTCGAACCCCGCCGCGCGATAGGCTTGCGACCGCTGCAGCGCGCCGGGCCATGCGGCATCGACCGCCATGCTGATCGGATAGGGGAAATCCAGCACCGCATCCGGGCCGATGGGGCTGCTGCCATCGTCGATCAGCACGATGGACATGAGTGGCTTGTTGTCGGGATTGGCCAGCTCAACCGCGAAACGCTCGATCGCGGGGCGGGGATCGTCGCCGGCAGCCTGTGGGATCGGGGCGGTATCGGCGACCTGCCCGCTGTCCTGCCCGCCCTCGGCGTTCTCGGTCTCAGTGTCAGGCGCCGTCTCAGGCGCGGGGTCGGTCGGCACGTCGCGGAGCGAGGGCAGACGATCGGTCGTCACGCCTTCGGCCAGATTGTCGATGGTGCCGGACGGCGCGCCCGCGCCAATGGTCCGGGGGGTCACGGGTTGCGCCTCGGTCGGCGCCGGGTCGGTGGTGCCTGTCTCGG
>Ga0102938_10003176_pt1 | contig 12299 bp, 7 predicted proteins | sample SalPonR2_B_D2_MG_FD_84516 | JGI IMG/M metagenome (GOLD analysis project Ga0102938, IMG submission 84516) | Salt pond soil microbial communities from South San Francisco under conditions of wetland restoration - Salt Pond MetaG R2_B_D2_MG | ecosystem: Environmental > Aquatic > Marine > Intertidal... | reverse complement strand
GTTGTCCTGATGCAAACCGGGGACGCCGCCGCTTACCAATTCGAAACACATCTTCCTCTATCACGGTGCGGGATGCATGTCGGGGACGGACCAATGGGCGCGCCAGACGCAGGCATTTTTGCCAAACTGATTGCTGAACATGTCTGTGACGGTATCGTGCTGACAGATGCCGACGGGTTGATTGTCTGGACCAACCCGGCCTTTCTGCGGTTAGGCGGCCATGCCAATACCGACGTGCTGGGAAAGCCGCTTGGCGAAATCCTTCGGGAGGCACGGGCCAGCCCCGCATGCAGAAACACCGTGTCGCGCGCGATGGAGGAGAGAACATCCTGCTTCGTGGACGTCATGACACGTCCCGGATCAGGTGACCTCTCCATATCGGAAATCCGCTTGGGACCCATATTCGATAAGGACGGAACACTCCTGCATTTCGTGGCTGTGCAGCGGGACGTAAGCTCGCAACGCGCACATGCTCAGGAAAGCATCGATTTCAGGGCCTATAGGCGGGCCGTCGCACAGCAGGCGATCGTTTCTGTTGCGGATGTCGACGACCGGATCACCTATGTCAACGCCAATTTCAGCGCGATCACTGGCTATCAAGCGGATGAGATTATCGGCAAGTCTCACAGGATCCTGAACTCCGGCACGCATAGCCGTAGGTTCTTCCTGGACATGTGGCAAAGATTGCGCGCCGGGGAAACCTGGCATGGAGAGATCTGCAACAGGACAAGAGAGGGCGATCTGTATTGGGTCGATACGACAATCGTGCCGGTTCACGGACCGGATGGCGGAATCGTGCGTTACGTCGCCACTCGATTTGACGTCACAAAACGCAAATCCATCGAGGAAGAGCTGCGCCGCGCGGCCGAAATCGATGCGCTGACGGGACTCGCGAACAGGAAACGGTTTTCCTACGAACTTTCACAGAGGGTCATGCCGCACGGGAAAGGTGGGAGTGGCCAGCGTGGACTTGTGGTCATGTTCGATCTGGATCACTTCAAGGAACTCAATGACACGATGGGGCATCCCTACGGCGATCTGTTGCTGAAGGAAATCGGTCGGCGTCTGATCGCACGCACTGGGCCGGATTGCATCATTGCCCGGCTCGGCGGTGACGAGTTTGCCGCGCTGATCCCTGATGCGGCGATCAGCGGCGATCCAGCGGAGTTTATTCGTGCGCTCCATCGTTCAGCTTGCGAGGCTGTTTCGCTGCACGACATGATATACACACCCTCCTTTTCCGTAGGCGTCACACGATACCCGGCAGACGCGCAAACCATGGAAGGGCTGATGATCAACGCGGACGTTGCGATGTACGAGGCGAAGCGCAAGGGGCGGAACCGGTGGTGTTTCTTCGACCCCACGGTGCGGAACAGGTTGGACTATCGCAATCATCTGAAGGGCGTTCTGGGGGATGCGCTGGACAATGACAGGTTCGAGATTGCCCTGCAGCCCTTCTGCTGTCTCAAAACGGGCGAGCACCGCGGTTTTGAAATTCTTGTTCGGCTCAAGCACGATGGCAGGCTGATCCCTCCGGATCATTTTGTGCCGTTGGCCGAAGAGCTTGGCCTGATCGCGCAAATCGGCCGCGTCGTGATGCGCAAGGCGGCAGCCGCCTTGCGCAGGATGAAGGATCTTGGCCTCGACCCCGGACGGATCGCCGTGAATGTCGCCGCACCGGAGTTTCGGGAACCCGGATTCGTCGAGAATGTGCAGGATACACTGTTCGAACACGCTCTGGGCGCGGACGAGCTGATTATCGAGATCACTGAAACGGCGCTGATCGGCCGGTCTACCGAAACCGTGGCACAGGCCTTGCGCAGATTGCAGGCGCAAGGCGCGCAGATTGCGCTCGACGATTTCGGCACCGGGTTCTCATCGCTGTCCCACCTCAAGGACTTCAACGTCGACAAGATCAAGATCGACAAGAGTTTCGTGCAGGATCTTGAAAACGACGAAGCGGATCGCGCGCTTGTCGATGGCCTCATTGCGCTTGCCGGGCGGCTTGGCCTCAAGGTCGTCGCCGAAGGTGTCGAGACGCAGGCGCAACTGGATTACTTGCGCCAAGCCGGTTGCCACTATCTGCAAGGCTTCGTGCATGCCAGACCTCTCACCCTCGACGATGCCGTGGCGTTTCTGAAATCTGCACAAGAGGCGCCACGAACCGCAACTATCATCGGCCGTGGATTCATTGATAATTTGACCTGAAGAGCCGCTGTGGCTTTTCGGGCATTGATCGTCCGGAAACCGGACAGCCGCTCCTGTCGCGTTCTTCCCTTGGCCGAGGTCGCGCCGTGACCCCATGGCTCCTGCCTGTGAAACGGGGCAAAGGCCCGTTGCTGCCGAACGCCAGCGTCCGATGCCGACGGAGTGCATAGAAAAAAGCACCCCTTCTGCAAGGGCGCGGCCTGCGCTATGCCCTAAAGGAACCACCCTACGTGCAGGAGCCGATCCCATGACAACCGTCCTCCCCGTTTCCGTCACATACGAGGGTGATCTGGCCTGGGTGACGATTGACAATCCACCGGTCAATGCCACCAGCACGGCGGTCCGCGAGGGGCTGGAAAAGGCGGTCCTTGAGGTGCAGGGCGCGCGGCTTGCGGTGTTGGTCGGCGCTGGCAAGACCTTTGTTGCGGGTGGCGACATGTTGGAATTTGACGCGCCACCGGTCGCGCCGCATTTGCCCGACGTCGTGCAGATGATCGAAGACAGCGAAACGCCGTTCCTTGCCGCGCTGCATGGGACCGTATTGGGTGGCGGGTTTGAAATTGCCTTGGGCTGCGCATGGCGCATCGCCCATGCCGACACGCGGTTTGGTTTGCCGGAAGTGAACGTGGGTTTGATCCCCGGCGCAGGCGGCACGCAGCGCGCCCCGCGTCTGATCGGGATGGCGGCCACGATCGATATGGCGGCCTCGGGCGTGACGCTGGACGCGGCACGAATGCAGGCGCTGGGCGGACTGGATGCCGTATTCGACGGTCAGGTGATGGACGCGGCGCGCGCCTTTGCGGCCGATCTGCCCGCACGGCCCGACAAGGTCTCTGACCGTGCCGCCGCGCCTTTGCCAGCCGAAGCGCTTCGCGCCCGGTCGGAAGACGTCGCAAGAAAAGCGCGTGGGCAGCGCTCACCCATGTTGAACCTCGAAGCGGTTCAATGGTCCCTCCTGCCCTTTGCGCAGGGGCAGCCGAAGGAACGCGACCTTCATCTGGAATTGCGTCAAAGCGCGGAGAGCCGTGCGTTGCGCCACGCCTTCTTTGCCGAGCGGCAAGTGGCACGACCAAAGGTTGCGATCGGCGGCACGCCGCGTGAGTTGACCCATATGGCGGTGGTCGGGGGAGGTCTGATGGGGGCAGGTATCGCCGCGGCCAGTCTTTCCGGCGGGCTGCGGGTAACGCTGATCGAACGGGATTCAGACGCGGCAAAGATGGCAACCGAACGAGTTGTCGGCCTGATCGACGGAGCCGTGAAACGTGGCAAGCTGACCGAGGCCAAGGCCGCTGCCCAGAGAGCCTGTTTCAATGCCACCGCGACTTATGCCGATGCCGCGGGAGCGGATCTGGCGGTCGAGGCGGTTTTCGAGGATCTGGAGGTCAAGCGGGCCGTTTTCGCGCAACTGGCCGAGGTGATTGGCCCCGAAGCCATCCTTGGCACCAACACATCCTATATCGATCCCCGGGAGATCTTTGCCGGTGTTCCGAATGCCGGCCGGTGTCTGGGTCTGCATTTCTTCTCTCCGGCCCATGTCATGAAACTTCTGGAGATCGTGCCGCTGCCGGAAACCTCGGCGGAGGTGGTCGCGACCGGCCTTGCCTTTGGCAAGCGGTTGCGCAAGGTCTCTGTCATTGCAGGCATCTGCGACGGTTTTATCGGAAATCGGATGCTGGCGGAATACCGTCGTGCGGCAGAATACATGCTAGCGGATGGCGCCCTGCCCCAAGAAGTAGACGCGGCTGCCCGCGAGATCGGGTTTCCCATGGGACCTTTCGAATTGCAGGATCTGACTGGATTGCAGATTGCGTGGGCCAACCGCAAGCGTCAGGCGGCGACACGCGATCCCGCGCAGCGCTACGTTACCATTTCCGATCAGCTCTGCGAAGCGGAGCGTCTGGGACAGCGCAGCGGCATGGGGTGGTATGATTATCCCGAGGGCAGCCGTTCCGCGCATCCCTCGCCGCAGGTCGAAACGATTATCCTCGATTATTCCCACGCGCAGGGTATCACGCGCCGCCAATTCGGGCGGAAAGAAATCGCCGCGCGGATCCTTGCCGTTCTTGCGAACGAGGGCGCCAGGATCGTTGAGGAAGGCATCGCAGAAAACGATGCGGCGGTCGATATGGTGCAAATCCATGGGTATGCCTTCCCGCGCTGGCGCGGTGGCCCGATGCACGCCGCAACCGAGGGTGGCTGGGATTCGGTCGCTGCGACGATGGGGGCCATGGCCGAAGAAAGTCCGGGTAGCTGGACCCTCAGCGCGTCTGTGGCCGAACGCAAGACGTGATCACGCCTGTTGTGCCAAATGCCGGGCCTTTTCCATATTTGTGATGGCTTTGACGATCGACGGTGAAGGCCGAGAGCTGTCGCGTTCAGTCGCGCAACGGCGCAGTCCCGGCATCGGCTGTGGAAAAGCCATTTTTCCAAGGGGGTGGTGGTGCGGAGCAGGCTTTCCAGCTTGGGTTTCAAGCCATTGGATGTCCTGCAGACCTTTCAGTCCGCATTGCGGCGACATCGTGCAGGGACGCTCATGCCGTCACGAAAATCATACTGAGAAATGACCTGCTCAGCCATGAAGCAAGACCTGAAAATAATTCCGACAAAAACTGTCAATAATGGTTGCGTTGGCGTCTGGCTTCTGTAGTTTACTAAAACAGTAGGAAATGCGAAACACAGGAGAAGATATGACGCTGACATCCAGAATGACCGCTTGCGCCATTGCGGCAGCAGCCTGTCTGGGGCCCGTCGCGGCCGCTGCGCAGGGTGAACTGAATCTGTATTCGTCACGCCATTACGACACGGATGAACGCCTGTACTCCGACTTTGAGGAGATGACCGGCATCACGATCAACCGCATCGAGGGCAATGCTGATGAGTTGATCGCGCGGATGCAGGCAGAGGGGCGCAACTCGCCCGCGGATGTGCTGCTGACGGTGGACACGTCGCGCCTTGAGCGCGCGCGGGATGCCGGCCTCTTGCAGGCCATCGAAAGTCCGGTGCTTGAGACACGGGTTCCGGACTACCTTCAGGATGAGGGTGACCAATGGTTCGGCTTTTCGCAGCGTGCGCGTATCATTTTCTATGACAAGCAGGATGTGACCGATCCGCCGTTGACATATCAGGAACTTGCCGATCCGAAATACAAGGGTCTGGTCTGCATCCGGTCGGGGACAAATGCCTACATGCAGACGATCCTCGCCGCGCTGATCGAACATCTGGGAGAGGACGCCGCGCGCGACTGGGCCGCAGATGTTGTCGAGAATTTCGCGCGGGATCCGCAGGGTGGCGATACCGATCAGCTGCGCGGAATCGTGTCGGGTGAGTGTGACATCGCCATGTCGAACACCTATTACTTCGCGCGCGCCATCCGGACGGATGTCAGCGGGTTGAGCGATAGCCTCGACATGATTGGCTGGGTCTTTCCAAATCAGGACAGTATCGGCGCGCACATGAACCTGTCGGGTGGCGGCGTCGCGGCGCACGCGCCCAACAAGGAAAACGCCGTCAAATTCCTAGAATATCTGACCAGCGAACAGGCGCAGAAGTATTTCTCCGCAGGCAATGATGAATATCCGGCCGTTCCCGGTGTCGGGCTGAGTCCTTCCGTCGCTGCACTGGGCTTTTTCAAGCCGGATGACATCGACCTGAGCGCTGTGGCTGGGAACATCCCGACCGCCCAGAAAATCTTCAACGAGGTGGGTTGGAAGTAAGCCTCTGGGTCAGAAAAATTTTCGGGCGCGTGGCAATAGCTGCGCGCCTTTTTTACGGCCTATTCCCTTCCGTCACGGAAGCAGGGGCGGAATGTTCTTGGTACGCGGGCGCGATACTGAGCGGTTCAGGGCATGCGGTTGGTCCTGCAAAGCCAGGCATGAGACTGCAAAAAAGCCCTGCGCCTTGCCTTGCAGATACCTGATCGCGGTTTGTCGTGTGGTTGGCTTTTTGCCATCTGGTCCCGCTACCAAGGTCGAGCCAGTCGTCCGATGGCCCTTTCCTCTCAGGTTTCCTTGCGAATACGCTGAATGAGCAAGATCACCGGCAAAAGCCCCAGACCCGCAATCACGAGACTTGGCACCGCGGCGCCTTCGAGCCTTTCATCGGCGGCCAGTCGGTGTGCCTGCACCGCCAGCGTGTCGAAGTTGAAGGGACGCATGATGAGAGTTGCGGGCAATTCCTTCATAACATCTACAAAGACGATCAGTGCGGCGGTCAGCAGGCTGGGACGCAAGAGCGGCATGTGGATGCGCCGCACGGTTCCGACCGCGTTCTGTCCCAGCACGCGCGCCGCCGCATCCATGTTCGGGCTGACGGCAGATATACCGCCCTCGTAGGCGCCGATGGCCGCGGCCAGAAAGCGGATCATGTAAGCCCCCACCAGAACCCAGATCGACCCGGTGAACAAAAGTCCGGTGGACACTCCGAAGGTGCTGCGCATCCACGCGTCGAGGCTGTTGTCAAGCGCCGCAAAGGGCACCAGAAGGCCCACCGCGATTACCCCCCCGGGAACAGCGTAGCCAAGCCGGCCTACATAGATGGCCAGAGCGGACAGCCTGCCGGGAAGAATGCGGCTGACGCTGCCCAGCGTGATCGCCGCGGCGACGGTCACGATGGCTGCGACGGAGGCCAAAACCAGGGAATTCTGAATGAAGCTGATATAGCGGCGGCTGAACAGATCCTGTCCCGCGCCAGCAGCCATGGTCATCAAGGCAATCGTCGGGATCAAAAGTCCCAGAAGAACGGGCAAGGCACAGGCCGAGGTGGCCAACACACCCGCTGCACCGGTCAACCGGACCCTTGGGATGGGTTCCTGCCGTCGGCCCGAGTGGTAGCGGGCCTGACCACGACTGTTGCGTTCAAGCACGGCAAGCAAGAGCGCAAAGCCCAGCAACCCTAACGCCAGTTGTGCCGCCCCCGCGCGGTCCGCCAGCGAAAACCAGCTTGTGTAGATGCCGGTAGCAAAGGTCTGAACACCGAAATACGACACCGTGCCGTAGTCGGCGATGGTTTCCATCCCGGCCAGCAACACACCGGCGGCGATGGCGGGCCGCGCCATGGGCAATGTGACGCTGAGCAGGGCACCAACAGGTGTCCGTCCAAGAGACCGTGCGGCAAAGACGGTGGTTGCGCTCTGGCTGAGAAAGGCGGCGCGGGACAGCAGGTAGACGTAAGGATACAGCACAAGGGTCAACATTGCCGCCGCCCCCCAGGTGGAGCGGATCTCTGGGAACCAGTAGTCACGAGGGCCCCATCCCGTTACGTCACGCAGGACAGTCTGCACAATGCCGGGATGATCCAGAAGATGTGTGTAGGCATAGGCCATGACATAAGCGGGGTATGCCAGCGGCAACACCAGCGCCACTTCGAGCAGGCGCCGCCCCGGAAACTCCGTCATCACCACAAGCCAAGCGGCACCAGTTCCGATCAGAAATGTCCCAAGGCTCACCAGCACAAGCAGGATAAGCGTCACCGCAATGTAGCCCGGCAGGACTGTCCGGGCGAGATGGGCAAGTGTATCGCTGTCCGCAGTGAGTGCTGCAAGGCTGACACCAACATGCGGCAATGCGCAAAAAAGAGCGATCAGGATGGCGACCCCGACGAGAATCCGCTCTGTGACCGTGCGGCTCTGTCGCTGCATGCCCGCCTCCCGTTCTGATCCGTGACCGCGGGGCCGTCACGGGCGACCGCGTGCCGTCTGAGCATTTTTATCGGGATTGGCCGTGATCGCCCCGAGAGTCAAGCAACAGGCCATTCTGTGACGCGCGTTGCCCACCGCCGCATCAATCGCCGAAACCAATGTCGGCGATGATCCTGATTCACTCGCGACCGAAGAATGAACAACTTCACTCTTGCGGCAACTTTCACGAAGGTGCCAAAGCCCCCTGCGCCGATTGGGTCTGGACAGTATCGCAAGCTGCAAAAAAGCGGACTTTTGTTCCCAGACTAGCCGAAGCCCCGAGCCGCGATCCCTGCGATGCCCAGCTCGGCGAGCGCTCTTTCGCCAATCATGACCACGGCATCAATCGGGGGCGCATCTTGGGTCGGAAGACTGGCGAGCACCCTGTCGCCAAGCATGATTTCTGTCAGTGACGGATTTTTCGGGTTGATCCGCATGTCCACATCCGGGGCTTCGCCACGGGTCGCGTCGTTGTAGACGACCATGAGTTGATCCTCGGCCCCGTCAAAATCCAGCAGTTGAGCTGTTTCGTTGATTATCCATGCGCCAAGAGGCAGGACGTCTGGATACGTGCGCACAGGCCCAGTGCCGACCTTTGCTGCGACAGGCGCCTCGTCGCCACCGTTTGAGGCGGCAGCTTTTCCGATGTTCTGCCTGACGGTCGACAGCCAGATGTGTTTGTTCGAACCCACGTCGACTTGGTGTTTGGCAAGGGCCGTGGCAACAGCGGCAGTACCCGAGAGTCCATTCGCTTGCCTCTCTTCGATCCCCACATCATTGGACATCAGCCCGTCGAGACCTCTGCCGCCGGTAACTGCGTGCCACCCGGTGGCGGCAGAGTGATTGCCTGCATCTGTCAGTCCAATGGGGTCGTTGCAGCAGCCCCCATCCAGATGCGTGCCGATATTTTTGGACACAAGCATTTCCTCCGTCTCGACAGAGAGGTGATCCGCCACATCTGTCGCCGCCTGTTCATAGGCCTCGCTCCCTGCTGCGGTTGTGACAGTGGGAGCGGCACGGTTCATCATGTCCACCACGGTCGGGCCAGTGCCGGTTGGCCGGGCAGGGCCGGACGGCCAGAGGGCCAGGTCCGTTTCGTCGCCTGTTTCAGGCGATGGTTCGAAATCCTCATCGGTGTCTTCGCCGATCGTCACCAAGGCCAACGAGCCAAGTGCCATCATGCCGAGAAGGCCGGAAAGAAATATCATTGCTCTGCCTCGTTGCGTTGCCTTGGCATGAATGATCGCGAAATCTTGCCAAGTGATGTGCAAGGGCCGAGCACATTTTGATCGAGGGTGTTCAAGGTCAGAGTGGTAAACCGACAATATCCTGCACAAAACCATCCGACGAAAGACAGATATTGATCCGGTAAGGCTTTGAAAATAAATGATAATAGACTTTGAGAAGTACCTGTTAGCAAAAAGGCCCGGGAATGTCCGGGGTTTTGTCAACGCTCAGGGTTTCAGAGAATCTTATTCATTTAGCGACGGCGCGCTTGCACTGTGAGCAGGTGAAGCACATGTCCAAAAAGCCAACCGGTCGCCACCGCCCTCGGGATGTTTACCCTCACGCGCGTAATGCTTTGTCATCGCAACCAAGTTCCTTACATCATCCTTATGATTTTCAGACCGCGAAAACCAAGAGCCGAACCGAGTGTCCGGCCAGAAACGCCGATCCGACCAGACGTGCCATTCTTTGCCGTGGGCGATGTGCATGGTACGGACAGGCTGCTTGAGCGGTTGTTGAAGCGGCTGGATCGTGTGGCCCCGCCGGACGCCCTCCTGGTTCTGACCGGAGATTATGTCGATCGTGGCGACGAAAGCGCCAGGGTCCTTCGCCGGCTTCGAGTTCTGAGCGAAGCTGCCGGGGACAATATGCAATGCATCATGGGAAACCATGAAAAGATGTTGCTGAATGTCATTGACGATCCCGTCCAGCATGGTCGGCGCTGGCTACGTCATGGCGGGCTGCAAACGCTTGCAAGCTACGGTGTTTCAGTCCGTACCGGAGAGCGGTCGCCGGAGGAATTGATAGATATGCGCGACCGGCTGGTGGCCGGCATCGGTGAAGAAACCATCGCGTGGCTACGCGGCTTGCCACTGTCCTGGAGATCGGGAAACGTCGTCGTCGTTCATGCCGGGGTCGACCCAGCACTGCCCATGGATGCCCAGGATCCGCACACTTTGCTCTGGGGGCATCCTGAGTTCGCCGTGAAAGATCGTGAAGACGATCTTTGGATTGTGCACGGTCACACAATTACCGACACGCCAAAGGCCGTAAATGGGCGGATATCCACCGATACCGGCGCATATGCGACGGGTATCCTGACCGCGGCGCTCGTCGAGACGGAAAAAGTTACATTTATTCAGGCCTGAATACCGGCGTCATCGAAACCGTTTCCGCCAAAATGTCGATTGGGGTCTTGAGCGAGGGCCGCCAGAACATCCCCTTTTGTTTATAATTGTTGTCACTTGAGACGGGACCTGCCGGGAGGGCTCGTCCGGGTGCTGTGCCTTCGTCGTGCGGAAAAAGTATGATCGTGGTTAAGACATCGCTGACAAAACGAGCAAGTGAGCTGAGTTTAAGTGCTTGCAATTATGCAAGTTTCGCGGTGTGGCGCTTGCAGCGCCAAAAATGTCACCGTTCCGTCCGTTTGGAGCGGGTGTTAGGGCTTTGTTAATTGACTTCGCGCTTCGGCATGTCCTATAGCTTGCAGCGCTCGGGGTACGCCCAAGTTGAAAATAATTTTAAGTATTTCCGCGAGGCGAACATGTTCGATGATAGAGCGCTTGATGACATCACTGCTCATTCCTTGATGTTCAGTGATGCTGACGCGCCAATCAACGGAGCGGGTTTTAGTGCCTGGAAGCGTGTATTTGACGTTATCGGCAGCGTGTTGCTGCTGCCGGCGCTTGTATTGCTCGCGAGTGCGATATTTTTTCTCAACCCAATGTATAACCGTGGTTCCCTGTTTTTTGTGCAGGCGCGGATGGGGCGCGATTGCCAACCCTTCCGAGCGATAAAATTCCGCACCATGCGCAAGGCTGGGTCAGAGACCCGGGGCGCGAACTGTCCGCTGGAAAAGCACCGAATCACGAAACTGGGCAGTTTTCTGCGGAAATCGCGTATCGATGAACTGCCTCAGATCATCAATGTATTGAGGGGCGAGATGAGCTTGATTGGACCTCGTCCCGACTATTTCGACCATGCTGTTGAGTATGTCGACAAGGTGCCGGGGTATCGGGAACGGCATGCTGTTCGGCCCGGGATAAGCGGCTTGGCGCAGACCGAACTGGGATACATCGAAGGGGTCGAGGGCACTCGCCGCAAGGTGAAAGCAGATCTTTACTACATTACCCACATGAGCCTCGCCTTGGAGATGTGGATTTTCTGGCGGACAATTTACGTGGTCGTCCGTCGCGGCGGTGCCTGACTTTTGCTTCCAGGTTTTATGCCTTGTCACCACGAGGCGCGTTTTGGAAGCCATTGAGAAGCTTGCTTCACATTTTCAGCATGCACTTCCCAGTCATTTTCGTCGGATTTCGCACGCTCTTCTTGTTGCAGATTTGCCGCTCTTGGCGCTGACGATGCCTCGCGGTCATGCTGGCCAGTCGCATTACAAGTTCCACCGTTGTACATCTTTCGCGAGTTTTGGATATGCTCAGAGGCATTGTTTCGGGCGCCAGCTTAAGTCGCAGGTTGAGGCGGTTGAAGAAAGTGATACCGTCAGATCAATGTCTGCGCAAATCTTCGGGTGCACCTTGGGTACAGGCTTGAAAAATATGGATTCCACTACTGACCGGATTGGTCGAGTGTCACTTTCGAGGGGCATGCGCTTTGGTTTAATGCTGGGGGCTCTGGCCGTCTTGACCGGCTGCGGCGTGACCTACAAGAGTCCGAAGGTTTCCGAACGGAATGACGAGCTGCCTGTTTCCGTCGTTGCGATGACGCCAAAGTCATTGAGCTATGCGAACGCATCGCCCTACACGCCACGTGCCTTGCCTGACGCTTTCTATGCCTATGCAGGCAGTAACGGAAACATTATGGGGACCGGGGCGCTGCCCGAGGCGCCTTTTATTCCCGACAGATCACGGGAGCGTCTGGACTATCGGCCTCTGCCGGATGTCAGCGCCCAGCCCTACCGCATCGGCGTCGGGGATGTGTTGTTGCTCGCCACCAGATCCGCAAGCTCGACTGTCGAGCAACTTTCGGGGCTGCTTGCCGCGCAAAATCAGCGTCAGGGCTACACAGTTCGTGACGATGGGTCGATCGCCATACCACAGATTGGCGCTGTTCAACTTGCCGGCTTGACCCTTCAGGAAGCCGAAGACCGTCTTTTCCAGGCCTTGGTGTCTAACCAGATCGATCCGTCATTCAGTCTCGAGGTGGCGGAGTTCAATTCGAAGAAGGTGGTCAT
>Ga0102938_10003175_pt1 | contig 12300 bp, 11 predicted proteins | sample SalPonR2_B_D2_MG_FD_84516 | JGI IMG/M metagenome (GOLD analysis project Ga0102938, IMG submission 84516) | Salt pond soil microbial communities from South San Francisco under conditions of wetland restoration - Salt Pond MetaG R2_B_D2_MG | ecosystem: Environmental > Aquatic > Marine >... | reverse complement strand
GCACCGTCCGTGCAAGTATCGGGCTTTGAAGATAGTAGCCTCCTCACTCGGTGCTGCTTCCTTATATGCGATTCCTGTTCCGCAGGCCAGAGCTTTGCCTGCGGTTTCATTCAGATTCCACCTCACGATGGATACCCTTGCCGTTCGGCTAATCGTTCCCCTTGCCGGGCCGATAGAGGTCTTTCATCTCCAAGGTATCGAACCACCACCACAGTGACCAGAACAGCGCCAGTCACAGCGCTACGGGCCATGACTGGCGCACCACAAAAAAAGGCGCCCACTAAAAATGGACGCCTCACAAACTGTTCTGACTGCCGAACTTAAATCAATGAAATCAAACCGATTACCGGTAAATTCCGGCGCCGACGAACATATTAGTATCAGGGACGCGGTAGATGTAGGTTTCTTTTATAGAAGGGGTTGTGCTTCCCGGTTTTGGCCACATATATTCGACCCAACCTTTCCCCTCCGTGCTAGCAAGAACAACGAATTCGACAAAGAGCATCTTTGGGTCTTCCACATTTTTGTCCGGGGTCAACAGAAGATTATCCATCCTCATCAGGCCCGGCATAAAAGGATGCGCCAGCATTTTCCCCTCAAGGTTCATGGCGAACACATAGGAGTCCTTCCAGACGAACTGGCCATCCCTTTTAGAAATCTCTGCCAGGGCGGCATCCCTGTCTTCAAGCAGCATCGCTGCGGCCTTTTTTGTCATATCAATACATTCTGAAACAGTAGCCTTATGCTCACTGGCGAAGGCAGTGCTAGTGACAAAAAAGACAGTCATTAATACCAAAATCCCTTTAACCACAAATTTCATCATGATCGCTCCTTTTAAGTGATTTCTACCATCTCATTGCATTGATGTCGCGGTGAATCATTATCGTTATTGACTACCCAATAGTGTCCTGAGAATTTCCGGATTTTCTTCTTCCTCTGCCAGAATTGTGTGACAGGTTTCACAATCCATTGAAATGAGTTCACCGCTCTGTGCCTCATGCTCATAGTTATGACAACGGAAGCAACCGTCATGGCTCATCCAGTTTGGATATGTGTCCCACTGAATCTTCATTTCAGGAAAGACATTTTTTGTATATGCCGCTTGAACGCCGGCCACTGCCTGATCTATTAAATGGCTTTTGTTATTATAGATATCGGGGTAATTAGTACGGTAAAAGCTTTTCAATTCTGTGGCAATCGCTGTTTTCGCCTCGTCCTGGGACTCGTAAACCACCGACACAACTTCTTTGGCCTGTTTTTTAACAAAAGGGAGCTCCTGAGGGATTTCACGTGACAGGATTTTCTTATCCAGAGCTTCATCCTTACCCAGGTAGACGTGACTTGGGCGGTTATGACAATCAATACAGTCCATCACCCGCTCCTGGAGATGGGTCGCGTTGGCAATCTGATCATCGGCTTGCGAATCACGATAAACTATTTGGGCACTATCAGCGGTCTTCTGCTTAACTTCGGGGATGATACTACGCGCCCAATCTGCAGCAACATAGGTAATTTCATTGCCCGGATCAACATGCCAGTGGATTCCGTGGGATTCAGCTGCCAGATCGCCGGCACTGCCGATTTTCATTAACAGCACTGTCTGAACATGGGTATTTTGCTCATCTTCCAGATATTTGTCTTTAACCCGCAGGCGATCACCATGAAACATCTCAGGGCGATGGCACTGCATACAGGTTCCGCTGGCAGGGCGCAATCCATGAACCGGGGTCTCAATAGGTCGGGAAAATGTATCGGCGACCACGGCATAAAGCTGGCGCGCCCCGGAAATTTTTGATTTTACAAACCAGTCAGCACCACTGCCGATGTGACAGTCAACGCAAGCCACGCGAGAGTGAGCCGAATTTTGATACGCGGTATATTCGGGAGTCATGGGCACGTGACAAACCTCGCCACAAAATGCATTGGACTCCATATAGTGGTAACCACTGTAGGCAAGTACACCAACTACAAACAGGTTAATGCAGGTCAGAAACACACCGACAAAAACCAGCTTGCGAACTTTGTTGTACCCTTCCGGGTCAGTGAGCATGTCACGCAGGTAGTCGAGAGTAAAGAGCCGTACCTCTTCCTGACCCCTGGCAAAGAACAGGCCAATAAAGATCAAAAACAATCCGCCGATAAAGGCCGGCCCGAGGATCATGTAGATAAAACCACTGATGTAGGCGTTGGGAATTCCTACTAGGAGATCATAGAGGATGGCACCCACCAGAAACGGAAAAGTGATGGTCACTGCCATGGCTCCCAGCAAAGCCAATCTGCTGCGTGCTATACCCTTAAAAAAAGCCTTGGGGATATCTACAAGTTTCGTTTCCATCAAGTTTCTCCTCAAATAACTGATTTTACGTTCAAAACGGCGCTGTGCAACCAAAACTACTGCTGGGTAGGCACAATTTGGCGTTCATGGCGAAGCTAACTCGTGGCGATTAGATTATTTTTTGGATGACATCACCGCCTGTTAAGGCAACAAAAGGACTTCCATAAAACGGTGTTTTTATTTATCAGCTGTGGGGAAAGCTAGCATTTTACTAAACAACTGTCAACGCTTGAGATGCTTATCATTCTAGCTTAATTATTCATCGACGCAAGGCTGTTAAAGGCGATTACGCAGAATCCTCATCACCAGGACTCCCAGGATTGTCAAGACCAGCCCGACACAAATCATGAGATATCCAATGCCGTAGGCATCTCCCCAACCCCAAAGATCCTTCCCTTTCATCAGCATGACAACCCCCACCCCGACAAAGGTCAGCAATCCACCAATGATGTAAATTCCCAGTGAGAAGATCGACAGAATCAAATCTTTTTGCATATTATTCATATATGGTGACCCTATAAACAATTCGGGGCTGCCAGCTGGCAGCCCCGATTGTTCAGCTATAGGTTATTTACACTAATGTGAGTGCCCACCTATCAGAAAGGCGTAGATCATCAGAAATAAAAGTCCAAGCCCAGTAAACAGCGCCAGGAACCCAAAGGCCTTGATAAAGAAGTCGTAAGCTATTCCACTCGGCTTTTCTTTGATGTACTGATCAAGAACTCCCTCTTCTTCGTAGCGTTTCCACTGATCCGCGCGCTCTTCAATAAATTCTTCCTTGCTCATCTCGCCATTGAAGATAACGAAGTCCATAGGGAATTTCTCTGGCCGTCCGTGGGTATTAAAGAAGTGGACGGTGAAAATAAAGCCGGTTGCCAGCAACGCCTCATCCGAATGGACGATAGTTGCCACATTGAGCGCCCAACCGGGCAGGAACGCAGCAAAGAATTCCGGGAACCAGAGCATCAGACCCGAACCACCGATGGCAAACATACCCCAGAAGACCGCGATAAAATCGAACTTTTCCCAATAGGTCCAGCGCTCAAAGGTCGGCTTGGGACCAAGGAAGAGGAACCAGCGCACCATGGCGGTGACGTCGCGAATATCCCTCAGGTTCGGACACAGGGACTCAGGACCAAACAGACGCTGGAAGAATTCTGCCGGATACTGAAGTTTATAGAACAGGAACTTGGCACTCATAAACAGAGCGGCTCCAAAGTAAACAAATGTAATCACTGCGCCGAGACGATGTAAATCGGCAGCCATCGGGGCACCACCAAGCATCCCCATCAAAACTATCGCCCATTCCTGGTCAGCAAATTTCAGCGGGATACCCGTCAAAGATAACAGCAGGAAGCTGATAATGACCAACAGATGGAGGAAAATATGAGTCGGGGTAAAGCGTCGATAAATCTTATGAGCATCCGGAATCACATGGTAATGCCCGGCCATCATGGCACGATGCTTCTGACGGTTCTCAACAAAACCACGGAACAACCAGAACAGGGAGTGTACCCAGAACACGCCGAAGGTAGATACCAGCAGCGTGGTCATCGCGATAAAGGTCCAGTAAAGGATCGGGTAGTTCTCCCGGTCGGTCATATCGCCGTGGGAATAAAACTTAACAAACTGGGAAGAAGAGTTGGGATGGCAGGCGGCGCAGGTCGTCACCAGATTTTCTTCATGAACGCTGGAGCGTGGGTCCTCCTGACCAAAAACCGCATGGGCACTATGGCAATCTACACACCCTGCAACATCTTCCGGATAGCCAAGGCGATAGTTTTTACCATGATAACTGTTCAAAAAAGACTTGGTTGCAACGGCATACACATCATTGCGAGCCATCATCTCTTCATCAGCATGACATGACATACAGGCATCTGTATGGAAATCCCAATAGCCCGGATCTCCCGGCTCACCGACGGACTTAACCGCATGCAGATTATGACAATCCATACAACCAGCCGAATCACTGTTTCCGGCGAGAACAGCCTGACCATGGCTGGACTCCTGCCAGGCATCATGGGAGTCGAAATGGCATTCGGAACACTTGGCTGAGGCAACGGCCTTGTCATCCTGCCAGGCGGTATGATCATGAATATCCCAGTGACAGGTGGAACACTCGATTCCGGAAAGCATGTGAACGCTGGCATAGTGTTCTTCGGTTTCAGCTTTATGGCAGCGAACACAGGAGGGCGGCTGCGGCATCAGCTCACCACTCATATGTGCATCGACGTTAACCAAGTCAACGTGACAGGCAACGCAGCCGTTGGGGCCATGAACGGATGCCGCGAAGCTTTCCTCGGACACAACATCGCTGTGGCACATCAGACAGGTTTCAGGAGAAGCTACCAGTGCACTTGCAGTAACCGGTGAAATCCATAAAAAACCCAGCAACATAATAAAACAGAACAGAAGCCTACGCATTGACATTCTCCTTGAAAAAATACCTCGTTCGAATCCCAGCACTACAAATATAAATCGAAAAAAAAGGCAAGAGGAGAAGAACCTGTTGATTCAACACCTCGGTGGCAGATATGGGCCTTAAGCAAGCTGGCCTGAATGTACATTTAAAACATACAGCGCGCACACTACTCCGAACGCTATTTGATTGCAACAAAAAATCCCTCAATATCGGCGACAATCCTCATTAAAAGGCTGAAAAAAGGGAAGAAATCTACATAGTCTGATTTTCATATCTGTATACAATATACAAAAAAAGAGGCGAACCCTGGTGAGGATCGCCCCTTAAATCGTGATACAGATAAAAATTATTGCTTAGGCACCCATACCAGCGCGGATCAGCTCTACCACGGTGTCGGTGAAGGGGTTGGCGTAAAGAGCAATAATACAGATAACGAAAACGTAAATGGCAAGGGACTCGATCAGTGCCAGACCGACCATCATGTTGGTCAGAATTTTACCGGATGCGCCGGGATTACGGGCAACGCCTTCACAAGCCTTGCTGATGGCAATACCCATACCGATGCCGGTACCGATAGAACCAATACCCATACCAAATGCTGCTGCGATGATGCTCCAAGTGAAAAAATCCATGGTACTACTCCTTTGTTATGCGGTTGTGAACGTTGATTGTTCCTAAAGTATAGGACTTATGTCTCCACCCTTGTGAAGACATGAATAAAGTTTTAGTCATTATTGAGCTTCGTCCTGGCACAGGATCCCCGATCCCGGACTGAACAGAGGCAACTGTTATTTAATGGGCCTCTTCCAGCGAACCGGCGATATAAATCATCGACAGAAGAACAAAAACAAAGGCCTGGATCATACTGATCAGCACTCCGAGGAACATGATCGGGATCGGCAGGAACAAGGGCACCAGGGCAAAAAAGATCATCAACACGATTTCCTTGCCGTACATGTTACCGAACAGACGCAACGACAGGGAAATGGGACGAACCAGATGACTTAAAATCTCGATAATAATCATCAAAGGGGCCAGCCAGATGATCGGCCCCATGAAATGTTTGATGTAATGAAAGCCGTGCTTTTTGACACCGATATAATGGGTCATGAAAAAGACCGTCAACGCCAGGGCGGCATTGGTATTAAGACTGGCGGTCGGGGGAAAACAGGAGGGTACCAGACCCAGGAGATTTCCCACCAGTACAAACATACCGATGGTAGCAATCAGCGGAAAGTACGGTTTGCCGTCCTTGCCCATGACATTTTCAATCAGGCTGTCGAAAGCGGTCATGACTGCTTCCATAAAATTCTGCATTCTGCCCGGCACCATGCTGATGGTACGGCTTGCCAACCAGGCTCCGGACAACAGAATCGCCATGGCCAGCCAGGTATAAAGAACGTGCGGGCCGACATGCAGACTGATCAGATCGGCAAACCACTCGAGAAACATAAAAGGATGAACCATAAGCTCTCTCTCCTGTTTTTATAACAATATATACTTCTAGTACAATCGCCTGATCGTACTGTACATCAGGTTAACAACGTACAACGATAAGCCGACAGCCAGGCCAATGGGATGAACCTTGACATGAACCAGCAGCAGGTAAATCGTCACCCCCATCACCACCAGGCGCAGCAGGTAGTTGATCCCGGTGAAGACTTTACGCCGTGGCGCCCGTTGCGGGTCAGCCAGCAGTTTAGTCAATGAGCGTCCCATCCAGTGATAATTAAGCGCGATCACCAGTCCCCCACCCAGCACTCCAAGGGTTATCGGGGCTGAACGCCACAACAGGCTGACAACGACCATCAGCGCCAGGATGACCCAGTTACGCCGTGCCAGAGCTTGCGCCAGACCGGCATCCTGATCAGTCATTGGGGATTCTCGTCCTGATCTTTCTGTTGCCGGCGCAACTCCCATGACGTCAGGACATAAACGTTGCGGAAACCGGCAGCGATGCCGAACACCAACATGATAATAGTAAAAATCGGACGCGTATCGAGCCACTGATCAAGGAAGTAACCGATCGCCAGTCCCAGCAGGGTCGCTGCTACCATCCCAATGCCGAGGGACGATAAAAAACCGAGACTGCGGTACAACCTGCGTTTCTGTTCGCGTTCCTGTTCGTTCATGTAAGTCTTTTTCCAGCCGGAAAATGGCCGTTAAAGCGACCCTTAACTAGCACAGCGCCTCTTTCAAGTCAACCGCTTTTCTACGCTACATCAGGCCGTCTCAGCCCTTCAGGGAAGCAAAGGACTTGTCGGCTGCGACAATCGTTTTATCCAGGTCTTCGCGACTGTGGGCGACACTCATGAAGCCTGCCTCAAACTGGGACGGCGCCAGATTGATCCCCTGATCAAGCATGGCCCGGAAAAAGCGTCCGAAGGTTTCGGTATCGCTGGTAGCCGCATCAGCAAAGGAGAAAACTTCCCGGTCGGTAAAGTAGGTGCAGAACATGCCACCGACGCGCTGCCAGCGGGTCGGCACCGGTTGAGCGGCGCACACCTGCTGCAAGCCTTTTTCGAGATAGGCAGTCTTCTCTTCAACCTGCTCATAAAAACCTTCTGCCTGCAGCAGCTTAAGGGTAGCAATGCCGGCACTCATGGCCAGGGGATTCCCCGACAGGGTCCCGGCCTGGTAAACCCCGCCCAGGGGCGAGAGAGAATCCATGATGTCACGACGACCACCAAAAGCGCCGACCGGCAGGCCACCACCAATGATTTTACCGAGACAGACCAGGTCACCGCGCACGCCATAACGCTCCTGGGCCCCACCGTAAGCGACCCGGAAACCGGTCATGACTTCATCCATGATCAGCAGGATCCCTTCGGCGTCACAGAGGCTGCGCAAGCCTTCAAGAAAACCGGTACGGGGTGGCACGCATCCCATGTTACCGGCAATCGGCTCGAGAATAATGCAGGCGATCTCACCCTTGTTAGCCGCAACCAGCTGCTGGACATCGGCCAGGTCGTTATAGGTAGCGGTCAGGGTGTATTTGGCAAAATCCGCCGGGACCCCGGGTGAGGTGGGCACGCCGAAGGTTGCTGCGCCGCTACCGGCTTTGACCAGCAGGGAGTCGGCGTGGCCATGGTAGCAGCCGTCGAACTTGAGAATCTTGTCACGGCCGGTAAAACCCCGTGCCAGGCGGATAGCGCTCATGGTCGCTTCGGTACCGGAAGAAACCATCCGCACCTTTTCGATATTGGGGTAAGCCTGACTGACCAGCTCCGCAAGTTCGGTCTCCAGTGCCGTGGGTGCGCCAAAGGAAGCTCCTTTGATCGCTGTCTGCTGAATCGCCTCCACCACCTTGGGGTGACAATGGCCCAGAATCATCGGCCCCCAGGAACCGACGTAATCAATATATTCATTGCCGTCGACATCGGTGATTTTGCTGCCGAGGGCATGGTCGATAAAAATCGGTTGGGTTCCCACCGACTTGAACGCCCGCACCGGACTGTTGACGCCACCGGGAATAGTTTTCTGAGCCTGGGCAAAAAGTTCCTGTGATTTTTGATAGCGCATAAACAACCAACTCCTTCGATAAAAACAGGGTGAAAGGATTTTCCGATTATCTAACCGGCTAAGGTAACGCCAGACGCAACCTACCACCGGGATGATTCAATTGTCGAAATCGGGATCGGGATCGAAAAAGCAGCTCCTCGGCACGAGCAACTTGACCTATGCCGTCCGTCCATCGATTTTGTTGCCTGTGTGTAAGGTCCGGGCCGAAAACAAGAACGATTTCGATTTCGATTTCGATTTCGACAGACTAATCATTTTTTTACAATTCGCGATTATAGTAGCTCGTCATCTATGCGCCAAGGGAAATATCTAATCAGATGCATAACGATGTTTTGATCTTTACCTTAACGTAAACAACATTGGCATGGTTGCGTACAACTAAGCTACTAATATGGGGAGGCTATCTAACTATTTCAATAAGATTTTGATGTTATCCAGCAGCGTAAGCCAACCCCAATTAAGCGAAACGCTTTTTTACTGTTGCGCAAAAAGCCACGTCAACGCTAATATTCCGCAACATTTTATCTTGCCCCAGGAATAATAGCTACCGGACCTACCATTTTCACCCCTTAACCGGCCGCTACATTTCCACGGGCATTGTGCTGCTCCCCATCGTTTCAAGGAGGAACCGAATGAATCATCGTCCTGCAAAGAAGCACCCCCTGTTTCAGGGCATCAGCTCCCTGCTGGTCTGTGCGCTGCTGGCGCTGCCAGTCCCTTCCGTCGAGGCTTTCCAGTTCAGTCTCGGTGACGAAGTCAGCGGCAACCTTGACACCACCCTGTCCTACGGTGCGGCCTGGCGCATGAAGGACCAGGACTCCGACCTGATCGGAACGGCAAACCGACAATACAACTCCGGCAAAGGCGACGCCTATTCGGTCAACTACGACGATGGCAATCTCAATTATGATAAGGGTGACCTGATCAACCATACCGCCAAAATCACCAGTGAGCTGGCCCTGAACTGGCGGAATTTCGGCCTGTTTGTGCGGGGCACCGCCTTTTATGATTTTGAGAACAACGATGGCAGCCGTCAGCGCACGGAATTAAGTAGCGATGCCAAGGACATGATAGGCAAGGACGCCACCCTGCTCGATGCCTATATCAACTGGGATTTCGATATCGCTACCGCACCGGCCCAACTGCGCGTCGGCCAGCAGGTCCTGAGCTGGGGGGAGAGCACCTTCCTCCAGAACGGCATCAATATCATCAACCCCTTTGATGTCAGCAAACTGCGCGTCGCCGGCGCCGAACTACGCGAAGGCCTGGTTCCGGTAGGCATGGTGTCCGGCTCCATCAGCCCGACGGAAAACATCAGTTTTGAGGGCTTTTATCAGTACGAATGGGAAGAAGTCAAAATCGATCCGCCTGGTAGCTACTGGAGCACTAATGATTTTGCCGGCGAGGGTGGCAATAAGGTTATGCTGGGGTGGGGGGATGTCTCTGATTTGGGAACAACAAACCCTCAATTTCCTGCAATTACTGGCGGGGTCTTAGCCCTTACTGGTGGCACTATCAACCTGGACCTTGGTACATTTGAACCCGATTTTCTTGCCGTTTCTCGTATGCGCGACAATAAACCCAAAGATGACGGCCAGTACGGACTCGCCATGCGGGTATTTGCCCCCGGCCTGAACGACTCGGAGTTCGGTTTTTATTTCATTAATTATCATAGCCGCCTTCCTTTAATAAGTGCCTGGACAGGTTCAGCTGTGAGTGCAGCGCAAGCAAACGCTTTAGCCCCCGCTACTGCCCCTGGTCAAGCTCTCGAAGGCGCCATACCAATTCTTATCAACCATTATGCTCAAACTGCTAATTATCTACTTGAATACCCTGAAGACATTAAACTTTACGGCGCCAGCTTCAACACCCTCATCAACGCTACCGGTACTGCACTTCAGGGTGAATATTCCTATCGCAAAGAAGTACCACTGCAAATTGACGACATAGAAGTACTAATAGCAGCTCTTACACCTCTAAATCATGCCAACTTTGCGGACTATAATATAAATCAAGTCGGTATTTTCGGCACAGATACCTACATCCGAGGATATAAGCGCCTTGACGTCAGTCAAGCTCAAATGACTGCTACCCATCTATTTGGCCCGACATTGGGTTCTAGCCAGTTTACCCTTGTTGGTGAAGTAGGCCTCACCCATGTCCACGGCATGCCGAGTAAAAGCACATTGCGCTTTGACGGCCCCGGCACTCCTGTTTCCGGCAACCCATACCATGAAGGATCTGATCCAACGGCTTCAGCACATGCCAATAAAGACGCCGAACCATCCTCCGCCTTTGCCGACGCCACATCTTGGGGTTACCGCATGGTCGCCAAGCTCGATTTCAACAACGCCATCGGTGCAGTCACCCTGTCACCGCGGATTGCCTGGGCACATGACGTACAAGGCACCACCCCAGGCCCCGGTGGTAACTTTGTTGAAGGACGTAAAGCGGTCACTCTGGGCCTTGGCGCCAATTACCAGAACAAATGGGCAGGCGATATCAGCTACACCGAGTATTTCGGTGCCGGACGCTACAACCTGATCAACGACCGTGACTTTCTGGCCGCCGAGATCAAGTACTTTTTCTAATTTTTACAAGGAGCAACCATCATGCTGAAAAAAGCATTTACCTGGATATCCACCCTTCTGCTGGTCACAGCGACAGCCGGACTTTCCCTTGGCGCCATCACTGCTGAAGAAGCCGAACGCCTCGGACAGGATCTGACCCCGCTGGGAGCCGAACGCGCCGCTAACGCTGACGACACCATCCCGGCCTGGGAAGGAGGCATCACCACGCCACCGACCGGTTATGAAACAGGCATGCATCACCCCGACCCCTTTGCCGGGGATCTGGTTCAATTCACCATCAACGCCGCCAATATTGACCAATATCGCGACAAACTGACCGTCGGTCATCAGGCCCTGCTGGAAACTTATGATACGTATCAAATGAATGTTTACCCGACCCGTCGCAGCGCCTCAGTGCCGCAGCGGATTTATGATGCCACTAAACAGGTCGCCCAGACCGCTGAACTGGTCAACAACGGCGACGGCGTCAAAGGCACCGTCATCGGCATCCCCTTCCCGATTCCCAAAAGCGGCATCGAAGTTCTGTGGAACCACATGCTGCGCTACCGGGGTGATTTTGCCACCCGCAGTATTGCCCAGGCAGCCATGACCCGTGGCGGGGACTATACCCTGGTGCAGTTTGAGGACATGTTCAGCCTGATCTACTCCCAGGAAGGAATGACCGAAGAAAAAATGAACAACCGTATCCTCATGTTCCGCCAGGAAGTCACCGCTCCGGCCCGCTTGGCTGGTGAGGTGCTGCTGGTCCATGAGACCCTCGATCAGGTTGCCGAGCCACGCAGTGCCTGGGTTTACAATCCCGGCCAGCGCCGCGTCCGGCGGGCACCCAATGTCGCCTACGACAACCCCGGAACCGCTTCGGACAGCCTGCGCACCACTGACCAGTTCGACATGTTCAACGGCGCACCCGACCGTTATGACTGGAAACTGATTGGTAAAAAAGAGCTGTACGTCCCTTATAACAGCTACAAACTTCATAGCGATCAACTGCGCTACAGCGATATGCTGACCCCACTGCATCTAAATCCCGAACATCTGCGCTATGAACTGCACCGGGTCTGGGTAATCGAAGCGACTTTGCGTGACGGATCCCGTCATCTTTACAAAAAACGCACCTTTTATGTTGATGAAGATTCCTGGCAGATTGTCGCCGCTGATCTCTACGACAACCGCGACCAGCTCTGGCGGGTTTCCGAAGGACACGGTATCAACTACTACGATGTCCCCACCTACTGGACTACGGTAGAAGCCCATTATGATCTGCAGTCCGGCCGCTATCTGGCGCTGGGGATGGACAATGAGTCGTCTACCTATAATTTCGACATTACCCTGAGCGAGCAGGATTTTTCTCCAGGGGCACTGCGCCGCGCCGGACGGCGGTGATAAAAGAATCCGTAGGGGCGACGCATGCGTCGCCCTTTCTTTTC